>Ga0163161_10000336_pt1 | contig 40076 bp, 28 predicted proteins | sample S45metaG_FD_129847 | JGI IMG/M metagenome (GOLD analysis project Ga0163161, IMG submission 129847) | Switchgrass rhizosphere microbial communities from Kellogg Biological Station, Michigan, USA - S4-5 metaG | ecosystem: Host-associated > Plants > Roots > Rhizosphere > Soil | place: USA... | reverse complement strand
TTATCAACAAACGGGTGTATGTGGAAACATTTTCTTTAGTATTGCCTGCCGCTCATTCTATGATCAGCAAAAAATTTCACAATATTGCGCAGCTGGCTCAGGAGCCATTCATCTTATTTCCAAACGATAAAAGTCAGTTGTATTATCAGCAGATCCTAAATCTCTGTGCTGACCAGGGCTTCGTACCCAAGGTTGCTCACCGTTCCATCCATGCACCTACCATTTTCAGGCTGGTAGAAAATGGAATGGGACTATCGATCATACCTACTTCCCTTGCACATACAGACAATCCCAACATCAGGTTTATTGAACTGACAAATGTCCCTCAAAAAACCGCGCTGTTTGCGACATGGAAAAAGGACAATGCCAATCCGGCACTGCCCTATCTGTTGGAAATGTTGCCAACGGCTTAGAAACTGCACAGTTTTAACCGGATTATAAAACGACAAACCCTATGAAAATGCAGCCCTAAAGTGTGTCCCGGCTTCGTCCTGGTTCGTAGCTTCTCCGCCCTTTCTGCGCCGTAACTTAGGCAAACGGGTACTTTTGTCGAACAATCAGCGTTAAAAGGCCGGATCATCGAACAACCAACACTGAGCGGGGCAGCACCAAGAACAAAAGAAAATCTAAACAAAATGAGCCCGATATTCTGCGGGGCTCATATTTACGGATTAGTTCCCCAGTTTCTATTTGCCTTTGCCGTAACTTAGATAAACGGTTACTTTTACCGGGCAATTGGCGCTAAAAGGCCGGATTATCGAACAACCAACACAGAGCGGGGTAGCACCAAGAGCAAAAGAAAATCTAGACAAAAAAAACTAATATACTATCAACAAGCTTTCTCTTTGATACAACTTCTCAATGAGTTCTTCAATTCTCAAGGTATCTTCTGATTTGAGTGTAGTAATGTCACTGGAAAACATATCAACAATAGTTATTACAATTTCCTTTTGCATTTAGAAATAACATCATTCGTACATGCTCAATTTTTCAATATCTGATTGATCAGTTCTTTCAATGCTTTGTCCGAAAGCAATTTCGGCGCATACAAATCCGGCCTTTCCGCCCATGTTGTTTCCATCTTGAAATAATCTGGCATTTCTGCGCCTGGTTTTTCCATTTTATCCAGCTGTTCTTCCATAAACCTCTTCCATCTCGACAGGTATAATGAGCTCAGCAAACCAGCCCACTCCTTATGTGCATATTCATGCAGATCAGTTTTCGGATTGGTATCCGGGCCCCAATACGTAAGCTGGGCTTTCGCGTTTTTTAGTGCAATTACCTTATCCTGAGTCGTAGAACCAAAGGCAATGGCTTGTTGAAGCCATCTGTTCAATGTGAAATACCGGTTATTATTCAACAGGGAGTCCTGCTGACGGATCAATTGCTGAAATTGCAAACTACTTGCTTTAAACTTTTCAGGGTCTCTTGCTTGTATCGCATCCATCATATCTTTATACACCAGATCGCCCTTATTGGCCTGTACCTGTCTTACAAAATCAATAAGATCTGTCTGATAGGTTTCACTGCCTTTAAATTGAGGGGCAGCGGAAGCAAAGGCCTTTACCGCCTCTTTGAACTGTGCTGTATCGTAGTTCCTTTTTCTGGTCCCCCAGGAAGAAACAGTTTTTATATCTATCCCGGGCCGTGCACAGAATATAGATTCCGAAGGGCCTTCCTGGTAAATATCAGGACTACTGTAAGCCGTTTTCAGTAACAGCTGCCAGGCTTTTTCCAGTTCGGGGGTGGATTTACCATACCGGTACTCCTGATATTTTTTTATCCATTGCTTCAAGTCAACGTGGTCGTTGTGCCAGCCCAATTCGAGCATCAGATCAAAAGCAACAGGATTATTATAAATACCTTCGGGGATGATCCCTATACCACTTAAAAATTTTCCGTAAGGGCTTTTCCTGGCCCTGTATACCTCGTCTGCAAAACGCTGGAGTTTACCATATATACCATTTTTCTCTCCAAAATTACTCACATTGCTCCAAACAAACGGCGTACCCTCATAACCATGTCTTTGCTCCCAATTGTTGGTGTTTTCTCCAAACAATTCAATCACCAGGGTTTTCTTCCTGTCCAGGCCGTCCAGCAATTTGTCTGCAGGATTAGATTGCCAGCCTTGTAAAACCCATGTGCTCTGAGGATAATGATCTTGCATGACCTGCTGAATCACAGCTGCTGAAGAAGAAAGGTCAACACCTTTTGAACTGCCGCCTTCATGAAAGGGATCTCCTCCAAAATAATGCAGATCGCTACCATACAGATTTTTCATCTCCGTATAATAAATGTCGGCAATCTTTCTAAATAAAGGATCGGTCGTGGTTAAGAAGTCGGGACGTGTAAACCCACCGGCCCATTTTCCCTGGGGGATCACTTTAATGTCCACTTTAGATTTCAATGTTGTAGGGATCATCCCGTAAAAGCCATGCATTACAGGTTCAATACCGAGCAATTTCATTCGCTGAATGATATTTCGTTGCAAAGCTGCCTGCTGGTCAATTAAATTCTGACTCACCGGGCCACCCCATCCCTCCATATTCCCCATCAGCCACCAGGCACTGAAAGCCGGGCCGGCTATAAATTCTTTGGTTTCCTGATCCGAATAACCCAGTTTTTTCAGCGTATTTTGCCAAACGGCCTCCATTCCAACCGGGGCAAGCACCAGGTTTACACCATTAAGTGCCATCCAGTCCAGCTCTCGCTCCCAATCTGTCCAACGATAAAAACTCATCGAATAGCTGATCGTACAGTAATTTAGGGCATAACGATAAGTGTAAGGTGAAATAATTCTAACCTTTTGATTCAGGACCGGCTGTTTTAATGGTTTGGAAAGGTGGTCTCCAAAATGAGACATACTTCGTTTGCAGTAATATTTCAGATACCATCCCAGTCCCTGGGCCGCAGCATTGGTATTGGAGGCGCTGATCTCCAGTTTATTATTATGAGTGGAGAGTTCAAAGACATCCTTGCCATCGGCAGCAGGAATGGCTTTGAAAACGACTGAAGAAGATAGCCAGGGCACACGTCTGTTCACCAGATCTTTTACGGATTGGTAAATCTGGGCATTTGCGGGTAGAATCGCAAATGCCAGAAATAACAATAAAACACTTTTAAATAGTGGGTTTATTCTATTCATCTGATCTAAATTAATAATTAATACCCAGGATTCTGCTGTACAATTCCATTACTTTCATTAATGACTTTACGAGGTAAAGGGTAAAGTACAAATTCCGGTTTGGCAAATACAGACCCATTATCTTTAGCACGCTGAATATATGTTCCCCACCTGATCATGTCTTCTCTTCTGGTTCCTTCTCCCCAAAGCTCAAACAACCGCTCATCCATTATTTTTTTCCTGAACCCAGCCTGATCGAATTGTCCTGAAGTGTATAAAGGCACACCTGCCCTCGCCCTGACCATATTAATCAGATCATAAGCCTCATTTACAGGGCCCTGATTTTCATTAATAGCTTCAGAGAGTAATAGTAAAGCATCGGCATAACGCCATACTACGATGTCGGTTCCCTGTTGTTCACTAATAGCAGTAGGATCAGGACCATACTTTATTGGGATTGCGCCGATGTAATTATTTGCGCGTGCATCAAAAATAGCGCCCCCATCTGTTGGCCATTTGGCCAGCAAAACACTTAAGCGTTTGTCAGAAGGATCAAATCTATCATAGGTTTTCCATGGCATTTTATAACCACCCCACTGTGTAATGCTTAAGCCCCGGGGATCTACATAATTACCAGGCATACTGCAGGCCAGCCAGAGATTGTTGTTATTTGCATCTTTACGACAGGAAATGGCCAGCATTACTTCTGTACTGTTGCCCTTGTTTTCATAAGTAAAAACATCTTTATAGCTGGTCTGCAGGCTATGGCCCAGCTGCTGGATTTGTCTGCCTATGGCAATCGCATCGGTCCACCTTTTTTCATGCATGTATAATTTCATCAGACCCATTAAGCAGGCATCCTTCGTAAAACGCCCATAATCAACGGAGGGAAGTTCTTTACAAGTGGGTAAAATTGCAAGTGCTTCTTTGTAATCCTTTTCAATCTGGCCAACCATCCATTCCCTGCTTGGCCTGGCTATGGCTTTTGTATTTGGATCGGAAGCCTCCTGAGCATTTATACGAATGGGTACCGGGCCATAATGATTATACAGGATCCAGGAATAATGTCCCCGCAATGCTTTCAGTTCTGCGATATACTGGGATTTCAATTTTCCATCCATCTGGATCGGTTGAATTTTATCCATATCAATCGCAATTTCCGAGATAAGCGGCATCAAAGCATTGTAATGATTGAGCAGCTGAGCGAAATCTTCCGAAAAATTGAGATCATTAAACTTGATCCAGCCGTCCCATCCCCAGGAACAAATCATTTCATCTGTAGTAAAGCTCGACTGTATATCCCAGCCTTCATTTGTTGCACCCCAGCCACCCCCAAAAAGGCCAGCTCCGGTCATGCCTGAATACATCGCTGTAACGGCACTTTTTGCATCCTCTGCACTTTTAAAAAAACTATCTGAAGCATATTTATCAAATGTCTTTTCTTCCAGGGCTTTCTCGCATGACAATAATAACGTGCTCGATGCAATGATCAACAGCACAACCCCTTTATATATCTTTAATTTCATGTTTGTTTTCATCGTTTAATGATAATTAGTTAGAATCCAGCATTTATGCCAATAGTAAATGACCTGGTCATTGGATAAACCAAATAGTTTTGAAGTTCAGGATCCATACCTCTGTATTTGGTAATAATAAATGGATTTTGAACGTTTACTGACAGCCTTAGATTCTTCAATACATTCTGTTTATCCAGGAGTTTATTTCCAAATTTATAGCCCAAAGTAATATCCCTGCAACGTATAAAATTGCCGTTTTCCAGCCAATAGTCAGAATTACTAACGTAACTCTCATACGGATCTGGAAGTCCGGTCGGGAATTGGGCATTTGGATTGGAAGGTGTCCACCGGTCTTTTGCAATACTTAAAACATTCCATCCAAAAGCACCCAATTGAGCATAGGTCCTAAAAGCTTCTGAATAATCTGTATTTTGCTTTTTCTGGATAAAACCATACATATAAACAGAAAGATCGAAATTCCGATAGGTGAAGGTATTGTTAAAACCAAAGCTATAACGGGCACCATTAATACCTACCTGTACCTGGTCTGCCGACGAAATTTTACCATCGGGTTTTCCTGTTAAATTACCATTGGCATCGTAGCCATTTAAGTCTTTAATAATTACGCCCCCAGGTAAAATACCCGGCATCCAGGAAGGTGCAGGTCCATCTCCTCTATAAATCCCGTCAGATTCATAACGGTATAAGCCATTATAAGCGCCTTGAACATCTATATATTTGGCAAGTGTTTTTAACGCATTAGGTTCTCTCTCCACCCATGAATTGTAATAATGGGATAAGTTAAAGCTTGTGCTCCAATTCAGTCCTTTACCAGATTCACTGATCAGGTTCTTTGTCTGCAGATTAATTTCCCAGCCTTTACTTCTGGTCTTTCCGGAGTTAAAAGCGACGGAACTTACTGGAAAATCTGTTGAAAGTGGAATTTGGGTCAGCAAATCACTGATCGTTCTGTTAAAATAATCAAAAGATCCGCTTATTCTATTCTTCAATATTGCAAAATCAATCCCTGCATTCAGGTCGCGCTGGGTTTCCCAGGTTAAATTATCATTGTTCAACTGGTTTAAAACTACTCCCGGATAATTGGAGCTTCCAAACACATAAGATGCGTCTGACGAATAATAAGAAGAAGCACTTCCTCCGATTTCACTATTTCCAGTTGTTCCATATCCCAGCCGCAATTTCAACAGATCAATGGCCGGAAGAGCTTTTTTAACAAATGATTCCTCTGAAATAACCCAGGCTGCTGAAACACCTGGAAAAGTACCGTATTTCTTATTCTTAGCAAAGTTAGAGGCCCCATCTTTTCGGATACTGGCACTCAGTATATACTTATCATCCAGTTCATAGATTGCTCTTGCGAAGAAAGATTTCCAAACCTTGGTCGGGGCCCGGAAAGATCCAACTTGTGGCCGATCTGCTGTCCCAAATCCGAGGTTATTAAATAAAAAATTATCAGTTGCAAAATGATCATTTTCAGCACTTAACCCTTCCCGATCCGTCAGCTGATAAGAATGCCCCGCAACAGCAGTCAATTTACCAGCCTCTCCAAAATCATGTGTATAATTAAGGATATATTCCATCAGCTTTGAGGTAGAGCTGTTTTCAGAAACAGAGGCCTGTCCACCCGCTCTGGCGCCATACAGAAACGTTTTTGGCAGGTAGGTATACCTTTTTGCTGTAGACTGGTCATAACTAAAATTAGCCCTTGCCGATAAGCCTTTAAAAATATTCCATTCTGCATATCCATTGGTGAGAACCCTGCTGCTTTTGGTAAAATCGGTTACTTCGAGAAAAGACAATGGGTTTGGAGAGTTCTGGTAATCAGGGTTAATTGGATAATTTCCATTGGCGTCTTGCAGCGGCATAGTGGCCGGATAGTAAAATGCAGAAAGTACCATCCCCGAATACTCATTTCCAGTGGTTCCAATATTTGCATTGTTGGCATTGGAATTAGAGACGATGATATTGGCGCCTACCTTTACATGATCTCCCAAAGACTGATCTAAATTCAATCTCCCATTGTATCTTTTATACTCCGAATGCTTTAGCACGCCAATCTGGTTCAGAAAGTTACCAGAGGCAAAGTACCTGGTCTTGCCCATATTAGGTGCACCCGATACAGATAGATTGTGTTGCTGCGTTAAACCATTTCTTGTAATGGCATCAATTGCATTTGGCATTACTGGCTGATCATTGATCTGCTGTTGGGTATATTTCGGGATAAAAGGATTCACTGTGGTCGGATTTACGGTACCATAGGGTGCTATTTTGTTATCCTGCATCCACTTTTCCTTTAAAATATCATTTCTGACCATCATATAATCCTTGGTTCCAAGAATATCATAAAATTTAATCGCTTTCTGATAAGACTGACTTCCCGAATATTCGACATTAGGCCGGTCTCCTTTTCCTTTCTTTGTAGTGATAAGTACAACACCACCTCCGGCACGTGCACCATAAATGGCCGTCGCACTGGCATCTTTCAAAAAGTCTATGGATTCAATATCATTGGGATTGATAAAGTTTAACGGTGAACGGTCTACACCCGATCCCCCATACCGGGTTTGAGAATCCGGCTCGCCGGCATTGTCATTGACCACGACCCCATCTATAATGTACAAGGCACCGGCAGAAGCGTTAGAAGGGTTGCTTCTAATCTGCAAACTCACGCCTGCCCCTGGCTGTCCACTTGATTGCAGTACAGTTACGCCAGCGGCCCTTCCAGCTAACGCCTGACCAATATTAGAAGATGTGGAAGTATTCAGTTCTGCAGTTTTAACAGAAGCAATTGCACCTGTAACATTCCTGCGTTTTACGGCCCCATAACCAATGACGACGATTTCGCTCATCTCATTAGTTATGGCCTTCAAGGTTATCTGCAAAGAAGTATTTCCGGTAAGCGCAATTTCCTGCGTTGCATAACCGATGTAACTAAATACAAGAATATCACCCTTTTTAGCGTTCAGCTGGAACTTACCATCATTGTCGGTAGTAGAACCCGTATTGTTATCTTTAACCCTGACACTCACTCCAGGTAATGGCAATCCTTTGTCATCCAGAACAGTTCCTGTGATTTTATCTTTAAGAATAGCCCACGACAGGGTTTCGATATTTGCCTTTTTGATTACAATAATATTATCAACAATACTGAATGCCAACGGTTTTCCCGAAAGCACCTGCGCAAGCGCCTGTTCAACTGTGACCCCATTAAGATCAATGTTGATTTTTCCTACTGATCTCAATAGTTTAAGATCATAAAAAGACTGATATCCGCTCTGTTTTTCAATGGCTTTCAATACAGAGGGTAAAGAAACATTTTTCTCTGAAAGCGTAATTCTCTGCGAAAATACTTTAGCAGATACAGACATACAGAATACTGTTAATAAAATCAAGGTCAATTTCATCATCAGAATAATTTGAAATGAGAAACATTTGCGCACTGGCAAAGTTTTCCCACGTAAGTTTAATTGCATACTTTTGTACGGTTTTGGTTAGAAGATAAATCTGTTACAAGTTTTTTGAGATTAACCGGAACCTGTCTGCATCCAACGCTATTGGATGCAGCATCACCGGGCCCTGACGCTATCGGGGCCTGGTTTTTCCTTAATACCACGTATGGTACGGTTAACCTGAGGGGAGGTTAGTAGTATTCTTTCATAATTATTGGTTTAGGTTTGTTTGGTTATCTATTTTTCGGTTATTGATTTCTACATTTAAATCAGGGCTTTACGGTTAATGTGTTTTCTTCCAGTTTAAAATTCAGTCCTCCATTTTCTAATACTTTTAAAACTGTTCTCAAGCTGGATGATCTTTTGATCTTACCAACAAACTCATGTTCACCAATCGGTCCTTCGTAAACAATTTCTAAATTATACCATCTGGAAATCTGACGCATGAGTTCCGGAAGATTGGCTTTATCAAAGATAAAATAACCATTCCTCCAGGCCATAACAGCATCTAGATCTGCATCTTGCGTTTTAATGCTTCCTGTATTCTCTAAAAGTAAGCCTTGCTGCCCGGGTTTTAAGATTACTGAAGCGGTTTTACTTTTTAGCTGCACAGCACCTTCCAGCAGGGTGGTACGTACCTCTTTTTCGTCCTCGTAAGCCATTACATTAAAATGTGTGCCCAATACCCGTACTGTCGTTCCTGTAGCTTGAACAATAAAAGGCTTATTTTGGTTTTTGGTGATTTCAAAGTAACCTTCTCCATGAAGTTCGACCCGTCTTTCTTTATCGTCAAAAGCGGTCGGAAATTTCAATGCCGAAGCCGAATTTAACCATACTTTACTTCCATCTGGAAGAATGATTTGGTATTGCCCCCCTTTTGGGGTAGAAATCACATTATAAGACATCTTGCTACTCGGGTCCGCTGTTTTTACTCTATAAATCAACTGTCCGCTGGTTGTTTTGGTGATGCTGATACCACTTTGCTGAGCCAGTATTCCATTTGCGGCCTCATCCAGATCAATGGTTTTACCATTACTAAGTGTTAATTTGGCACGGTTCCCCCCTGGTTTTACGTCAGTAACATTGACCACTTCCGCCCGCAGATCGATATTCCGGTCAGATCTTTTATAGAAATACAACCCGGTGGCACATACCAGAAGAACAGACGCGGCAATGGCAACCTGCTGATACCATGAATAACTTTTCTTTTTGCTGATATAACGATTTATGTTGACAAAATTCTTTTCCAAAAGGGCTTTTACATCTGCCGAATCTTCTTCTATTGGCTCCCCTTCTTCTAACTCACGTTCAATAATTTCTGCCAAAGGACTCTGTTCTCCATATAACTGAAAATGCTCCATCAGTTTCTGCACTTCTTCCGGTGTACATTGCCTCCTAAGATATTTGGTATAAAGTGCTTTTAAATCATCCATGATTTTCCCCTTTTATATACCATACGATTGTAAAACAAAAAGTCTATGCTCTGTTTTATTTTTTTTTAAATAACTCAATTTATAAATTAACGAAAATATAAGTGAATAAAATAAAGTAATAAAAGGTCAAACTTATTATTGTTCATCTCTTCCTTAAGAAAAGCCATTGCTTTAGCCATATGGTCTTTGATGGTTCCTACAGAAACCCCAAAATAGACCGCTGCATTTTCATAACTTTTATCTTCCAGCTTAATATATCTGAACACAAGCTGTCGTTGAGGAGGGAGCTTACGAACTGCATTCTCTAATATCATTCGGTAATCTTTAGTCTCCATCAAATCCGTAATTGGATCATGTAGTTCCGTCATTAAACTGATCAGATGATCCATTAATTTCTTGTTCCGTGAGGTACTGCGATAAAAATCAATAGCCATATTCTTAGCTATAGTTACTAGAAAAGCTTCGAAAGGAAGTTCCGTATTCAATTGGCTTCGAGATTGCCAGACCTTTAAAAATACGTCCTGATGCAATTCTGCTGCGATTTGATTAGAGTGGACTAACTTACTCAGGTTATAAAATATTTTTCGCTCGTATTTCCTATACAATTCATTAAATGCTGCCTGGTCGTTTGATTTCAATCTAAGCAGAAGATCTTGTTCATTGTTTAGTGAAATCATAGATGGAAATATCTAGGAGCAGGTTTATATAAAATCAAATATAAAAAATTTACTTCCAGAAAAGCAATCAAAAAACAAACTTTAGTAGACTTTGCCCGTTAATACTCCACGAGCAAAATTCCATTAGAAGACTGGGTTGACCGCCTTGATCTTCTTTGTAAATAGGTTCCGGTAAACCAGCTTCGATAGTGTTTTCGACGATATTAAAAAAATTGAGCCATTTCTGAACAGGGCTTCTGTTCAAAAATGGCTCAATATAGAGAATGAATGAATTAAATCACTTGGCACTTAGTGCTTCGTTAATACGTGCAGGTGTTCTGTCCTCGCTCGGCCTCGACGCATCATTATCGAAGATCCTTCCATCCTTACCAATGATCACATAACGCGGAATACCACTAATGTTAAATGCTTTTGCTATTGGCGTATTTACCCCTGAAGTAGCTTGCGAAAGCAGGTGAATGCCCTCTATGTTATCTTCGGCAATTGCTTTTTTCCAGGCATCTACTTTGCTGTCCAAGCTTACATAAAGAAACACCACATTTTTATTGTCTTTAAATTTTGCATGTAGTTTAGGTGCACCGTTCTTCATCTCTCCCCTGCATGGCGCGCACCAGCTAGCCCAGAAATCAATGTAAACCACTTTTCCTATGAAATCCTGGAGTGATACATCTTTACCTTCAAGGCTTTTTAAAGTAAAAGCAGGGGCCATTTTTCCAGTAGATAAATTGTCCATTGCCTTATATTTTTCCCTCAGCATTTTTGCAGTACTGGCATCACTATATTTAGCAATATGTTCTTCCATAAGGGATTTTACTGTTTTCAGGTCTTTGGCCTGGTCCAGCACACTAACGATTGTTTTGTTTAAAGCTTCATTCTTTATTTTGCCTGCCGGGTAGTATTTAAGGATCATCTGATAATCGGTACGGGCATCCTGCAATTCATGCGGACTATCCAGTTTCCCCTGTAAAAAGAGTTCTTTTCTGCGCAGGTATGGCGGATAGAAGTAGAACATTAAGGCGTCATAAGCACGGTTGCCCATCAGCTGGTCGTCAAATTTCACCTGCTTGTCCAGTTCCCATAAGTCTGCCGGAGATTCATCGGAAAACTTTTTCTTCATCCCAAGGATGTAATAATATCCATACCACATATAATCCTTCAGCTTTTTATAATTAAGGCTGGTGAGCTGGTAGTTGTAAAAAGAAGGTGTTACTTTTTGTTTGTTCTGGTTAAGCAGGTCAATCGGTAACTGATTGTTGGCGTTTAATACATCAAAAAACTCTTTGGTAGCCATTTTGCTGGCATCAACTTTGGCCATAGCCGCATCAAAACTGCCCATAAATTGGTTAAAAACCTGTGAATTTTCTGCACCTTTACCCGAATAGCTGGTTTGCTGGTCAAAATCGGTTTTGATATTCAGCTGGTTGCCGTTTTCCAAAAATGCATAAACCATTTTATTTTTCGGACCAATCAAAATGATCTCTTTAGGCAGACCATCGGCAAAGCTATAGTGGAATTTTCCATCTTTTCCAGGCTTCGCATAGATGTCATTATTATCGTATTTATAGAGGCGCAGCGAATCTAACTTCAGCGGACTAATGTCTACTGTTATTGCCGCCCCTTTTTGCTGGCCGAATGCAATGCATGTACACAGGCACAAGAAGATGATTGCGATTGTTTTTTTCATCTTATATCATTTAGTTTTTATTTAAAATAGAATTTCTTTGGTCAGGAGCATTTAACGCTTCGTTTATTTTCGCCTGCGTAATATCCTGGCTCGGTCTTGGCGCATTGTTGTCAAAGATTTTTCCATCTTTTCCAATAATTACATAGTGCGGGATACCACTGATGTTGAATGCTTTCGCAACGGGGCTGGCATGACCACCTAAGGAAAGCAAGTGAATCCCCTGAATGTTATCTTCTGCTATTGCTTTTCTCCAGGCATCAGCTTTACTGTCTATACTGATATACAAGAAAACTACCTCTTTATTATCCTTGAATTTTTCATGTAATTTAGGGCTGCCATTCTTCATCTCGTATCTGCAAGGGCTGCACCAGCTGGCCCAAAAATCCATATAGATCACTTTGCCGGCAAAGTCTTTCAAGGTTACGTCTTTACCGTCCATATCTTTTAATACAAATGCGGGTGGTGTTTTTCCGACCGATAGCTTATTCACCTTAAGATAATTGGCCCTTAATTCCTTTGCCTGGGTTTCGGTAGCATATTTAGCAATATAATCGTCCATTACTGGTTTGATCAGTGCCAGCTCTTTGCTACTACCCACAGCAGCATTTACCATCCCAAAAAGAGCCGTACGCTTTAGTTTTTCCGGATATATTTTTTCAACAAGCGCGATCTTAAGTTTTAGCTCTGCATCGGGTGACGAGGGTTTGTCTAATGATCCCAGTTTAAACTTTTCCCGGTTGCTTAAAAAAACCGGAAAAATATTTGTCATAAATTTCGCGTAGTCGGGATTTGCAGCAAACCGATCATCTATTCTGATGTCTTTTTCCAGACCCCAATAGCTATCCGGAATACATTCTGAAAGTTTTTTTTCTGGTCTGACATAGAACCCTGGAATCAAAATTGGCAGACCAAGCTTTTCACATAAAAAAGAAATATAACAGTAATCATAAAATGTCTTACTAACTTTTTGCCTATTAGCTTCCAGAGTATTCAATTTCAACTGACCAAGTTCATAATAGGTTTTAAAGGCATCTGCCGGACTTAATATTTTATCTCCAACTTCCTTCCCTTTCTTCTCGTATGCTAATGCATAAGCCCTGTTACATTCGTTGAGTACCCTGGTATTTTCGGCACCTTTGCCAGAAAATGAATTATTTTTATCAAAATCAGTTACTATATTCTGCTGATCCCCCTGTTCCAGATATAAAGTCATACTCCTTTTCTCTGGTTTGTCAAAGCCTACTCTAACCTTTAAAGGTTTGTCGTGTTTAAAATGCAATACATATTTATTGTCTTTATCTGGTTTGACAGTAAAGGCATCGCCATAATCGGCTACCCAGATTGAATCTGGATTAATAGAGGTAATTTCAAGTGTGACTTTTGAATCACCTTTTTGTCCGAATACTGCGCCTGTACACAGGCATAGTATGGACAATATGATCAGTTTTTTCATCTGTATATAATTTGATTTTCAATTGTGATGAAGCTATCAGATTTATTTATACCACTGTATGGTTTAAATAATCATGATGGTTTCAAGGTTCTGCTTATTAAATTATTTTATTTTTTCTGTCCCTGTCCTTATGGGTTTTGCTGCAATCCGGGATTCGCATTTATGATGTACTGAGGGAAACGAAAGGTTAACCTTTCGGGCTTTAATGGGTATGATTTTACAATATTTCCTGTGGCGTCGTATAGATGATGCACCATACCAACAGTAGATTTGTAGGTGTCATCAACTGATAGACGACGCATGTCCCACCAGCGTTCGCCCGAAGTGGCAAACTCCCTGATCCTTTCTTCCAAGATATATTTGGTAAGTGCCATCTTGTCGGATGCAACATTTGCTGGTACATCTGCTGCATTCGCTACGCTGATCTGCATCCTTGTTTTACGGAAAGTAACCAGATCATTAACAGCATTTGTAAGGTCGCCTGCCCGAGATTCACATTCAGCTTTTAACATATAGATATCCGGGACATTGATGCCCATATTGCTGTACCGCCCATAACATCTCATCATTTTATTTGGATATGTTGTTCCTGTCGGCGGAAAAGGTGATGTGGTAAAGAAGTTGAGGCGCAGATCTGCCTGGCTAAATAACGCAGCAGTTTGAGGAGTCACCGGAATGCCCGAATAAACATAACTGTAAAAATTGAGAAAAGATTTAAGATAGAGTACCTCTTTATCGGTAGCCAGGTTAAACCGGTTCGGGCCAGTGTACGGGTTGATGGGATAAAATGCTCCTCCAGTGCTGAAAACTCCATTAAAATCATATAAGCCTACTGCTATACTGGCGCCAGATAGTTTTGCAATAGCCGAAGTAAATAATGGCAGCGCTTTGTCAAACAGCTGCATATTTACATATACTTTTCCGAGTATGGCTTCTCCGGCCGACTTCGACATGCGGTTCCTGCTGATGATCTGAGCGGGTAAATTAGGAATCGCCTCTGTCAGGTCGGCAATGATCAGGTCGTAGGCGGCCTGTACAGAAGAGCGTGTAAAAGTAGTTTGGGTTACATCGGCCACTGTAACCAAAGGGATACCCAGATCTGAGCTGGCAGTAGTTGCATTATACGGCTTTCCATAATAGTTAACCAACATAAAATGTACCCATGCCCTCCCAGCTAGTGCCTCGGCACGCAAGGATTTTTTCTGTGTATCGTTTCCTTCTTTGGAGGCCATTACTTCGTTAATCACTTTGTTATACGTGTACAGCTGTTTCTCCAACTGTGTTAGTTCAGACTGGTTCTCAGTTGACAGGTAAATGTCGTCCTGGTATTCGAAAGCTTTCTGGTCGCTAATTGAGACCACTCCAGATCCAACGGTGTACAAAGGCATAAATGCGGCCAATTCATCCGACATCACTATCTGCGAAGCCTTTCCCAGTAAAGTAAGGTTAGGATCATTCAATAGCCTTTCATAATCTGATGTTCTGGTGGCAATAGCAACACCCTTTGGCACAACTTCAAGAAAGTCCTTTTTACACGAACTGAAACCTATTGTTAAGACAACAAATGCGACAATTTTTATAATATTTTTATAGTAAAACATGGCTTTTAAATTATAAGGTTAAATGAATGCCTATATTAAATGCATTTTGCCCTGCAGGCAAGGATCGCAAGCCACCGCGTGCGTCCTGAAACTCAGGGTCAATACCATAATCGTTGGCTTTCCAAAGCATGATGTTAGACATACCGGCCCGCAGGCTCAGGCCCTCAACTTTTATTTTACTGGTAACAGATCGCGGAAAACTATAGCTAAGCCCTAGATCCCTTATTTTCATATAGGAAGCACTTACTACATTCTGGTTACCAAACCGGTAATAGTCAGTATTCCTTTTTAAATTTTCAGCTCTTGTTTTGTATCCTGGTATATCAGTTTGATTCTCATCACCGGGTTTTTGCCATCTGTTGGCAAAATCAGCGTGCAGGTTTCCTCTCTGAAAGTTTTGATTTCCGATAAAACCGTATCCATTTGTAGCCTCATCATAATCTGTATTTACATCCCGGAACATGACATGGCCCAGATTGTACACAATATTGATATTCAGTGAAAGACCTTTGTAGCCAAATGTATTCGAAAGCCCTCCGCTCCATACTGGTTGAAACACACCCATAAACAATACATCGTTTGCTTTTGGTTGTTCTGTATCTGTCATCCCCAGTGATGTTGTCCCATTAGAAAGCCTGACCAGGGGATTGCCGTTAGCATCCAGACCGGCATAATTATAAGCAAATGCTGAAAATGCCGGGTAATCTGGTAAATACTGTGCATTGATCTGATCGCGTCCGGTAGCAACAGCTGTTAACAAATTGATTTTGGTGACTTTATTTTTATTGTAAGACAAGGTAAAGGAACTGCTCCATTGAAAATTAAGGTTACGGATGTTTACAGAATTAATGGAAACGTCTATCCCTTTGTTTGAAAGATTCCCTACATTACCTACAATAGTAGGAAAACCTGTAAAGGGATTTACTTCCAAAGGCCCGATCAGATCGGTTGATTTCTTTTGATAGTATTCCAGTGAAGCGTTCAGACGACGATCCAGTATAGAAAAATCCAAACCTATATTAAGGGTACGGGTTTGTTCCCAGGTCAGGTTCTTATTACCAGCTGTTGCAACAAAATAGCCTTGACCTCCAGGCACATTGACATTTGTAATCGGGCTAAGTACATCCTGGCTGGCGCTTTTGCCTGGCAATGGAGAATTTCCGCTAATACCATAGGTAACTCTGGCCGATAGATCGTTAACAAAGCTGACGTTTTGCATAAATGCTTCATTGCTTAATGTCCATTTCCCACCAACGCTCCATGCGGGTTTGCGTTGCGCCGATTTGTTAATGCCAAACAAATTGCTTTTGTCTTGCCGCCAGCTGGCATTTACAGTATACCTTTTACCATAGGTATAACCCAGATTGGCATAATAAGATCTGAACCTGAGCAGGGATTCGTGCTGTGTAAAAGGAGTTTCCCTGAGCTTCGCATTGCCTCCCACCGTAGGCAAAAGACCTCCGGCTATCCCTGTAACAGACAATGTATTATAATCCAGCAAGGCTGAAGTTTCTGCATTCTGATCGTATCCGTATACTGTACTGCCGGTAATGATGCTTTTCTGCTCTTGTTCCTCATATCCTGCTAATGCATTGAACTGGTGAAGCTGATCATTTGAGGCATAATCATATACCAACTGGTTCCTTAACGTCCAGTTTTCATCCGTTAAATTGGAAGTATTGTACTTGCCCCCGGTATTCGGCAAATTGTATTTGATGGTTCCATTGTTATTCTGGGCAAAATGCAGTATTTGAATATTTTGTTCGTAATTGGTGTTGTCATCATAGTTTGTTGTCCGGTTTGTACCCCTGATGTAACCAAATACACCTTCGTAGCGCAATCCCTTGTACAGGTTTACTGTAAGACCTGATGTAAGACGTGCAATTAAGGCATTGCTGTTCGTAGCTCCGGTTTCTGCATTGCTAATCGGATTATAATTCAGGCTACGTCCCGTTAAGTTGGCTATAGGTCCAATGGCTTCATTGGGTAGATAACCCAGGTAAGACATATCTATGTTATTGCCGGATGCATCACGGAACAATTGATAAGGCAGAAAGCGGTTATCAGGCGAAACTGCACGCTTTGAACCTGTACGCTGGTTGGTCAGGTCGGCAATAAAAAATGCTTTGATCCAGCTGTTAAACGTATAGTCATTCCGGGTGTTGATCTTAAAAGTATTGTCTTTATTACCAATCACATAGCTTTGGTTGTTTGTATAAGCCAATGATGTGTAATTGGAGTATTTTTCCGTGCCGCCGGACAGAGATAAGGTGTGGTTCATCAGGATTTGCGGCCGATAAAAGATATCCCGCATCTGCCCAAGGTTATTGATGGCTGCCAGGCTATCCAGTTTTACGTCCCTTAAAGCTGCTGAGATTCGCCCACGCGCAAAATCCCATTCGATTTGCCGGTCGGGCGAATATCCAGTCCCCCCCGTAACAGGGCTATAAATAGGGCTATAAGTAAAGTTTATTGGATCAAAAGTTTCTTTGGAGGCCTGTATGTGTTGCTGACTATTCAATACAGGAAAATACCCTATATGAGGTCGACCCTGGAAATTAGCAAATGCATCATAATTGATCTTTAGTTTTTGACTGTTCGCCCCTTTTTTGGTCGTAATTACGATCACCCCGTTTGAAGCACGTGCTCCCCAGATAGAGGCGGCAGTTGCATCTTTTAGCACAGTTACATCTAGCACATCCTGTGGGTTTATAAATGAGACATCAGGTACCGCTATTCCATCTACCACAAATAAAGGAGACGCACTGGTATAATTTTGTGAGGTTGGCAGGGTTGTTAAGCCACGGATCAGAAACTGCTGTTTGCCATTAGTAGGTGAGTTATTGATTACAAGTCCCGGGATCAAACCGTCCAGCCGCTGTATGATATTCATGCTTGTTGTCCTGGTGGCCACCACATCCATATCAGGCTTTGAAAAAGAACCTGCACTTCTTTCTTTGGATATTTTCTGATATCCAGTACTTACTATAACTTCCTGCAAATTTCCATCAAGCTTCATCTTAATGGTTCCCAGGTCCTTTATTGCTTTGGTAGTATAGGTTTGGTAACCAGTATAAGAAACGACAATCAAAGCCTGCTCATCTACATTTTCCAATTGAAAATCGCCATTTTCATTGGTTACAGCCGCAGCCTTGCGACCTTTTATCGACATGGAGAAATCACCACTTTTTTTATCTTCTGAAGAATTCTGCAGGATAACACTTACGGTGGCGCCTACAAGTGGTCTTCCTTCTTCATCCACCACATGCCCTTTTACGCCTATCTCTTTGAATACGGCTAAAACTTTATCAAGTAAAGTTTTTTTTCTGGCTTCAATCACTACGATTTTACCATCGATATTATACGTTAGCGGTAAATTGCTAAATAGACTTTTCATGGTCTCCTCGAGTGTTGCATTACGGACTTCAATATTTACCTCGCCTGCATTTTTGACCAGGTTCCGGTCAAACAAGAAGTCGTAACCGGTCTGTGACCTGATTTTACGCAAGACATTTTCAATAGACGATTTTTGCTCATTCAGTGTGATCCGCTGACCAAAGGTTGCGGCGCTGACTTGCATAAACGTGGCGATAAGTATGACGGTGGTTAGTCGCATAATGACCAATAATTTATGGGTATAAATTTTATACATTTGCTTAGGTTTTTGGTTCAGCAAAATGCCTTTAGGTTCGAAGCTTCGGCATCTTGCAAATACGGTTGATAATTTTTATTGATCTTAAGCCAAACTGAGGTCAGGGGTGTTTCGCGACACTTCTGACTTGTTTGTTTTTTAAGGCATTTTCAGTGTTATTTTGTGACCAATACCCTCCTTCCTTCTACTTTAAAGTGTACACTTCCGGCCAGTTCTATCCTGCTGAGTACTTCTGATAGTTTACTGCTTCTGGATACCCAGCCGCCGAGTTCTACATGTTCATTCAGGCCGGGTTCGTATTCAATATCTACATCATACCATCTGGCAATCTTTCTCATATTGGTTCTAAAATCTTCTCCCTTAAATATAAAATCGCCGTTTTTCCAGGCCACAGATGATTCTATGTCTGCAGGCAAAACCTTGATCTTTTTCCCGCTTAAAACAGATTGCTGACCGGGCTTCAGCATAGCGTCATTTACTTTTACGCTCCCCTCAAGCAGTGTGGTTTTGGTTGCATCTTCGTCGGTATAGCTATTGATATTAAAGTGAGTTCCCAATACCGCTACCTCCTGCCCTTCACTTTTTACAATAAATGGATGCTGCTTGTCTTTGGCAACCTCGAAGTAAGCCTCGCCGTTCAAAGTCACCATTCGTTCTTTATTATTTTTAAAAGAAACCGGATAGCTGAACTTTGAAGCGGCGTTGAGCCATACTTTGGAACCGTCGGGTAAAAGAACCTGATATTGCCCCCCCCTTGGGGTCTCAATCGTATTGATCAATTCCTCGTTATGATGAGCGTTATTAAAAATTTTATAGATAATCTGGCCATTGGCTGTTTTAGATATTTCAACCCCTGCTTCCCTGGCAAGTTCACCATTGGCTGCATCCGTTAGCGAAATACGTTTTCCATTAGCCAGAGTTAAATACGCCTTATTATATCCAGGTTTAATCTGACGATCTGCAAGTTCGATGTTTTTGTCTATGCCTGGGTTAGCAAACGGACCTGTATATTTGGTATAGAAAAATAAACTCCCTGCAACAACCAGAAAAATAGCTGCGGCTATAGACAAGTGTTTGAAGCTAAAGTTTATCTTATAGGTACCCATTTTCTGTCTGCTCTCGTAGTCATCTATCTTATCTTCTATTTTTTTGAATAACAAAGTATCTGTGGACTCATAAATACCTGCGTCTGAAAGTAATGCATAATAAGAAACCATCAATTCATTATACTCCTCATCCGAAGCCGTTTTCAGCCAGGTATTGAATTGTTGCCTTTCTGCATCTGATGTATTTCCAGCTGCAAAGCGTTTCAAAATTTCGTAGAGTTGTTCCTTTTCCATCTGCTTAATACACATAAGACGGCGCCGCTTCGAAAAAGTACACCTCTAATTTTGAAATAAAATCAAATTAATTTTAAAACAGGCTGACTGACCTAAATTTAAGAAAGTATTGTCATAAAAACCAGTAACATTGGCCAGCCTGTTTGATGGTTAAGATGTTCTTTAATCGTATGTATGGCTTCATACAATTGCTTTTTAACGGCTGATTGCGAAATTCCAAGTTGTGCAGCAATTTCATTTATATTTAAATCCTGTTCTGTACGCATTTCAAATATTTTTTTTCGCTGAGGGCTGAGGGCTTGTATAGCATCTTTTGCCGACTTTAAGTATTCTTTATAAAACAATTCTTCATCGGCAGGAGCTGAGAATGTATTTGAAATGTGTAATAAACCATCTGTTCTTACTTTTCGCGCCTGATCACTTGATCTTTGATCTGTAAGTCTGTTTCTTGCCATTCTGAACAAATAAGCTTCAAAAGACTTAATGCCAATCAAAATTTCCTTCTTCATCCAGATTTTCAAGAATACATCCTGAATCACTTCATCCGAGTCTTCTTTACTTTGATTTGTAAAGGGATATAGAAACCGCTGAAGTTTGGGTACGTAAAAGGTGTACAATCGAGCAAAGGCTTTCCTGTTGCCTAAAGCAATTTCTTCAAGCAATTCACGTTCTTCTCCGGAAAACACCTTTTCAGTCATGCGTTAAAAGCTTCAGACAAGTTAGTTTTAAGTTTACAAATTCAGATGCCACAATACTATGCATAATTTTTCATTATAGGTTCATTGTCCGTTATGAACATTAACTCATGATGGTTTCATTGCAATATACCACCAGATTTTATTGCTATTGTTTTATATATTCATATTTGATCGATATAAATAAAATATTGTTAAAACAATATTATTGGATCAATTTTTGATACAAATATTAATAATTATATAAAATAAGAAATAAAATGAAAAAATCAGCCATCGTATTAATTATAGCCGGAATTGCTATGATGATCGTAGGAACTTTTATCTTCAAAAACCTTAATTACGTTAATGCTGTTGATGCACATGCGTGGACAATTAATATCAATGGCATTAAATCCTTTCCATGGGTAACCTTTACCGGTGGTGTATTATTGGTGATCGGACTTATTTTTTATATCTCTTCGTGGAAACAAATAGGCCGCAGGATCGACTAGAGGTTATTACAGGTTATCTTCTTTAACAATTTGGAGTAGACTTTCCTGCTGTTTGACAAAGATTGACTTGCCTTGTATTTCGATTATCTTTAATCGCTTCAATTCCTGATTGACTTTAAACAGAGTCTCATAAGAAACACCAGCATAAGAAGAAATATCCTGTTGGGTAATTTCAACACTGATCTCTCCCTGGTCATTGGCCCCGAATTTCTCCTTTAAAGCCAGAAAGGCCTGTGCAATCCTAGCCTTGACAGACATATGGGCCAGGTTACGCATCCTTTTTTCTGATTCCTGTAATTCATCGGCAAAGAAACGCATCAGTTTATAGGTGAAACCGGTATTCACTTTCAGAGAGGATTCAAAAAAGTCCATATCCATATAACAAACCACAACAGGTTCGATCGCAGTAGCGGTAACTGGAAAAACACGGTCTTTCCCCATGCCTAAATGGCCTAACATATCCCCAGTTTTCGCAAAGCGAATGATCAGGTCCTTTTCTTTATCCCAGCGTTTATGAACTTTTACCGCTCCTTTATAAATAAAATAGATACCGGTTGCCAAATCGCCTTCCTTGAATATTTGCTCGCCCTTCTTTACTTCAAAATTTTTCCGGGACCCCCCCACTGCTGGTTTCCACTCGGGAAGACAGTTATTACATAGGAAACAAGTATTAAGGTCACAAGTATTTTTGCATTCTTTCATAAAAGGGCTCTCTCCGGCAATGTTAACAATTGCAAATGTAATCAATCCACCCAATAATACCAGAGAAACAATACAGATACAAAAATATTGTATAAACAATATAATAAAATAAAAAAATAAAATATATAATAATAAAATATTAAATAAACAATATTATTATAAGAATCTAAGATTTGATTTTCATAGCTTTGCAGCACTATAAAGCTAAGGTAATAGTACACAGGTAATGGGTTATCAAAACAACATCTAATTATATATTAAACAGTCCAGGAATAAAATGAAAACAACAAACTATAAAAACGGCATACCAATTTCGCCAAGTCTCGATTCTTTGACCTATACAGAACCGGACAAAAAGCAGCGTTTTTTGTTAAAAAAGAGATTGGTCCAGATATCTACTTTTTCAGTTATAGTAGCCATATTGATTAGTCTGATTGCTAAGTTTCTCATTTACCTCATTAACCTGGTCACTAATCTGGCATTTTACGGCAGTGTCGATCTCAGTTTTCACAGCCCTGCTGCAAATCACCTGGGTATCTGGGTAATTGTTATTCCTGCAATTGGAGGCTTGTTGGTTGGTGTAATGGCTTTATATGGATCTAAAGCTATACGCGGTCATGGAATTCCAGAAGCAATGGAACAGATCCTGGTTAATGAAAGCAAAATCAAACCTGTAATCACCTTTTTAAAACCGATATCCTCTGCAATCGCGATTGGCACCGGAGGGCCATTTGGAGCGGAAGGTCCTATTATCGCAACCGGAGGAGCATTAGGATCAACGCTTGGACAATTGTTTAAAATCACCTCCAGTGAAAGGAAAGTAATTCTGGCTGCCGGTGCAACCGCCGGTATGTCTGCAATATTTGGCACACCTATAGCAGCTATATTTCTGGCTGTAGAATTATTGCTGTTTGAATTTTCTCCAAAGGCCATTCTTCCTGTAGCTTTGGCTTGTATAACAGGCGCAGCAGGGCATCACTTTTTATTTGAATCAGGGCCTGTATTTCCTATGCCAACTCTGGAAATTCCAGGAAACCTGGCCTTGGGCATTTATAGCTTTATTGGTATTATAATTGGTTTTTTATCGCTGGGCCTAACCAAGGCCGTTTATGCGATTGAAGATCTTTTTGAGAAATTACCTATCCATTGGATATGGTGGCCGGCAATGGGTGGTCTTGCTGTTGGATTAATTGGATACTATGAACCAAATACACTTGGTGTTGGTTATGACAATATCATCAATATACTTTCCGGTCATATTACATTAGTGCTATTATTGAGTCTGTCTTTATTTAAATTTCTTTCCTGGGCAATTGCGCTGGGTAGTGGAACTTCCGGCGGAACACTCGCTCCATTATTAACGATTGGTGGGGCTTGTGGAGCTATTATTGGTTCCATTCTCATCCAACTTTTTCCTTCTGCAGGTTTAAGCCTGCCCATGGCAGCCTTGATTGGCATGTCTGCGATGTTTGCGGGTGCCTCCCGTGCTTATCTCACCAGTATTGCTTTTGCACTGGAAGCGACCATGCAACCTGCAGCATTATTACCGCTACTCTGCGCCTGTACAGCCTCCTACCTGATTTCCTTTTTCTTCATGGAAAACACCATTATGACAGAGAAAATTGCCCGAAGGGGAATCTATACACCTGATTCTTATGAGCCTGATGTTTTAAGAAAATTGTCTGTAGCACAAGTCATTTCTAATGAATCGATGACATTCAGTCCTCATACTCTGGTAAAAGACATTAAGGCATACCTGGAAAGCACTGCTTTAACGGATAGCCACTTTATTGTGACTGACCACGAAGGGCATTTTCTGGGAACAGCTGCAATTACGGATTTGTATGTAGCTGGGATTAGTGATGAAGCTGCTGTTTCTTCAATCTTAAAGAAATCTACCTGTGTTATCAAAAGTAACGATAGCCTTTCAAAGGCGGTAGAATTAATGTCTGAACAACAACAGGACCTTATCCCTGTTGTATCTACTGAGCATAAGTTTATTGGAATACTTACTTACAAGGATATTCTGAAAGCTTATAAAATACAGGTTAGAGAGAACAGGGAGGCAGGCGTAAATCTATCCTTAAAAAGACAAAGGATGAAAATGTTAATTAAGGGAAGGAATTTCTACAAAGTCAGTAAAACCAACTAAAATATGAAGTTCCGTGTTTTCTTATTTACAATTTTGATAATGGCCTGTAATAATCGGTCTTCATCAGAATTTATTAAATTTCAAGACACTGTTTCCATCTTAAATTGTGTGGTTAATCACCCAAGCTTTCTGGCAGAAATTACGCCACAAACCCAAACTCTTGTCGTTATTAAAAATAAGTATTACGAAAACAACTGGCCTGAACGGATTGGAACTTTCAATGTGGTTTATGAAAGGGAAAAGAAAGTCAACTTGCCAGCTGCAGCGACACCATTAGTTTACGAAGTTGCTCAGCTTGATATTCATAAGAATACAGCAGAAATAATGATTTTGTATAGGAATAAAAACCTCTTACTGGTTTATACGCTTCTCAGGACTGGTAATATCTGGAAAGTTGGTACCAGTAAAAGAAAGAATCAAAAAATTTGAATCAAACAAAGCCATCTTTGTTTTAAAACAGAGATGGCTTCATCAAATAATTGCCCTTAATTCAACTGAAGCAATTGAGGGCCAAATTCTTCAAATAAGATTGCTTCTTTATCAATACCCAAAGCAATCAGGTCTGTATATTGTTTTTGAATAAAAGCAGATGGTCCGCACACATAATATCTTGTATCTGGAAACTGAGGTAAAGATGCTATTTTACGGATGTCTAAAAAACCTTCTATAACACCTTGTTGTGTATCTTCGTCAGTAGATACATCATAAAAAACATGTTGGGTAACATGATCTGTCATTTGAGTAATCTGATCTAACTTCTCTTTAAATGCATGTACAGAACGGTTTCGACAGCCATGAAGCCAGGTTACCGGAAAGTTGTAATTCTTTTCAACCAAATTCTCGAGCATACTGATCATAGGTGTTAAACCTACTCCTCCGCTAATTAACACTACTGGAGCGCTGAGCTCCTCAGAAAGTGTAAAGTTACCTGCAGGCGCCGTTAAATCCACCTTATTGCCTTCCTGAATAAAATTGTGGAGGTAATTGCTGATTTTACCATCCGTATCTATTTGGGTACCTTTTTCTTTTTTTACGGAGATTCTGTAATATTCGCTGGATGGAGCACTTGAAATGCTATATTGCCTGGCCTGATAAAGTTCCATCTCCGGCAAAAAGACCCTAAGACTAATGTATTGACCAGGTATATGAGGCATCACCTTTCCTCCATCGGAAGGGTATAAGTAAAATGAAGTGATTTCTGTTGACTCCTCAACTTTTTTATCTATTTTAAATGGACGCCAGCCTGTCCATCCATTGTCCTGGCTTATTTTTTGCTCATAAAGATTGGCCTCGTGACCAGACATCAGATCAGCTAACTGTACATATGCTGCGGTCCATGCATCTACAATTTCAGGTGTAGCAGCTTCCCCTAAAACTTCCTTGATGGAGGCAATTAAATGGCGCCCAACAATTTGGTAATGCTCAGGCCTGATGTCCAGGCTCACATGCTTATGCCCTATTCTGTCTACCACCGGCATTAATACTCCAGGATTTGCAATGTTTTCTGCATAAGCCAACACCGCCATAGCCAAAGCAGTTTGCTGTTTCCCACTTTGCTGATTCCCCATATTAAACATATTTTTAAGTTCCGGATTGTGTGTAAACATTCTGTTATAGAAATGTTTGGTTAACAATATTCCGTTTTCTCTTAATACTGGAACCGTCGCGCTGATCAATTGTTTTTGTTCTGTTGTCATAATAAAATATATTAATACCTTTTTATCTTTTATTAGGGTAATTTTTTTATTTCTTCAATTTAGTAATCCCAAGATTCAGGTCTTCATTAAACTCTCCTATAGTGGTTTGTTGAAGCATTTGCTGTATTCTGTTTCGGATTCCTTTAAATTCTTCATGCAATGGACAAGGATTGGTTTCGGAGCAATATTCCAAGCCCAGACCGCATCCGGTAAACAGGCTTTTCCCGTCCACAGCTTCTACCACGTCAGACAAAGGTCTTGCAAGGGTTGCCGCGTCCATATAAAATCCACCGTTAGGTCCTTTTATAGACTGAACAATTCCTTTTCTACTTAAATCCTGTAAAATCTTAGCTAGAAAGTGCTCGGGAGAATCAATGCCAGCTGAAATTTCCTTTATCCCTACCCTATTGCCAGAAGCTGTACGGTGGGCGATAAAAAAAACCGACCTCATAGCATATTCGCACGTTTTTGAAAAAATTCCCATTTGCACGACAAAGGTAAGCGATGGATCTTTTAAATAAAAGAGTTTTTTGTCTTTTATTTGAAAGACTTACTGCAATCAGCTAATATCTCTATAGACTATTATATATAGATATAAATATGCTTTCATATAATGATTCCTATAGATAAACCCGTTTTTACAGCTTCTGCCGTATTGGAAACCTGCATTTTCTGAATGATGTTTTGCCTGTGTCTGCGTACTGTGTAAACCGCGATATGCAATTGCGCGGCAATTTCTTTACTTCACATTCCTTTTGCAATAAGATTAAGGATCTCTATTTCTCTCCTGCTAAGGACTTGCTGACTGTAATTTCTATACTGTTCAAAGGAGATACTTTCTCCAGTTTCCCTGTTAACAATCTTCCCATCTATCCCGGGTCGCGGGAGCAGATCAACTGAGGGTGCGTAAATACATAATGCCAACCACACGCTGTCATTCGGCTGGCTCTTTAAATAAATGGTGCGATGGTTTATATAGCAATATTCACCCTCTGCATTACTGGCTCTTATTCTACTGATTGTGCTGTATTTCTGGCGTTCGGAAGGCAATAAATTCTTCTGATGTTCAAAATAGCTGAGCTCTAAAATATGTCGCTCGGTCAAGTCATCCGGATGGACCTTATCAAAAATACATTCTTCAAATGCCGATTCAATAACAATATGACCACAAGACAATCCAAAGTACTTTCCAAAGCTCCCCACATAGATATAGCTTCGGTTTGCCTGAAAATCAGAAAGTACGGCTATGCTATGGTCAATATCTACATATCCTTCTACCAGCCGCTTGTATTCATCAAGTAAAGCAGTATCCTGACTGCTGCTTGAAAATGACTGTCCCAATAAAGCGGTAGTTAACTGATCCTGAATAGAGCGTTGTTCCATGTTTTACTAAAAATTGGTTAATTTGAGGTATTGCAGCAACTGGAGTCTGCCCTTAACTTTAGCCTGACGAAAATATGTTTTTTCGACGATTATAAAATATAAAACAACTATGAAATCAAAATTTTCAGGTATCAGTGCTTTAATAGGAATCGCTTTTTTATTCAGTTGCAATAATAAGGAGGTCAAAGATCAGGAATCCAAAGATTCCCTGAAGGTAACATCTACGGATTCAGCGCGTGTAAATGGAACACCTTGCGATATTTCAATCTCAGGAATTCATTTCACAAAGTCTGTTAACGGAGCCGATACCCTTGCGAAAATAGATCAAAATGGAAAAGTAGCTTTCCATGTAGGCGAAAAGAAGGACTATTTCTCCGATCCCAACAACCAGCTATCCAATAATACCGCCCCCATTCTCTTGGCAAAAGTGGATAATACAAAGCCTTTCACCTTAGTTTCAAAGGTCACCCCTACTTTTACAGAGAAAGGTCTTTACAATGCAGGAGTACTTTATATCTATATACATGATAACTTTTATCAGAAGTATTGTTTTGAACAGGATGAACGTGGAAACCACCGATTGGTCACTGTACGCACCATTGGCACTTCTGATGACAATAACCACGATGCCATACAAAGCCCTTTTACTTACATGAAGATCTCTTCTGATACCCGTACGGTAGCCAGCTATTATTCTGTTGACAAGAAGACCTGGCATATGGTCCGCCTCTATAAAAACAACTACCCCGCCGAAATCTGGATGGGTATTAGTGCACAATGCCCTGTAGATAAGGGATCGGTTAGTTATTTCGAAGAACTGAGCCTGGAACAGAGCAGCGTACGTGATTTTCGTATGGGAAATTAATATCTACATATAAACACACAAGCATATTACCATCCCATTCTTTTGCGTAAGGAAATGATCTGCTCTGCATGATGTGCCCCATGCCAGTTATACTGATTGACCATTTGCCAGATCGGCATGTATTCATTATTTCCGGGATGGTAATATGTTCTTTCCCAATCTTCGTCTTTAACATTCTCCAACAAAACTGTCCATCTTCTATGCAAGGCATGCAGCAGCGTCACAGATACGTTAAGTGGAACCAGGCTCACATCTGGCAGTTCAGCCCAGAGATTTTCGTTATAGGGGCTAATCCTGGGTTGTTCTTCTGTCAGGGCCAGTTTTGATCGGATATAGGCATTCATATGGCTGTCTGCTACATGATGAACAACTTGTATAATGGTCCAGCCACCCGGTCGGTAAGATGTATTCAACTGCGCTTCATCCAGATTTTCTATGCAATAATCAAACAGTAACGGCGCTGATTTTAGGCCACCGATCCAGGAGGCAAGATTATCCGGGCTGTATTTGCTTGCAGGTACAAACCGGCCAATAGGGTACATTAAATCTTCTAGAGAATTTTCCATCACCTGAAAATTAGCAAAAAATATTCACCGGCAAAATTAATATTAAGCCAAAGACGACTATGTTCCTGAATTGTAAAAGGCGCTGCAACAGCAGATTTCACAACTGCAGTTCCATTTGGATGTTCACCCTTTCATACCCCGTGTTCCTGCCTGATACCTTATTAAAACCAAGTTTATGATATAAATTGATGGCAGGTTTTAGCAAGGTATTACTTTCCAGGTAGAGCTTATCAGCACCTAAAAGTTTTGCTTTTTCTATAACGGCCTGCCCAAGCAGCCAACCTGCATGTTTGCCCCGAGCACGGGGAGAAACTGCCATCTTTGCCAGTTCATACCCGTATTCAGAATCTGTTCTCTTCAGTAATGCGCATACCCCGATAGGCTCATCATTGTAAATCGCCACAAAGATATGCCCGCCATGGTTTAAAACGTAACCCTCAGGATCATCCAGCATCTTGTAATCTGCATCCTCCATTTTAAAATAGGTAGAAATCCATTCCGTGTTAAGGGCTTTATAAACTTCCTTGTATTTAGACTCATAATTTACAATTTCCACATTTTTACTTTCCCGGGTCTTCCTTTGTTCCTGCACCCTTAACAACAAGGATTTATGTTCCAGTAAGAACTCCCATTCTGCTACAGCTTTCCAAAGATCGTGCTGTGTTTGTTGTGTAATTGCATCAATGGCACCCGCCAGATCTCCGTACTGCACTTCAATCTTCTCCGTGATCTGTAAGCCTTTTTTGGAAAGTCCTACAATAGTTCTGCGTCCATCAGTTTTATCCTTTTTTTCTCTGATCAGCCCCTTTTTAGACATTTCACCGAGGATCTTACTCACCGAGGGATGTGAATGCCCTATCTCTTTGGCAATTTCGGTTACTGTCTTCTCTTCTCCCTGCGAAAGCACATAAAAGACAGGGAACCATTTTGGCTGAAGATCAACATCATAAGACTTATACAGCTGTGCCGCATCTTCCGTGATCTTCTCTGTCAACATCCGAAGCCGGCTTCCAATGGCTATTTTACCAATCTTATCAAAAAAATCCATTTTATAAAATGACTAGGTTAGATTTCATATTGTTCAGAGCGTTAAATCTTTCGTTGTAATTTACCCGGCTTCAATTTATCCAGTTCCTTATGTTGCTCCGGCAATTGAATTCCTTGCTCCTTTTCCAGGATTTCAAACAGGTTTTCATACATCTGGTTACGGGTTCTTTCTCGCTTTAAGGCCGACTCCAATTGTTTGATTCGTTTCTCCGGATGAAGTTCATTTTTTCGCTGCGTACTTTGTTTTTTAGGATATTTCCAATCCAGACAGCCGTGCTTTCTCAGCCAAACCAGCACTGTACTTTTTCCTTGTATCCCATAGGCTTTTTGCGCTTCATGATAACTCATCCGGCCACTCTCAACTTCGCGAACCACGCGCAACTTAAAATCAAGTTCATAGTCCCGCCGGCTTCTTTTAGGCGGTTGTTCTTCTTCTGCATACATAGATAAGTCAATATAGGTTTCAACTTATTTCCATTGCAACAATACATCAGACATGCTACAATCAAACAACCAATTAAGTAACTGGTTACGCAATTATAAACATATAAATTTATATTTTATCCATTTGTCTTTAAAAAAAATTCGCCATGATGTTTCATCTACCATGGCGAATTTCTATTCTATTTGTAATTAGGATTTTGGACGAGTACTCCCCCGCTTTTATCAATTTCCGTTTGCGGAAGCGGCCATTTGTAAAACTTATCTTGAAAATGATAAGAAACCGGACTGTCTGTAACCTTGTTAAGGACATCCCCCGCAATATGCCATCTGAGCAGATCATAGTGACGCAAACCTTCAAAGGCAAGTTCAATGCGTCTTTCATGACGTATTCTTTGCCGCATCTGCGCCTGATTGTAACCCGCAGGGAAGGCAGGCATACCCACACGCGCCCTTAAATCTCTCATGGCATCGTAAACCGATTGATCCGGTCCGGCTATTTCATTTTGAGCTTCAGCATACATCAACAAGACTTCAGCTAACCTCAGGACAACCGCATCCTGCTGGCTCAGCGTAGAAAATCCATAAGGGATGTTATTCGGTTCCAAAAATTTAATCACGCCATAACCTGTAGGACGAGGGTTTGACGGATGGTGTACTTTACCATTACCAAAATCCACAAAGTCTACAAATACGGTTTTTTTCAACCTCGGGTCACGATTGTTAAAAGGATTACTGGTATCCGTCAATGGAGAAGTACCATAAGGAAGGCCATCGGCACATTCAAAATCATTCACAAAGTTTTTTAACGGAGAAGAAGCCACCCAGTCGCCATAATACATATCCCATGGTGCGGTATTACTTGGTGCTAAAAAGTTAACAGAAAAAATGATTTCAGTGTTGTTCTTTTGTGTCGCATCACGGAATACGTCTTCAAAATTAGTACTCAGTTTGTACTGCTTCATCACATCCAGACAAAGGTCTCTGGCTTGAGTTAAAACCGTCAGATCAGGAGTTCCTGCTGTTCCATATCCGGAAAACATCAGTACCCTGGCTTTTAAAGCTTTTGCAGAGGAAGATGCAGCATGTCCTCCATTAGCGTAATAAGCATTTGTATTCAGATTCGCTATGCTGAAGTCTAAATCAGCAAGGATTTGGGTTAAAATCTGAGCTGCAGGAACCTTAGGCTGTTTTTGAGTACTGAGTTCCAACGGTTCTAAAACCAATGGAACATCTCCATAAATGCTGTACAACTGGAAATAGAAATACGCACGGACAAAACGAACTTCAGCTTGATAGGCTTTTTTATCTGCATCACTGATATCGGTACCAGTATAAGCGGCAAGATTTTTTAGGAGAATATTTATCCTGGTAATCCCCTTATAACTGTCATTATAAATTCCGGTTACATAGCCTCCTGTTGTTGGGTTTAAGTTTCCCTGCAAAAAATCATTTGCACTACCAGAATTAAATTGGTTATAACCATTATCTGTAAATCCGTCCCGAAAAGGCATGCCATAAGAAAATGCTTCACCTTGCATGGCAGAATAAACAGCCGCGAGCGCTCTATCGAAATCTTGTTTTGATTTATAAAAGTTAGACCCTGAAATCTGATCCGTAGGATTCAGTTCCAATGCTTTTTTACATGCCCCAAGAGATAGACATGTAATTAATATCGTTGTTATAATACGAGTGTTCATAGGATCAATTAAAAAGTAACGTTTAGACCAAAAGAATAAATTTTATTTTGGGGATACTGAACCAGATCACCATTGCCATAGCGCTCTGGGTCAAGCCCTTTAAACTTTGTAGAAGTAAAAAGATTATCTCCTGAAAAGTAAAGTCGAACCCGCTCAAGGCCGATACCCTTGGTTACTTTTGCTGGAAGCGTATAACCCAATACCACATTCTTAAGTCTTAAATAAGAGGCATCCTGTAAAAAATAACTGGAAGCACGGGAGAATTTCTGAGGTGCACTCCAACCCCAGTAAATGCGCGGTGTATTTGAAGACGGATTTTCCGGCGTCCAGCGGTCTAACCAATCGGTTGTTGGAGGCGATCCCTGAACAAATGGTGTAACGCCCCAGCCCGATACATATGATTTTACACCATACATTCCCTGAAACCTGGCCGAGAAATCAAAACCTTTAAAATTCGCTCCCATATTGAAAGAATAATTCAGTTTCGGATAAGCCCCATTAACCAGAGTCCGGTCATTCGCATCGATCTTTCCATCGCCGTTCACATCTCTGTATTTTAAATCGCCAGGTAAGGTATTGTCGTTAAATTGTTTTGGAGAACTGGCTACTTCCTGAGCAGAATGAAAAACACCCACCACATCCAGCATATAGAAACTGTTAATAGGCTGACCTTCTATATTTGTGGTATAATCGTAGATTTCCTGCTCTCCAAACTTGACGAGTTTATTATTAAAATGATCAAGATTTACACCAAAGTTGTAGCTCAGGCCATTTAACGCTCCACTTTTGACAACATTGTTATAATTCAGGCCCAATTCCACTCCGGTATTGTCAACCGTTCCGTCGTTTATAATGGGCGCATCTAACCCAACAATGGCGGTTACTTGCGACGGACGCAGAATGTCTGTTGTTCTTTTCTTATACCAGTCAAAAGTAACATTAAAATTTTTGAAGAGTGCAATATCCACTCCAAAGTCTGTCATTGTAGTGGTTTCCCATTTTATGTTAAAATTGTTCAACTTTGTCTGTGCCACCCCTGTAGATAAGGTCGAATTGTCAAAAGAATAATTCCCGGTTAAATCCAGCAAAGCCTGGTACGGGTATAAATTTCCATAACCATTTACAACTATATTTTCATTACCTAGCTGCCCCCATGACCCTCTTAGCTTAAAATTATTCAACCAGGTCAAGTTAAGATCTTTTACAAATTGTTCTTCCGTTGCACGCCATCCAGCAGAAAAAGAAGGGAATGCACCCCATTTATTCTTTCCATAAAACTTAGAACTTCCATCGTACCGCAAATTACCCTCTAAAAGATAACGGCCTTTATAATCATAATTTAAACGGCCAAAATAAGACATGATGGCCCACTGATTAGAAGTACCATTCGCATTTTGTAAATCCGAACCTCCTGCATTTAATTCTTGCAAACTCTCGTCGGCAAAATTCTTGCGGTAGCCCTGCAAATAAGAATATTTACTTTGCTCTATACTGTAACCTGCCTGTGCTTTAATATTGTGTCCGTTAAAATCATGGGCATAGTTAAGGTAACTGTACAGGTTGGTATAAACCGTTTGCTGGTCCTGATTGGTTAATCCTTTTCCTAAATCCAGTGAGGTACCTAACTTACCGGATCTATAGTAATACTCATCAATAGTAGATTTAAAATCTTTATATTTATCCATATTGATATTTACTGCACCTTTTGTATACCAGGAGAAGTCTTTTGTGAATTGTATCTCTATCCAACCCTGGGCATTTACCGCATAATCATTGGTGTTGTGGGTAAATTTTTTATCCAATACCGCAACCGCATTTTTATTATTGTACTCAAAATCGTAGGCTTTATAAGTATAGCGTCCGCTACCGTCTGGCAAAAATGGTCCATAAGTTGGCGCCTGAGACATAGCAGAAAGGAAAAGATCTTTAGAACCTCCAGGTATGGATTCTGTAGTTCCCCCTTTCAGCAATATATTTGTACCAAATTTAATATGATCGTTCATTTTTGAAGTCAGGTTCACACGTGCTGTATACCTCTTATAATTAAAACCCTTAATAATACCGTTCTGATCTACATAACCTAAGGAGACATTATAGGTTGTCCTATCGTTCCCCCCATTAAAAGTCAGGTTATGATTCTGAGTCGGCGCAGTTTTGAAGATCAGGCTCAACCAATCCGTATTAGGATATTTCAAACGGTCAGTACTGTTTCTATACAGATCAATCTGGTCCTGAGGGTAAAGACTGTTCACGTCATTCAGGCCGGAGTTTAACCTTGCCTCATTATACAATTCCATATATTGCGCAGAATTGGTGATCAGCTTAAACAATTTTGTTGGCTTATAAATGCCAAGGTTGCCATCATATTGAACAGACATTCTTCCCGCCTTACCCTGTTTAGTGGTGATCAGGATAACTCCATTTCCGCCTTTTGAACCATAAATGGAAGCAGAAGCCGCATCTTTAAGGACGGACACATTATCAATATCAGCTGGGTTCACATCATTAAAGTTTCCAGGAACACCATCAATCAGCACAAAAGGGTTTGAACCTGCTCCACTAAAGGTACCGTTGCCGCGGATGCGGATAGATACCCCTTCATTACCAGGCTCACCAGATCCCTGGTTAACCTGTACACCAGGAATTGTACCCTGTAACATGGCTGCCGCACTCACCACCGGACGTTTATTTAATTCTTCTCCACCTACATTTGCAACAGACCCGGTTAGATTCACTTTTTTCTGTGTACCATAACCAACCACTACTACCTCATTAAGTTTGGATGATTCCTCGATTAATACGACATTGACCTGTGTTTGACCAGCAACAGGAACTTCCTGCACAACATATCCAATGAAACTAAATACCAGTACGGCCTGCTCATCCACAGCCTCTATCCTGTAACTACCATTGTTACCTGTTAACACCCCTTTATTTGTTCCCTTTACCTTTATGGTAACACCCGGCAAAGGCAAACCATTTGCATCCTTAACAACACCGGAAACAACAATAGTTTGAACTGGCTTTATCATAGCCTTCTCTGATAAAGCTATTTTTAAATTATTCTTTTTAGAAGATGACTTAGCTGCGCTGACTTGTACCACAGTAATCATCAGGAGAAGGCAAGATAATTTTAAACTCAGAAAAAATTTAAGCTTAATGCCTGGTGCTCCCTTTACGGCAATAGATTGTTTATACATTGTTTATTTTGGTTAGTTTAAAACTGCAGATAGTATAGCTCACTGTACTATACTATACTACACTATAAGACAATATTATCAAACATCTTTAAGATTTGCAAATCAAAAATCAAAAAAGAACCAAAAACCTGTAAATAAACCAGATATCCTTATATTTTATTTCAATAGATTGTTATAATTCTTAAAATATTTAATACCTTAACAATTCCTTAATCATCTGCTGCCAGTTTTTAATTCTTTTGAATAATGAAATGATGGAAGAACTTTCAGATACAGAACTTTGGGCCAGTTTCAAATCCGGTGATAAAATTGCTTTCAAAACAATTTATTACCGTTATTATATGATGCTCTACAGGTATGGATTAAAAAGCAGCTCAGATTCTGACCTGGCAGAAGATTGTTTACAAGATCTGTTTTTAAAGCTATGGAAAAACAAAACCACTCTTGGCGAGGTGGCCTCTGTTAAAAGTTACCTTTTCAGGTCCTATACCCATACCTTATTCGATGCCATTAAAAAAGTTAAACGGGTATATAATACTGCAGACCTCAATCTGGAAGAAGCAGATCAAAGTATAGAAGAAAGTATCATCACAGATCAATCTGTAGCTGAAACCAATCAACACTTACACCAGGCTCTGAAACACCTCACCAAAAGACAGAAACAGATTATCATACTCCATTATTTCGAAGGCCTTTCCTATAAACAAATTGAGGAGATACTCCCCTTAAAATACCAGGCCATTAGAAACTGCGTCCATGAAGCCATTAAAATTCTGCGCAAAAGCATCAACTCCAGGTCATTTGACATCCTTCAGTTCATCTCTTATTTATACTTGTTGTCCTGATCCCCCATCAGACATAAGAACATACATTTTCAGATTTTTAAAAAAAACACAGTACAACTCTGGTTTCCTTCCGTCTTGATATATAAATGACCCGCAACGATTTCAATAAAAGGGTCAAAAAATAAAAAGACCGATATGAAGAAAAATCCTGTTGTCCTGGGGCTTATCCTGCTCACCTTTTTTGTCATTTCTTTTTTAACCAATATTATTGGGCCACTGGTGCCGGATATCATTAAAAGTTTCAAGCTGAACCTAACCACAGTAGCTTTACTTCCTTTTGCTTTTTTTATCGCCTATGGCGTCATGTCCGTTCCTTCCGGCATACTGGTAGAGAAATATGGCGAAAAAAGAGTGATGGCCGGTGCTTTCTTTATCGCTTTTCTTGGTGCACTGATCTTTGTTTTGATACCCGGATATTTCAGTTATATGTTCTCGCTCTTCTTTATTGGGGCCGGAATGGCTATGCTGCAGGTGGCCATCAACCCTCTGCTAAGAGTTGCAGGCGGCGAAGAACATTTTGCCTTTAACTCGGTTCTTGGACAGTTCTTTTTTGGACTGGCTTCTTTTCTAAGTCCACTGGTCTATTCCTATCTGGTCACCAATATTGGAAAACCTGTAAGCAGTCCTAACCTCATCATCTCTTTCTTTGAATCCATCGTACCAGCCAACCTGCCCTGGATTTCGCTGTACTGGATCTTCGCTATTCTTTCTGTGGCGATGGTCGTGGTGATTGCCATTGTCAGAATCCCCAAGGTAGAACTCAAAGGCGACGAAAAAGTAGGTGGTCTAAAGACCAATATAGAATTATTGAAAAATCCCACAGTGCTTCTCTATTTTCTGGCCATTTTCTGCTATGTAGGCATTGAACAAGGTGTAGCCAACTGGATGTCTGAATTTTTGCACGCCTACCATGGCATTGATCCAAAAACAGGTGGGGCAACAGCTGTTTCCTGGTTCTGGGGCCTGCTCACTGTCGGAACCATCCTGGGGCTCGTCCTGCTGAAGTTCATAGACAGCAGGAAAGTACTTGTTCTTTTTACCGGTGCCGCTATAGTCTGTCTGTTGCTTGCACTCTTTGCTTCTGCCGAAATTGCGGTCTGGGCTTTCCCTATGGTCGGTTTCTTTGCCTCTGTGATGTGGTCTATTATTATTTCCCTGGCCCTGAATTCCATGTCTGAACATCATGGCGCAGTATCCGGCATACTGATCACCGGCATTTGCGGTGGTGCCATTATTCCTTTAATTGTGGGCTGGATTGGCGACCTCAGCACCCTAAAAACCGGAATGTTGTTTCTCTTTATCATGCTTTCTTATATTTTCAGCCTGGGCTTCTGGTCCAGACCTCTGGTTCAAAATGAAGTGATCTCCATTAAAAAATTCAGAAAATCAAAAGCCCATGCTTAAACATTCACTTATCGGCGTAGATCTGGGCGGCACCAATGTACGCTGCGGTCTGGTACAAGATCAGGAGATCCAAAAAATCGTATCCCGAAAAATCCCCTCAGCAGGCACGGAGCAAGAAGTCATCCATGAAATCATCCGTTCACTGGAAGAAATCATGTCTGAAAACGTAGCAGCAATAGGCGTTGGTGTTCCAGGAATTCTGGATACCAAGGAAGGTATTGTATACGATGTACAGAACATCCCCTCCTGGAAAGCAGTACCTTTAAAAGACATACTCGAACAACATTTTAAATTACCCGTTTATCTCAACAACGATGCGAATTGTTTTGCAGCAGGAGAATGGTATTATGGCAGCGGAAAAGACTGTCCAGATCTTGCTGGCCTGATCCTGGGTACAGGCGTTGCTGCTGGCCTGATCTGCAACAACAAACTCTATGAGGGCCGAAACTGTGGTGCCGGAGAATTTGGTATGCTTCCCTACTTAAACCACAATTTTGAATTCTATTGCAGCGGAAATTTTTTTAGTCATTTCTACCAGCGCAGCGGCGAAGAATTCTTTAGCCTGGCCCGGGCGGGCAACCCGGAAGCACTGAATATTTTCAACACCTACGGCAAACATGTGGCCGCTGTAGTGAAAGCCATGCTGTATGCCATTGATCCACAAAAAATCATCCTTGGCGGCTCCGTGAGCAAGGCCTATCCTTTCTTTAAGGAGGCCCTTTGGAAGGGTTTACAGGACTTCGCCTATCAACCTGTACTGCAACACATCCAGATACAACCTACTGAGCTGGAAAACATTGCTGTACTTGGCGCCGCAGCCTTATACCACCACCAAAATTAACCTAATGAACTAAACCAATTCAACGATGAACAAGCTACAACTAATCCTTCTTTTTCTAACCCTGGTATCTACCCGGTCCACTATGGCCGCAGAGCACATTCCACTAAAAATCGAGAAACATGCAGAAGGTGCCCCGATCACCCTTGGTATCCCCTTCCCCAACGGCGCATTGTATTCTCCCGACCAGGTCAGGCTATTGAACCAAAACGGAAAAAAAATTCCTTCACAAATTACAGAAGTCAATAACTGGCAACCCCTAAACAACAGTATCAAATGGATATGGGTGTTCTTTTTTGCAGATGCCGGCGATCAATATACACTCGAATATGGTAATGAAGTCAAAAGGAATCCTTTCCAGGGCGACCGCGTGGTCATCAGAAATGTACAACCGATGGGCAGTTATACCGAAGTCAGTACCGGCCCGCTCAACTTTAAAATAAAAAAAGACAATGGTGGCTTTTTTGAAGTGGTCAGGCTAGATACCGATAAAAATGGCTTTGACGATAAAGACATTATCGCCAGTGGTCTTAAAGACCGTGGTGCCTTTCTCGATCTGATTGATCCTCAAGGCCCGGATGCCTCCAAAGCAATCATTACCAGAAGTGTTATTGAAAAAGGATCCGGTCCTTTGCATGGCATTATCCGGCTGGAAGGAGAATACCATTATTCCAGAAAAGACAATAATACAGCTCCGTTTATTCTCCGCATCCACGTATATGCAGGAAAATCGTATGTAAAGGTAATTCATAGCTTTGTATATACCGGTGTTCCCGATCAGCACAAGATCATCAAAGGAGAACATGCCAGGATAGCAACACAGTCTAAAGACATCCTTTCTGAAGAAAAAACCAGTGAGGAAGGCTGGTCAAAACCCAATGACCAGATCGCATCGGCAGGTTTTTCCCTGCACTATCACCTCAATGGACCTGTAAAATATAAAGTTGGTTATAAAGAAGGCAAATGGTGGGAAAACCCGGCAGAGAAAATCTATGAATTTTCTGCCCCTGCCAACGGCAATACCAGTCTCTATCAAACCGGGCCAAAACCCAATAAAGTGGCCCCGGTTCCTGAGTCGTCTACAACAGAAAGGATAGAAGGCTTTTCAGCAACATTGACCGAGAACCAGAAAGAAACCCTTAAAAAGGCGAAAGCAAGCGGATGGATGGACCTGTCCGATCAAAAATGGGGTATTGGGATCGGAGTTAAAAATTTCTTCGAAGAATACCCTAAAGAATTGAATATACAAGGTAGCGACCAGATTGCCACGGCCTATCTCTGGGCGCCACAGGCAGGCCCGATGAGCTTTGCCAGGGACAGCAATTCGCCAGATGACGGTATCTTGGGTAACTTTGCGCAGGGTCTGGCCAAAACCAGTGAACTGGTTTACTATTTTCATGACGCCAGTGTAAAGACTCCCTCCATCCAGCAGGCTCTCAACTATTTCCTGGATCCGCCGGTAGCTCATGCTATACCTGAATGGTATGCCAAATCACAGGTATTTGGTTTGTATTCTCCAAGAGGCAAAGACTTCCAGGAGTTTGAAAGAGGTATGGACTACAAAATGGACTGGGTGTTGTTCAATCAGAACTGGGCTCCATGGTACGGTATGTTCGAATATGGCGACTACAAAAACTATTACATCAACAATAAATGGGAAATGTGGGCGAATAATGAACCCGCACAGGATTATATGCTTTGGATGCATTTTCTGAGAACCGGTGATCCCCGTTTCTACAAAGCTGCTCAGGCCACCAGTAAACATACCATGGATGTAGACAATATCCACTGGCCTAAAAAGCCAATCTATTTCGGAGATACCAACCCTTCGCTTGATTATTTCCAGAACAAGGAGATGGACGACATCACTACCCCTTATCTCGGTATTGGCAAAAGACACGGAGATCAGCACTGGACAGCCGTGCTCAGTGCACACGTATGGGTGCAAGGCTGGTTGGCAGATTATTATCTCACCGGCGATCACCGCGGCCTTGATGTTGCCAAACAAACTGCAGATACCTATATTAAACGCATTTGGGGAGATCATGATCTCACCGGTAGACGACTCTACCTATCCGTATGGAACATGACAGAAG
>Ga0163161_10000335_pt1 | contig 40079 bp, 37 predicted proteins | sample S45metaG_FD_129847 | JGI IMG/M metagenome (GOLD analysis project Ga0163161, IMG submission 129847) | Switchgrass rhizosphere microbial communities from Kellogg Biological Station, Michigan, USA - S4-5 metaG | ecosystem: Host-associated > Plants > Roots > Rhizosphere > Soil | place: USA... | reverse complement strand
GCTCGCGTAACCGTGGAATCGGACTGTAGGGTCTGATCCCATGACCGACATACCACCCCAATCCGCCATCGCCGATGATCCGACTCAAGCCTTTGAAGGCCTGCGGCAGGAGATATCTCTGCTGCACACCGCCATCCAGGGGCTGACGTCCGCGCGGGAGAAGATGCCCGATTATAACCCAACGCTGGGCGCGATCGATCGGCAACTTACCTTCATGACAGAAAGCCTCGAAAGTATTGCCCAAGCGCCAGCCGTCAAGCTGACACCGACCGTCATGGTGCGCGAGCTTTCCAAAGCCGCCGTCGACGTGCGCGCAGATGACAAGCGACAGATGGATGAGGCGCGAGCCACGATGCACCAGTCGATTGGCATGCTTGAAGGGATCGCCCTGCGGGCGCGGACTACGCAGCATCAGCGCAAACGGGAAATGGGGATCGGCGGCGGCGCTTTTATCGCTGGCATGCTGCTCTGGTCGTTTCTGCCCGGCGCGATCGCCAGGTCTCTGCCAGTAAGCTGGCATGTGCCAGAATGGATGGCGGCGCGGACTCTGAAAATACAGGAGGGAGCTTTGATCCAAATGCGCGAAACTAATCCCGAATGGTTAAATATTGAACGAGCAAAGGATAGAATTTCTCGCCAATAATAGCCCGTAATTCATTGTGTTTATACCGATGGTCGGTACATATGCATTTAAAATACGGTAAGAGATAATGAATATTCGATAATTGCAGTTATCACATGTCCACAATTGACCTCTCTTCATAAGCCGGGGATAGAAATCACGCCGATGGATCAGTCTGCACACCTCGACGACAATGGCCTGATTGCGGGGAAAACGACGCCAGGGCCGATGACGGCGCCTGACGATCTCTCCTGGGCGGTGGTGAAGCTGCGCGCGGTAGAGCGCATCGTCGTCAATGAACTGCTGATCGCCGCGTATCAAGCCGCATTCTCGCCACACAGCATCCGCGCGCTAAAGTCCGACCTGGAGGCGTTCTACCTCTGGTGCAGGCGCCACAATCGCGTTGCGCTGCCGGCGACGCCCGAAACCCTGGCCGACTATCTCGATGCCCGCTCCGAGACGGGGAGCAAGCCGGCCTCGCTTGGCCGCTACAAGGCGTCGATCGCCAAGATCCACCTGCTGCTCGATCTCAAGGATCCGGCGCAGGCCTCGTTGGTGAAGTTGCGCCTGCAGGCGATCCGCCGTCGCCTCGGCACCGCGCAACGCCAGGCGCGGCCTCTGCGGTTCAAGGGGCCAGTCCGCAACGTCGAGCGTGACGAGCCGCGCGGCCTCAATGTGCGGGCTTTGCTCGAAAGCTGCGATGAGGTTCTGCCCGGTCTTCGGAACCGTGCGCTGCTCTCGGCCGGGGCTATGACACCGGGCTGCGCGCGTCCGAGTTGGTCGCGATTGAGGTGGAGCATATCATCGAAGCGATCGATCCCGATGCGCGGCTGCTTAGCATCCCGCGCAGCAAGGGCGATCAGGACGGGGAGGGGGCGACTGCCTATCTCAGCCCGCGGACCGTTCGGGCAATCGCGGCCTGGCTCGAAGCCGCCGGCCTCTCGGCCGGACCGGTGTTCCGGCGCGTGAATGTCCGGCGCTACACGGCTAAGGCCGCGGTGCGCGGAAGCAAGATCGACAGCATCTCGGGGCGGGAGGCGTGGGACTTGCGCAAGACCCTGTCCAAGCCCGCGGTGCCGGCGCGGGTGGAGTATGATGTGGGGGAGGGGGCGCTCCACCCGGCTTCGGTTGGGCCGATCTATCGGGCGATGATCCAGCGGGCATTCGATCGCGGCGTGCTGGCCGATTTGACGAGGGATGATCTGACCCGGCTGCTCAAGGGAATCAGCGCGCATTCAACACGAGTCGGGCTCAACTAGGATCTGTTCGCGAGTGGTGAGGATCTGGCCGGGATTATGGATGCGCTGCGGTGGAAGTCGCCGCGCATGCCGCTCGCATATAACCGCAATGTGGCCGCCGAGCAGGGGGCTGCGGGGCGCCTCATGTCCAAATTGGAATGAGCGTCTCGCCAATAGGCTACTTGAGTCGCAAAAACGCACTGCTGTCACACACTGCTGCGCGTTAGCCTAGGATCACGCACGTCATCGTGGCTGCGATCGGCTGGTGCAGCCCCCGACCGCGGATCGATGCTGCGGCGGTTGCGGACCGGCGGCAATTGGGGGTGGGAACCATCCTGCCATCGACCACGATCCGGCAGGTTGGCGTCACCGCAGGAAGGGGACTAATCGGCGACCATCAATGCGAGGATATGGCGCGCTTGCCGAAGATGCGGCGCGTCAAGCATCCGGCCGTTTAGGCGGACCACCCCCGCGCCGGGAGCAGCCTGGAAGGCCGCCACGACCGCGTGCGCATGCTCTACCTCCTGAGCGCTCGGCATGAAGCCGGCATTGATCACAGCGACCTGCGCGGGATGAATCGCCATCATTGCGGAGAAACCGTCGCGTCGGGCGAGCGCTACATAGGCGGTTAGGCGACCCAAGTCGGCGATATCGGGAAAGACCGTCTCGATGGCGGGTACCCCGGCGCCATGGGCAGCGAAAAGCGTCAGCGACCGGGCAAGTTCATACGGTGGCGTAAAGCGTCCGTTCTCTTCCCGCGCGGAGGCAGCGCCTATCGCGGCGGGCAAATCTTCCGCGCCCCAAGTGAGACCAAGCAGCTGGTGTGAAACGATCTTGTAGCTGCCGAGCGAGAACACTGCTGCAGGCGTCTCGGTCGCGATGGGAAGGATGGGCAGGGGGGTCTCGCCCATGCGTGCGATCAACGTTTCGATCGACAGATTGCCTTCCGCTTTCGGCAACACGATGCCATCCGGCTTGGCGGACAGGATCGACGCCAAATCCCCGTCCAGATGGTCACTGGCCAGCGGATTTACACGAACGAAAAGGGGGAGGTCGCGCTCACGTGCGAGATAGTCGGCGACAGCTTTACGCGCGTCGGCCTTGCGCTCGGGGGCCACCGAATCCTCCAGATCGAGGATCAGCGCATCGGCGCCGCTGGCCGCCGCCTTGGCGAAGCGATCCGATCGGTCACCGGGCACGAAGAGCAAGGAACGCAATCTCATGCCTCAGACCCCTGAAGCAAGGCCATGCGCAGGCACTGGCACACGACCAGGTCGCGCTGGTTCAGCATCTGGTGCGAGAAAGTCACGATGCCGGCGCCAGGACGCGATTTGCTGGCGCGCAGGTCGACGACTTCGGTTTCGGCACGCAGCGTGTCACCGAGGAAGACAGGCGCGGGCATGACGAGCTTGTCATAACCTAAATTGGCAACAAGACTGCCGAGCGTCATCTCGCCAACCGATAGGTCGATCAGCAGCGCGAAGGTGAAGGTGCCGTTGACCAGGATCTGCCCGAACTCGCTGGCGCGCGCCGCTTCCGCATCGGTGTGCAATGGCTGAGGATTGTGGGTCATTGGCGAGAAAAGAAGATTGTCGGTCTCGGTTACCGTGCGACGAATCTCATGGGTGATCCGATCGCCCACTCGCCACTGATCAAATTATCTTCCGGCCATATTTCTTCCCCGTTAGGCTCCCATCGTGAGAACGGATTCAATGCGGCGGGTTCGCCCGAACCCATGAAACGAAGTCGCGAATTTGTCCGCGGGACCTCGGCAGCCGCAGCATGATAGGCGTCCGAATTTTCGTCGAGACTGATCGCCGGCCATTTTGTCTGCAGAAGCGACATGGACCGGCGAGGGCCCGAAATCTTTAATGTCAAACCTGCCCATCACAATATGGAACTAAACACTTAGTCTGAAAGTGCCCTCACCACATAGCGCCTCGGAGAAAACGGGATTTTTACGTTCCCGATGTCGAGAGGCACGACAGGCCGGGGATAGGACACGCGCCCATCGTGCCGGGAGATTGCTTCGCCCAGCCGCAGGCTCGTGGCGATGTCATCCAAGCCTTCGACAAGGCGATGTTTGTGATCGCTCTCGATATCGAAGTGAATGATGTCCCCGCGATGGCGTGTCAGTTTTTGGGCAGTCAAATCGAGGCGTATCCGGGCGGTCGCGGCGTCCTGCGCATCGCTGATCAGCTCATCGCACAGCGGACGGGGGAGGCGCAGCGGCAAAATGCCGTTCTTCAAGCAATTGTTGCTGAATATGTCGGCGAAGCTTGGCGCGATGACACAGCGAATTCCGAAATCGAGCAGGGCCCATGGCGCGTGTTCACGACTTGATCCACAGCCAAAATTGTCTAGGGCGACGAGGAATCGCGCTTCGTCCCATGGCGTGCGATTGAGAACGAAATCGGTCCGTTTCGCGCCGGTGATGTTTGTACGTAACGCATCGAACAAATGTTTGCCCAAGCCTTTCCTGCTCGTCGTTTTCATAAATTGTGCTGGCAGAATCTGGTCGGTATCGACGTTCGCGAAAGGCAGCGCCGCAACTACGCCGTCGAGAGTCGTCAAAGGCTGGGGCATGGGACCATCGTTCTTTCAAGGTCGCGCACATCGACCAATCGGCCCTTGATCGCCGCCGCTGCCGCCATTGCGGGCGACATCAGATGCGTTCGGCCGCTTGGCCCCTGGCGATGTTCGAAATTACGGTTGGATGTTGAGGCGCAGCGTTGCCCCGGCAGGAGCTGATCAGGGTTCATGCCAACGCACATCGAACAGCCTGCTTCCCGCCATTCGAAACCTGCCTTCTGGAAAATCTCGTCGAGTCCCTCGGCTTCAGCCTGGGCCTTCACATTGCCCGATCCTGGGACGATCATGGCCCGGACGCCGGGTGCTACATGCTTGCCACAGGCAACGGACGCGGCTTCCCGCAAATCCTCGATCCGGCTGTTCGTGCAACTGCCGATGAAAACAACGTCGATCGTGACTTCGGCCAGCTTTTGCCCGGCGGACAAGCCCATATAGTGCAGCACCTTGTGCATCTGCAGAGCTTTTTCCGGGTCAGCCTCCTGCGCGGGATCCGGGACATGGCCGTCAATCGGAACAACATTCTCGGGGCTGGTTCCCCATGTCACGCACGGCACCACCGCAGAAGCATCGATTCGCACCACCGTGTCGAATGCGGCACCGGGATCTGTGGACAATGCGCGCCACTTGGCGACCGCCTCGTCAAAGGCTTTTCCCTTGGGTGTTAGTGGTCGATCACGAAGGTAGGCGAAGGTGGTGTCATCCGGCGCGATCATACCTGCGCGCGCGCCGGCCTCGATCGTCATGTTACATACCGTCATACGGCCAGCCATGTCGAGCGCGCGGATCGCGGAGCCTGCATATTCGATGACATGGCCCGTCGCACCCGCCGCCCCGATCGTGCCTACGATTGCCAGAGCGAGATCCTTGGCGGTTACGCCGGTCCGCAGGTCGCCATCCACTTCAACCAGCATTGTTCTGGCGCGTTTTTGGACTAGCGTCTGGGTCGCCAGCACATGTTCGACTTCCGATGTGCCTATCCCAAAGGCGAGGGCGCCAAAGGCTCCGTGTGTGGAGGTATGGCTGTCTCCGCAGACGATCGTGGTGCCCGGCCAGGACAGCCCCAGCTCAGGCGCTATGATGTGGACGATTCCCTGATTGCGGCTCAGGAGCGGGATATAGGGGATGCCGTACTCGGCGCTATTTGCCTCAAGCGCCAGAATTTGCGCGCGGCTGTCGGGGTCGACAATCGGATCAAGTCGGGACGATGTCGGGACATTATGATCCGCCACTGCCAGCGTGCGTTCGGGATGCCGCACCCGGCGGGCCGCTTCGCGTAGTCCGTCAAACGCTTGCGGACTGGTAATCTCGGTCAGGAGATGCAGATCGACCTGCATCAGCCATTGGTGATTTTCAAGAGCGACTACCGCATGCGCATCCCAGATTTTTTCGAAAAGAGTGCGAGGCACGCCGAGACCGTCGCTGGCATTTGCAGAGATTGGGGGAGACGATGGGCACACTCTAGCTTACTTCTGGCAAGGATAATGGCCGTTTGGCGATCAGCACTGCATCCTCGTCTGCATAGAGCCAGTCGCCTGGAGAAATACAGACGCCGCCGACGTGCAGCATGAGGCCGCGATGCCCCGCGCGCTCCAGATTGGAACGTCGTGCCGTGGTTCCCAGCGCGCGGATACCGATTGGCAAGGCATCGAGCGCCATTGTATCGCGCACCGCACCGATCAGCACTGCGCCTGCCCAGCGGTTCTTCACTGCATTCGCGCCGATCTGGTCGCCCATGATGCCGGTATTGAGGTCAGTCCCGCCATCGACGACAAGGACGCGGCCTTCGCCGGGCGTCTTCATGGCGTCGCGCACGGCGCTATGGTCGGAGAAGACCTGCAATGTTTCAACCGGGCCGAAAAAGCAGCGATGCTGCCCGAAACTTAGAAATTGCAAATCCAGGACGGCAACCTCGTCCGGCTGGGCATCGTGAAGGTCCGCTGTGGAAAAGCGCGGGCCGGTGTTATCCGCCATGAACATTTACCTTCATCGTTCCAATTCTCTCCATGGAAGCCGTCAAAATGTCGCCGGACTGGATAGGGCCGACGCCCGCAGGCGTTCCGGTGTAGATCACGTCACCGGGTTGTAACGTGTACCAGGACGATGCCATTTCGATCAGGCCGGGAACATCGATCACCAGATCACGGGTATTCGCGCGCTGGCGCGTTTCTCCGTTAACCTGAAGGGTGAACGCAAGCGCGCCCGGATCACCGATTTCGTCCGCTGTCACCATCCAGGGGCCGAGAACCGCATAGCTGTCTATCGACTTGCGCAGGCTGCGCTCCTCTCCGCCGCGAACGGTAATGTCGAGCCCGATGGAATATCCCGCGACATAATCCAGTGCCTCGTCGCGGCTGACATGGCTCGCTTTTTTGCTGATGATGACGGCCAATTCCACCTCATGGTCCGTCCGGCGATCCGGTTTTGCCAGCATGATCCCTTCGGAACTGCCCACCAGCGCGCTCGGCGCTTTGAGGAACAGGCCGATCTCGTGGATACGTCTGACCTGCGAAGGGGCGAATGTGCCCGGATCCGCCTGGGCTTCCGCCAGGTGGTCGTTATAATTCACGGGAGCAGCGACGAGCTTTCCGGGCCATACGACCGGCGCCTTCAACATGGCCTGCTCAATGGGAATGGGCTTTGCCGCGTCCGCCAGCGTGCTGATGTGCGGCAGCAATTCAGGTAGCGCCTCGATCAGCGGATCGCCGGTGCGTTGCCCATAGCGCCAAGTCGGTAGACGGTCGAGCGCAGCGGACGCGTCGAATATAGCTCCGTTCCGAACGACGCCCAGGCGACCGTCATCAAATATGCAAAGTTTCAACGATAGTTCCTTTGTCGCCGGTTCAACCGGGATCGAGCCAAAGCTTCTGCCAAAAACGGTTAGTTCTGATATCCTGATGGATGCGCTTCTTCACGGTACCAATGAAATTGGTCCACGATGGGACGGTCAGTGTACGAGAAGAGCACCGCGTCGCCACCGACGCTTTCGTGCTCGTGCCATGTCCACGACGGCAGCACGAAAGTGTCCCCTTCTTCCCACAGGAATTCCTGACCGCCTATAATGCTACGCCCGCCACCCTCAGCGACATGATAAATCGTGGACGACGTGTGTCGGTGCGCTTTCGTATGCTCGTCTTTTCGCAAAAGCTGGAGGCTGGATGCGAAGGTTGGCATCGTCGGTCCGCCGTCGCGCGGATCGCAATATTGCATGATGATGCCGTCATACGGGCTGCCCTCATCGTAGCGCAGGCCATGCAGCGCGTCGCGCGCCTCGTGCCAAGGATAAAGCAGCATGCTCGTCCGATTGGGGCGGTTCGTCGGCTGCCAAGAGGGGCGCATGTGGCGGCCCCAGCGGCGATGCGAGTCGCCTTCCGCTACGGTTACTGGCGGAGCGTCGCCCGGTCCCGCCCAATCCTCGAAGAAATTGGCGTCCAGAATGTTCGTAAAGGCGAGGTCGAGGCCATCCAGCCAAACCATGTCTTCATTGCTGTTATTACCATGGTCGTGCCAACACCAGCTTGGCGTGACGACGAAGTCGCCCTTTGCGGCCATGGCGGTTTCGCCATCGACGTTCATATAGACGCCAGATCCCTTGACGATGAACCGCTGTGCGTTGGGAGCATGACGATGGCTGTCGGCGGATTCGCCAGGCCGCACCATCTGGTAGCCCGCATATAGCAGGCCCACGGTCCGCAACGTGCGCGATTCATATGCCGGGTTGATCAGCATCAGCACACGGCGTTCCGCTTCCTTCGGCGACACGACGTTCCCGGCCACGTCAAGAGCTGGCTGCACATCGCGCCAGCGCCAGATATGCGGCACGCTGTTTACAACCGGCTCCTTGGGCGTTGCGGCGGCGAGCATTCGCCACAGCGGCTCGATATTCTGCTGTTCGAGCCGACGGTATAACTCTTCGCGCTGCTGCTCGAGTGTATTGGGCCTGATCGCCGCGCCATCCATATCGATTCTCCTAGTCCTGCTTTGCAAGCAGGCCTTCCCAAATTCCTTGACAAATTGTGACACTAAAGAAATAGAACGTCTACTGTCATTTGTTGTTGTCGATTTAATCGATTGTGGCAAGCACGCCGTCATGGGCCGGATAGAATAATTGCTGGGCCAACCCGTGCGAGATTCCGGGCAGCCGTTCGCCCCCATTGACTGGTGCTTGTCGTCACGCCGTTACGACTATTGCCTGTCAATGCGTGCTATCGTCCGCGTGAGCGCTTCGCGCCTACGTTCTCAAGGCGAGCTATGTTCAGGAGCGGGAATCCGTGATGTCTCCCAGGTGTCTCCTTCACTCCTGACCTGGTGGCAGGGGCCGATCCGGCGCAGTGGCGCAGCACTGCGCCGGATCGATCGATGCGTACACCGGCTTGGCTAGACCTTTTGTCAGGGCTTCCGCTATAATGGCCGCATCGTTGCCGGTGGAGACGAAGTTGAAGTCCGAACCTCAACATGTGTCCCTGCCGACCAAGCTGGGCGGCGCCGGCAGGCCTATCGCAGACCGGCCTGCACCAGCAGCGGATAAACCTCGTCCTTGAACTGTTCCATACCGGAAATGAATGCAGGCCAGCTAAGCAGGACGCCATCCACACCGACATCGACCAGCTTCTGAAGTTCTGTGACAACCTGTTCCTTGGTGCCTTGGATGCGATAGCCGCCCCAGCCCGCCATGAAGTCTTCTTTCAGCTTCTGAAGCATTTCCGGCGTATGGGATTGGTTGGTATTATTGAGGTTCATCATACGGAAAAGGTTGTCGACCCCGGCATAGTCACCTTTTTCGGTGATGCAGTGGTCAAAAAGTTTCTGCGCCTCTTCTTCGGTGTCGCCCATGAAAATATAGGCATTGACCCAAATCTTGAGCCTACGATTGAATTTTTCTTTCGCGAGCGTGTGATAGGTATCGAGGCGCGCCCGCATCGAACTGGGATCACGATCAGCAAAGGACGTGAAAGCGATGTCGCAATGTTCTGCGGCAAAGGCCTGGCCAGCGGGAGAGGCTCCGGCCGACATCAGCGCAGGATAGACCTGGATCGGCTTGGGACGGAGATGGGCACCCTTCACGGTATAATATTTGCCTTCAAAGTCGACGGGTTCGTCCGAAGTCCAGAGCTTCTTCATCAGGGTAACCCACTCGCCAGCGGCCTTATACCGCTCGTCATGCGCGAGAAGGGGGGAACCAAAGAGTTCGATCTCGTCCTTGTTCCAGCCCGTCACGATATTGAGTGTAAAACGGCCGTTACCAATATGATCGATCGTCGTGGCCTGCTTTGCCGCCATGACGGGGTGGATGGACGGCACATGGACGGTGGCAAAGGTTGCCGGGTTGGTGGTAGTTGCCGCAACCGCAGCGGCGAAGGTCATGGACTCGAACGATTCTGCGTTCGCATCAGTATCGCCACCCATGCCGCGCCAGCGCCCGATGGGAACGACCGCTTCGAAAGACATTTCATCAGCAAGTTGCGTTAGACGGGCGGTGTTTGCCCACGTCAGATCCAGCACGCCATCCATCGACGACATGGTCGCGCCGCTGCTGACGTTCGAGCAAAATGTGCCGAGTTTTAATTTTCTGTCGCCGAATAATGGATTGGTCTTTGCGAGCTGGGAAAATCGCTCTTCGTCATTTGTCATAGTCCGCTCCAATCAAAACTGAGACGTGTTCAGGTTTACAAAGACATTCTTTTCCTGAGTGTAGGAAAGAAGCTCCTCAAGGCACTCTTCGCGGCCAATTCCTGATTGTTTATATCCACCAAAGGCAGAGCCTAGTACGTGGCGGCTCACTTCGTTTATCCAGCAGAAGCCGGACTGAACGCGCGCGACGAACCGGTGTGCTTTCACAACGTCACGCGTAAATATAGAGAAGGTCAGACCATATTGAACTTGGTTGATCTGGCGGAGAACATCCTCTTCGTCTGTCCATTTCAAGACCGAAAGGACAGGACCGAAAATTTCCTCCTGCGCAATGCGCATATCCATAGTGACGTCGGCAAAGATCGTCGGTTCAAGAAAATATCCCTGCGCGAGTTCCGGATCGGCGGGGCGCATGCCGCCATAAACAAGATGCGCGCCTTCAGCCTTGGCACCTTCAATATAGCCCACCACGCGCTCATATTGTGTTTTGTTGACGAGGCAGCCCATGGTGGTGGCCGGGTCGGTCGGCAGGCCCGGCTTGAATTTCGAAGCATATTTGGGAAGCAGCGCCAGGACTTCTTCATAGATATCCGCATGCACGAACGCCCGGCTCGTTGATCCACAGGACTGGCCGCACCAGGTGAAGTTCATACCGCGCACCATTGCTGACGCGACCGTATCGGGGTTCATGTCGGGCAATGCGAGCAGGGCGTTTTTGCCACCAAGCTCTAGGATGGTCCGCTTCAGCGAGTCCGACGCGGCCCGCATGACCGCCTTGCCGGTCGGAACGCTGCCAGTCACCGCGATGAACGCCACGTCAGGATGGGTGACGAGCGCGGCGCCCAGATCACGGTCGCCCGGCAGAACGTTATAGACGCCGGCGGGAAGAAGATGTCCGATAAGCTCGGCGGTGCGCAGCGCGGTGAGGGGAGCCTGCTCCGGCGGTTTCACGATTACAGAATTCCCCGCCGCCAGTGGCGCGGCCACGCGGCCGACGCCGAAGATGAACGGATGGTTGAACGGAGCGATACGCGCGACAACGCCAAAGGGTTCTCGCACCGAAAAGCTCAGAGCATCCGGCCCCACGGGGACCGACACGCCTTTCATTTCCGTCACCAATCCGGCGTAGAAATCAAAATAGGCCGCAGAGACTTCGACGTCCCGGCGTAGTTCGTCGACGGGGTTACCGCAGTCGATGGCGTCGAGCAGCGCCAGTTCTTCCTTGTTCGCGCGAATGACGGCGGCGATTTCCCGCATGATCCTGGCCCGTTCCATGGGCAGGATATCGCGCCATTCCTCATACCCCTTCACAGCGGCGGCTACCGCCTGATCCAGATCGGCTGCCGTAGCGCTGGAAATCTTGGCGAGAATCTGGCCGGTCGCGGGGCTGTCTATTTCCACTTCGCCCGCTTCGACGGGCGCATGCCAGTCTCCACCATAATAAAGGCCCTGCCGCGAAGGGAGTATTATGTTCGGTAAGCGCATAGAATCCTCATTCATTATGGGCACTGAAGTTCCTCCGAATGTTCTCGCATCGGAAAGAGGAGGCGGCTTCGGGCAGCTAAATTTTATGTTCGGTGAGGGTCGAAGGGGCAAAGACCTCTTCAAAGCAGAGCATCCGGTCTACCGTCCCGTGCCGGTGCGCATAATCGAGCATAAGCGACAGAATTTTCCGGTTGGCTTCCACACCATAAGGCCAGAAATCGGATCCCATGATCGCGCGGGTTTCCTCAAGTTCAGCGGCGAACCAGGGGAGGGTAACCCGCAGCGCCGAAACGTCCGAAAAATTGGCAACCGCCAAATCCTTGGCGCGAGAAAAAGCATCGAATACCGCGTTGGCGAGCCACGGGTGTTGTTCGACAAGCGTGCGGCGGACGGCCACCACGTGCATGATCGGGAAGATGCCGGTCTTCCGGAAATAGGCTTGTTCGTCCTGCCGGTAGTTCGGAAACAGGCGGACAATACGCGGATCGCCCTCGATAAACGCGCGGGGTGCCCGAGCGGTCATCACTGCATCGATCTCGCCTTCGCAGAGCATCGCATTTAACGTCGCGCCGGGCGCAATGGCACGCATGCTGATGTCGGCGGGCAGGTTGAGCGTCAGCTTTTCTTCCCGACCTGGTTCGTGCAAACCGCCCTGAAACCACTCCATGGCGCTGGGGGGGACGCCATATTCGTCGTCCAGCAGCCCGCGCGCCCACAGCGCCGCCGTCATCTGATATTCGGGTACGCCCATCCGCTTGCCCTTGAGCTGCGACGGGTGTGTAATATCGGAGCTGCTGTTCACATAAATTGCCGAATGGCGGAACAGGCGCGAGAGAAACACCGGTATAGCAACATAGGGGCAGTCGCCCTGCGCGGTGGCGATGAGATAGGAACTCATCGACAGTTCGCACACGTCATATTCAGCGTTGTGGAAGCCGCGCAGGAACAACTGTTCGTGTCCGGCAAGGAGTACCTGATGCTCGCATCCTTCTATCTGCACTCGCCCGTCTCTTAAGGCGAGCACACGATCATAGGCCTCTGTGGCAATGGAGAGATGTAAGCGGCTCATACCATGTCCTCGCGTGTCTGTAGCCCGGCGTGCTTCATATCGACATGGCTACGGGGTGGCATGAAAATGCAGTTGCCCGGCTTCACCGCAACCGCAGCAGGCATCATGTTCTGCACGCGGTGCGCTTGCAAGCCAAGCGTGCCAGCTTGGGTCATCGAAGCGTGACGTTTCACCCGTCGGCGAAGATTTCGTTTCTCGTAAAAGGCAGGCCAGAATCCGGTCAGCGGTCCCGGAGCGTTGACGCGCCTTTCGTCCTGACAGTGGGGGGCCGAGACGTTCAGCGGCATACCTCATCCTTGCGACGTTTTCAGGCCGCTCTTGTGGAAATCTTGGAATCCACAGTAGACAGTTTGAACGTATACTGTCAAACGTTTCTTGAGATCAGGCGATTTCAGCGGCTTTGAAAAGGAGTGGATCTGCATGGACGGACAGCCAATAATTATTGCTGGTGGAGGAATTGGTGGCCTGACTGCCGCCATCGCGATCGGGCAGCGCGGCCTGCCGGTGCTGCTGGTCGAGCGCGCTCCGGAATTCGAGCCGATCGGCTATGGAATCCAGCTTGGGCCGAACGCGATGCATGTCTTCAATAAACTCGGTTTGTTGCAGGAAGTGCTCGATTGTTGTAGCTTGCCCGACGCTGGTGTCTTGTCCGATGCGCTGACAAATGAGTGTATCGCAGAACTGCCGATGGCGCACCATATGCGCGCGCGCTACGGTCAGCCTTATGGTGTAATTCACCGAAGCGACTTGCACGAGGTTCTCGTCAACCGCTGCCTTTCGATGGATACGGTACAGCTTCGCAATGATGTCGACGTCGTGTCGTTCGAGGATCGTGGCGCCGATGTCGTCATCCGTGATCGAAGCGGCGAGGAAATTGCAGGGACCGCGCTGATCGGTGCGGATGGCATCTGGTCGGTCATACGGCAGCAGATGTTTCCTGACGCTCCCACGCCAATCGCGTCGCGCTACGTCGCATTCCGCAGCCTTCTCCCGATGGAAAAGGTTGATGCCGGTTTGGCCAGGAATGTCGTCAATCTGCGCTGTGGGACCGACTTCCATTTGATCCATTATCCGTTGCGCGGTGGAACGCTGTTCAATCTGGTGTGTGGTATCCGGATTCCCGACGGCGTGCGAACTGACGAAAGAGACGTCATCCTGGCGCATTTCGACAATGCGTTTGCGGGCGCTTGCGATGACGTAAAGGCTCTCCTGCCGCTCCTAGACCGTTCCCGTTATTGGCCGATCTCAAACATCGCTCCGCTTCGGCAGTGGCATGAGGGACGGGTTGTTTTGCTTGGCGACTCCGCACACGCGATGGTGCAGGCCATGGCACAGGGCGCGTGTCAGGCCGTCGAAGATGGCTTCGTGCTCGCGAAACATCTCGCCAGCGCGACAACGCCTCAAGACGCCTTCGGCCGCTATCAGAAGGAGCGCCATGCCCGCGCCTCGTTCACACAATATCAGTCCATTCTGATGTGGGAACTGATCCACGCCAGCCATGGATGGCGAGACATGCGGAAGTCAAAGATGGGCGCATTGTCGCCTGCCGATGTTTTGGATCGCCTTGGGTGGCTTTACGGAAACGAGCCGACCGATGAACTGTGGCACGAACTCGAAGACGGGGCTGTTGCAGCTTTGAGCTAGTCGTTGGCATTCCGATGTTTCGCTAAAAGTCCGGCCCAGCGCGACGCCGGTGACAGGAAAGGATTTTAAATCATGGGTAAGAGATTAGCTGGCAAAGTCGCTGTTATCAGCGGCGCAGCGGGTGGTATCGGCCAAGCGATCGCGCGGCGTTTCGCTTCTGAAGGCGCCGATATCGCGGTAGCAGACCGCTCGGACGCATCCGAAAGCGGAAAGATGGTGGGCGACCTGGGCCGGCGATTTCTGGGTATCCAATGTGATGTATCTGACCCCAACGAAATCGAGAATTTTGCGTGTCAAGTCCGGGCTCATTTCGGCCAGGTCGACATTCTTGTCAACAATGCAGCCATTATGGAGAAGATCGCCTTTGAAGATCTGGACTACGAAACATGGAGGAAATTCTTCTCGATAAACCTCGATGGCCAATTTCTGATGGCGAAGGCCTTTCTCCAGGATTTGAAAGCGTCGCCGGGTGGCCGGATCATCAATATGGCTTCGACCAGCGTGTGGCTTAGCGTGCCAAGTTTCGTGCATTACATCACGACCAAGGCCTCGATCATGGGCTTCACCAATTCACTGGCCACGGAATTGGGGCAATATGGCATCACGGTCAACGCGCTTGCGCCCAGTCTCGTTCGCACGCCCGGTGCGAGCGGCCTTGCAGATTCTGAGCATGACTATGAGATGATCTCCGCGATCCAGGTTATCAAGCGGGTCCAGGTGCCAGACGATGTTGCGGGCGCGGCATTGTTCCTGGCATCCGATGATGCAGGGTTCATCACCGGGCAGACGCTGGTGGTAGATGGGGGGCTGACACGCCGCTAAGGCGCTGGGATTTCGGCGGGCGCGGTTCGCGCTCGCCGTCCATGGCATCGACGGTCGCAATTACGTTGGCGTAATGCCAAACCGATATTGTATTCCCACCATCGTGGTATAATCTCGGCTGAGACGGACAGCAAATCGCAGGCCGCCGAGGCTGGATACCGCTTCTTTCTAAGTACGACGACGCGGAGGCAGGGAGGGACTTTCAGGTTTCCAGTCGGGCAAACCCTTTCCTATTGCTCTTGGCCCTTCATTGGCGACCACGGCTTTGGTCAGCAAACGCATGAAAGTCTGCTGTTCCCGCTGGCTTAGCCCTTGCAAGATGGCGATACCCACTTGGGGAGCCAATTCGGACAGGCCTTCCGCAAGTGCCTTTCCCTTGTCCGTTATTACCAAGCACTTCGTCCGCTTGTCGTGCGCCCCCATCTCCCGACAGATCAAGCCCTTTTGCTCCAGCCGCAGCAGGGCCTGGCCGATGGTGGTTCGATCCGAACCGATGAGTTCACTGATCCTTGTCGCGTCGATGCCGGGGCAATCATCAATCACAATCAGAATCGACAACTGAATTTGCGTAACATCACCGCCATTAGTGACGGCGGCAAATTCCGCCGTCGATCGCTGATGCAGTCGGCGGATCAGATATCCTGGTTGAACATAGATGTCCCGATGTCGCATGTGCCAGCCGTTTCCTTTGCGTAAATTATCGTGGTGCACGACAAGATGGCGACCGGCAAGCTCGCTGCATTGTATATCCTCAATGGTACGTCAGACCGCCATCGGCGTGGATTGTCTGCGCTGTTATAAAGCTAGCCGCATCGCTCGCCAAGAAGGTAATCAAACCGACGATGTCATCCGGAACTTGGTCCCTCTTGATCGCCTGTTGCTGCGTGACGAACGGCTGAATCGAATCGTTACCAACCTCAACCTGTCCGGGCGTGGTCACAAAGGAGGGGCTGACGGCGTTTACCGTGATGCCGTGCGCACCCATTTCCGTCGCCAGTCCCCGGGTAAGGCCGATCACCGCCATCTTGCTTGCCATGTACGAGATAAATCCCGTCGCAGGAGTTTGCACGATGGCGGCCGTGAAATTGATAATACGACCATAGCTATTTTTGCGCATGATGGGGATGGCGGCCTTGCACGTGATGAATTGCGAAGTGGCATTTACGGTGATGAGGCGGTTCCACGAGGCCAGATCGAGCTCGTCCCATTCCATCCGAGGAAGGATGCCAGCGCAGTTGATCAGAATGTCGCAGCGTCCGAAATGCTCAACGACCTTGTCCATCGCGGCACCAACCGCATTCTCGTCAGTCAAATCCGCAATCTGACTAATAAAATCTGCACCGTGCTGAGCCGCGATGGCGGCCGTGTCGTCGCAGTTCAATAGGTCGATTCCGACGATAGACGCGCCCTGGGCGGCAAGTCCGCGGACGATTGCTTGCCCGATGCCACGCGCAGCCCCGGTCACAACGGCAACGCGGCCTTTCAAACTGTTCGACATCCTCTTCTCCTTATCTAAATCTTGCATTTCGTTTTCGGTATGGAGGCGTCCGCGGCAATTTCGGGTCGCGCCCGTAGTGGTCGACACGATGCGCGCGCGTTGCCGTTGATCGCCCGCTCATTCACCACACCATATTGTTCGACTATAATCTAATAGAACGTAAACTGTCAAATATTTGATGGACGGGACGTCGTTCTCTTAAGCGGAACGCCGGCTTGTTCGCGGTCCAGAGGCGGGTGTTATTGCAATGGACCGCTGCGTAATGTGCGGTCGGCATTACCAGCCAAATTGTACTGCGAAACGATCACCCTTCGCCCGAACGCGCGCGACATGGGGAGCCTGAAAATGTCCGGGCAGCAGGACCGCGTTTTCGGAAGCGCAGAAGTCGAGCAGGTTCCTGCGCGAGTGGGCGGCAAGGTCAGGATTCCAGCAGACCCGGCTACTCCATTCCCAAAACGGAATTTGTATGGGCGAATGGATCATGTCGCCAGTGAAAACGCCGGACTCCCCGCGCGAATGCAGCTCGATCTGAATATGGCCCGGCGAGTGGCCGGGTGCCGCATGCAAACGCAGGCAGCCTAGTAACTCATGGTCGTCATCGACTAGCACCGCCTTTCCCGCCACGACCACAGGGTAGATCGAGTCTTCAAAGACAATTCGCGCGATCGGAGAGCCGTCGGTTCTTTCTGCGTCCTGCTTCGCCGCGTGATATTCTCTGCGCGCGATGACATATTGGGCGTTCGGAAATGTCGGAACCCAGCGCCCGTTCAGTAGGCGCGTGTTCCAGCCGACATGATCCGCGTGCAAATGGCTACACAGAATATAGTCGACATCGGCCGGATCAATTCCAAGGCGGAGAAAGCGGCCAAGATAATCGGTCGTGAGCTGGTGCATCTCGGAAATGCCGGCGCGATTCTTATGGTTGCCGATGCAGGTGTCGATCAACAAGGTCTTGCCATTTACCTGCAACACCCAGCTATGAACCGGCATCGCGAAATGCCCGCTTTCCGGATTATAATGGTGGGGGCACAGCCAGTGCTCATGCGCGCGCACGGCTTCCCGGTCGAAAAGCGGAAACCATGACTGCATGGTTTCCCCCACGAGAACAGTTTCAAACACCTGCGCGATTTCGACATCGCCGATCGACCCGATCACTCCTCTCAGCATCCCTCGGCGCCTTCCTCACTGTGCCGGAATCCACAGCATCCGCCTGATGCTGCAACGGCCCCTACCATGTTAGGCAAGAGCCGTTGTGACCCCTTCATATTTGACCGTAAACGATCTAATAGGCAATGAAAAGGTGAAGGTCCGGGCGGAAGTGACGCCGCGTCGACGGGCTATTTAGGCAGGGGTGGCATCCAGCATTGCATCGACAGACGAACCAACCATCTTTGCCAGCATCGCGTTGGAGGAGAGACGGCTGGTGAGCTTCATGATTTTGCTCATGCCGGGCCTGATTTCCAAATGCCCGCGCTCCAGGCCGCGAATGGCCAAGCGCGCCAGCTTGTCCACGGGCATGATAGGCTGACCCTTAAGTTCCTTTGGTTCAAAGGCAGTTCTGGTCATCGGTGTTCCTGTCAGCGGCGGCACCAGCTCAAACACTTCGACACGGGTCCGCTTCAATTGCATGCGCAGCGACATCGTGAACGAATGCAGGGCAGCCTTCGTCGCACAATAGACTGGCGAAACCGGCAACGGAAGGAAGGCTAGTCCGGACGAGACATTGACGATTGTGGCACGCGTTTGCTTCTTGAGATGGGGTAGGAATTGGATCGTCAGGCGTATCGGACCCATAAGGTTGATTTCGATTTCGCTGGCAATGCCGCTCAGGCCGCAGGCGGGGGCCTGAAGGTTGATCTGCTGCTGGATACCTGCATTGTTGACAAGGCAGTTGAGCGCGGGAAATTTCGCGACGACCCGCTCATATAGCGCAACAATGGCGTCCGGATTACTGACATCGCTCTGAAATCCATACAAGCCGGGATTGGCGGCGATGACCGTATCGATCGTCTGCTGGTTTCTTCCGGTCACGATGACCGTATTTTCCAGCGCCAGAAGCTGCCGGGCAAGTTCGAGACCAATGCCGGATGTCCCCCCGGTGATCAGGATCGTATTTCCTGTTATCTGCATAAATTCTGTTCCTTCTGTCGCCAGGCCGGCGGTCGATCAGCGGTGGATGATATGGCAGCCGAACGTGTCGAGATCGGTATGATCAGACCTTGCTTCCCCACTACGCGCAGCGCGCGGCGTCATAAATGCCCAAAAGACCAAGATTCATGCCTGATTCTCCAATCGCATAGAGACGTTGCCAAGAGCGGCTTATCGTGTAGGTCGGGCGAGGTGGTAGGGCATTCCACTCATGGAGCGGTCATGATCTCTCAGTTACAGAAGGCATTGTCGAAGTATATTTCATTCCATGGGAACGCGGATGGCATATACCCAACGCCGATTGAAGGGCTGATCATGCTTAAAGCGAGCCGCCTCGAATTGCCTTATCATGTGATCTATCAGCCGTCCTTGTGCATCGTCGCGCAGGGGGCCAAGAAAGTCACGCTGGGTGACGATGCGTTCGAATATCAAGAAGGACAGGCGCTGATCGTAAGCCTTGAGGTGCCGGCATTGGGGCAGGTTACAGAGGCGAGTCCTGCGGCACCCTATCTCGCCATGGTGCTAGAATTTGACAGGCGTATTATGCGCGACGTCCTGAAGGAGCTGGACCAGCCGTCTACCGCCTCGAAAGGGCCAGGCGTTTTTGTCGAAACCCTGAGCGAGCCGCTGATCGGTTGCCTGGTGAGGCTCATTGCCGTGCTGCACATGCCAAAGTCGATCCCGATCCTCTATCCGGCAATCATGCGTGAAATCTGCTACTGGCTGCTCACCGGCGACAATGCCAAAGAGATGCGCCGACTGGCTGCGGTTGACAGTCGTACCCAGCGGATCGGCGACGTGATCCTTCTGTTGCGCGACAATTATGCGCGTCCCATTCCGATTGAAGAGATGGCCAGCATCGCGAGGATGAGTCTCTCATCCTTTCATCATCACTTCAAGAATCTCACCTCCATGACGCCGCTGCAATATCAAAAGCATCTGCGTCTGGCAGAAGCCCGCCGGCTCCTTATGGCCGAAGGAATGAAGGTAGCCAGCGCAGCCTATGAGGTCGGGTATGAAAGCGCGTCACAATTCAGTCGCGAATATGTTCGAATGTTCGGAACACCGCCCCGAATGGATATGTACCAGCGGGGTCGGTCGGTACGGAACGAAGCAGAGACGCTGTTGTAATGACGGCTCTACCCTGCGATCACGACGCTATTTGCCGGTGGATATGCCGGTCGATCAGAAATGCGCTGAATATGACCACGCCGCACATCAAGCACAGGACCAGGAAAAGTGGTCGCACGTCGTGCTTGCCTATGCTCAATAGAATGCCGCCGCCCAAGGTGGTCGCAATGCCGCCAACGCGGCCTGCCATGATGCCAAAGCCCACCCCGGTCGCCCGCATTTCGACGGGATAGGCCGTCGTGACGACGGCCGAGACCGTGGACGCGATGAGGCCTGCACCAATGCCGCACAGTCCCACCAACGCGAGCATGGCGGTCATCTGCGCCTCCCAACCATTGGAGGAAAGGAGCATGCCGAGCAGCGCAAGCGCTAGCAGGGAGCCGATCGCGGCTGCCGACAGGACAGCGCGACTGCCCAGACGCGCAATGAAGCTGCCCGAAATCATCGCGCCCACGATGGCCATGATATTATAGGCAAGGCTGCCGTGAATGGCATCAGTAATAGGAAAGCCGGACGTCGTAAGGATGAGCGGGAGCCAGCTCGAAAACGCATAGCTGATGTAATAGCCAGAGAAAAAGCACAGGAACGAGCCAGCGTTCAAACGCAAAAGCGGACGTACGAAGAGCTTGCCGTACGGGACCGGGCGCGCTTTGTCGTACGGATATTGTTCCTGCATCGGCGGATCGAACGGAATTCCGCCGCCGAACATGCGGCGCCACGCCTGCTGCGCCCGCTGCACCTTGCCGCGCGTGCTCAGATATACCACGGATTCCGGAATCCACCCCAGAATGGCTAGGGCGAACATGAGCGTCACCGCTCCCACGGCCAAAAAACATCCCCTCCAGCCTAAACTCGGTATAAGCCAGAGCGCTATCAATGCACCCGCGGCACCGCCGAGCGGGGAACTGGCCGAAAGCAGGGCGATTGCGCGAGGTTGCAGGCGGCGGGGCGTCCATTCGGTCGCCAGAGCAAGCGCATTGGGCGTCAATGCGCCGAAGCCGAAGCCGCTGATCAAGCGAAGCGTGGCGAGAAGCGCGACATTTTCGACCCTGCTGATAGCTATCGTCGCCAAAGCGAAGAGCAAAAGCATGCCGATGATAATCTTGCGCCGCCCCCAGCGATCGCCCATCCATCCGCCAGCCGACGCACCGATTGCCATACCGAATAGCGCAGCAGCGAGCGCCGGGGCAAACGCTGCCTCGCTGATGTGCCATTCTTTCAGGATGCTGGGCGCGACATAGGACAACAGCTTTACATCGAGACCGTCGAGCATCAGCGCCATGATCATTAAGGCGACAAGAATAGTCTGACTGAAGTGGAACGGCGCGCGATCGATCTCGTCGGATATCTTGTTCATGCTTCACTTTGCAGTCCGCCGAACAAGGGCAGAAAATGCTCGCCGTTCCGGCGGATGCGCGCGACATGCGGGCCGGGGAAGTGGCCGGGGATAAGTACGGCATTTTCCTCTACACAGAAGTCGAGCAGGGCATGACGCGCTTTCGCTGCCATCGGCCGGTCAAAGTCGCCCGCGCTGCCGATCTGCCACAGCGGTATTTGCAGGGCGGAATGGAGCATGTCGCCGCAGAAGACGGCTGTCTGCCCTTTCGATCTCAGTTCGATGCGTAGCGTGCCGGGCGAATGGCCCGGCGCCGGTCGCAGCAGGATCTGTTCGGTTAGCCTGAACATATCGGTGATTGGGTGCGCCAGGCCCGCCTCGATGACTGGAAGAATGCTGTCGCCATACACGCCGCGGGTGAAGGGGAGGGGGTTGGAATCCGATGCCTGAGCCAGCGAATCCTGCTGATCGGCAAGCGACCATATGTATTTCGCGTTGGGGAAGGTCGGTGTCCACCGTACGCCTTTAAGGCGTGTGTTCCAGCCGGTATGATCGAGATGGAGATGCGTGCAAATGACATAGTCGACCTGCTCCGGCGTGATCCCCACGGATCGCAGATGGTCGAGATAGGGCGTGTTGAGATGATGCGCATCCGCAAGGCCCGGTCGGCTCTTATCGTTGCCATAGCCGGTATCGATGACAATGATTTTGCCCCTGGAACGCAAAATCCAGGTCTGCATCGGCAAGGGAAAAAGGCCGGTCGCCGGGTCATAAAAATCCGGCGCGAGCCAGGAGATATACGGGGCAAGATCCTGTTTCTTAAGATCGGGAAACCAGTTGGTCGCCTGAAAATACGTCACTGTCTCCTGAACGCGCGCGATGTCCACGTCACCAATCCGGCTCATAACGGCATTAAGCTTGGGTGCAGTCCGTGGTCGCGCGGAGACAGGGATGCTGCACATCACGCCGCCCGCCAGCGTAGCGAAGGACGTAAGCAGTTCGCGCCGGGAAGGGGCGAAGGCGGCGATCGGTAATGAAGGAACGGTCACCCTAGCTCTCGATGGCCAGAGAATTGGCATGGCGCGCATGGCAGTTTCGGACGGCTGTCATGATCACTCTCCTATGTTGCAGGCTTTCGCATGACCCTGTTTAGGTATATCCCGCCGCCCATTATCCTGCCGACAACAGCCCTGATAATCCCCATCACGAGCATGAAGACAGCCATGGTCAGCATGACAGGCGGGGCGCTTTGCGTTTTCGCGAGCAGGAGGGCGGCGCATTCGGCAATCAGCATCAGCACTGCCTGAATGACCGCAGTAAGTAGCATATTTCCCTTGGCGGCCCCCGAAACATGACGAGCCGCGCATAGCAGCACGCCGATGGCCATCCCCAAATGAGCAAACGGCATCAACTGGACATGAAACAGCAATAGTTGCAGCAGCCCTGCACCGCCCACGCACATGTCGGCAATCGAGGGGAATGGACTTCGCCAAAAATCAATCGCCAGACCAAGTAGCATTCCTGCTAAGCAAATTGCCTCATCGACGCGGCATGGCAGATTGCCGGAGCGAATATTTTCCCTCACCGCCAGGAAGGAGCCGATCAGCCCGCGAGGCAGTAATTTTCCGGCTGATCGGCGCAATTCCTTCTATCCCGTTATAGCGCGGGGGCGGGCTGGCGCGTGACGATCGTTTGCGAATTGGTGTATTCCGCAAGACCTTCGAGCGCATTCTCGATGCCGATGCCCGATTGCTTGTGCCCGCCGAACGCCACATGGGGCGAGAAGCTGTGGATTTCGTTGATCCACACGGTCCCTGCCTCTATCCGATTAGCGATGGCGCGAGCCGCTGTCGTATCACGGCCCCATACAGAAGCCGCAAGCCCATATTCGGAATTGTTCGCCCGCTTGATAACATCCTCGATATCGTTGAACTTGAGCAGTGGCAGTATCGGGCCGAATGCTTCCTCGACCACCACGCGGCTGTCTTCCGGCGGATTGTCAATAATGGTGACGGGCACGAAGTAGCCCGGCCCTTCGATCACTTCGCCGCCCAGCAAAAATTTTTGTCCGTTTTCTTTGGAGTCCGCCAGCAAGTCCTTGAGCTTTTCAAACTGCATGCGGTTTTGGATGGGGCCGAGGTCCGTTCCCTGTTCCGATCCGTCGCCGACCTTGATCGTTTTGGCGTAATCGACCAGCGCAGCCGCGAGCTCATCATAGATGTCCTCGTGAATGTAGAGACGCTTGGCGGCAACGCAGAATTGCGCGCTGTTCTGGAACGCCGCCCAGAATAGCTGCTTGGCGGTTTCGGCGACATCGACGTCGGGCAGGACGATGGCAGGATCATTGCCGCCGAGTTCCAGGGTGATGCGCTTCAAATTGCCCGATGCGCTCGCCATTATCTTGCGGCCAGTCGCCGTCGATCCGGTAAAGCTGATCTTCTTGATATCCGGATGCGCCGTCATCCATGCGCCCAGGTCATTCCCGCCGGAAACAATGTTGAGCACGCCGGCAGGAAGGATGTCACGTAATAGCTCGCCCAGCTTGAGCGTGCATAACGGTGTGTAGGGAGACGGCTTGAGGACCATCGTGTTGCCTGCAACGAGGGCGGGCGCGATCTTCCAGATTGCGAGCAGCACCGGAAAATTCCAGGGCGTGATGGCGCCGATGACGCCCAGTGGAACGCGCCTGGTCTCGACAGTACGGTCATCGGTCTTTTCGGCGACATGCAGCGGCAAAGACTGCTTGGCGATTTCCTGGCACCAGATTGCAGAGCCGCCGATTTCCCACTCGGCACCGGCGCGGCCCTTGCCCTGTTCCATGGTCAGCAGCCGGAAAAAATCTTCGGCATGGGCGGAGATGGCGTCGCCCATCTTGGCGACCAGCGCCTGGCGCTCCTCAACGGGGCGAGAAGACCATGCCGGAAAAGCCCGGCGCGCTGCTGCAACCGCCGCTTCGAGCTGGTCGCGGCTGGCGTCGGGGAAGTTGGTGATCACTTCTTCTGTGGCGGGATTATATGCCTCTAACGTGGCGGGCGACGTTGCCGCCTGACCATCAATGGTCATGCTATAGTCTGAGAAGAAATCAATGCTCATGGAACGCTCCTTAAAGTTCTTTCGGGGGTAGGATCAGGGGGCGCGAGGGCGCGGCGCATGATCTTCCCGGTGCTTGTTTTGGGCAGGTCGTCGACAAAATGGATGCTGCGAGGGATCTTGTAGGCTGCGAGATGACCCCGGCAATGCGCAGTCAGGTCGGCGGCATCGACCGTCGCGTCGCGATGAAGAACGACGAATGCCTCGGCCACTTCGCCTTTCTCTTCGTCCGATCGTCCGGCTACCGCTACCATCGACACGGCGGGGTGCATCGCGATCACGCGTTCGAGTTCGGCAGGATAGACGTTGTAGCCCGCCGTCAGGATCATGTCCTTTTTCCGGTCTACGATGAAGAGATAACCGTTTTCGTCCTTGATCGCGATGTCGCCGGTCGACATCCAGCCGTCCGTTTCGAAGACATGACCGGTCGCTTCGGGATTGTTCCAGTAGCCGCGCGTAACAAGTGGACCACGGATCATCAGCTCACCTGCCGTGCCAACCGATGCGGCTTGGCCGGGTGCGATCGGGTCGTCGATGCGCACCTCCGTGCCGGGAAATGGTAGACCAATCGACCCGTAATGGGGTGGCCACCAGGGCGAATGGGATGTTGCCGGACCGCCGACCTCGGTCATGCCCCACAATTCTAGGACAGGGCAGCCAAAACGATCGGCAACTGCCTGTAGCTTGGCAACCGGCATGGTTTGCCCCCCCACGGTGCACCGCGTCAGGCTCGACAGGTCGGCATCTGCTATGTCGGTATGAGCAAGCATCTGGTAATACATGGTGGGCACGCCCTCAAAGAGCGTGATCTTGTTCTGAGCGATGGCGGCAAGCGCCGATGCAGCGTCGAAGCGCGGCGAGGCGATGAGATGCCCTCCCGTCAGGAATATCGCATTCATCACTACATTGCCGTAAACATGCGGGAAGGGTAGCGCGGAATAGACATGGTCATACCGCGTGCGGACGTGAATAGTGGACGTCATGGCGACACTGGCAAAAATATTGCCGTGGGTCAGCATCGCGCCCTTAGGCTGGCCGGTAGTCCCCGATGTGTAGGCGATCGTGAAAAGATCATTCGGCGCGAGTTCGACTGATGCCATCCATTCTGCATCGAACAAGTCATTGAACGGCACCATATCTTCGCCGCCTTGGGGAACGACCTTGACGGCGCCGCAGACATCGGCCGCAGCCTTCTCGGGCGACAAAATAGCGACGACCGCCCCGGTGTCCTGCGCGATGAATGTCAGTTCGGCCGGGCTCAGCAGGATGTTGGCCGGTATCACCACCGCCCCCATCCGCGCAATCGCGTGATATGCGACGATCCAGTCCAAGCCGTTGGGAAGATGCAAAATGACGCGGTCGCCCCTGCCGACGCCCAGCTTTGCCAGTCCCCCGGCAAATCGGCCGACGTGATCATCAAAGGCGCGAAAGCTCAATGCCCCCCCATCGGGGATCGTTACTGCGGTCGCATCCCCGAATTGCGTTGCGGCATGGGAAACCAGATCTGCTATGACGCCCCGCATAGTCAGCCCGCCTTGGGACCATGAGGAAGCAGGATAGCCTTGAGCACTTCACCCTTTTCCGAAAGGCGGGCTGCGTTTTCGATGTCGGACAGCGGGAAATAGCGAACCAGCTTATCGAAGGGGAAACGCCCTTGCCGCCAAAGTTCGATTAGCCGGGGAATGAAGATGTCGGGAATGCTGTCGCCTTCGATGATCCCGCGCACGGTGCGCCCGAACAACAAGCCGTTCATGTCGAGCGCGATCTCAGTGCCCAGTGGCGACACGCCGATGATGCCACACACGCCAGTGAGGCGCAGGCAATCTACTGCTTGCCTGACGACACCGGGCAAGCCGGTGCATTCGAGCGAATATTGCACGCCTTCGCCAGCGGTAACGTCCTGGATTTGCTGAACAGCGTCCCCTTCCCCGGGGTTGACGACATGGGTAGCGCCGAGTTCCATCGCCAATTCCAGGCGGCTGGGATTGAGGTCGATGGCGATGATAGTGGCGCAGCCGGCGACGCGCGCCGCCATGACCGCCGACAAGCCAACCGATCCGGCCCCGAAAATGGCTATGCTGCTGCCGGCTTCCGGCTTCAGCGCGTTGAGAACGGCGCCGGCGCCCGTCTGAATGCCGCAACCGAGCGGACCCATCAGTTCCAGGGGTACATCGTCAGGAATTTTCACGACATTGCGTTCGGTCGCGATTGCGTGGTCGGCAAAAGAACTTTGTGCGAAAAAATAAGCGCTGACAGCAGCCCCATGGGCGTCGCAGCAAGGCGACGTGCCATCAGGCCGTGATCCGCTGAAATTGCGGCCATAGAGGTCGGGGCAGTAACCGTAATTTCCTTGCTGGCAGTTCGCACAGATACCGCAGCTGGCGAAGCTGAGGACGACATGATCGCCTGGCTGGACTTTAGTCACCGCCTTGCCAATTTTTTCTACGACGCCGGAGCCTTCATGGCCCAGGATGGCGGGGAGCGGGGTGGGGAAATATTGATCGCGCACGACCAGATCGGTGTGACACATGCCAACGCCGCTGATGCGCACTAGCACCTCGTTATCGCGGGGGTCTTCCAGTTGGACTCGCTCTATCGCAAATATCCCGCCTTTTTCGCGCACGACGGCTGCATTTGTTTCAAGCATTGGACTGTACTTCCTCTTTGCTTATAATAGCCAACATCCGCGCGGCGATGGTTTCGCGCGGTATTGAATCAATAAAATGGGCGCAGTACTGGCCCTGCGGATCGATGAGATAGGCGATGGCCGTATGGGGCACGACATAGCCTTCCGAGGCATTTACATCGGCTTTGGGCTGCGCAAACACCCGAAACGCCGTCTTGGCGTCGTCCACCTGTTCCGCGCTACCTGTCAGGCCGGTAAACTGCGGATAGTTTGCTTCCAGCCATTGCTTCATGACGGCGGGCGTATCGCGCGCAGGGTCGACCGTGATGTAAAGGGACGCTATTTTCTGGGCTACTTCCCCCAGATCGTCCAGCACTTGCGTCAGTTTCCCAAGTGAACGGGGGCAGACGACCTGGCAGTTTGTGAAGCCGAAATAGACGAGCATCCAGCGCCCGCGGAAATCATGCTCGCTCACGGGATTGTCGTTATGATCAAGCAGCGAGAACCGGGGATCGATCATGCCACATCCCACCGGATATCCAGGCGAAGGTCGCCTGCCGGAACGCGAAGTACGAGCTGATCGCCAACCTGCCGCGCTTCGACATGGCCGCTGTTCAGCACCGCCTGGTCATCGCCTTCTGCCGCGACCTCGTCGTTGATCAGCAGTGCCCACCGGCCACGGCCCCAGACATTGGCGATCGTCAGATCGAAGATATCCCCGATGCATCGGCCGGGACGCATTGTGATGTGTAGGGCGCGGGCATCCGGGTGATAGCGTGCCGCGCGGATATCTAGACCGTCGCTCATGTCGACCAGTGCTGGTTCGGCGAAATGGGCTGCCGTCCATGGGTTGTTGTATAGCTCGTTCAGCCCGTTGGGGACGTTGAGCCGGGCATAGGCGAGCAAAGCATTCCCGGTATGCGGATCGACTGCTGAAAGCATGCCTTCGTCATTGTACCAGCCGTCGCGTCGGCGATAGTAATAGGCTCCGTTTTCCCAAGTGGGTGTCAGGAATTTGTCGGCATAGTCCAGCATGCGCGACAGGCTTGCCTGGTCGCCGACTTCCGAAGCGCACACCGCGGCCCAACCGAAATCATAGGCGTGGGTCTGTGGAGGACCAAAACCCTCGGGTGGGATTGAGGGTTCGATCCACAGGGTATTTTCCGGGCCTTCTCGGCCCCAATGGGCGATCTGCGCGGGAAAATTCGCTTTCACTATCTCGGGATTCCAAGAGTGCATCAGCGAACCGAGCCAGAAATCCGCCCAAGGCTGCGGCGGACGTTCCAGCAGCATATGTTCCTTTTCGAACACTACGATATTGAAATGACCGTTGGCGTCGGCGATCCCGAATTCGGACCACGCGCTCTTGTAGCCTTCTGTCACTTCTTCAGCGGTATTTCCGCCGTAAAGGATGTCGTGCAGGCGGAAACCCAAAATGGCCGGCTGGTTGCAAACCTGAAATACGCAGTTAGGCTCGCAGGCAATGCCCAGATAGCCCTTTTCCACCATTTGCCAGTAGACGACGTCGTTCAGCGAGCGTTCGTCATATTCAAAGCACTCGCCACCGCCGCCCCAGAAATAGGGCTGGATCTTGAACGTGATTGCGCCTGGCTCGGCATATTTCGCATCATTGAACAGGTAATGGTACAGCAGCGCCATCGACTGGATGTACGCACTGTACATGATATTGTCTTTGGTAACAGGGTTCCACTCCGCGGGCAGAACGCCAAGTGACGCGTTGAGTGGGCCGTTGCCGGTGCTGACATAATGCCAGTAAGTCCAAACATCTGGCGACAGCATCTTCTGAATCAGGCTGTCGAACGGCTTGCGAAACACGGCGGGTGCCGCCGGTAGTCTATGCATGTGTGTCAGCGCCAGGGCGTAGGACATATAGGCAAGCTGAAAGCGAAGCGAACCGAAATCTTCCTGCAGCGAGGTGCGGTTCGACATCCCGGACCAGTCGTCTGGCAGCCGTTCCGCCAGATCGAGGATGCGCCGTAAATGTCCGGCCTGCTTGTCGTCGAGTAGAACAGCTTCCTGTTCACCGGAATGCGCCACAGGCGTCAATCGGTCCATGCGTTCAGATCCTCATGCCAGATCGTTGTTCCGGCGCCTGGTAGGGGCCGACTTGATTCTTGAGACTTTAAATGGCAATCTGATCATTGATTGTCAATATGAACATCATCTGTGCAAATAAGGGGGCAATAGCGAAAGTGATTGTAAATCGTGTTGCGATGAGCCGGCCAGCAATCGGCGAAATGCGTCGCGCCAAAATGCGCGACAGGCTTATTGCTGCCGGGGCAAAGGTCATCGCCGAACTGGGGTCGCAAAAAGCGACCATCGACGATTTCGTGACCGAAGCGAAGGTTTCACGGGGCACATTCTACAACCACTTCTCGACACGCGAGCAAATGCTGGAGGCCATATGGACATCCCGGGGCCATGCGCCGTTCACGGAAATATTATTGGCGTGTCGCGGCATCGTCGATCCGGCGGAGCATTTGTCGGCGGTTACGCGCCTTGTGCTACGGCAGGGGATGCTCGACTCTACATGGGGGTGGCTGATTTTGGCCCTTTCTGGGGATGTTTCCACGGTCAATGACGATTTGCGCGAATATCCGCTGCCCGATCTGATGGCCGGTCAGTCCGCAGGCATTTTTCATTTCGATGACGTTGATTGCGCGGCGGATATGGTCGTGGGGTCGGTGCGGGCCGGCTTGCATGTCCTGCTGACGGAAAAGCGCGAAACGCATTATGTCGAATCGATGAGCAAGTTGCTCTTGCTCGCGCTGGGCGTGGTCCGCGACCAGGCGCACCGCATTTCGCATTCTCCGTTAAATCCGACTTGAATCTAAACGGCTTTCCCCAGTTTCACCAAAAAAGATAGAACGTATACTGTCGGAATGAATTTGACACGTATCGTTCAAATTGATAGTTGGATGACAGTCGTCGGCAGAGATTGACGTCATTCAGGGAGAGAACGATGCGAACGGCTCATTTAAAGTATAGTTGCGCCATAGCCGTTATGGCTTTTTCGCTTTCTGCAGCGGCGCCTGTTTGGGCGCAGGAAACTACGGCTGCGGCACCGGCAGCCGATAGCGCGGTCGGAGATGCTATCCCCGAAATCATCGTGACCGCTCAGAAGCGGTCACAGTCGCTGCGCGATGTTCCAATTTCCATTCAGGTCGTGACAGGTGAAACGCTCCGCGACAATGATCTGAACGACCTGCATAATATTGCGGCGACACTTCCGGCAGTCACGATTACCGATAATGGCGTGGCGCAATATCTGTTCATTCGTGGGATCGGTTCAGGCGAAAACAGCGGGTTCGAGCAGTCGGTTGGTACGTTTATCGACGGAATTTATGTCGGACGTGGTCGCACTTCGCGCCAGCAGCAGCTTGATCTGGAACGGATTGAATTGCTGCGTGGTCCCCAGAGTATTTTCTTCGGCAACTCGGCTATCGCGGGGGCTTTTAACATCGCTACCGCCAACCCAGGAAAAAAATGGGAAGGCTATGTCAACGCGCAATATGAGTTCCAGCAGAACGGCAAGGAAATCGAGGCTGCCGTTGGTGGTCCGATCACCGATACGCTCGGCATCCGATTGGCGGGACGTTATGCCAAGACCAGAGGCTGGGTGACTAACATCATCGACGACACGACCGCTCCGGCCAGCGAAAGCTACAGTTTCCGTGCGACGATCGCCTGGGAACCGACCGACAGTCTGAAACTGGTCTACAAGGGCAGTTATGGTCGCAACCACAGCTTTGGGACGCCCTATGAGGCGCTTAAGTGCCCGCCGACGTCCGGCGCGCCCGGTTTGCCCTGCGTTCTCAATTCGATAGACCCCGCTGGCAACACCATTCCGCTTGATTATCGCAAGGTTTCTGGAAATCAGTCCACGGCCGCCCTGTTCCCACTGAACGCACCTACGCCAGATTTCCCGGACGAAAACTTCAAGCAGACCAGCACCATCCAGTCGCTGAATATGGATCTGGATCTGGGTGTGGGGACTCTGTCGTCAACCACCGGCTATCTGCATTCGAAAGAACCGAACATCTATGACCCGGACCAGACTCGCTATTTTCTCATTCATGTAGACAGCCGCGAGCGATTCAGTCAGTTTAGCCAGGAACTGCGCTTCGCTTCCAAGGAAGGCGGTCCGTTCGAATATATTTTCGGCGGATATTTTCACCACACCAAGCTCAATCTTTATGGGCATGGCCGGTTCAACCTGGTTTCGCCCGCTGCGGTGGGCCCATTCCCGGCCGGAACGCCTATCCAAGCTGACTCACTGACGATTACTGAACAGAAAGAGGACCTATATTCTGTTTTCGGACAGCTAAAGTACAAGTTTACCGACGCCTTGGCGCTCTCGGTTGGTGGCCGCTACGCGAACGTGAAGAAGGACGTCTCTCTCGAAGTTCGTTACGACAATCTGACGAACACGGGTCCAGCAGATGTTTTCTCGGCCGCTGCGCTGGCTTCTCTCCAGAAGGCGGTCCCCGGAATCTACACCGGAAATCTTAAGAATGACAAGTTCACGCCCGAAGTCGTCTTGGATTATGATTTCAACCGCGAACTGCATCTGTATGCAAAGTACAGTAAGGGCTTCAAGGCGGGTGGCTTTGATGGGGGATTCAATGGCGCGCCTGGGCCATTGAATAACCCGCCGGGTTTTCAGTTCAGCCCCGAGAAAGTCAACGCGTTCGAGTTGGGTGCCAAGGCATCGCTGTTGGGTAACAGGCTCCAAGTGAATCTCGCCGCGTTCAGGAGCGAATATTCGGACCTTCAGGTCGCAATTTTTGATTCTGTCTCTACTGAAACCGTCGTGAAGAACGTCGGAAAGTCGATCAGCCAGGGCATCGAATTCGAAGCTACCTATCGTCCGACGAGCGCACTGCGTTTCCATACCGCTTTCACAATCCTCGACGCTCATTACAAGGATTTCAAGATCGCACCTTGTACATCGGAAGAGAAGGTCGTCGCGGGATCGGGCTGCTTCCTCACCGGCCAGAAGGATCTTTCGGGCGAAGACCTGCAGTTTTCTCCGGGCTTCAGCGGGACGTTCGACGTCAATTATGAGATTCCGATCATGGACAATTATCTCGTATCGGCGAATGTGCAGGCGAATTATTCCGACGCCTATAATACGACCCTTGATAACGACCCAGACTTCCGGGTTCCCCATAATATCCACATGACCGCCCGCTTGGCGTTCGGCGGTTTGGAGAAGAATTGGAGCGTCGCCATGCTGGTAAAAAACCTTACGAACCAAAAAAACTTTACTGCTGGCATAAACTGGCCGTTCGCAACCGGATCGAAGCTGATCACTCGCGAACAGCCTCGTACGATTGCGATCGTTGCAAACTACAACTTCTAAGGCGGCGTTTGGCCTGGTCGGTTTTGGGAGGGTCAGGGGCGTGCTGCCGAGAAATCTGTATCGCGTGCCCCTGGTCCCTATTCCGTTTCGACGGGGAAGCTTAGCACTTCTGTTTCACGATATGCCGCTTCTGGGGCGCATCGCGACATTGGTCAGGTTTAGCGGAGGCCAGTCGGTGCAGGCTCCACCAGTGCTTCGCGCAATTATGAGTACAGATACGGTGAAAACATCAGTTTGGAAATGGTAGTGGCTGCGTGATGTATGATCCGGTGGACTACTCGAACAGAAATATTGACTGGCCCCGGCGAACCGTGCTGCGCGTGTTGGCTGGCACGGCGGCATCTTTTTGCATCGCCGCCGTCCCCGCTTTTTCCTCGTGGGAAGTCTCCTCCGGTACAGACCAGATTGCATTGAAATTTCAGGATGCATCTGGCCGTCCCCACAATATGAATTATTTTGCCGGGGCGCCTTTGTTGGTCAATTTTTGGGCGAGTTGGTGTGCGCCTTGCCTCATTGAACTTCCCGCGTTGGACCGGCTCGCGCATGACCCCTCCCGGGGTGCTCTAAAAATTGTGGCTCTTTCGCTGGACGCAAATGGCATGGCACCGGTGCAGGACGTGTTTCGCCGCGCAAAGATCCGTAACCTCGAACCGCTTGTCGATCTTGCGCAAGAAAGTGTCGAGAAAGTTGGCGTGCCGAGCCTCCCGTTCACGATGCTGCTCGCCGCCGACGCGCGGATATTGGCAACGCGGCAAGGCCGGGTGGACTGGGATTCGCGTTCTGAGCGACAGACTTTGCGCGCACTCGCGCTACGTTTTCGATTGGGCTGAATGCATAAAATATTTAGTGAAATCAATGGACTAAATAAGTCTTGAAATATGGCAATCAACTGCCCGGACTATTAGGAGACGCGCTTTGAAGGTAAGTCGTCGGGGGATTATGACAGGAATCGTAACGGCGACGGGTTCTTCCGTTCTCGCAGCGCATGTCCATGTGCCGGGCATGTCGGTAAGCAAAGCTCCTTCGCTGTTTGACTCCGCGCTGTTTGTGACGGGTGCCGACGGATCGAGACTCGCGCTTGCCACGCTGAAAGGGCGGACGATGGTCGCCACGATGTTTTTTGCAACATGTCCGGACGTTTGTCCGATGATGATCGATCGTTTGAGGGGTGTCACCTCCAAGCTGCCGGCCCGGCAGCAGGCCAGACTGCAGTTTTTGTTGATATCCTTCGATCCGGCGCATGATCGACCCGAAGTGTTGCGCGCCTACGCGGCGGCCCATGGGCTGCCCACCGCCAATTGGACAGTCGCGGTTGCTGATGCCGGTACGAGCGAGCATTTAGCCACGATCCTTGACGTGAAATTTCGGCGATTGGGGGAAGGGTCGTTCAGTCATGTGCCGATGATCAGCCTTATCGACAGTGACGGCACAATCGCAGCGCGGCTGTCCTCTTCGAGCCTCGAAACGCCCCTGTTTGCAGCGGCCGTTGACGGACTGTTGTCGTGAGTAGCAACCGGAGATCGAAAATGAACACCATCGCCAAGTTTTTCTTTGGAATGACTGTCTTAGGTGCGAGCCCAGGCTATGCGCAAATGCCCCTGCCGCAATATCCGTCTCTCGACGCCAAAGAAATCGGTCAGGTTCGTAATATCCTCGCACTGGCCGAACAGCCGGGCTTCGACAATATGCATGAAGGGCCGCGCGGCGCTTTCGACCAGTATCAGTTTCAGTTGGCGTGGATGTATTATGCCTTGGCGGTTGCGCAGACCCAGCAAACGCCAGCCTATCGCGAACGTTACAAGCGAGCGTCCGACCAGTTAATCCAGAAGATGATGCAGCCAAATGTCTGGAATTTTTGGCTGACGGTGGTCGAAAACCCGAAATTCTCAAAATATTTGGACAAGGCGAAGGACTGGCGTGACCCGGTGCGCGAGAAGAACATCATGTACAGCGGCCATCTGTTGCAGATGGTCGGTCTGTACCAGCGGCTCTATGACGATAAAAAATACACCAAGATGGGAGCGATCCATTTCACGATAGCGGGAAATGGCGGGTTCAAGCATAAATATAGTTTCAAGTCCCTCGCCGAAAATATCCGGCAGCAATTCATCGACAACGACCTGCAGGGCGTTGAGTGCGAGCCGAATTTTGTTTTCGCGGAATGCAATCAGCATCCCATTCTGGGCCTGATCGACTATGATAAGATTTACGGGACCAATCTCGCCGACATTCGATCAGGCTTTTGGGACCAAGCTGAAAAGCTGGGCTTTTTGAATCCACAGACGTCACGATTTGCAGGTCCTTATCTTAAGCAGCAGAAGATTGCCGGAAAGATGGCGATTGCCTGGAACGACGGTTGGACTGGAGTGACGCTGCACGCGTGGAATCCCCAAGCCGTCCGACTGCGCTACCCCATACAACGTGACGCCGAACTGCCCGCACTGATCAATCAGAATCCTAATGTTTGGACGGTACGCTGGTCGAAAGCATCCGTTTCAACGGATTTCGGCTTTCTTGCCGCTTATGCCGCCGAACTTGGCGACACGGCCACGGTCCGTACGCTCACCGACTATGCAGACACACATTTTCAACCGGTTTTCGCTGATGGCCGTTATTATTATCCGCGCCATGATGTCAGCACGGAAGGGCCGGCAGTTCAAATAACCGGTCAGGAATCCGTCGGGCCATTTTCCAGCCCGCCAACTGGGCCGCTCAAGCCAGAGCAGTTTAATGAGCATCTGGTCGGTCCGTTGACGGGGAATGCGCTACTGGCGTTTGCGCGGCTCAATTCCGGCGGCGGGCTTTGGAACCTCTACAACAATCTGGAAGCGACCTATCAACGCATCGACCCTGAAGTGGTCGATATCGACGATCTGCAGGTCAACGTGGTTCAGGCCTATTATGATCGCACGCAAAAACGCCTTGCCGTTACGATGCTGCCGGGTGCGGGACGTGTGGCTTCGTTGCAGTTCGGCGTTCGCAATCTGGATCGTTCCAAAGCGTATGCGATTCAGGTCGACGGCAGGAACATCGGCACGGTGACGGGCGCGTCCGTCACGTCGCTCGATCCGGAGATACAGCTAAAATGGGGAAGGCCAGGTACGCTCACCTTTGTTATGTCCTTAGGCGCTGGGCGCCAGATTATCGTCGATCAGGCGGATAGCGCAATACAGTAGGACGTGCTTGTCTCTGATCGGATTGAGGGCGGGGACGGGGTCACTTAGAACGTTGAGTTAGAGCGCCACAGTAGGCCCAGAGAAGGAACGCTTCATACTGGCTCAGGCGGAATTTACTCGCTGGCTCACAATGGCAAAGCTGTTTTATAAACGACAGGCCGCAGGGCAAAGCTGGTCGTGACTTGCGCAACGCCGTTGATTTTTGTGAGTTTCTGGCGGAGAAAATCCTCAAACGCATTGAGGGATTCGACCAGCACACGTAACTGATAGTCAGCGTCACCGGTCATCAGGTAACATTCCATGACTTCAGGAAAATCCGCCACTGCTGCCTCGAAAGTGGCAAGATGGCGGTCATCCTGCTGGTCGAGGCGCACGCGGACGAAGGCCGTCACTGCAAGCCCGATCGCTTGCGGATTTACCAGCGCAACGTAACGGGAAATGACCCCGCTATTTTCGAGGTGTTTGAACCGTCGTAGACAGGGTGATGGCGACAGGCCAACCCGTTCGGACAGTTCCTGGTTCGTGATCCGACCGTTTGTTTGAAGCTCAGCAAGAATTTCACGGTCGATACTGTCAATTTCATATTTTGGCATATTATTCTTTCGATAGCCCTCGGAAGGGTTAATTATACTAAATTACCATGACAAATTTGCATTTTTAGCAAGGACACACCCGACAGTTTGAAGGTAACTAGGACGCATACGTTTTAAAAGGAAGAGGTGTATGCCCACGCTGTCATCTGTTGGAAATGACTGTCAGTCTCGTATCGATAGTCTTACCGTCATCGAGTCCCGCCTGCGTTGGCTCTCGTCCTGGATGATCCACAATGCGAACCATATCCGGCCCAAGCGGGACGGGCTGAAGGTTGGGGGACATCAGGCTAGTTGCAGTTCGATCACAGCGATCATGGCGGCGCTGTATTTCCATGCGCTGCGGCCCAACGACAAGGTGGCGGTCAAGCCCCACGCCGGGCCGGTGCTGCACGCGATCCATTATCTGCTTGGCAACCAGAGTCTCGACAAGTTGCAACGCTTTCGTGGGCTGGGTGGGGTGCAGAGCTATCCCTCTCGCACGAAGGATGCGATCCCCGTCGATTTTTCAACCGGTTCGGTCGGGCTTGGCGTGGCGGTTACAGCGTTCTCGTCGCTCGTGCAGGATTATCTGATCGCGCACGGGCAGGTGAAAGAGGAAGATGAGGGCCGCATGATCGCGCTGATGGGCGACGCGGAGCTTGATGAGGGCAATATCTACGAGTGCCTGATCGAGGGGTATAAGCACGACCTGCGCAACTGCTGGTGGATCGTCGATTACAACCGCCAGTCTTTGGACAGTACGACGGCAGACCGCATGTTCCGCCGCTTCGACGATATCTTCGAGACCTGCGGCTGGCGGGTGTTGACCCTCAAATATGGCAAGCTGCAGCGCGAAGCTTTCAAGCGGCCAGGCGGCAAAACCCTTGAGCAGTGGATCGATAGCTGCCCCAATGCGGAATATGCCGCGCTGACCTATCAGGGGGGGGCGGCGTGGCGCGAACGGCTGGTTGCCGCCATCGGGGCCAAGCCCCATGTGAAGAAACTGCTAGATAGTTTCGATGATGTGGCGCTGGCCAGTCTGATGACAAACCTGGGCGGCCATTGCATCGCGACGCTGACCGAGGCGTTCGACAGCGCGCAGGATGAGACGCCGACCCTGTTCATCGCCTATACGGTCAAGGGCTATGGCTTGCCGCTTGCCGGACACAAGGACAACCATAGCGGGATGATGAATCCGCCGCAGATCGCACAGTTGCGGGCGGATCTGGGCATCAAGGAAGGCGAGGAGTGGGAGCCGTGGGGCGGCCTTGGCGATAACGCCGCTGCCCAGATTGCCGCGTTTGTCGCGCGAAGCCCGATCGCGCAGATGAAGCCGGAGCCGAACGCGCCCACCGTTGCAGTACCTGCGATCCCTGCGCCCGACGGGAACGAGCAATCGACCCAGGCGGCGTTCGGACGCATCCTGCTTGATCTTGCCAAGTCGAGGCATGAACTCGCCGATCGCATCGTCACCACTGCGCCTGACGTCACGCAGACCACCAACCTTGGCGCGTTCGTCAACCAACGTGGTCTGTTCCGGCGGCAGGAACTGGCCGACGTGTTCCACAAGGCGAAAATCCCGTCGGCGCAGAAATGGGCGCAGCACGCGGCAGGCCAGCATATCGAGCTGGGCATCGCGGAAAATAATTTCTTTCTCGCGCTGACGGCGCTGGGGCTGGCCGCCCCGCATTATGGCACGCGGCTCATCCCGGTGGGCACGGTCTATGATCCATTCATATCGCGCGGTCTCGATGCGCTCAATTACGGCTGCTATCAGGACGCACGCTTCCTGTTGGTAGGTACGCCATCGGGCATTACGCTCGCTGCCGAAGGCGGCGCGCACCAGTCGATCAACACGCCGCTGATCGGCATGGGCCAGCCCAACCTTACCAGTTTCGAACCGGCCTTTGCCGATGAACTGGCAGCGATGATGGAATGGGCGTTCCATCATATGCAGAAGGATGATGGCAGTAGTGTCTATCTGCGGCTCTCGACGCGTTCCATTGCGCAGGTCGTGCGCAGCGGCGATGCGTGGAAGGCAGATGCACTCAAAGGCGGTTATTGGCTCAAAGCGCCGGGGGAGCATGCCGAGGCGGCGATCGTATTCAGTGGCGTGGTCGCGCCCGAAGTGCTGGCCGCGTGGGATCAACTGACCGAGGACTTGCCGGGCCTGGGTTTGCTCAACATCACTTCGCCCGATCTGCTGCATCGCGGCTGGTCGGCACGCCGCGCGGCTCGCTGGACAGGCGATACAGATACGCCCTGCCATGCTGAAACTCTGCTCTCGGCGCTGGCGCCTGGCGCAGGGCTGGTGACCGTGCTTGATGGATCGCCTGGCGCCTTGTCGTGGCTGGGCGGCGTCAAGGGCATGCGCGTCAGTCCGTTGGGCATCGACCGCTTCGGCCAGACCGGCGATCTGCTCGATCTCTACTGCACCTACCGGCTGGACGCCGACGCTATCGTCGAAGCCGCAGCCGAACTCTTTTTGGGAAACTGACATGGCGCTTGAACTCAAGATGCCGGCGCTTTCGCCGACGATGGAAAAGGGCACGCTGGCGAAGTGGCTGGTGAAACCTGGCGATCTTGTGAAGGTGGGCGACCTAGTCGCCGAGATCGAGACTGATAAGGCAACTATGGAGTTTGAGGCAGATGCAGAGGGGATCATGGCGCAGATTCTCGTGCCCGATGGCAGTGAGTGCGTGCCGGTCGGCACGGTGCTCGCATTGCTGAGCGACGAGAGCGCCGTCGAGTTAGCGCCGGTGCCTGTGTCCGCCATCGCCGGGCTAGTCGAGGAGGCCATGTCACCCCCTGCGTCCGCTGCAAAAGCGATCGCCGTCCCAGCAAGCACACGCTCGTTCCCGCACGCGCAGTTTGCCGACAAAGTTAAGGTCAGCCCGCTCGCCGCGCGCATCGCCCATGCTAGGGGCATCGATCTCTCGGCCATCACAGGATCCGGACCGCATGGCCGGATCGTGCGTGCTGACTTCGGTTTGCCCACCAGCAGTGCCGCGCCGGTCGCTCCTGGACCGGTCTCGTTCGCGCCCAAGCCCGCGCCGCTCGCCGTAGTTGCCCCGCCGCCCGCAGGCGTACCGGTCGAGACGGTCAAGCTGTCGGGAATGCGTAAGACGATCGCGCGCCGCCTGACCGAGTCCAAGCAGACCGTGCCGCACTTCTATCTCACCGCGCGGTGCAACCTTGATCCGCTGCTAAAATTGCGCGGCGAACTGAATGTCAGCCTCGAAAGTCGGGGCATCAAGCTCTCGGTCAACGACATGCTGATGAAGGCTCTGGCCACAGCGCTGGTTGCGGTCCCCGATGCGAACGTCCAGTTCGGGGGCGACGTGCTGCACAGGTTCGGCCGGGTCGATATCGCGATGGCGGTGGCAATCGACGGAGGACTGGTCACGCCAGTCATCCAGGGTGTCGACACGCTTTCGCTGTCAGCCATCGCGTTAAAGGCGAAGGAACTGGCCACCAAGGCCCGCGACGGTAAGCTGACGCCCGAGGATTATCAGGGCGGCACAGCCTCGCTCTCCAACCTCGGCATGTTCGGCATCGACGAAATGGTCCCGGTCATCAATCCGCCCCAGGCGCTGATCATGGGCACTGCGGCGGGCATCAAGCAGCCCTGGAACGTCGATGACACCATCCAGCTCGCCATCGTTATGGCCGCTACCGCCAGCTTCGACCACCGTGCTATCGACGGCGCCATCGCCGCTCAATTCATGAGAGTATTCAAGGAACTGGTCGAAAGCCCAATGATGATATTGGGATGACTGGCGGGGCGGGGTTGATTGGCATCAGTGGATGTTAGACGCAAAGCGTCTAAGGATCCCAGTTCCATCGTGGCCTGCTTTACGCTGCGCCCGGTCTGCAACAGACGATTTACTATCCGCCGTTCGGCCAATCCAAGCTGATGATATCCGCTCATTGCTCGCGTTCCTTGAAGTAGGGCAAACCCAGATAAATCCAAGGAATTCGCACTTCGATCTAGAATCCACCCTGCTACAAGGCTT
>Ga0163161_10000333_pt1 | contig 40281 bp, 34 predicted proteins | sample S45metaG_FD_129847 | JGI IMG/M metagenome (GOLD analysis project Ga0163161, IMG submission 129847) | Switchgrass rhizosphere microbial communities from Kellogg Biological Station, Michigan, USA - S4-5 metaG | ecosystem: Host-associated > Plants > Roots > Rhizosphere > Soil | place: USA... | reverse complement strand
GTTGAAATCTCGCTCAAAGGTATTTTGGCACCGGATAAACTTTGAATGCGAAGGTTGCCGATCGATTCCTCATTCTGTCTGAAAGAATCAGGATACCTGATCCGCAGGTCAAACTTGCGTTCACCTTCAAAGATCTGTGTGGCTGCCTTTCCACCGATAGCCATTTCGATCACTGCATTGGCATCTTCTGTGGTAACCCCATATAAAGCCATTTTGGTCTGATCAAGATTGATCTGCAATTCCGGCTGTCCCAGATTTCTTAAAATCCCAAGGTCTTCGATACCAGGCACTGTTTTGAGGATTGCCTCTATTTTCTCTTCTTCGTTTTCGATGTAGTTATAGTCATTACCAAACATCTTGACCACAATCGATCCCTTTACACCAGATACCGCTTCCTCTACGTTATCAGAGATCGGCTGCGAGAAATTGAGCGCAATCCCGGGATAGCCCTTCAGTCTTTCCTGCATGCGTTCTACCAGCTGCTCTTTGGTTTCATGGCGTTTCCATTCATCTTTAGGGTAAATATCCACCAGGAACTCCATATTGTAAAAGCCCGTAGCATCTGTACCATCGTTCGGTCTTCCTGTTTGTGAAACTACCTGTTTTACTTCATCAAAATGGAGGAAGATCTTGCGGATCTCGTTAGACAGCTTTTTGGTTTCATCCAGCGAGATGCTCAATGGTGCACTCGCCCTAACATAGATTGATCCCTCATCCAGCGTGGGCAAAAATTCTGTTCCCAGAAACTTGAAGCTGAATAAACCCACCACCAGGATGATCATCGCCGCAGCGAATACGATCTTCCGCGCTTTGAATGCGGCATTGTAAATCCTGATCGTTCCGTTTGTAATGGCTCTCAGGAAAAAATTATGTTTCTCTTTTACATTCTTTTTGAGCAGTACACTTGCCAGTGCTGGCACCAGCGTAAACGTAAGGATCAGGGCACCTAAAAGGGCGAAACTTAAAGTCCATGCCAGCGGCGAGAACATTTTCCCCTCCACCTTTTCAAAGGTAAAGATGGGCAGCAGGCCGGTAACAATGATCAGCTTTGCAAAGAAAATACCTTTACCGTTTTCCAGACAGGCCCTCTTGATAATGCCCAGTTTGCTCAGCTTATTGAATTTCTCCATGCCGTCTTTTTCCGCACGATGGTCAAGGGCTACAAATATACCCTCAACCATCACGACGGCCCCGTCTATGATGATCCCGAAATCTATAGCCCCCATCGATAATAGATTGGCAGACATACCTTTCAGCTTCAAACAAATAAAAGCGAAAAGCAGTGCCAGTGGTATGATGATGGATACAATTACTGTTGTCCGCCAGTCTGCCATGAAAAGGAATACAATAACAGTTACGAAGATTATTCCTTCCATCATGTTGTGCATCACCGTATGGATAGCATAGTTAACCAGGTTTTCCCTGTCATAGAAAGTGTTGATCTTTACATCCCCGGGCAGGATGTGGTCATTGATATCTGTAATCTTTTCCTTGAGGCGTTTAAGCACTTCGCTTGGATTTTCACCTTTGCGCATCACTACAATACCTTCAACCACATCGGGGTCATTGTCCCTGCCCACCTGCCCTAGTCTGGGCAGCGCACTTTCAGTAACCTCCCCTATTGTTTTTACATAAACAGGGGTACCATTGATATTATCAACAATCACATTTTTAATCTCGTCGATGTTGTTGAGCACGCCTATCCCACGTACAACATAAGCCTGTCCGGCTTGTGTGATCACATCACCTCCAACGTTGATATTGCTTTTGGATACCGCATCAAATACTTCTTTGGCAGTAACCCCGTACTGAATGGATTTCTGCGGGTCTACGGTGATCTGATAGGTTTTCACTTCCCCTCCAAAGCTCACCACATCGGCTACGCCAGGTACAGAAAGTATTTCTCTTTCCACTACCCAGTCCTGCAGGGTTTTCAGTTCCCTCACAGATTTTTTATCGCTCTGCAGGGTATACCGGAAAATTTCACCGGTAGGGCCCGATGATGGCTGTATGCCCGGGGATACACCCGCAGGAAGATCCGCGTCGTCCATGTGGTTATTCACCTGAACACGTGCGAATGCATAGTCTACATCATCTTCGAAGGTGATTTTTACAATGGAAAGCCCGAAGAGGGATGAAGACCGGATACTGGTTTTTTTCTCCGTAGGGTTCATGGCGATTTCCAGCGGCCTGGTCACAAACTTTTCTACTTCTTCAGCACTTCTTCCCGGCCACTGAGTGATGATGGTGATGTTTGTATTGGTTACATCAGGAAAGGCTTCTATGGTGGTATTCTTGAAACTTAGGTAGCCTGCAACGATCATCACGAGCGTGGCAAAAAATATGAAGTACTTATTTTTTAAGGCAAAACCTATGATCGATTTAATGAATCTGTTCATTATAATGAGTTTAATCTAGCGTCCTGAAAAATTAGTCCTTGAGGCTTTGGTAAAGGAAAACTGTTTTTGAAGCCACGATACGGTCGCCCGCTTTTAAGCCACTGCTGATATAGGCAGTATCACCCGACTGGCGTTCTATAGTCACTTCCTGGATGCGTACCTTCTTCACTTTATCCAATACCAGCACATAATTTTTATTCTCGTCAAAGACGATCGTGTTGACATTTACAGATGGCAGGTCGCTGTTGGTTTTTGCGACAATCTGCACCGTAGCCATCATTCCTGGTTTCAACAGCAGGCCCGGATTAGCTATGCTTACCCGCGCGTTCATCACCTTACTATCAGGATCTAAAACATTATAGATTTTATCTATTTTACCTGTAAAGACTTTATCCGGGTAAGAAAGGATCGATATTTTTACCGGATCGCCCTGCTGGATACTGGAAATATCAGACTCATAAATATTGATCACGCCCCACACCGTAGAAAGATCAGCAACAGTGAAAAGGCTCTGGTTATTGTCTGGCCTGATTGACATATTGTTATTCAGGTTTTTCTCAATTACAAATCCAGAGATGGGTGATCTTAAAGTATAACTGCCATTGGTGCTTCCTCCGTTGAGGTTAAGCACGGCACGGCTGCGCTTCTCTTCTGCCTGTTTAACCAGGAAGTCATTTTTGGCTTCTTCCAGTTCTCTGGCAGACGATAAGCCGCTGTTGAACATGTCCTGTGCCAGCTTCAGGCTTCTTTTTGCATTGTTGAGTTCAGCAGAAGAACTGATCGCATCTTTATCAAAAGTGGCGATTTCCGGACTGCCCAGGGTAGCCAGCACCTGACCTTTAGTCACATGGTCGCCCAGCTTCACCGGAACTGAACGCACACTGCCACTGACCATAGGAAAAATCCTTGAAGTAGTTTCTTCATTTGGAGCAATTTTGGCAGAAAAGCTGAGATCGGTTTCGCTGTTTGGATTTCTCACCGTGTCTATCAGCAGGCGGTTGAGCAGCGAGTCTGTCAGCACAAATTTATCATCTTTAGGTTGTTCCTTAGGATGTTCAGAGCAGCTTTGTAAAAGGAGGGCAGTCGTCAGGATGCTGAGCGTAAGCATGCTGAGTTTTTTGATTTGGGTTTGCATTGTAGGGTTATTTAAAGATGGTGGAACCGGTAACAAAATTGATTTCTTCTTTAGCATTCATGCGCTGGTATTTCATATCATTCATCTGCAGCGTATTCTGTCTGTAAGAATCATAGAAATCCATAAATTCAATCAGGCTTAAGTTTCTGTTCTTAAAATTCTTGATGACTTCGCCAATCAGTTTATCAAAATCAGCACTGAAGTTTTTGTCGAAACCCCGGTAGAGCGTTTCTGTTCTCAGTGCGGTCTTATAACTATTGGAGACTTCATTTTCTAATGTTGCTTCCTGCTGGTTCAATGAGTTTTTCCCGGCGTCGATAGCGATCTTTGCTTTTTTAATTTCGCCCTGGTTCCTGTTGAACAGGGGCAGCGGAATACTCAGGCCCAAACCTGTATAGTTGTTTGGATGACTTCCCTGCAGGTCATACACCAATGAGAACTGCACATCAGGCACGGCCATTGCTTTTTGTACCATCAGGCTTTTTTCTGCATAGCTGATCCCGCTTTGGGTAAGTTTGAGATCCGCGCGGTTATTCCGTGCAGAATCAAGCAGGGTGGTGTATACGGTTTTGTCGAGCTGGTAATTCTGTTCCTCTGCAGGGTCCATCACCAGACTGATATTGCTATCGGCTTTGATGTTGGTCATCAGCTTCAGATCAGTTTCCATATCCTCTATACTGTTCTCCAGGTTGGTATACTCTGTTTGAAGCGTATAAACAAGTGATTTGATCCTGATGATATCCTTGACAGCGAGGTTACCAGCTTTGAGCTGTGCTTCGGAAGCTGACAGCAGTTTCTGGAGCGAACTGATCTGTTCCTGATAGAGCTTTGCACTTTGCTGTGCAAAATAGATCTTATAAAAGTTTGCACGCAGGTTATACCTTAGGGTACGCATGAGATCGAAATACTGATACTCTGCCATTTTAACTCCTGCATTGGCGAGTTGAATATTCTTGTTGCGTTTACCGGCAAGTTTTACGAGTTGCGAAATCGAGGCACTGTACTGGCCATTGGGCAGGGATGTCTGGAAGAACTTTTTATTGTCAGCATTGTACAGCTGTGTTTCAGCGCTGATTGTAGGATTATCAAATAATCTTGCTGTGATGATATCAGCCTTTGCCTGATCGGTCTGGTAATTCTGGGCGATCAGCTGGTAATTGTTGTGTACAAAAAGTTTTTCGGCCTGTGGTAAGCTAAGCTGAAGCGTATCGGCCTGCTGCGCTACAGTTTGCTCTGCGAAACCTAGCAGGGTAAGGCAGAGGATAAGTGAATAAATTTTCAGAGAGGGAGTAACCATTGACTTGTTGTTTTAAACAAATCTAATTTGGCGAAATTAAAGGGTAATTAAAGGTCTATTAAAAACTGGTTAAAATGAATAAAATGCTATTTTAAAGGTAGTTCCCTGAGCATTTGATGACGAAACGCTGATCTTTCCGCCAAAGAGAGTGATGATTTTGTGGGCCATATAAAGGCCCATTCCGTTGCCTGCATGTTCGGCTTTGCCGGATGAACTGTAGAAGGGTTTAAAGATCTCTTTTTGCTGATCCTCTGAGATGCCTACGCCCTGATCACTAATGGTCAGGATAATCCCTTCGGGCATCATTTCCATCACACAGCTGACCTGCTGATTGTCTGAAAATTTAAAGGCATTCCCAATGATATTGTCCAGCGCAATCTGCAGTAAAGTGGGATTGGCCCTGATGATCAGGGAAGATTCATCATCCAGCGGCAGGTTAATCATGTCAACATGCAGCTTGTTTGGGCCTTTTTTGTGGTTCCATTCTGTCTGCAGTTGCCAGATCAGCTCATCCAGCCGGATGTCTTCGGCTTTTGAGGAACTGTATTCGAGATCTGCCTGTGCCAGATTGAGCAGGGCGGTGATGATATTTTCCAGCTTTTCGGCATCTTCCAGGACAGATTGAAGGGCAGCCTCGTATTCTTCCTTGTCGCGTTCTTTGGAGAGGGCAATCTCAGTGCCGATGATCATCCGGGTGACTGGGGTGCGCAGTTCATGGGAGGCATTGGCCACAAAGGTTTTCTGCAAAATGAAAGACTGCTCGAGGTGTTCCATCAGGTTATTAAAATTCTGCGACAGCAGCGTAATTTCATCTTTGTTTTTTCCTTCTTCCACGCGAAAGTGCAGGTTATTTGATTTGATCAGTTTTACCTGTCCGATAAATACATTGAGCGGTGCGAGAATTCTTTCGGCGATCCATCGTGCACAGGCCAGCAGCCCCAGAAATATGATGATGAACACGATGACCATCACTTTCAGCAGCTGCCGGACCCTGATCGCTGTGGACCGGTCTGTTGCAGAAGCAATGATGACAAAATCTCCCTGGTTATCTTTATAAAAAATACCAACTACCTGGCTATTGCCATCTTTGAAACGAACTTTACCCTGCTGCCTGACCAGATTGATGGTCTCATTGGTCCAGAATTGCTGGTCGTCCCCGATAAAAGCCGGACGGTTGCGCTCATTATAAATACGGATCACTTCGCCGTTTAACTTTTCAAGGTACTGCTCCCGTACTTTGTTGAGTGCATCACTGGAGATCTCATCTGCCTTCAGGTACAGTTTGGCGGTAACCATGGTACGGTCTGTCAGACGCTCAAAGAATTCTGTTTCCATGACTTTGCCAAAAGAATAATAAACCGCAGCGAGCACACAGAGCAGCGTAAGCGTGCTGATCAGCGTAAAATATAGAGCCAGGCGGTCTTTGATCTTCATGAGCTTATTTCATGATATACCCCATCCCGATCTTGGTATGGATCAATTTAGTGTCAAATCCTTTTTCTATCTTATTTCTGAGGAAGTTTACATACACATCGATCACGTTTGTGCCGGTATCGAAACTGATATCCCAGGCATTTTCAGCGATATACTGACGTGAAAGCAGGCGGTTTGGGTTTTTGAGGAACAGTTCTAAAAGGGTAAACTCTTTTGCTGTAAGCTGGATATCTTTTCCGCTGCGCTGAACAGTCTTGCTGTACGTATCAAGAACGATATCGGCATAACTGAGCAGGTTTTTCTGCTGCGTAAAAGCCGGAGCATGGCGCCTGAGCAGGGCTTCGATCCGGGCAAGCAATTCTTTAAAATGAAAAGGTTTCACCAGGTAATCATCGGCTCCGGAGTTGAGTCCGAGTACTTTATCGTCTACAGATCCCAGCGCTGTCAGCATTAAAATAGGGACTTCCCTGTTGGTTTCACGCAGCTGACGGCATACTTCGATACCATTCATTCCGGGCATCATCACATCAAGGATGATGAGGTCGAACGCTTCTTCCTGGAATGCATCCAAGGCCCTGGCACCATCAGCGATGGTGGTTACACTGTAATTATGCTCCTGAAGTCCGGTTTTTATCAGACTGGCTATTTTGACATCATCTTCTGCTAATCCAATCTTAAACATGGGCTGAGTAGTATTAGTTGAGCCATAAAGGTAACTATCTATTTCCAAACTCATTCATGTCCGTTTTGGCCGTTTTTGAATTCTTTAACTCCCTGTCCTAAACCTTTCATCAGTTCGGGTATTTTTTTGCCTCCAAAAAGGAGCAGGACGACAACCAGGATCACAAGGATTTCGGGCGTGCCCAGGGCAGCCAGTAATGTTGAAGTAAGCATATGTTCTGAAATTTAAAGATATATTCAAAATTAAAATGAGACAGTTAAAGCCGAATTAAAAGGATATTAAAAAGTGATTAAAGATCAATAACATAAGCTTAATCTTTGTTTCATTTTTAAAATTGTACCTTTGCGAAAATGTTTCCCTGATCCATCGGTTGATCCTGCCATTCAGCCTGTTAATCACAAACAGTTATTGCCCCTTAAATACATTATGAAGAAGATTGTTGATTACAGAAAATTATTGGGTGTTCAGAAAGATGCCGAACTTAAAGAGTTGAAAACTGTTTACAGAAATTTAATGAAGGAATATCATCCGGATAAATTTCAGGAAAGCGACGAGGCTAAACTGGCCGCTGAAGTAAAAAGTAAAGAAATTATTGAAGCTTACCACTTTTTGGTAAGTATTGCCCCAGAAACGCTTGCGCTTTCCATCGATGAATACACAGCTACAACTGCTTCATGTGGTATTGCCGATTATAAATGGGCGGGACTGATCTTGACTGTGTATTTCCTTGACGGAAGTGCGTATGAGTATTTTGAAGTACCTAAAGCGATTTACGTAAAATTAGTAAACGCTGATTCTCCGGGCAGGTTTGCACGCCGCCATATTTTCACTTCTTTCCCTTACAGGAATATCGTGAAACTGGAAGAAGCTTAAAACTAAATTTCTTCAGATCCCGGAACATCATCCGGAATTATAATTATCATACACCTGCAGATTAAAATTTGCAGGTGTTTTTTTTTGTACCGCTAATGCCTGGGAGAGACACTTATTTCAATTAAACTCAACTTAACGAAACACTGATGCCTTAAATCTGTTAACTCTTTATAAAAGATAAATTATGGCAGATCTAGAATTACATAACCCTGAGTTTGACATCATTATCAACCTCGGCGGACAAAGCAAGACAATTACAGTAAAACCGGATGAAACCAGTGATGGTGTTGAATATTTCAACTGTACATCCGGCGATGAGCAACTCACTCAGATCAGGGTTAATGAAGACCAGAAATGGGAACAGCTCTGGGGCGAACTCAGCGATGAAGACGTTGCCGCAATTGGTGAAGCTATTGAACAAAAAAAATAATTATGGAGACACATCAGGCACATCTCAAATTACGCTCAGGTAATTTCTCGATAGAAAAACGGCAGCATGAAAATGTTGGGCTAACGGAAAGATTTGTTTCCGTATTTGCGGGGGCAATCCTGCTGAGCAAAGGCTTGCAAAACCCTCTTAAGCCCAGGTTTCTATACGGTGCCTATCTCACTTACAGGGGATTTACCGGCCGCTGCCTTTTTTATGAACAGCTGGGTATCGATGCAACAAAACCACAGGCAGTCAACATCCGCGGGGAATTTATCATTGACCGCCCGGTTGCCGACGTTTACAGCTACTGGAGAAATATCAATAACCTGCCAGGCAGTATTAACCACCTGTTTGATGTGAAGGTACAAAGTGAAAAGCTTTCGCACTGGAAAAGCAAGGTCCTGGGCAATATGCTTCCCTTGAACTGGACTGCAGAAATTGTGAAAGATGAGCCCGGTCAGCTGATCGGATGGAGATCGGCAGCAGGTTCAGTGCTGCAGCACGTTGGGAAAGTAGAATTTGAGAAAACTCCAGACGGGACGGGCACTAAACTAAAGATAGTGCTCTCCTACCATCCGCCCATTGGCGGAGTTGGCATAGGCCTGGCAAGGCTGTTCAATCCTTATTTTGAGTCGCTGCTCAGCAAGGAAATTATAACCTTCAAACATGAAATAGAAAGCCCTGCCCGGTATTAATTCCGGCAGGGCTTTCCCTTCTATTAACGGGATGCCAGAGCAATTCCGCCTATGGCCACCGCAAGGATTGCAAAAGCGTAAAAAGCGATGATAATGATCGTAATGATACCGTAGAATTTAAAGTAGGATTTCATTTTTCCCATGGCAACCGACAAGCTTGGCTGATCAGCATACAGCACCGCCTGGTTTGTAGCTGCAGAAAACTTATAAAGCAGATAGCTGGGATAAAAAATGAATGCCGCGATCAGCAGGTACATTACCGTGAGGCCAGCGGCACCAATTTTCATCAGCGGGCTGTTAGGGGTTACTGCAGCTACCGAATTCAGCACTGCACCTGCTCCAAAGGCACCAATAGCTGTCATTCCGGAGAATACAAATCCTACGATGGATAAAAATTTGGTCCATTTTGCAGTCTCGTATAAATAACTGCGCACATCCTCTGAAACCCATAATGCTTCTACTTCATCTTCATGAGAGGAAACCGGATCTATTTCTTCAAAGTTGTCCATAATGTTGGGATAGATTATAACTTATATTTAAGTTGTTAAACATAATGAATATTTGGGTGTGGCGCAAGTTTATTGTATCAGGCATTTAAAAAAATTGATACCTTTGCGGCAAATCAAGAAAAAAATAATTCATGGCATTACAATGTGGTATAGTTGGTTTACCAAATGTTGGAAAATCTACCCTATTTAACTGTTTATCAAACGCAAAAGCTCAGGCTGCAAACTTTCCTTTTTGCACGATTGAACCAAATATCGGTGTGATCACCGTACCTGATGAAAGACTGACCAAACTGGAAGAACTCGTAAAACCGAACCGTGTAGTTCCCAACACCATTGAAATTGTGGATATCGCCGGTTTAGTAAAAGGTGCATCAAAAGGTGAAGGCCTGGGAAATCAGTTTTTAGGGAACATCAGGGCAACTAATGCGATCATACATGTTTTACGTTGTTTTGATGATGGAAATGTGATCCACGTAGATGGTTCTGTTGACCCCATCCGTGATAAAGAAATAATTGACACCGAGTTACAGCTGAAAGATCTTGATACTGTTGAAAAACGTATTCAAAAAGTTGAGAAACTGGCGAAAACTGATAAAGAAGCCAAACGGACATTTGATATTTTAAGTGTGATCAAACCACATCTGGAAAGCGGTAAATCAGTACGTTCTGCCCAGTTGGAAAAAGATGATTTTGAGTTTATTGAAGGCCTTGGCTTACTGACACAGAAACCGGTAATGTATGTGTGCAACGTTGATGAAAACTCTGTCATCACAGGGAATGCATATGTGGACCGTGTAAAAGAAGCAGTAAAAGACGAGAATGCCGAGGTGCTGATCATTTCTGCTAAAATAGAATCAGAAATCGCTGAACTGGAAAGCTATGAAGAGCGCCAGGAGTTTTTATCTGACCTTGGACTGGAAGAATCCGGTGTGAACAAACTCATTGTAGCGGCTTACCGTTTGCTTGACCTGTATACTTATTTTACAGCAGGCGTGCAGGAAGTTCGTGCATGGACGATCACCAAAGGTTTTACTGCGCCACAGGCAGCCGGAGTCATCCACACAGACTTCGAGAAAGGCTTTATCCGTGCAGAGGTGATCAAGTATGCAGACTTTGTTACTTTAGGTTCTGAGAATGCCTGTAAAGACGCCGGAAAGTTAGGCGTAGAGGGAAAGACCTACGTAGTGGAAGATGGTGACATCATGCACTTCCGTTTTAACGTTTAAAATATATAAAGACCAGTTTTTATACCACAAATGCCCCTGCAAAGCTGATAGCTTTACAGGGGCATTTTGATGTTGGCTGGTTTGTTTAAAAATCCGAAACGATTAATCCTGTCCTTTTTTTAATATCCGCTTTGCAGCTTTGAAAAGTATAGGCGGGACTAAATCACGGATCACATCCTTCAAGGTTACAGGTTCCTTGATAGTATCATCTTTTAGTCCTGCCCTGTCTTTAAACAAAGTAGCATGAACCTTATCACTGATCTCACTTTTCGGACGGCCATTGGTATAATAATAAAGAGCAAGTGATTTTCTGCTTCTATCCGGCGGACAAGTCAATGCATCCGGGTGTCCGTGATACGAAAAATCAGTAGTGGAGAAAATGGCGATCCTGTTAAAGACAGGCAATACTTTCTTCACAGATTTTGTCATGTCCCTGTTCCATAATTCAAAGTGACCACCAAAACTTTCTTCCCAGTCTTTATTCAGATATACCAATAAGTTGATCCTTCGGTCAAGCCTGGTAAATTCATGTTTATTAAAATCGGCATGCACTTTTAAGAGTCCGCCGGGTTTAATTTCATGATATCCGCCGCCATTAAAATAAGGATCAGGCATCAATGTTTCTTTAATACCTGTAAGCTCCTGTAAGAACTCCAGTACAGGCTGAGAATTCAGATAATGGGCAAGTAACCTGCCTGTTTCACTAAAATGTTTCTCCCCTTTAGCCTCCAGTTTTTTTTCATTCTGGTTATCATAAACCTTGATATCCTTTTGCTTTGAAAGATCAGGAAACTCATCTGCTACTTTATCCAGCAGTCCCTCATCGAAAAAGTTATCTATTACGATATTTGGAAAGGGACTGCCATTAATATATTCTTCGTGTTTATCTATCCCAAGTTGCCTGAGATCTTTGATGGAATGATTAATATAGTTCATCTGTGTATGTTAATCCTGTCGGTTTCATGATGTATTTTACTTCGAATACACAAACTTAATTAATTATATCAGTTATGGAAGGCAATAGCAGCCAGATTTCTCATCTTCCAATCATATTATGATTTGGCCAAATAAAGATGTTATTTTACCGGACTAAATTTACCGAATATGACTGAATATGCTCTGATCACCGGCGCCAGCAAAGGCATTGGCAAATCAATTGCCCTTTTACTTGCGAAAGCCGGTTATAATTTACTACTGGTTGCCAGATCAGCATCAGCACTGGAGGAGCTATCTTCACTGATCCAGAGGGAATACCATGTGAATGTATCTTTTTTGGCCATTGACCTTTCAAGCAGTGCCGCTACAGAAGATGTAGCCCGATGGTGCCTGTCCAAAACGTCTGACTTAACAGTGCTGATCAATAATGCGGGATATGGCGTATGGGGAACATTTTCTGACCTTCCCCTCAGCGAGCAGATGAATATGTTGCAACTGAATATAAACACCGTGGTAGAACTCAGCCACCATTTATTGCCCCTGCTCAAACAACAGCAACAAGCTTACATTTTAAATATCGCAAGCACTGCTGCCTATCAGGCTTTACCTACCTTTTCCTTGTATGCTGCCAGTAAAACATTTATACTGAATTTCAGCAGGGCGATCAGATATGAACTGAGAAATTCAACTGTTAGGGTGAGCTGCCTGTGCCCCGGCCCAACGGATACAGCTTTTGCAAGCCGTGCGGGTCTGGATGCCTTCGCTGATCTTGCAGAAAAATTTAATATGTCGCCGGAAGAAGTAGCACAGACCGGCCTCAAAGGAATGTTCAGCAATAAGGCTGAGATCATCCCCGGTTTTATGAATAAAGTATCTTCTTTTTTCGCAAGGCATTTGCCAAAGCCTCTGGTTGAGCGTGTTGGCGCTGGTTTATACACCCGATAGCCATTTGCCACGATATAAAAACATGAACAGAAAATAATTCAAATAAAATTTGTTTCGACAATTATTTTGCTACATTTGTATTGTCTACTAATTAAGTAGACTTTATTTTAAATGGCAAATCACAAACATATCTTCAGCGCATGTCCCATGCGAATGTCCTTTTCTCAAAGGGCCGTTTGTTGCTGTTGTTGTCATTAATCTCTATCCTCCTTATTGATTAATTATTCATCCTTCAGGCCCCTGTCAAAGGCTTAAGGCATTGCTATTCTATTAATTCGTATTTAAAAATTACAGTCATGGACAACTTATCTATAAAATTCACCCTGGGCAGTGTGATCACTGCAGAGCAAAAAGAGTTTTTCAACAAAAACGGTTTTATTCATTTTAAAAATTTCATTAAACAGGAAACTGTAAATGATATCATTGAAGCTTCCTTGCAGGTGCAACAGCGCTGGATTGAGCAGCAGAAAGTTAAGGTTAACGGAATACCAGTTAAATATGGAAAAGACCTGGACGGCTCAGCAATTGTACAGCGTTTTGCTTTTATCAACCAGCACCATCCTTTATTTGAAGGCTTAACCCATGATCCGCGCTTTGAGATCCTTCTGGACCTGATAGGCTCCGGAGCCCGATTGGGTACGGAAGAGAAGGACGGCATGGTGCTGAACCATTATGTCAATGGAGTGGACAGCAAGTTTACACAAATGGGCTGGCACACCGATGGTTTACGGGACATCTTCCAGGGGACCAGGCTCAATCCGATGCTGAATGTTGGCATTCACCTGAGCAATGTAAGACCAGAAAATGGTGGTTTAAGGGTTTTGCCCGGTACGCACAAGCAGAGTTTATACAACATGTTATTCAGGAAAAGATATTTTCTGGATAACAGGGCTGACCGTGAGGAAGTGGCTATAGTTCCAAATGCAGGTGACCTGACTATTCATGATGGAAGACTCTGGCACCGTGTGGCGCAATCTGCAGTAACAGGCGAAGAGAGCCGCAGAAGAGTAATTTACTTACCCATTATTGCAGGCAAGTTTGAACCTAAAAATGAAAAAAGCCCGACAGCATTTTATCAGCGTTTTGCAGGCTTAGTTAAATAATAAGCAAATGATCATTGGATTAATTATCACGTATCTTGTACGCTCGGGGAAACTGGCGGGGATAAAGAGAAACTGGGATCGTTGTGCGGTCAGCATTGCAGGACTGAGATATTTCAATATACATAGATATCTGTGAATATAGATATCTATGTATAAGTATATTGGATTTTATAATAATACTCCTGTGAGGAACATCACTGCAACGGAGAAATAAATAATTAGTCCGGTAACATCCACCAGCGTTGCTACAAAAGGAGCAGATGACGTTGCGGGGTCAGCACCCAGTTTCTTTAACAGCAGAGGCAGCATTGACCCGGCCAGGGAACCCCATAACACCACACCTACCAATGCAATTCCTACCGTCACGCCCAGGAGTGCCCAGTGCGGTCCGTATAAGTCTGAAAACAGTGTCCAGGTAAAAATCCTGAGAAAACCGATGCTGCCCAGGACTACCCCAAGCATCAGTCCTGAGATCAGCTCTCTTCTCATTACCCGCCACCAGTCGCCTATGGTAATCTCTCCAAGGGCCATTGCCTGTATGATCAGCGTAGAGGCCTGAGAACCGCTGTTACCACCGCTTGAGATAATCAGCGGAACAAACATGGCCAGCACTACCGCTTTAGCAATATCTGCCTCAAAATGGGCCATAGCTGTAGCAGTAAGCATCTCTCCAAGGAAAAGCACCACCAGCCAGCCTATTCTTCTTTTGAAGAGTCCAAAGATGGGCATATCCAGATAAGGTTCATCCAGTGCCTGGGTACCCCCGATCTTATGCATATCCTCGGTATACTCTTCATTGGCAACCCAAAGAATATCATCTACTGTTACTATTCCCAGTAATACGTTATGATCATCCGTTACCGGAAGCGCAACCCTGTTGTTCATTCTGAAAACATTAATAGCTTCTTCCTGCGGGTCATTCGCATTCAGGGCAATGGAACGGTTATCCGTTAATGCCACAACAGGGACGCCGGGATCGGCAAGCAGGATCTCCCTGATCCTGATGTCGTCAAGCAATACGCCATCATCATCGATTACATAGATGACATCAATAGTTTCAGAATCCTTACCGTATTTCCTGATATGCTCCAAAACCGTTTTAACAGTCCAGTCTTTTTTAACAGCGACATAATCCGGCGTCATTAAACGGCCAACACTATATTCGTTATATCCCAGCAAGCCAAGGGCTTCTACCCTGTCTTTTGCAGGCAAAAGGATGATCAGTTTTTTTACCGCATCTCCTTTCAGTTCAGAAAACAGAGATGTCCTGTCGTCAGGCGGAAGGAGATTGATCAGTTCAGCGAGTTTTTTTCCGGGAAGCTTTTTAATGATCTTCTCCTGGGTAGGAAAATCCAGAATCCTGAAAACGTTTACTGCCCTTTTAATGGATATCGTATCAATAAAAGTAACTGCATGTTGTGGAAGATCATCTATCAAGTGTTCTACATCTGATATGTTGAGCGCATCTAAATAATCTCTTAATTCTCCTTCAACGTTCCGCTCGATTATTTCGATAACCTCTTCTACTACCTTTTCTTCCATAAATACGCTTTTATTTTTACATCCTTTATTGCTTTTTCAAGATTGCAAAAGTGATGTTTTATTTTCAAAAACGCATTACCGGCAGGACAAAATAAATACAGTTTCCTTAAGCCACAGGATTATCCCAAAGTCCATTCTACAATCTGGCCGATCGACTGCATCAGATTGGTTTTCCGGACGGAGGAAACCTCTGCAGGATGGGTTTTGCAATCCTCCTGTTCAGCTAATATCAGGTGATCTGTCCCTGCCAGCAATAAGGTGGAAACAACATTACAATAGGTTTGCTGATCTGGCACGGTATCTTCTCTAACCATATTTTCAACCATCGCATTATGGTTAGAAATTTCTGTCACCAGCATCGCCTCCATTTCACAGTGATTATAGAAGTTACTGAATTGTTCTGCAAGCATCTTGCAAACCTGCTCACGAACAGTCAGAAGAAGCGCTGCCTCATCCTGTTCTACAGAGAGATAATTTTTCCAAAAGTCCTTTTCCAGAATGTAGGCCCGTATCAATTCATTAAAACTGCCGAAATACCGGTAAATCAAAATTTTAGAAACCCGGGCAGATTTGGCGACTTTATTTACGCCCAACCCACCAAATCCTTCACTTCTGATAATGTTACCTACAGCGTTAAGTAGCTTCCTTTTTGTGTTTTCTTTGTTTTTCATAAGGGATATATTTGGTTAATATCTGGTAATTAAGCCGTTATGATCTTGCTGCGTATACTACGCGAAAAGCTCACAACGCCTCATAGGTAGACATTTGTTCTTTTATTTGGTCATCACAAGTTATTATGGTGTTCCAAATGATAGTAATAACTTATATCAAAGGGGTAAAATATTATATGACAAAGTAATATTTATCAAAAAATGAGATCTTTATTCCTAATGGTTGTATCTTTATGTATAGTTGTTGTTAGATTGATTGCCTACAAATAATAATGTCTTTATGATAATGAGTTGTATTGTCATCGATGATGAACCCCACGCAGTTGATGAATTGGGCAATCTGATTGCCCAGGTCCCTAATTTAAATTTATTGTCAACCTTCTCTGATGCGAGAAATGCGATTGCGTATCTGCAGGGAACGGGACACGTGGACATTATATTCTCAGATATCAGTATGGCTGTGCTCAATGGTATTGAAGCAGCGGATATTATGAACAATTACTGTCACTTTCTGGTTTATGTGACGGCGCACCGTGAATATGCTCCCGAAGCATTTGGTGCCAAAGCAGATGGCTATTTGTTAAAGCCGGTGAGCTACATTTCCTTCACACAACAGGTTGAAGATCTCAATAATAAATTCCAGGATATCATTAAGCTTCAGCGCGATGAGAATCAGTTCCTGTTTATCAAAGGCGGACAAAAAAGCAGTTATATCAAGATCAGGTACAGCGATATTGTATTTATTGAAGCCATGCTGAACTATATCATGATCCATACGACAACAGGACATGAAATCACTTATATAGGATTAAAGGCAATGGAAGATAAGCTGCAGGTCATGGACGTGTTTTTCAGGATCAATAAGTCAATTATAATTTCTCTGAATTACCTGGACCGTGTAGATGGAAATATTGCAAGAATGGCGAATGGGACGAGTTATCAGATAGGTGAAAAGTATAAAAGTGTGTTCCTGGAATTTCTCAGGAAACACACTTTGAAGTCTTAGTTAGTTTGTTTGTTAATCGTGAAGTTTTGGCATAACGGTGTGCGCTGTTGAAGGTCCAAAAATTGTACTTGGATCTGCACTGATCATTAAACCATTGACTACAGATTGTTTTTTAAATACAAACAACGTTCTTTTAGATAATTTGAAATTTCTTTTACTTAGGTTCATAACTCTATTTTTAAATGATGAACCCAATTTTATTTAGGAAAATAAATTTCTTTTAATTTATTATATTACATGCCCAATTTATTATACAAAATAGGGTTAACTAACTCATTACTAGGCGTAATGAATAAATACAGAGTTCATATCCTATGCTGGTCAGTATATATCTGGTACGAGATGTCCATGATAGGCATGTCCACCACAATGGCTCCTTGGTTAGTATACTGTTCATTCTATACACTGAATATTTGTCTCTTCTATTTTCATTCGAGAATTGTATTAAAGAGGACTTCTAGGAACAGAATTTTTGATTTATTTTATATTCCTATGTTAACTGTAATAGAGCTGACAGTGTACTTTCTGCTTACCTATTTCATTACATTAATCTTTAAAAATTTGGGCTACGAAGCCTATCAGGACTTTTTTTTCCAGCGCAGATACCTTATTGGCACATTATGGAGAGGCATCTACTTTATTCTATATGCAACCGGTTATTATTTCCTCTATAGTTATTATGAAAAGAAAGAAAAGACTTTTAAACAGGCCATTGAAAATGAAAAACTAAAAAATGAAGTTCTTCGTGCAGAACAAGATTTTCTCAGGGCACAGATCAATCCGCACCTGCTCTTCAATACCTTAAGTTTTATCAAGTATGCCGCAAAGAAAAATCCGGAAGAAGCAGATCAGGCGGTCATGAGATTATCCGGTATTATGGGCTTTGCACTTGAGAGCAATACCCAAACCATTAAACTGACAAAAGAACTGGAACAGGTGGAGAATATCATTGAACTTAACCAGCTCCGGTTCAATCACAAACTGAACATCAGGTATTGTACACAATTAGCCGATAAACAGGTCACTATTATCCCAATTGTAATCCTTACCCTGGTGGAGAATATCTTTAAACATGGAAATCTTTTGGATGAATCTTATCCCGCAGAGATTTGTGTCAAGTCTGCAAGTGAGTATATTCTTATTCGAACCAGCAATTTGAAAAATCGAAATAGCAATGCCTTAAGCAACAATAAAGGTCTTGTAAACATCAGACTAAGACTCGAACAAACCTACAAAGATCAATACGAATTTAATCATGGAATGGCGGGTAATTTATTCAAAGTATACATAAAAATTAATTTACAAAATAAATAAACTAGACAACCAAATTCATATCTTTAATATTAATTTATTAACATTAAAATTGATTCCGGGAAATGAAGTTATCACTTTCGGCATTCAGTATATGCCGCACACCAGTATTTTCAATCCATGAGGAACCTGGTAAAGTTTGGGACAAATTAAAGGAGTACATTCATGAATCTTCACCAGAGTTTTTCTCGGTGATCAAAGAATGTGAATATTCCAGCCTCTCTGATTTAGATCCAAAGATCAGGTTCACGGTATGGAAGTATTTCAACCGGGCAAAGTACCGGGCTACACCCTATGGAAATTTTGCGGCATTCTCCACGGTGCCGGTTTTAAGAGAAAATCAGGCTGACCAGATTATTCTTTCTGAGCAAACCATCATCCACCGTTTTCCTAACTGGCAGGAAAAAGAACACATTAACTTTGACCCTAAATTCCTTAGCAATCATGCAACATCCGTCAGGACCAATACATCAGGATACTTTTGTGACCAGGAATTACGCTATATCAATATTGAGGATGGCTCTTTCGAACTTTCAGCCATTTCAGCTTCCAAAACCATAACGGAGACGTTAAGATTCTGCCGTACAGAAAGAACAGTATCTGAAGTCAGTAGTTATTTACAAGAGACCCAGCACCTGAGCCTATCACTTACCCGCTATTTTATTCAACAATTAATCGGCACTCAGCTACTGCTGACTGATTTCCAGCCAAATATTACAGGCAGGGATTATTTTAGCCGCATCGGTTATACTGTTGAGGAGAAGATAAATGATTACATCATTGCAGAGAGGAAAAGATCATCAGGGCATCTATCAGAAAAAAACCTGCGTATCCTACCTGAAATCATCAACTTTCTGAATCAGCATTTGCCAGCTTCAGCAAACAGGTCTTTAAATGATTTTAAAACGAAATTCAGTAAGAGATTTGATCAAAAGAAGGTTTCTTTAATGCTTGCGATGGACCCTGAAATCGGAATTGGTTACAGGTCGCTTACACATCATAAGGACGAAAACCAGCTGATACATGATCTGAAAGTATATCGCCAGCAGATACAATCATCTGAAAATAATATCAATTATACTCCCCTGCATCAATTTTTGCTCAATGCAATGATGCAGCACAACATCATACAACTGGAGGAATTCAAAGATGAAGGTCAGGCCACTCCGCCAGCCCTGCCGAATACAATGAGCACAGTGCTGCAATACAGCGGTGAAAATCTCATCCTGAAACAGATCGGCGGATGTACAGCAAATTCACTATTGGGAAGGTTTTCGATGGCGAGTGACGAAATCACTCTTGCAGGCAACACGTTCGCGCAGCTGGAACAGGACGCTAATCCGGATGTTCTATTCTTTGATATCGCTTATCAGATTGAGAAAAATGCGGATAATATCAATCGCAGAAAATCTATTTACGCGTATGAAGTACCTGTGATCACCTGGTCAGAATGCCCCTATATCATTGATCTTGATGATATTCTTCTCAGCATAGAACATGATGAGCTCGTGCTGCATTCTGTAAAATATAAAAAACGGATCATTCCAAAGTTAGCTTCGGCATACAACTATACCCGCTCTGATCTCTCGGTATACAGGTTTCTATCAGACCTCCAGCACCAGAACCTGCGCACTGACCTGAACATCAGTCTGACAGATATGTTCCCGTTACTTTCACATTATCCAAGGCTTCAATATAAAAATGCTGTTTTATCACCGGAAAAGTGGCTGATACCTGTTCACATTTGCCTGGGAAAGGATAGGGAACAAACCTTTGACGCATTAATGCAATGGTTGATTAAAATTGATCTGAAAAATCCTTTTAAATGTGGTTTTGCTGATCAGACACTGGTTTTTGACCCCCTATTAAAAGAAGACATGTATTCCTTCCTGCTATTTTGTAAAAACAGAAAGGAACTTTATATTGAAGAAACCTTTATTCCGGAATCGCAGCTCATCACTGATGATCGTCAGCAGCCATATCTGTCTGAATTTATCATTAACATCGAGCACCGGCAACAGATCTACCACCCTTATCCTTTGCCACAAAAAGAAAATCTGACAAATATTAAAAGTGCCTTTCTGCCCGGAGAAGAGTGGCTTTATTTTGAAATCTATTGTCATCCCACAAACAGTGATTCCATATTGCTGATGATCGCCAGTGATTACCTGCGACCGATGAAAAGGAAGTTAAAAAATTGGTTTTTCATCCGCTACGGTGACCCTTCCTATCATATCAGGTTAAGGTTGAAACCTGCACGAAATGAGGATATAGCCGAGCTTGTTTCCAGGCTCTCCCATCTTCTTGCACCACATTTTAAATCGGGAATTATATCAGACCTGCAACTCAGAACTTACCATAGGGAAACGGAACGTTACGGACCGGGGAGAATGGAACAGGTGGAACAATGTTTCAGTCACAACAGTGACCTGATCCTGCACCTGATCAGCAAACCTGATGATGTTAATCACTACTATCGCCAGTCTATTCTTCTGATAGAACAGGTAATGGATGGCGCCGGATTCAGTGCACAGCGGCAGCTCAGCTTTGCCGAAAAAATGGCTTCACAGTTTGCGGCAGAAATGGCTATTCCTTCTGACGGTTCCAAAAAAATAAACTCAGGATACAAAACTTTCATTGCTGCCACAGCAGATATACCTGTCAAAAAAACCAATCTGAAGAAAATATCAGAGACAGCCGCATCTTTTCTGATGGTACTGGAGAAATGCGATGATGCCGAGAGGGAAAAAATGCTTTCTGATCTCTTTCATATGCACGCAAACAGGTTATTTAGCAATGACCAGCGTGTACATGAAATGATCATGTATTTTTACCTGACAAAAAAAATAAAGACCAGGCTGAGCAGAAACAACAATGTCTCAAATGAGAAAAAATTAGCAGCAAGTAACTGAATCTCATAAAATTAATTCCTGAAATATTCCTGACTATCAACAAAATTACTATTTTTACATTAGTGGTAACATTGCAGTTTTAGTGATGAGCTGATTACTGCCAGCAATAGATGATTTATGAAGCCTTCAATCAAAAATTATTTTAATGCTCCATCTTTATTGATGACAAGCTTAGAAGCAATAGAGCGTTTTCAATCTGCGCACAAGCTATATCTTAAAACTGACACCGAGGAGTCGAGAAAGACTATGGCAAACGCGCTTCAGACGGTCAAATTACTGCAGGTAGATTTATCCGTACCTGATGAATCTGCAGACAGGATCAGGCTTGCATTTCTCAGGCAGGTCACAGCCCTCGAAGAAAAAATTGAGGCCATTCATGTAGATGATCTGTTCCCTGACCTTTACCGGGATAGCGAAACGCCCTTCAGGCTACTGACAGATATCCTGGACAGCTTTAAGATCTCCCTGCTCTCGAAAGGAGAATCCTATCCTTATATCGAACTTTCCAGCAGCAGCAATGAATGGAAGGACCATGGTGTCGTTGCATTTTGCAGGGACGTGAAGAATAACCTTAAGGAGAGTAAGTTTATCAGCTTGTGGGATGCCCTGCAAACCTATCAAAGAAACAAAACTCAACTCAGCTATACTTTCGAGATTTTATCGATGACAGGAAATTTGGGAAAGCATTGATTATTTGAAACATATTTTCCTATCTTCGCCAAACTGTCTCCGTAGTTCAATGGATAGAATTTTGGTTTCCGGTACCAACGATATGAGTTCGAATCTCGTCGGGGACACAGATCATAAAAAAAATGCCTTTAAAGAGATTTAAAGGCATTTTTTTATGGAGTCATCCTCATCATCCATTCTTAAAATTACAATACCAGATTTGTTTGGATCTCTTGGGAGGATGTTATGGAATAATCGTCATGAAAGCATCATTACATCAAAAAGGAAATATGAAACAACTGAGCATCCTGATAATTATCCTTACCGGCTTTAGCTCCCATCCGGCATCAGCCCAACTCAGCCAGCCTGCTGATTCGCTGATCCTCCAATTACAAAAGCTTTCAGACAGCACAATACTCTACGAAGCCAGGGGCAACTGGGCAGGAGTAGCTAATTATTATATCCTCAGTAAAAAATCAGATACCGTAAATGCCTTTAATTACAGGGACCTGGCTACCGACAACCAAAGTGGTATTATCCCTGGGATTAGAAAGCAAATGCTTAAGCCCGATCCATACAAAATCATGTTCACAAAACCGGCAATAAATCAATATTTCAATTTTCATCCCCTGCCCAGGGATCAGGTTTTTAAACTCTGGAAAGAAATGCTGGCATTAAATCCCTGGTCTATTGGTGATGATGCCACAAATGGAATCGGTTGTCCGCAGGAGGCTATGATGAAAAAAATCAAGAAAGATGGAAAATCTTATATCATCGAATATACTCAAATCTATGATGGCGGAGAGCTGAGAATTTACCTGATCACCAAAGGAAATATCAAAGTTTTAAACTACTATGCTCCGGAGTACTATGAAAAATTTTGTCCGGGAAGGGCTGACCGGATTGCGGCATTAAAGATTCAAAGCCTCTTCAGAAAACATATTTTGTAATACTAACCAATGCTTCTGTGGTATTAACGCACAATCATTTCCCTTTTGATCAGATCGAAGGTCACTTTTTTCCCAATCCAGCTCAGTGTGATGATGCCATCATAAATCAGGCCTTGAATAAAGGAGGCTTTGATATCATGGCACTCTACTGATGGTGCTGCAGTTGCGCGCAAAGACTTCACATTAGCCTGGTAAATGGTAGTTTTCACCGCTGGATTAAATTCGCTGGGAATAACTTTTTTATCGGCATTCACGGTATCAATTTCCAGTGCATCCAGATATGCTGAATTGATACGGTAAACCCCATCACCTGCACCGCTGTCAATTGAAAATTGCAGATTTAGCTTTTCATTAACTTTGAAATAAGCAAATACGCTGAGTGCCTTGCCCCTTGCATCATCCAGCTGTAGCGGAATATGCTGTCCGGACTTACGGATAGCAGACATGCTTGCATATGATTCAAAAATGATCTGTTTATTAGTATAATCAATTGTAAATGGTTGTTTTCTAAAGGTCATCAGAGAAATCAAGCCATCGATAGGCCCAAGGTTAACATCAAAGATAGTCACGATGGGATTTGGCTCTACGAAACTACCCAGAGAAACTGTTTGTACATCATACAAATCAGCTGTCAGTTTCTCGCCCGTTGCACGAAAAGCCGTATAACTTCCGTCCTGTTGATGCAGCTTGCCGAGCTTTTTAGAAAAGTTTTTGGTTACCAGGGTCAAACCTGCACCTGTATCAAATATAAAATTTCCTTCTACTCCGTTAACCTTTGCCTTAACCATGATATGCCCCTGTGGGGAGAGCTCAAATGGAATAGCCGATTGTGCATATATTTCTGTACTGGCCAGCAATACAATAATGAAAAAGAAGAAAAATTTCGTCCCTGAATAAAAAGCCTGAACCATGCTGAAAACGTTAATATTTAAGTAATGATAAACATAATTCGGCAAAGAAATGGCTTTATAAAAAAAAGCCTGTCCAGGTCAGTTGCTTGTATCAAATATGATTCACAAACTGTATCAATAACCTACCGGTAAAAGCGATGATCAAAGAGATATAGATAAAGAAAGCGTAATCCGGGGTTTTATCCACTTTACTTCTTTTATGTAAGCTCAATTTCTTCATTTAACCAGCAACAGATAAATAATAGTTCATTAAATCACTTAATTCTTCATTTTTAGGCTGCTTACCGGATCTGTTAATCGCCTCAAATTGTTCAGCAATCTTTTTCTCCTGTTGAATATCCGCTGCTGTGCGAGTTTCAGTCGATTTACGGCAATTATATAATGGGTAGGCATTCTGATGTTGGTTGAATAATGTTTTCATAGCGATATCTTTATGTTTGATAGTACAAATATAAATCGGATCAGCAGCAGGCAGATTACAATAATCGAAGCAATAATTGCAAAATTCAAACAAATTTTGATGACAGCTTATTTTACATTAGGTTTGGGTTAAACAATTAAAATCCGGCACCATTGAGAGCTTTTGTTATCGTTGTCACCTTTCTATGCGGTATAAATGCGTATGCTCAGGTTAAAGATCTTCATCCATCGCCAGCTCATATTTATAAAGGCATAGATTCACTGATTAACAGCAAGCACTTAGAAGAAGCTGCAGTTCAGCTAAAACGTATCCTGAAACAGGAGAAAGCTGCACATCACGCATTCAATATGGCAAAGGGCTATGCCTTGATGGGGAATATCTTTCTGATGCAGAGAAATCCGGATAAAGCGCTGGAGAATTACTTACTTAGTCTGAACAACTATGATCTTAAAAAAGACACCATAGAACTGAATAAGTTATATACCAATATAGGGACTTTGTATTCTATGCTGAAGGAACTTTCAAAAGCAAAAGAGTATTATCTGAAATCACTTTCCGGAAACAAACATAAAAACCTGGACAGACTTAAAACGCTGACAAATCTGGCAGGTGTCTATGCAGAATCGGGCGAAAAAGAATATGCTATTAAGACTTTCAGGGAGGGAATACAGTTGGCAGGGGAACTCAATAATCTGCCGCTGGAAGCTGTCCTGCGCACCAATCTGAGCAATTATTTTATTGAGGAAAAAGACTGGGACAATGCCATCCTCAATGCCAGGACCAGCATCGCTATACGGGCTCAGTTAAAACAGCCGGCCTCAGTGATCACCCTAAATAACCTGGGTTATGCACTGGTGCAAAAGCGGCAGTTTAAAGAAGGTATAAACTGTTATGCAATTGCTCTACAAACGGCGAGGCCGCAGGAGAAGAAACAACTCTATTACAATTTATATCAGGCACACAAATCTTTGGGCAATGTTCCTAAATCGTTAAACTACCTGGAAAAATATGATCTGGTTAAAGATTCCATATCAAGGTTAAACTATGAGCAGAAAGTGGCTGAAATCAGTGAAAGCTACGCGTCTTTAAAGAAGCAGAACCGCATCAATAACCTGGAAAAGGAAAACATACTGCAGAAAAAACAACTCAGGCAACAGCTTTTCCTGATCATTGCAGTTGTGCTGATCACCCTGCTGGTTTCCGTATTAATCTATATGAGGTTTAAAAACTACAGGATAAAGGCAGCATTGGAAAAGTCACTGATCAAACGCCAGCTGCTGCTGCTCCAGCTGAACCCGCATTTCATCTTTAACGCGCTGCAGAGTGTCCAGCGTTTTATTTACCTGAAAGATCAGGAACAATCGATGCAATATTTAAACAATTTCAGTAAGCTCATCAGGCTGACACTTGAAAATTCGGATAAAGACCTGATCCCGCTGGATGAAGAGATAGAAATACTGGATAATTATCTGCGCCTCCAAATCCTGAACTACAACCCGGCTTTCAGCTATGAGATCAGGGTTAGTCCGGCTATTGAAACCGAGAACATAGAGATCCCGGTGATGCTCCTGCAACCTTTTGTAGAAAATGCAGTTGTACATGGTATCAGGGAACAGAAAGAGGGAAAGATCAAAATCGACATCAGTCAGAAAGCAGACAGGCTGCATATCCTGATCATGGATAACGGAAAGGGAACTGATTTAACGGCCAATCAGACCAATAACAAACTGCACCGCTCTATGGGGATGGATATCCTGAACCAGCGCATCCTTGAATTTAACCGTGAAAACATGCATTATATACATTTAGCGATAACCAACCAGCAGGACGTTGATTACCCCGGTACATCGGTACACTTAAGCATAGCCATTTAAAAGATGAATAATCCCCCGAAGATATCATGTCTGCTACTTGAGGATGACCAGCAATGGCTGGCCGTCATGGAAGAAACGCTGAAGCTGAATTTCCCGCAGATGACGATCTATTCATGTACCCACATCACAGCTGCAAACCATATCTATTTAAAACATCAGCCTACAATACTGATCCTGGACATAAATCTTCCTGATGGTACCTCTTTTGAATGGCTGATGGAGCTGCAGAAAGAGAAAAACAGTAATTTCAGGGTGATCTTCACCACTGCTTTTGCAGATTATGCGTTACAGGCATTTAGGTTCAGTGCCATGGACTTCCTGTTAAAACCCTACCTGCCGCAGGATCTGCTGGAGGCAACGGATAAGGCATTGAAAAGTATAAATGATCAGCATTATCGGCAGCAGCTGGAAACCTTTATTCATAACTACACCCATCAGGATCAGAAAGACAAAAAAATCGTTCTGAAGACACTGGAAGAAATATTTATCATTCCTATCGCTGATATCCTCAGCGTTGAAGCAGATAACAGTTATACCAGGTTTCTCCTGAAAAGCGGCCAAAGTATCCTGGTATCGCAATCGCTCAAAGAATTTGACAGCCAGCTAAGTCCTTCGGGCTTCATGCGCGTACATCAGTCCCACCTCGTTAATTTAAAACATATCACCGGGTACAGGAAAAAAACAAATATGCTCCTGCTTGAAGGAGAGCTGCAAGTTCCAGTCTCTCAAAATAAAAAGATCAAAGTCATGGCTTATCTCAATAGCTTACAGGCTTAGCGGCATCAAATTCAAAGCCAATACGGGCGAATACAAAACGCCCTCCTTCATCAGCACTTTCCTACTGAGCGTCTCTGTAAATTTGAGGGATATACACCTATCAATCAGATGATGAAGAACCCATTTATTATTGCAGGCTTAGCCCTTACTCTTGCCGCAGGAGCCAGTCCTGTGCAGGCACAGTTTTTCAAGAAACTTCAGCAGAAGCTGGAAGATAAAGTAGACAGAAAAGTTGACGGGATGATCAATGGACAGAAAGGTACGAAAACCACTGCTGAGGGCAAATCTTCCAAGCCGATGCCAAAACTGGAAGAGGTTTATTCTTTTGTTCCGGGCCATACGTTGTTCTTTGCAGATAACTTTACTTCAGACAAAGCCGGCAGGATGCCGAAACGCTGGAAATCCAGTGGTGGCGGAAGTATTGCCACCATTCCTGATGTTCCGGGAAAGTGGCTGGCCCTGGCGCCGCGCACGACCTATAGAATTGACAGTATACTGGCCATGCCCGGAAACTTTACGGTAGAATTTGATATCCTGACCCGCAGTACACAGGCAAAAGATATTGGAGCACTTGTTTTTGGTTTCGGAAGAGACAATTCTAACCGAAGTTACATACAGGATGCCTATAATGACAATGCCATCACAGGTACACAATTACATTTCTGGAATGAAGATATCAGCAATTCCAGCAGTGACACCAAAATACATAACTCTTTGGAATATCCTTTGAGCAATTACGCTAATACGACCATACACATATCCATGTCAATTGAAGGAGAAAACATGAGGGTTTACCTGAACAGATCCAAACTAGTAGATACACGGATGTTCAAAACCAATACGATCAAGTACTTTTACCTGAGCGCACCCTATGACTATGAAGGAGAAGCAATGACGTATTTCGGGAACTTTGTGATCTCAAAGCTGTAAATGATCTTAACATGCTGGTTAACATATATAGCTGTCATTAAACTAATTTCACCAGAAAACATTGAGGAAAGTACTTATATTTAATTGAACTTAAATATAAGTACCACAATGGATGAATTCGAACCAAGCAGGAACCCGGTTTATTATAAATGGGGAATTTTTTATTTCAATCCGGCTGATAGCAGAACAATTGTACCTAAGCGAGAAAAATCAATGGGATGGACATTTAACTTTTCAAAGCCAAGAGTGTATTTTGTTATAGTGCTTAGCATTGCCATTCTGATTGGTCTCAGTTACATTTTATAAAACACAGCTTGTTAATCTATTTTCTTTATTCTTTCCAGTTTCCCCGGAAAGGCAGACTCGCCTTCCAGGTTGCTGATCTTTAAATCCGCAACACCGTGGCTCTCTACAATATGCCCAAAATACTCCGGCCTATGGCTCCCCCACACCACAGCACTGTTCCTGATGGTGATATGACTGGCCTGATCTAAATAAAATGCAGACGTCAGTCCTTTTAATATCCCCTCTACATTGCTTGGCCTGCGGTCATAAGTACCGCCGCTGATCCCGGTAGTTTTATCAATAGTCAAATCAACCTGATCAAATACGATTCCTGAAACTTTATCCGCAGAAGAACCTCCAACATATACACCATTCTCACTTACCCCTCTGATATTACTGAAGTAGATATTGGTAACAGCTCCCACTCTTCCTTCGGTTTCGCCTTTTGGAAAACGCCATCCTGCATCTTTGTTATTCCCTTTTGCACGTGGGTAGGCCGTTACATATATCGGCTCTGCCTTGCCCCACCAAACATCAGAGAACAGATGGGAATCTACAATGATATTGGAGAAGATCACATCGGATACTGTTCCCTCATCACGGTTCTGGACACCTATGCCCCTGTTGCTCTTTTTAATGATACAATTATTGATCAGCACATGACTGATAGAATCCATATTTTCAGAACCTATTTTAATGGCGCATGAGCGCGATGTCATGGTGCAGTTAGTCACCACAATATTCTGGCAGGGGCCAAATTCTTCATATTCCCTGCGGTTCTTTAAACAAATACAGTCATCACCCGATTCGATATAACAGTTGCTGATGCGTACATTTTTGCTGTGGTCCAGATCTATACCATCACTGTTCCTCACTTTCAGGTTATTTAAAAGCGTGATGTTGTCTATCGCCACATCATCACAACCGACCAGGTGCACTGTCCAGTATGCCGAGTTGCGTATGGTCAGATCACGGATTCGGATATTCTTACCCCCTACAATCGTCAGCAGGTGCGGTCTGGGATCAATCACCTTAAAGGGTTTCAGCACAAAAGAATCTTCCAGCTCAGCGCCCATGAACGAAACGCCATTACCGTCAAGCGTACCGGCACCGGAAATGGTTACATTGACCAGCTTTTCTCCCCCGATCCAGATCGTGCCCTCTCCCTTATTCTCGCGGAAAGCACTTTTTTGATAAACTTTTTCATCCGGATTGGCAATCACCGTTGCATTTACCTCTACGATAAATTCAATATTCGATTTCAGGTCAAATGGCCCGGCCATAAAAATTTTCCCTGCAGGCACAATCACCTTGCCTCCTCCTGATTTGGAACAGGCATCAATAGCTTTCTGTATGGCCACTGCATTATCCGTTTTCCCGTTTCCTATCGCACCGTAATCAGTGATATAAAAATCTTCTTTCGGTTTTGCCTGAAGCAGCTGAAAGCCGGCAAATAAAAATAAAAAAAGGAAGGCAGTAGTTTTTAAGCGCATATCTGGTGTTTATAAAGGCTGGCTAAACTATAAATTATAAAATAAACAGGCCATTATTTTTTACGAAAACGGTTTCGGGGAGCAAATATTTCTTTTTCAGCAAAGCAGCGGAATACCAAAAAAGAAAATGCCCCGGCGAAAGTAGATATCACCGGCAGGCAGTAGAATCCCTTTTAATCAGCGTAGATTTTAATGTAAGCCATTCATTGGGCTCAAAGTGCTTTTTATCCAGGATCTTAAATAAGATAGCTGCTGCTTCTCTTCCCATTTCGAGAGCAGGCTGAGTGATTGTGGTCAATGACGGATTTAAGAGTGGGGCAGTATTCAGATTGGAGAAACTGATGATTTTCAGGTCTTCAGGAATACGCAGACCCAACTCATTGCATACATAATAGCAGGGCAGCGCCAGGTCTTCAATGGAGGAGATCACCGCATCCGGCCGCTCGTTCTGCAGCAGTTGTTTAATATTCTGGTAGTTGACATCAGCATCCTTATCATAATTGACGCTGAGGGCATCACTGTATACCAGCTGATGTGCTTCCAGTGCATCCCGGTATCCAGACATCCGCTGTTTACCTGCATTGAGGTTATTCAGGGCATACAGATAGGCAATCTTTTTACAACCGCATTCTACCAGATAACTGGTCGCATTATAGGCACTGTGATAGTCATCAGTGGTGATCTTTGCAGCGTCGATATCTTCATATACCCTGTCGAAAAAAACAGTGGGGATTTCTTTTACGAGGGTAGTAAAGTGCTCATGATTATTGTTGTCGCTGGATACTGAAATCAGTATCCCATCTACCCTGCCGCTCAGTAAACTATCCGTAAAGGCGATTTCCAACTCGGTATTTTCATGCGTCTGATAGATGAGCACGTGATAGCCGCGCTGCCGGGCAACCTCTTCAATGCCATTGATAGCCTGCGAAAAAAAATTGTTGGCAATCTCAGGAATGATCACGGCAATAGTTTTTGTTTTATGGCTGCGAAGATTGCTGGCTGAAGGATTACGGTTGTACTTTAACATTTTAGCGAGGTCCCAGACTTTTTGTTTAGTCTCGATGCTGATTTCGTAGCTATCGTTAAGTGCCTTAGAAACAGTACTAATAGAAATATTCAGTTCTTTAGCTAAGGTTTTGATCGTAATCGTCTCCTTCATTTGCGCAAAATTTTGGGTATAATTGAGGCAGCAAGATAGCAATCAACTCAAACGTTTTCGTAAATAAAATTAGAAGAAAACAAAATAATATACTTTTTATTCTCAGTTTTGATGAATAAACCAATTAAATGGTTTCCGCTATCCAAATATAATACACACTAAAATCAAATGTATGAACAAACTTAGACCCAAACTTTCTAAGGCAAAAAGTTTCTGCGGCATCCTGTGCCTGGCATTACTTTTTTCTTTTACTTATTCTTATGCACAAACCATCACTGTGAAAGGTGTGGTAAAAGATGCGCAGGGAGTCACTATCCCCTCAGTAACTATTGTTATTAAAGGCACAACCAAAGGCACAACATCTGACATGAACGGTGCCTATACTATTGCTGCAACCAAGGGAAGTACTTTAGTATTCCGTTTTGTAGGCTACGAAGCGAAAGAAGTGGTAGTAGGCAGCCAGTCTACGATCAACGTTGCACTGGCAGACATGAGTAACAAGCTGAACGACGTTGTGGTGGTTGGTTACGGAACAACTACCAAAAAGGAACTGACCAGTGCGATTACTACGGTTAAAGCTGAGCAGTTTAACCCTGGGGTAGTTTCTTCTCCGGCTGAATTGCTGGAAGGTAAAGTTGCCGGTTTAAATATCACTGGTGACGGTAACCCCAATTCTACACCTTCAGTTACACTTCGTGGCCCATCTTCATTGCGTGGCGGAGATGCATCACTTCCATTTTATGTAATCGATGGTGTGCCCGGAGCTGACTTTAAATTGCTTGCACCTTCAGATATTGCTTCGATCGACGTCCTGAAAGACGCATCGGCGTCGGCCATCTATGGTACCAGGGCTACGAATGGTGTAATCATTGTTACTACTAAAAAAGGAAGATCAGGTCAGTTAAGAATGACTTATGACGCCTATGGATCAGTAAAATCAGTTGCCAACCAATTTGAAGTGGCCACTGCTGCCCAGCAAAGAGCATACGTGCAGGCCAACGGATTGTCATTCACACCTGCCAATGATAATGGCGGCAATACAGACTGGCAGAAAGCTGTTCAGCGCAGCAGTGCATATGCACAAAACCATAACCTGTCATTTGGTGGCGGTACAGATAAAACTGTTTTTGGCGGTAGCATCAATTATCTTGATGATCAGGGTATTGTTAAAGGCAGTGACCTGAAAAGATATATCGGTCGTTTAAACTTGTCTCAGAAAACTCTGAATGACAAATTAAAACTCGATTTCTCACTGACCAACTCTGTTACAAATTCAAACCTGATTGTAGACGATATCCCTTTGTCTTCGGCAGACGGAAAAAATCCTGGCTTATTCAAATCAGTGGTACAATACCTGCCGACGCGCCAGATCTACAATGCAAATGGTACACTGTATAATGATCCGACGCTTCAACTGGGCTACAACCCTGTTGGTTTGATCACCAATGATACCTACAAACAAAAAATCAACCTGATGCTTGCCAATACCAGGGCAGAACTTCAATTACCTTTTGGTATTGTATACAACCTGAATATTGCCTACCAGTCCAGAAGAACCGACAATGACACTTACTATAACCAGGTTTCTGAATTGGCTCCCAATCTTGGTGGAAAAGCTGTGCGCTCTACTTATGAGGACACAAAAAAATTGATGGAGCATTACCTGAACTATGATTATAAATGGAATGATAATAATGATTTTAAAGCCCTGATCGGATACTCATACGATGAAACTACCAGCGGCAATGGATTCCAGTCTGTAGCGCAAAACTTCGGCTCGGATGCTACAGGATCAAACAACCTGGGTCTTGGTGTTCAAACAGGCAACAGAAATGATTTTGGCAATGTCAGAGAACAGACACTAAAACTGATTTCATACTACACACGTTTGAACTACAGCTATATGGGTAAATATATCCTGCAGGGTTCATTACGCCGTGATGGTTCAAATGCTTTTGGTAAAAATAACCAATGGGGATATTTCCCTGCGGCATCAGCTGCCTGGAGAATGATTGATGAGGGCTTTATGAAATCTCAAAAATTATTTGATGACCTGAAAGTTCGTGTAGGTTATGGTAAAACCGGAAATGCATTAGGATTTAATCCATATACACCAATTACACTTTACGGAACAACAGGAAGTTTTTATTACAATGGTGGATATACAGGTGCTGTAGGCGTTATCCAAAACCCAAATCCTGACCTCAAATGGGAAAGTACTGCAACTGTCAATGCAGGGGTAGATTTCTCCCTGTTGAAAGGCAGAATCGGAGGATCATTTGATATCTATAATAAAAAGACAACAGACATGATCTCTGATGTTCCTGTACCAACGATCAACAACTTTGTATCTTTTACGACCTTAAATATTGGTAGCATGACCAACAAAGGTGTGGAGATCAGCTTAAACGGAACACCCGTTAAAACTGAAGCATTCACCTGGAATACTTATGGTAACATCTCTTTCAATAAGAACAAGATCACCTCATTGGGAACCAACCTGTCAAAAATTTATGCAGGTAGTCCTGAAGGACCAGGCCAGAGCGGGATCAAGACTTCAATCATCGAAGCAGGATATCCACTGGGAGAGTTTTACACCCTTAAATACCTGGGCGTTGTCAATGGCGTATCAACATTCCAGGGTGCCAATGGCCAGCCAACAACTACACCACTCAGTACAGACCAGACCTATGCAGGTAATGCACAACCAAAATATATTTTTGGGTGGGGCAACGAGTTCAACTACAAAAACTGGAACCTGAACTTCTTCTTCCGCGGTCAGGGAGGTAATATGATTATGAATGCTTCACTGGCAAGTTTTAACACTCCGGCACAAGCTTCAACTCATGGTATCCCAACGCTAACACTGAGTGAACCGGTTACAGATATCAATGCCAACCGTTACTCCACCAAATATCTGGAGAAGGGCGATTTCATCAGGTTAAGCAACGCAACATTAGGCTATAAATTTAAAATTGCAGGAAATTATGTACACAACCTGCGTGTATATGTAACTGCGACTAACCTGCTGCTGATCACTAAGTACAGAGGCGTAGATCCTGAATTGAATCTGAATGTAAATAATCAGCAGAGCGGACAATTTATCGGTGTGGACAGCAATAACTTCTATCCAAGAACACGTACTTTCCTTGCCGGCCTGCAATTAGATTTATAATCACCTCAAATCAAAAGACATGAACTACTTCAAAAAATATAAAAAATTCAATCTGCTGGTTTTACTTGCAGCAACATCATACCTGACAGGCTGTACCAAGCTGGACACTGTTCCAAACTCAGCCTTAACACCAGATAATTTTCCAACTACGCCTACCCAGTTTGTACAGGCTACAGGACCAATATATACCTCATTCTATACCGCTCCCGGCCGCCCGTACTGGTTTGTACAAAACTTAAGTACAGATGAAAACGTTCTGGTAGCACGTGGTGGAAACTGGTACGATGGTGCTACTTATGCGCAATTGTTCCTGCATACCTATAATGCAGACAACGGCAACATCGGTGCCTGCTGGTCATGGGGTTTCAAAACTATCAGTCAGTGTAATCAGGTATTGAGCTTATTTAATGCAGCGCCAGAAAGCACCGCCAAAACACAAACCATAGCGGAAGTTAAAACCATGCGTGCCCTCTCTTATTTTTATATGATGGACTTGTTTGGCAATGTACCGCTGACCACAGTATTTGGTGATGTATCAGACCTGAGCACCAAACCTCGTGCGCAGATCTTTACTTTCATCGAAACAGAATTGCTCGCACAAATTCCTAATCTTAGCGGCACTGCAAACTCTTCAACATATGGCAGGCCAACCAAATCACTGGCTTATGCTATTCTGGCAAAAATGTACCTGAATTCGCAATATTACACCGGAACAGCGAGATGGCAGGATGCGGTAACCATGTGTGACAATGTAATCGCAAGCGGACAATACGAGCTTACAGCAGATTATTTAGCGATGTTCAAACCTAATAATGGTCCTGCAACAAAAGATTTTATTTTTGCAGTGCCTTATGATGGACTGAACGCACTGGGTATGACTTATGCACGTTTCACCATGCACCCAAGTTTACAAACCAAATACAGAATGCCATATACGCCTGCAGGACCAATGTATACGCTTCCTGGTTTTATTGCGCTGTATAATGATGCAAATGATGTGAGGAGAAAAACATACCTGATAGGCAAGCAATACAATAATGACGGCAGCCCGATCCTGGTAAGTACAACTAACAAAGGTCTGAGCGATGCTTACAGCGGCCCCAATCCTACCACTGCAATCCAGCATCACCTGGAATTTACACCTGATATTATCTTCAGAAACATTGCAACTTTTGATGTAGGTAATGATGAACTTGCCAATGAGGAAGGTGCACGCAGTATTAAATTCTATCCAGACAGTTTAAGCCCGGTACGTGATCAGGGCAATGATGTGCCTATGTTCAGATACGCCGATGTACTTTTAGAAAAAGCAGAAGCTATCCTGAGAGGTGCAGCTCCAACACAAGGCCAGACAGCGCTTTCCCTGGTTAACCTTGTCCGCGCCCGCGCTAAAGCAGCTCCGCTAACAACAATTACATTGGCAACACTGCTTGAAGAACGCGGCAGGGAGTTCCCAATGGAAGGATGGCGCAGAAATGACCTGATCCGCTACGGACAATATGAGAAAACATACAGCATCAAAACTGATGCAGACCCTAACCACCGTATCTTCCCGATTCCGCGCGCAGAGTTGCAGCTGAATCCGAAACTGGTACAAAACCCGGGGTATAATTAATTCTCATTACGAATCATCATATTTGTTTTAATCATTAACTTTAATGATTACAGCTACCTGAAATACATCAGGTAGCTGTTTATCACAATTTACATGAACCATTTAGCAGTCTTCGATTACGTTGTTTTTCTCATCTATTTCATTATTGTATCCGGTTATGGATACTGGGTATACTGGAATAAGAAAAAAACAGGTACCAGTACAAAGGATTACTTCCTGGCAGAAGGCTCGTTAACCTGGTGGGCTATAGGGGCCTCCATTATTGCTTCTAACATTTCCGCCGAACACTTTATCGGAATGTCCGGCTCTGGCTTCGCCATGGGATTGGCCATCGCCAGTTACGAATGGATGGCAGCAGCAACTCTGATTATTGTAGCTGTATTTTTTCTGCCTATCTATCTCAAGAATAAAATTTATACCATGCCCCAGTTTCTATCGGGCAGGTACAACAATACAGTAAGTACGCTGATGGCCGTTTTCTGGTTATTGGTGTATGTTTTTGTCAATCTTACCTCTATCTTTTTTCTGGGCGCTATTGCCATAGAAACCATTACCGGAATACCCTTCGTTACCTGTATCATCGCACTGGCGATATTCTCGGCACTGATTACCCTGGGCGGTATGAAGGTTATCGGTTATACAGATGTGATCCAGGTTTTTGTACTTGTTGCAGGCGGACTGGTTACTTGCTACATGGCACTGAACATGGTGTCTGATAAGTTCAGTATCAGTACTGTGCTGGGCGCCCTGCCTGTATTGAGGGAACAAGCCGGTGACCACTTCCACATGATCTTTCATAAAGGGGATAAATTCTATAATGAACTGCCCGGAATCGCAGTGCTTGTAGGAGGATTGTGGATCAACAACCTGAATTACTGGGGATGTAACCAGTATATCGTACAAAGGGCTTTGGGCGCAGATCTGAAAACCGGACGCAGTGGTTTATTATTTGCTGCCTTCCTGAAGATGCTCATTCCGGTGATCGTGGTTATTCCCGGAATCTGTGCCTGGGTATTGTACCAGAAAGGTTATTTTCATGCCGAAATGGTAGATGCAGCAGGGACAGTAAAACCTGATCATGCTTATCCTGTACTGATGAATTTATTGCCAACAGGGCTAAAAGGATTAGCCTTCGCAGCATTAACGGCTGCTATTGTTGCTTCACTGGCAGGAAAGTGTAACAGTATAGCTACGATCTTCACCCTCGATATCTATAAAAAGTTTATCAACGTTGGTGCTTCAGAAAAGAAGATGGTCAATGTTGGCAGATGGTCTGTAGTGGTAGCATCGCTCATAGCGATTGTTATTGCACCTGCGCTACGTAGTTTTGACCAGGTATACCAGTTTATTCAGGAATATGTTGGTTTTATCTCGCCGGGGGTATTTGCGATTTTCCTGCTGGGCTTTTTCTGGAAGAGAACAACTTCCAAAGCAGCACTTACAGCAGCACTGCTTACGATTCCATTATCAACACTGTTCAAATTCCTGCCTGAAATTACTCAGGGGGCGATTGAGCCCATCCCCTTCTTAAACAGAATGTCATGGGTATTCTGCATCATTATTGCGGTAATGATCATCATTACACTGACCGATCCGAAGAGTAAAAATAATCCACAGGGATTAGAGATAGATACAAAAATGTTTAAAGTTAGCCCATCATTTATGGTGGCTTCGGTTATCATCTGTGGCATACTTGCTGCGTTATATACCGTGTTTTGGTAAGTAAATAATTAAATTATCACAATAAAACTAAAGCGTATGAAAGAGTTAAGCAAACAGGAGATTTCTCCATTGGCTAGCCTCGATGAATGGGAAGATGACGTGCTGAAGAGATATCCTGAACCAGGTACACCGGCGAAAGCCAAAGATGAGTTCAGAAACTATGACAGCCCTGAAATTGAACCTGTAAGAGAGTTCTATCGTCTCAATCATAAATATCAGACTTACGGCAATGTGCTGGCAAAAAAAGCCAATTTCCTGCAGTTCGATAAAAAAGAAATGCCCTGGTGGCAGGCGATGGAATACCTGAACACCCTGATCGATGATTCAGATCCTGATATTTCACTGGACCAGCTGCAGCATTTACTGCAAACGGCAGAAGCAATCCGTGCAGACGGGCATCCTGACTGGTTTGTACTGACCGGATTTATACATGACCTGGGTAAGGTATTGTGTTTATTTGGTGAGCCGCAGTGGAACGTTGTAGGAGACTCCTTCCCGGTAGGATGTAAGTTCTCGGACAAGATTGTTTATCCTGAGTTCTTCGCGGATAATCCGGATAGCAAAGATGAACGTTACAATACGAAATATGGTGTTTACACGCATCAGTGCGGACTGGACAATATCCATATGTCATGGGGACATGATGAGTACCTGTACCATATCACTAAAGATTATCTTCCTGAAGAGGCGTTATATATGATCCGTTACCACTCGTTTTACTCGCAGCACAGGGAGCATCAGTATGATCATCTGCTCAATGCACATGACCAGGAGATGTTCAAATGGGTAGATAAGTTTAACCCTTATGACTTGTACTCTAAAAGCCCAAAACCGCCAGTTGTTTCAGAACTAAGGCCTTATTATGAAGATCTGATTGCTAAATATCTACCGGCAACCGTAAAGCTTTAATATGTATTTTCACCGGATCATCAGCCAGTCCCGTTATCATCAGATAAATAACAGGACTGGCTTTATTTTGTATTGAAAATCCATTTATGAAGGACTGTAGCAATCGTTTCTTCTACAAAGGGCTTGGTAACGACATCATCCATTCCGGCATCGTAACATCTTTTCTTGTCGCTTCTTAAACAGCTTGCGGTTACAGCAATGATCGGCACATGTCCCGCCTGTTCAAGGGCCCTGATCCTCGTGGTAGCTTCATAGCCATTCATATCGGGCATATGTATATCCATCAGAATCAGGTCGGGCAAGCTCATAGTGCAGTTATCGAGAGCTTCCCGGCCGTTAAAGGCCTCTATTAATCTGGCATTGGGCACAATTCTTTTGATGACAGTTTTGGTAAGCAGCATATTTACGGGATTATCTTCTGCAATGAGAATGGTCAGCGGACTGGTGTACATTCCGATCACGCTGTCATACCCTGGTATCCCGCTTATTCCCTTTGCAGCCGCATTTTCCGTTTCAGTCCTGAAAGTAATATCAAAATAAAACAGGCTTCCCCCAGCAGGTCTGCTTTCCAATCGAAGTTCAGTGCCCATCAGTCCGAGAAGTTTATTGGAAATGGTCAATCCCAGGCCAGTGCCACCATATCTTTTAGTAACCGAACTATCTTCCTGAGAAAAAGCCTCAAATATTTTTCCCTGTTTATCTTCGCTGATCCCGATACCAGTATCACGAACACCAAACCGCAGGACAGACATGCCATTGTATACTTTTAGTAATTCTATAGTAAGTTCAACCTCGCCCTTTTCGGTAAACTTGGAAGCATTGCCCAGCAAGTTGATCAGTACCTGCTTTAACCGGGTGGCATCAGCCCATATAAAACGGGGCAGATCACTGGCAATGCTTTGCTGCATCCTGAGCCCTTTATCCTCAATGGCATGCGCAATGATATCAGTAGCATCGGAGGCCAGCTGATAGAGATCACACCTCTCGATGTTCAGCTCCATCCTTCCTGCTTCTATTTTTGCAAAATCCAGAATATCATTGATAATGGTTAACAGCGAGTCTGCCGACTGGTTGACGATGCTCAGGTATTGCTGCTGTCTTTCGTCAAGATCTGTTTTCAGCACCAGATCGGTAAATCCGATAATCCCGTTTAAGGGTGTCCTGATTTCGTGGCTCATATTTGCAAGGAACTCAGATTTGGCCTTATTTGCCTGTTCCGCAATTTCTTTGGCCAGTTGTAGCTCTTCACGTTGTTTTGCTCTGGCGGTGACATCAATTGCTATCCCCAGATAACCAATAATCAGGTGAGCAGCATCACGGATAGGTGTTCCCATCAGGGAAACTATGCGGTGTGTGCCATCTTTACGCACATAGGTAAATTCACGCTGCTCAAATGCCCCGCGGTCCAGCTTTCTTGTAAACACGTCAAAGCCCTCAAGCCGTTCACGCGGATCTTCAGAAAATTCTTTGTCAAGAGCCTCGATCTCTTCCGGCAAATGGAAGATATCAGCGGCCTGTTTTCCTATTACCTCATCTACGCTGTATCCGAGCAGGCGTTCTGCCCCTGAGTTGAAGACGGTGATTGCGCCATGTGGATCGGTTGCAATAATGCTTACCTCTGTTGCAGCATTCAGAATATCATCCAGCAGCTTTCTTGAGCGTGTAACTTCCAGTTCTGCGGTCTTCTTTTCATTAATATCCTGAATTGTACCATAAATCCTGCTGCAGATCCCATTTTCAAATTCTGAATGCCCGATCGACCTGATCCATACTTCCTCTCCCCTGGTGTTTACGATCTGCAGTTCCAGATCCCAAGATTTACCTTCGGTTGAGGCAAGCTCTATAGCGTTGTTAATGATATCCCTGTTTTTGCCCCGATAAAAATCAATTACGTTTCCGGGCATGGCATTGACATCAATGCCGTGCATTTCTTTGGTAACTGCCGTCCAGTATACTTCTTTTGTTTTAAAATCCATTTCCCATCCGCCTACCCTTGCAATCTCATTGGTTTGGAGCAGCATCTCACGGGTACGCTGCAGGTCGTTGATCAGGTGATACCGGTCATCGACATCTGCTGCATTGCAGATGATATATAGTTCATCGGCCTTGTTGCCAGTAAGGACGTTGTTAAACATCCAGACATAGGAAGATCCGTCTTTATGAAGGATGACCATCTGTCCTTTTGCGGCACCCGATTCCCTGATCTCAAAAAGATAATTACTGATGTCAGCACTCCTGCCTTCGGGTACGATATCAAAGAGGCTCATCGTACAGAGCTCTTCGCG
>Ga0163161_10000332_pt1 | contig 40315 bp, 40 predicted proteins | sample S45metaG_FD_129847 | JGI IMG/M metagenome (GOLD analysis project Ga0163161, IMG submission 129847) | Switchgrass rhizosphere microbial communities from Kellogg Biological Station, Michigan, USA - S4-5 metaG | ecosystem: Host-associated > Plants > Roots > Rhizosphere > Soil | place: USA... | reverse complement strand
GCCTGGCGCTTGCCCTGCTCGTAGGTGGCCCAGTTGGCGGGCCGGTAGAGCGGCTGCGTGGCGTTGATGCCGACGTTCTGCGTGTTGAAGTTGCGCGAGGCGCTCGTGCCCCGGCTGGCGCCGGTGAGGGTGTCGATGTCGAGGTCGCTGCGCGCTACGCCGGCCGTGAGCCCCACGGCGGGCAGGATGCCGGCCTTGGCCTGCGCGGCGCGCGCGACATTCGCGTCGTACTGCGCTCGTGCGCCCTGGTACGTGGCGTCGTAGCCGCGGGCGGAGTCGTAGAGTTCGTTCAGTGTCTGGCCTTGGGCCGGCAGTGCAAGCAGGGTCGCGATAACGCTGGCGAGTGCTGCGGAAAGTGGCAGAAGCCGGGGCCGTGGAGGCATTGAACGTCCTTGAGGGAAAGAATCAGTAGCGCGGCACCGAGGGGTCGTGCTGCGAGGACCAGGCGTCGATGCCGCCCGCCACGTTGGCGAGCTGGTCAAAGCCGTTCTGGTTCAAAAACGCGGCCACGCGCTGGCTGCGCGCGCCGTGGTGGCAGAGACAGGCGATGCGCTGACCTTCGCCGAGTTCGGCGAGGCGGCCCGGGATCTCGTTCATCGGGATCGCCACCAGCGTGAAGCCTGCGGGCGCAACGCTCGCCGTCTGCAGCTCCCACGGTTCGCGCACGTCGAGCAGCACCGGGGTGGCATCGGCGTCCTGGGCGAACCAGGCGGCAAGGTCGGCAGGGCGGACTTGGTCGATCATTCGTGCGGCCCGCTCAGAACGAGAAGCGCGAGGGCTCGGGAAAGTTCAGGAGGCGCGGCGCCACGGTGTCCCAGGGCTGGACCGTGTCCCACTTGCTTTCGCTCGAGCGGGTGACGAAGTGGGCGCGCATCATCGGCTCTTCGCCCACGATGGCGGCGAGGCGGCCGCCGACCTTGAGCGATCCCAGCAGGTTCTGCGGAATGCGGGCGACCGAGCCGCTCAGCACGATCACGTCGAAGCTCGGGCCGCTGGGCAGGGGCACGGCGCCATCGGCGTGGCGCACTTCGACGTTGCTCACGCCGTTCTGGCGCAGCGTCTCGGCGGCGCGGGCGGCCAGCACGGGGTTGATTTCGAGCGACAGCACCTGGGCGGCGCGGGCGCCGAGGAGGGCGGCCATGAAGCCCGAACCGGTGCCGATTTCGAGCACCGACTCATGTTTCTGCACTTTCAGGTCGTGCAGCATGCGGGCCTCGACCTTGGGGGACAGCATGATCTCGCCGGGCACGGAGCCGTCGAGGAGGGGCAGTTCCATGTCGAAGAAGGAGAGCGTGCGGTGGGCTTCCGGCACGTAGTCTTCCCGGTGGATGGTGACCAGCAGGTCGAGGATGTCCAGGTCCAGCACATCCCAGGGGCGGATCTGCTGTTCGATCATGTTGAAGCGCAAGCGCTCGAGGGTGGGGGTGGGGTTCATGGCGTGGCTTTCCTTGTGGGCTCAGGACAAACCTTCAATTTTAGGTGGCCCGGATGACGCCAGCGGCCCGCTCGGCCATACAAAAGACTTCTTCATGCCTTGTCTCCCGGGCGCACGCTGAGCCCGTAGAGCACGGTTTCGGCCTGGGTGGCGAGGAATTTCTCGGGGTCCAGGGCGCTTTCCCCGTCGACGCAGACCATGGCCGAGTGTTTCCAGAGCATCAGGAAGACCATGGGCGCGATCACCGAATAGATCGCATGGTCGATGTCGACCGGCGCGAATTCGCCGCGGTCGATGCCGCGCTGAAGAATGCGCCGCAGCAGGTCGTGGCCGGGGCGCACCACCTGTTCGCGGTAGAACTCCGCCAGATCGGGGAAGTTGCCGCCTTCGCTCATCATGAGCTTGGTCAGGCCCGAGGCCTTGGTCAGGCCCACGCGCTCCCACCACACGTTCATGCAGTAACGCAGCATCTCGGCGGTGGTGCCCTCGAAAGCCTCGAACTCGGCGTTCCACTCGGTAAAGCGGCCGCCGAGGTTCTCCATGATCACGGCCTTGAAGAGCTCTTCCTTGCTCGGAAAATACAGAAAGAGGGTGCCCTTGGAGACCCCGGCGCGCGCCGCCACTTCCTCGGAGCGGGTGGCGGCAAAGCCTTTTTCGACGAACAGGTCGAGCGCGGCGGCCAGCAGTTCGCCGGGGCGCGCCTCTTTCCGGCGCTCGCGCTTGGAGCGCACCGGGCAGAACTTGTCGACAAGGGAGCGGGGAGTGGGCATGTGGGTTAATGACTCGCGGGTTAGTAATGTAGTGACCGGCATCCGTCACGTCAAGCCGCGACAATATCGGGTTCGCCGATTCCCAACCTGCCGGAGCAGTGCCCATGTCTTCCTCACCGTCGCCCACCGAAACCATCGTGATTGGCGGAGGCTGCTTCTGGTGCACCGAAGCGGTCTTCGACCGTGTGCAGGGCGTGGTGGACGTGGAGTCGGGTTATTGCAACGGCCAGGTGGTCAACCCGACCTACGAGCAGGTCTGCACCGGCCGCACCGGCCACGCCGAGGTCGTGAAGCTCGAATTCGACCCCGCCCAGATCAGCCTGCGCGAGATCCTCGAGATCTTCTTCGTCGTGCATGACCCGACAACGCTCAACCGCCAGGGCAACGACGTCGGCACCCAGTACCGCAGCGGCATCTACTACACGAACGACGCGCAAAAGCAGGTGGCCGAAGACGTGATCCGCGAGATCGAAGCCAGCAAGACCTACAGCGCGCCGGTCGTGACCGAGGTGGCGCCGCTCGCCAACTACTCGACCGCCGAGGCCTACCACCAGGACTACTTCCTGAACAACCCGAACCAGGGCTACTGCGCGTTCGTCGTCGGCCCCAAGGTCGAGAAGTTCCAGAAGACCTTCGCCTCGCGCGTCAAGGCCTGATCCACCAGCCCTCCGTTTCCGTGCAGCTCGCCACCCGCCGATCCCTCCGCTTCTCGACCCGCGCGATCCTCGCCGTGCTGGCGATCGGGCTGTGGTTCGCGGGCACGCTGGGCGTGATGCACCGTTCGCTGCACGTGCCCGGCCTGTCGGCTGCGGCGGCCACGGTCCAGTTGTCACAGGCCGACAAGGGCGTTCATGTCCACGCGGGCCACGGCGTGGTCAGCCTCTTCGGCGACCACACCGACGCCGAGTGCCGGCTGTACGACCAGCTCTCGCACGGATCGAGCGTCCCCGGCGTGCCGCTGGTGGTGCTGCCGATGCTGCTGCCATCGGCCACTTTTGCTTATCTGCAGGGCGAGGCCATCGCCCGCTGGGTTGCGCTGTTCGACGCGCGCGGCCCGCCTTCCACTCGCTGAATCCCCCCGTGTTCCGGTCGCTTCGCCTGCCTTGTGCGGGTGACGGCGTGCCGTCCATTGATTCAACGAGTGTTCACCATGATTCCCAATTTCCGTCGCAACGCCATCGGCGTCGCCGTTCTCTCGCTCGCCTTCGCCGCTGCGTCCCACGCCCAGGACACCACCCAAGTCCAGGTTCAGGCCCAGCCTGCCGATGCGGCCAGCCTGCCCGCGGTCACCGTCACCGGCAATCCGCTCGGCGCCAGCGACCTGATCGCGCCGACTGTCACGCTCTCGGGCGAAAAACTCCTGCTGCGCTCCGACTCCACGCTCGGCGAAACGCTCAACAACCTGCCCGGCGTGAGCAGCAGCTACTTCGGCCCCAACGCGAGCCGCCCGATCATCCGCGGGCAGGACGGCGACCGCATCCGCATCCTGCAGAACGGCGGCGGCGCCCCCGACGCGTCGGCACTGAGCTACGACCACGCGGTGCCGGTCGACGCGCTGGTCACCGACCGCATCGAAGTGCTGCGCGGCCCCTCGGCGCTGCAGTACGGCGGCAGCGCCGTGGGTGGCGTGGTCAACGTGATCGACAACCGCATCCCGACCGAGCCCATCAACGGCTTCGGCGGTCGCGCCGACCTGGGCTTTTCCACCGGCAACAAGGAGAAGAACGGCGGCGTGGTGCTCGAAGGCGGCAACGACCGCTTCGCGCTGCACGTGGATGCCTTCAACCGCGACTCCAAGGACGTCTCGGTGCCCATCGACCTCGATTGCAGCAAGCCCGGCTCGCCCTGGCGCGCCCGCAAGATCTGCAACTCGGCCAACGAGGCACACGGCGGCGCGGTCGGCGGCACGCTGTTCTTCGACCAGGGCTGGATCGGCGCCTCGACCAGCACCTACCGCAGCAACTACGGCACCGTGGCCGAGGACGACGTGACCATCGGCATGAAGTCCGACCGCCAGGCCATCGAAGGCGAATGGCGACCGGGCGGCTTCATCTCGAGCATTCACGCCAAGGCCAGCCACACCAACTACCGCCACACCGAGTACGAGGGCGGTTCGGCCGGCACCACCTTCTCGAACATGAGCAACGACCTGCGCATCGAGGCGCGCCACCAGAAGATCGGCAACTTCGAAGGCCTCGTGGGCTTCAGCAGCGAGACCAACCGCTTCGCCGCCGATGGCGAGGAGGCCTTCGCCCCGCACAGCCGCACGCGCTCGAACGCGCTCTTCCTCTATGAGGAGTACGGCGCCTCGTGGGGCAAGCTGAGCTTCGGCGCGCGCACCGAGAAGGTCCGCATCCGCTCGCTGGGCTATCCGGACGATCCGTCGGTCACCCGCTTCGCGATCGGCGAGCGCACCTTCAATCCGCACAGCGCGGCGTTCGGCGCGCTGGTCAACCTCACGCCGCAGTGGCAGCTGACCTCGAACCTTGCCTACACCGAGCGCGCGCCGAAGGACTACGAACTGCTCGCCAACGGCCCGCACGTGGCCACGGCCGCATGGGAAGTGGGCGACCCGAACCTGCAGAAGGAAAAGTCGACCGGCCTCGACCTCGGCGCGCAGTGGAAGTCGGGCCCCAACACGGCCCGCGTGAACGCCTACGTCACGCGCTTCAGCAACTACATCGGCCTCACCGCATCGGGCCGCACGCTCGACGAAGAAGGCCAGGTGGTGACCGACCCGGCCGCGACCGACACGCTGGCCGAGTACGTCTACAGCGGCGTGCGCGCGCGCTTCACCGGCATCGAGGCGAGCGGCAACCTGCGCCTTTTGGGCAGCGACGGTTTCGCGCCGATGCCCGATGCCTCGACGCTCGACCTCGAATGGCGCGGCGACGTGGTGCGCGCGAAGAACCTGGACACCGGCGAGCCGCTGCCGCGCATCGCGCCGTTCCGCACGGGTGCGACGCTGGTCTACGGAAACGGCCCGTGGAGCGCACGCCTGGGCTTCGACTACAACGCCGCGCAGCGCCATGTGCCCAGCGTCGGCGCGCGCGAGACCGATGCGTACACGCTGTGGAACGCCGCGATTTCCTACCGCATGAAGGTGCAGCGCGCGAACCTCACCTGGTATGCGCGCATCGACAACATCACGAACAAGCTGGCCTACAGCCCGACGTCGATCCTGACGACGACGGTGTATCCGAACTCGCCGTTGCCGGGGCGTTCGCTGAAGGTCGGGCTGCGCGTGACGTTCTGATCGTGGCCTTTCTCCCTCCCCTTCCAGGGGAGGGCAGGGGTGGGGGCTCGCGGCGTTCGATGAAGCATTGCGCCGAACAAGCGCCGCTTGCCCCCATCCCAGCCTTCCCCCTGGAGGGGAAGGAGCAAGAGACAGGAACCGAGGCGGCTATCCTCGCCGCGTGAACTCCTTCGTCATCTCCTCGCTGCTCCCCGTCGTCATCCTCATCGCCGCGGGCTACTTGGCCGGCAGGCGCCGATGGATCGGCGGCAATGCGGTCAAGGACCTGTCGAACCTCATCTTCCTGCTGCTCGCACCCGCGCTGCTTTTCCGCGCGATGAGCACGGTGCATGTGCAGGAGCTCAGCCTCAAGCCGGTGGCCGCCTACTTCATCGCCTCGGGCCTGCTGTTCGCCGGCACGCTCGCCTTGCGCGGATTCAACCGCACCGCTGCGGTGATCGCGCTCGCCAACACCTACAGCAACACCGTGATGATCGGCATCGCGCTCGTCGGCCTTGCTTATGGCGAGGCGGGCATGGTGGTGCTGCTGACGCTCATCTCGCTGCACTCGCTGGTGCTCATGACCAGTGCCACGCTCGTGCTCGAACTGGCTGTCGCACGCGAACATGCGGTGGTCAGCGGCGAAGAGAAACGCTCGATGGCGCGCACCGTGCTGCGCGCCCTGCGCAACGCCATCATCCATCCCGTGCCGCTGCCGATCATCGCGGGCCTCTTGTTCGCGCAGACCGGCCTGGTGATGCCCGAAGTGATCGACAAGCCCATCCAGTTGCTCGGCCAGGCCTTCGGCCCAGTGGCGCTCGTCATGGTGGGTATCACGCTCGCGCTCACGCCCATCGGGCGGCACTGGCGCGGCGCGCTGGTGCAGGCGCTCGTGAAGAACCTGCTGCATCCGCTGCTGGTGGCCGGCATCGGCTGGCTGCTCGGCGTGCGCGGCATCCCGCTCACCGTGATGGTGGTGGCGGCGGCGCTGCCTATCGGCGCCAACGTGTTCCTGTTCTCGCAGCGCTACCGCACGGCCGAAGACCTCGTCACGGCCAGCGTGGCCGTGTCGACGGTGCTGGCGCTCGGCACCCTGACGCTCGTGATGGTCTGGGTGCAGTGGTTGCCGTGAGAGGCTGAGTCCTTCGGTTGTTCCCTCGCAGCCCGCTCGCGGTCTTTCTCCTGTGCGAAACGGCCCACGCCCGGCATGCGATGCCCTCGATCAGGCCGTTAACCAGGCGCTCACCGAGGCGGCGGACGACTTGATGGTGAAGACGCAGAAGCTGCCGGTGGCCTGCGAGGCCTGACGTGACTCAGGGCGCGAGCCGCTCTCGCACCCAGTCGTTGCCCTCGAGCCGATAGCGCAGCCGGTCGTGCAGCCGGCTCTTGCGGCCCTGCCAGAACTCCCACCGATCCGGCACCAGCCGATAGCCGCCCCAGTGTGGCGGACGCGGCGGCGAGAGCAGGTGCTTGGCTGCGGCCACGGCCGCGTTCTTCACCAGCACGTCGCGTCCGCTGATCACTTCGCTCTGCGGGCTCGCCCAGGCCCCGATGCGCGAATCGAGCGGGCGGCTCGCGAAGTAGGCATCGCTTTCGTCGGCGCCGGCCTTCTCGACACGGCCTTCGATGCGCACCACGCGCTCGAGCTCGACCCAGTGGAACTGCAGCGACGCATACGGATTGCCCGAGAGCTCGCGGCCCTTGCGGCTTTCGTAGTTGGTGTACCAGACGAGGCCGCGTGCGTCGTAGCCCTTGATGAGCACGATGCGGCTGGAGGGCCGAAGGTCGCTGCCCACGGTACACAGCGTCATCGCATTGGGTTCGGGCACGCGCGCGTCGATCGCCTCGGTGAGCCAGCGTTCGAATTGCTTCAGTGGATCGCCCGCGCTGTGGGCCTCGCCGAGCTCGGCGCGCTCGTAGCTCTTGCGCAGCGCGGCGAGCGCTTCGTTGGAGAGGGGGGAAGTCATGCCGGGATTGTTGCGCACATACTCCGCCCATGACGATGAAGGCGACAAAAGCAAACTCCCCTCTGGTGATCGTGCTGGCCTCGGGCCGGGGCGAGCGCTTCATTGCCGCCGGTGGCACGGGCTCGAAACTGAAGGCCCTGCTCGCGGGCAAGGCGGTGCTGGAGCACACGCTCGATGCCGTGCGCGCAAGCGGCCTGCCATGGCGCGTGGAAGACGCGGGTCATCCGGGCATGGGCGACTCGATTGCCGCCGCGGTGCGCGCCACGCCCGATGCTGTCGGCTGGCTGATCCTCCCGGGCGACCTGCCACTGGTGCGGTCCGAGACATTGCAGGCCGTGGCCGGTGCGCTCAATGGCCGGGTCAACGCCGTGCAGCCTCAGTTCATGGGAGAGCGGGGCCATCCGGTCGCCTTTGCCGCCGGATGCCGCGCACAGCTCGCGGCGCTGGAGGGAAATCTGGGCGCGGCGCCGGTGCTGCGCGCCATGCGGGCCATCGATTCGGTAGCGGATCTCGCGGTGGACGATGCCGGCATCGTCACCGACATCGACACGCCCGAGGCCCTGGCGCGCGCCGAGGCGCTGTGGCTCGAGCGCGCGGGTCGTTAGTCGGCTGGCGGCGGCTGGATCAGCCCTTCGGAATCACCGCGCAGGCGATGCGCGGGCCGGAGTTGCCGGCCGGCTGCGTCGTGAAGTCGTCGCGGTCGCGGTGAACCACCAGCGCGCGGCCCACGATGTTGTTGGCGGCACCGTCGGTCAGCGAGATCGAGTGGTCGTCCACGCTGAAGCGCGCCACGCCGCCGGCGTCGGCCACGAGGCTCGGCAGTTCGCCGGCATGGCTTCCCGGCGCGGCGAACTTGCCGTGGGTGCCGCCGGTCGGGTTGAAGTGGCCGCCCGAGGCGTTGCCGTTGTCGCCGCAGTCGCCCTTTTCATGGATGTGGAAGCCATGTTCGCTGCCCGGCACGAGGCCGCGCACTTCGCCCGAGACGCGCACGCCGTGGTCCAGCGCGGTGAGCTTCACCGTGCCGCGGGTCGGGTTGGGCGTGATCGCGGCAGTCGGCACCAGTTCGACGGCCGTGCTGGGCTTGCCGCCCATGCTGCCGCAGGCGGCGAGCACGGCGGCGGGGAGGAGGGCGGTGCCGGTGGCGAGGAGACGACGATGGTTCATGGTTTTTCCTTGGACGGTCCGGACGGATGCCCGGATGAAGGTTGGGAAGAAGAATTGTCGGAAGACCCCGGAACATATACCGAAGGCGGGGGCGTGTCGCAATCAGCGGCTGCCGCGGATGCCTGTTGTTGCGCCTGCAGTTCCTGCTTCGCCTCGGCCAGCGCCAGCAGCCGCGCCAGTGCCGCATCGTGGATCGAATGCCGCTGCAGCTCGAGCAGCGTCTGCTGCGCGTAGTCGAGCGAGCTGCCGTAGCGGCCGACCGCGTTGGCAAAGATGTGGCGGTAGCGCTCCTCGCTCAGCTCGCCGGTGAAATTGGGGCTGCGCCGCGAGAGCGTGAAGGCCAGCGCGCGCACCGTGCCCTCGGCGGTGTGGCAGTGCAGCCACTTGGGGTCGTACACGCCGGTGGGCATTTCGCGCAGCCAGAGGCGCTTGAGTGTCTCGAGTCCCTCGGCCTTGGGGATCCGGAACACCATGCCGCGGCAACTGCCGCCCGAGAGCAGCCCGAACACGAGGCCCGGCGTCTGCACGCTGCCGCGGTTGACTCGGCTCCACATCTTGAGTGCCCGGTGCCAGCCGTGCACCCAGGCCGGGCGCCGCTCGACGAAGCCGAACTCCGGCCGCCAGATCAGCGAGCCGTAGCCGAACAGCCAGAGGTCGTCGTGCCCGCCCCAGTCGGCAATCGCGCGCTCGAGCATGGGCTGCGGATCGCGAAGGGGCTTGGGCATGGGGTCGAGGCCGGGTGGTCCCGGATTCGGCGCGGGGTCCGACACGGGCCTGTCAGGAGCGCCGCCTACAATTTCGGAGTCATGGTTCACCGCACCATTATTTACCGACCCCTCAATTACGGAGCACGCCCACCCATGAGCGACGACGACGGCCAGCAGAATTTCATCCTCGGCTTTCTCATGGCGCTGATCGCGTTGGTGATCTTCTTCGTGGTCGGCATCGTCATCTGGCACAAGGGCCACAGCGCCCCTGGTGCCGCGGTCGCTGCACAGGGCACGCCGCCGGCCGTGGTGATCTCGTCGCCCCCACCCGGCGAAGCGCCCAAGCTGGCCGAAGTGACCGAGACGGTGACGGTCACGATCCCCGACGGCGCGAGCATCCGCGTGGTCAATGGCGTGGTGAACTTCTACTTTGCGACCGGCAGCGCCGACCTCGCACCGGGCGCCGCCGAGGCGCTGGCCGCGGTCATCAAGGGCGTGGAGAGCGGTCGCAAGGTGGTGGTCTCGGGCTTCCACGACACCACGGGCGATGCCGCCATCAACGAATCGCTGGCGAAGAAGCGTGCCGAGATGGTGCGCGACGTGCTCGTGGGCCTGGGTGTTCCGGCCGCCAAGGTCGATCTGCAGAAGCCCGAGGTGACCGCGGGTTCGGGCAACAACGCCGAGGCGCGCCGCGTCGAGGCCAGGCTGGTGGACTGAAGCCTGCCCGCCGAGCAGGCCCCGCCCCGATTCAAGCTGCTACGATCCGCCGCACGGGAAAACAGCCTCCCGGTCTGCAAAGATAGACGGTGTCCCGTCCAAGTGCTGGTGACGCACAACGGAGCCTGCCGTGGACACCGACTTTTCTGACGCCCCTCCTGCGCCCCCCGCGCTTTCTGCGCCCCTGCAGCCCGTTTCCTTTGCAGAGGCTTTCCGCTTCTGGCTCAAGCTCGGCTTCATCAGTTTTGGCGGCCCCGCCGGGCAGATCGCGATCATGCATGCCGAGCTGGTCGAGCGGCGGCGCTGGATCAGCGAGAAACGCTTTCTTCACGCCCTGAACTTCTGCATGCTGCTGCCCGGCCCCGAGGCCCAGCAGCTCGCCACCTACATCGGCTGGCTGATGCACCGCACGCGCGGTGGCATCGTGGCCGGTGCGCTGTTCGTGCTGCCTTCGCTGTTCATCCTGATCGCGCTGTCGTGGATCTACCTGCGCTTCGGCCATGTGCCGGTGGTGGCCGGCATCTTCTATGGCATCAAGCCGGCCGTCACTGCGCTGGTGCTGCACGCCGCGCACCGCATCGGCAGCCGCGCGCTGAAGAGCCGGTGGATGTGGGGCATCGCCGCCGCTGCGTTCGTGGCGATCTTCGCGTTCAACACGCCGTTTCCGGCGATCGTGCTGGCAGCCGGCCTGATCGGCCACTTCGGGGCGCGCTGGGCGCCCCAGGTCTTCGCACTCGGCGGCGGACATGGCAGCGCCAGTCAAAGCTACGGTCCGGCGCTGATCGACGACGACACGCCGACGCCACAGCACGCGCGCTTCTCGCGCTCGCACCTCGTCAAGATCCTTGCGATCGGCCTGGGCCTCTGGCTGCTGGCCATGGGAGTGCTCGTCGCCACGCAGGGACTGCAGGGCACGCTCACGCAGATGGGCTGGTTCTTCACCAAGGCGGCATTGCTGACCTTCGGCGGCGCTTATGCCGTGCTGCCCTACGTCTACCAGGGCGCCGTCGAAAACCACCAGTGGCTGTCGGGCGCGCAGATGATCGATGGCCTGGCCCTGGGCGAGACGACGCCGGGTCCGCTCATCATGGTCGTGGCCTTCGTCGGCTTTGTCGGCGGATGGCTGAAAGAGGTGCTGGGGCCGGATTCGTTGTTCCTGGCGGGGGCGCTGGCCGCAACCGTCGTGACCTTCTTCACCTTCCTGCCCTCGTTCATCTTCATCCTTGCCGGCGGGCCCGCCATCGAGGCCACGCACGGCAAGCTGGGCTTCACGGCGCCGCTGTCGGCAATCACGGCGGCGGTGGTGGGCGTGATCCTGAACCTGGCGCTCTTCTTCGCGTACCACGTGCTCTGGCCGCAGGGCTTCGGTGGCCGCTTCGACGCCACCTCGGCGCTGATTGCCGTCGCGGCGGCCGTCGCCTTGTTTCGCCTCAAGGTCGGTGTGATGCCGCTGCTCGGTGCCTGCGCGGCCATCGGGCTGGCGGTGACCCTGTGGCTGCCCGCGCTGCGCTGACATCCGTGCCGGCGCAGGGAATCCGCCCGGCGATGCCTGAGTAAATTCGTATCGTTTGGCGCCCGGATTTCATCGGCTATTCGCGCCTGCCTTGGTACGATGAGCTTCCAGGCCACCAGTCGCTCCGGCGACACGCAGCAAGAGCCATCTACCCCCATGAGCAGCACACACCCCACCGTCCGCGACGTCACCGATCGCATCCGCGAGCGCAGCCATGGCACTCGCAGCGCCTACCTCGCACGGCTCGCCGAAATCCGCGGCCGCGACCGCGGTTCCGAGCGCATGGGCTGCGCCAACGTGGCGCATGCCGTGGCAGGCATCCCGGCCAACGACAAGTTCAAGGTGGTGACCGAGCGCGCACCCAACCTCGGCATCGTCACCGCCTACAACGACATGCTCTCGGCCCACGCGCCGTACCAGGGCTACCCGGACATCATCAAGCAGGAGGCGCGGCGCCTCGGTGCCACCGCGCAGGTGGCCGGCGGCGTGCCTGCGATGTGCGATGGCGTCACGCAGGGCACGCCCGGCATGGAGCTGAGCCTCTTCAGCCGCGACGTCATCGCCATGAGCACCGCGATCGCGCTCACGCACGACATGTTCGACGGCGCGCTGATGCTCGGCGTGTGCGACAAGATCGTGCCGGGCCTCCTGATCGGTGCGCTGCACTTCGGCCACCTGCCGACCGTGTTCGTGCCCGCGGGGCCGATGCCCTCGGGCCTCTCGAACAACGCCAAGTCGAAGGTGCGCGAACAAGCGGCGCAGGGCCTCGTGGGCCGGCAGGGCCTGCTCGATGCCGAGATGGCGGCCTATCACACGGTGGGCACCTGCACCTTCTACGGCACCGCCAACAGCAACCAGATGCTGCTCGAAGCCATGGGCCTGCATGTGCCCGGCACGGCCTTCATCCAGCCCGGCGACGCGATGCGCGAGACGCTCACGCGCGAGGCGGTGCGCACGGTGCTTGGCAAGGCAAGCGATGCGGCCTTCAGCTGCCCGCCCATCGGCGAGATGGTCGACGAGCGCTGCATCGTCAACGCCATGGCCGCACTGCTGGCCACCGGTGGTTCGACGAACCACCTGATCCACTGGGTGGCCGTGGCCCGCGCCGCAGGCATCGTGATCGACTGGGACGACTTCTCGAAGCTCTCCGACATCATTCCGCTGCTGACCCGCGTGTACCCCAACGGCAGCGCCGACGTGAACGAGTTCCAGGCCGCGGGCGGCCCCGGCTTCGTGATCGGCGAGCTGGTCGATGCGGGCCTGATGCACGGCGACGTGCTCACCGTGCGGGCCGGCGGCATCCGCGAATTCGCCAACATCCCGACGCTGGCCGACAGCGGCGAGCAGCGCCTGAGCTGGACGCCCGCCGCGCCGTCGAAGAACGACGCGGTCGCACGCACGGTGGCCGAGCCGTTCAGCGCCACCGGCGGCCTGAAGCTCCTCAGCGGCAACCTGGGCCGCAGCGTGATCAAGGTCTCGTCCGTGCCTGATGACCGCCATGTGATCGAAGCGCCCGCGCGCGTGTTCGACTCGCAGGCCGCCCTGCACAAGGCGTTCACCGCCGGCGAACTGGAGCGCGACGTGGTCTGCGTGGTGCGCTGGCAGGGCCCGCAGGCCAACGGCATGCCCGAGCTGCACAAGCTCACGCCGCCGCTGTCGGTGCTGCAGGGCAACGGCTTCCGCGTCGCGCTGGTCACCGATGGCCGCATGAGCGGTGCGTCAGGCAAGATTCCGGCGGCCATTCACGTGTCGCCCGAAGCGGCCGCTGGCGGGCCGCTGGCCAAGGTGCGCGACGGCGACGTGATCCGCCTCGATGCGGTAGCGGGTACGCTCGCCGTGCTGCTGCCCGAAGACGAATGGGCCGCGCGCGAAACCGCGACGCTGCCCGAAGCGCAGCGCATCGCCGACGGACACGGCCTCGGCCGTGAACTGTTCGCCGGCATGCGCCGCAATGCATTGACCGCAGAAGAAGGAGCCTGCTCATGGCTATGAACGACAAACTCACCGCCCTCGACGTGATGCGCGACGCACCGGTCATTCCGGTCATCGTGCTCAACGACGTGAAAGACGCCATTCCGCTGGCGCGCGCGCTGGTGGCCGGCGGCATCCGCATGCTCGAGGTCACGCTGCGCACGCCGCAGGCGCTGCAGTGCATCGAGGCCATCGCCAGGGAAGTGCCCGAGGCCGTGGCCGGCGCGGGCACCATCCGCAGCGCGGCCGATGCGCAAGCCTCGGCGCTGGCCGGCGCGAAGTTCGGCGTGAGCCCGGGCTACACCCGCGCGGTCGGCAAGGCCTGCCACGACCTCGGCCTGCCGCTTCTGCCCGGCGTGGCGACCGGCAGCGAAATCATGACGGCGCAGGAAGACGGCTACACGCAGCTCAAGTTCTTCCCGGCGCTGCAGGCGGGTGGCCTGCCGATGCTCAAGGCCTGGCAGGGGCCGTTCGGCGATGTCACCTTCTGCCCCACGGGGGGCATCCATGCGGGCAACGCGGCCGAGTTCCTCGCGCTGTCGAACGTGGCCTGCGTGGGCGGCTCGTGGATCGTGCCGAGCGATGCGATCCGCGACGGCGACTGGGCTCGCATCGAACAGCTGGCCCGCGCCGCGAGCCAGCTGCCGCGCTGACATGCGCACCGAGTTCGACGCGAGCGACCTGAAGGTCATCGCGTTCGACGTGTTCGGCACGGTGGTCGACTGGCACAGCGGCATCGCCGCCGAAGTCGAGCGCGTGCTGCCGGGCGTGGAAGGCGCGACCTTCGCGCTCGCATGGCGCGCCGGCTACCAGCCCGCGATGAAGGCTGTGATGGAGCGCATCGCGGCGGGCGAGGGCGGCTTCACGCTGCTCGACGAGCTGCACCTGAGCATGCTCGAACAGGTGCTGCGCGATTTCGACCTGACCGACCGCCTCGACACCGCCGCCAAGCGCGACCTCAGCCGTGCGTGGCACCGGCTGCCGGCATGGCCCGATTCGGTGGCGGGGCTCACGCGGCTCAAGAAGAAGTTCACCATCTGCACGCTCTCGAACGGCAACATCGGCTTGCTGACCGAGATGGCCAAGCGCGCGGGCCTGCCCTGGGACTGCGTGCTGTCGGCCGAGGTCTTCAAGGCCTACAAGCCCGACCCGCGCACCTACCTCGGCGTGGCCGGCGTGTTCGATGCGACGCCGGGGCAGGTGATGCTGGCCGCGGCGCACCACGACGATCTGGCCGCCGCACGCGTGTGCGGCCTCAAGACCGCCTATATCGAGCGCCCCCACGAGTTCGGCCGCGCGCAGCCGAAGGATGTTTCGCCGCAGCCGGACAACAGCCTGCATGCGCGCGACATCAACGAACTTGCCGACCTGCTCGGCTGCTGATCAATCCGTCAGGAGCTTCTCGACCGTGCGCAGGTTGCGCGCCGTCGTGCTCGATTTGTAGCGCGTCTTCGCCAGCAGCTTGGCCACCGGCGTGTCGGTGCTTGCGCCGCGCGGGCATTGCCAGTACAGCACGCCCTTGCCTTGCTTCAGCCGCTCGACCTTGGGATCGACGGTGCCGGCTTTTTCCATCACTTCATCGAGCATCGCGGGATCGGAGCCGAACACGAGGTACGGATGCCGCTCCTCGTCGATGCGTTCGAAGGGATAGGCCGCGGCCATGTCGGCCACCTGCTTCTGCGTGAGCAGCACGATCCACGCGTCATAGTCGAAGCGCTTGCGCAGCGCTTGCTCGATGCGAGTGCGCAAGGCGCCGGCATCGCGCTCGTCGGTGTCGAAGAGCACGTTGCCGCTCGCGAGCACCGTGCGTACCGCATCGAAGCCGAGCTCGACGAAGAGCGCCTTCAAGTCGGCGCTCTTGATCGTGATGCCGTTGACGTTCACGCCGCGCAGCAATGCGACGTGGCGCGTTGCTGTCGTCGTTGTCTTCTTCTGTTCTTTCTTCGGGCTGGCCATGGCGTTACCCGAAGCGCTTCAGCGCAGGCCTGCGCCTTCAGCGGATTCGGCCCGCTGGATCAATTCGATCTTGTAGCCGTCGGGGTCCGTCACGAAGGCGATCACCGTCGTGCCGCCCTTGACCGGACCGGCCTCACGCGTCACGTTGCCGCCCGCCGCCTTGATCTTCTCGCAGGCCGCATACGCATCGGGCACGCCGAGCGCGATGTGGCCGTAGGCGGAGCCCAGGTCGTAGCTCTCGGTGCCCCAGTTGTAGGTGAGCTCGATCTCCGCCTGGTCGGGGTTGCCCTTGTCGAAGCCGAGGAAGGCGAGGCTGTACTTGTACTCGGGGTTCTCGGAGGTGCGCAGCAGGTTCATGCCGAGCACTTGTGTGTAGAAGTCGATGGAGCGCTGGAGGTTGCCAACGCGCAGCATGGTGTGAAGGAATCGCATCTCGTGGTGCCGTGTAGTTGTATGAAAGGGGGAGCCGCTATTGTCGGCTTCCCGCCGCGTCGATCAAGCCGCCGCCGTCAGCAGATGGGCCTCGTGGCGCTTCAGAAATTCCATCAGGTGCTGCGGATATTCCGGCACCACCGCATCGCGCACGCTCGGGCGTGCGGCCAGCGCCTTGCGCCATGCATCGACCTTGGGCAGCGCGGCGAAGATGCGCGAATCGATGAGGGTGTCGAACACCTCGAAGTAGCGGAACACCGGCGCGAACACCGCATCGACCAGGCTGAAATTCTTGCCCGCGAAGTAGGGGCCGGCACCGAGTGCGGCTTCGACGCGCTCGAACTTCGCGACCAGCGCGACGCGCTTCTGCTCGAACACGGCCGCATCCTGCGTGGTCTCGTAGCCCCAGAGGTCGGCGAGGATGGCCGAGCCGAACTCCATCCACGCGCGGTGCTCGGCGCGGGTGAGCGGGTCTTCGGGGTGCAGGCGCGCGCCGGGTTGAGTTTCTTCGAGGTACTCGCAGATCACGTTGCTCTCGAACAGCACGGCCTCGGTGCCGTCGGCGCGCTGCACCTTGAGCAGCGGCACCTTGCCGAGCGGCGAGATGTCGAGAAACCACTGGGGCTTGTTCGCGAGGTCAATCACGACGCGCTCGAAGGGCACGCCTTTTTCACCGAGCGCGATGGCCGCGCGCTGGACATAGGGGCACAGCAGGTGGCTGACGAGGGTGAGGGGTTGGGAGTGTTGGGACATGGGGGCTCTCCGTCTTCGGTTGTGTTGTTCGGTCGCCGCGATTCTTGCGGTCCCGAACAACCTTTTCCCGGAAAGCCCATTCGCCTTTTGGGCGCCTTGTGCTAGGTCGCGGTTGCCAGCCAGTGCGTGATGCGCCCGTTGTGCATCACGCCGATGCGGTCCGCCATCGCATGTGCCTCGGCCTCGTTGTGCGTGACCAGGATGGCAGTCTGGCCGGCTTGCTTCAGGATGCCGCGCACCTCGGCGGTCAGGCGTTCGCGCGTCGCGCCGTCGAGGTTGGAGAAAGGCTCGTCGAGCAGCAGCAGGGCGGGCGATGGCGCGAGCGCGCGGGCCAGCGCGATGCGTTGCTGCTGTCCGCCCGAAAGCTCGTGCGGATAGCGCTCGCCCGCATCGGCGAGGCCGACCAGCGCCAGCATCTCGGCCACGCGCGCCTGCTGCGCCGCGCGGTCGAGGCGGCGCAACCCGAAGGCCACGTTCTTCGCGGCCGACAGGTGCGGGAACAGCGCGTACTCCTGGAACATCATCCCCACGCGCCGCTGTTCGGGCGGCAGGTGCGAGCGGGCGGACGAGAGCACCATCTCGTCCAGACGGATCGTGCCCGAGCGCAGCGGCTCGAAGCCTGCGATGGCGCGCAGCACCGTGGTCTTGCCGCAGCCCGAGGGGCCGAACAGGCAGGCGATGTCGCCAGCTGCCAGCGACAGCGAGAAATCGTCGACGACGGTGTGCAAGCCGCGCGGCGTGTCGTACGCGAGCTGGATCGATTCGAGGTGCAGCGCTGAACTCATGTGTTTTCCGGAACGGGTGCCACCGGCGCCGTGCCCAACTGGTTGCGAGCCAGCAGCACCACCGGCAGCAGGCCGGCCAGCACGATCGCGAGCGCCGCGATCGCGCCTTCTTCATAGGTGCCGCGCGCGGCCTCGGCGTAGAGCCAGGTGGCCAGGGTGTCGAAGTTGGCGGGGCGCAGCAGCAGCGTGGCGGGCAGCTCCTTCATCGCATCGACGAAGACCAGCAGCGCGCCCGCGGCAATGGCGGGCTGCAGCAGCGGCAGGTGCACGCGGCGCAGCGTGCCGGCGGTGCTTTCGCCGAGGAGGCGCGAGGCCTGCTCGATGGCCGGCGGAATGCGCGCGAGGCCGGCCTCGATGCCGCCGACCGGCATCGCGAGAAAACGGATCGCGCAGGCCACGACCAGCACGATGCCAGCGTTCATCAGCGGCAGGCCCTGCCAGCCGAAGGCGGTGGCGAGTGCGGCGTCGAAGGCCAGCGCCGGCGTGAGCAGGCCGATGGCGAGCACCGTGCCCGGCACCGCGTAGCCCAGCGTGGCGGCGCGTGCCTGCCAGCGTGCGCGGTTGATGCCCGAGCCCTGGCTGCGTGCCGCCCACGCGACGACCAATCCCGCAGCCACGGCCACGACCGTGACGCCGGCCGCCAGCGCGAGCGTGTTGCCGAGACTCGCGATCAGCCCCTGGGAAACGCCCCCGCCCTGATGCAGCCGCTTGGCGCTTTCCCAGACCAGATACAGGGCAGGTGCCACGAAGCCGATCAGCACCGGCAGCGCGGCGACCGCCGTTGCGGCCCAGCCCGCGCCCCCATGCAGGCGCCGTGGCTGCACCGCGCGCATGCGCTGCGCCGAGCCGAAGCGCTGGTGCCGGCGGCCGTTGCGTTCGAGCCAGACCAGCGCCACCACCACGAACAGCATCGCGCATGCAATCTGCGCCGCACCGGCCAGGTCGGAGCGCGTGATCCACGTCGTGTAGACAGCCACCGTGAGCGTGTTGACACCCAGGAATTCCGAAGCGCCGATGTCGTTCAGCGTTTCGAGCAGCGCGAGGCTCAGGCCCACCGCAAGCGCAGGGCGCGCGAGCGGCAGCGCCACGCGAAAGAATGCGCCGAGGCGGTTCTCGCCCAGCGTGCGCGCGGCCTCCAGCAAATGCGCCGGCTGCGTCATGAACATCGCGCGTGCCGTCATGTAGACGTACGGATAGAGCACGAAGCCGAGCACGAAGATCGCGCCCGGCATCGAGCGCAGGTCGGGCAGGCGGAACTGGCGCGGGCTGTCGAAGCCCAGCACCCAGCGAATCGCGCCTTGCACGGGGCCGATGGGATGCAGCAGATCGAGATACGCGAAGGCGACGATATAGGTCGGCATCGCGAGCGGCAGCAGCAGCGCCCAGTGCAGCACGCCGCGCCCCGGAAAGTCATGCGCGGTGACGAGCCATGCGCAGCCCGTGCCGATCACCAGCACCAGCGTGCCGACACCGGCAAGCAACAGCGCCGTGTTGAGCGCCGCTTGCGGCAGCACATGCGCGAAGAGCGGCCCCCAGTGCCCGATGCCCGAGCCGAACGCGAGCCACAGGAGCGTGAGCACCGGCGCGAGCACGCCGATGGCGATCGCGAACGAGGCAAGGCGCCAGACCGGTCCTGCGGCTTGCAGGGCCGGCGGCTGGCGCCGTGTCATTTGCATTTTTCAGGCACCGGCAAGGCGTGCCTGCCTGCGTCCATCACTGGTCGAAGCCGACCTTGTCGACCAGCGCGCTGGCTTGCTTGCGGTACTTGGCAATCTCGGTGAGCGGCAGCGGATCGACCTTCAGCTCGCCGATCGTCTGGCCGATGATCGGATCGAGCGCCACGCCCTTGCGCACCGGGTATTCGTAGTTGGTCTGCGCGTAGAGCGCCTGCGCGGGCTCGGACACCAGGAACTCGAGCAGCTTGACCGCGTTGGCGCGCTGCGGCGCGTTCTTCGCCACGGCTGCGCCGCTGATGTTGACGTGCGTGCCGCCGCCTGCGCCGCCCGTTTTGGCATTGGCGAAGGTCGGGCGGATCACCTTGATCGCATCGCCCCACTTGCGCGCGTCGGTGCCTTCCTTGGCGCTCTTCATCTGGCCGACGTAGTACGAGTTGGCGATGCCGATGTCGCAGATGCCGCCGAGGATGTCGCGCGCCACATCGCGGTCGCCGCCCGTGGCCTTGCGCGCGAGGTTGGCCTTCACGCCGCGCAGCCACTGCTCGGCCTTGGCTTCGCCGTCGTGCGCGATCAGCGCCGCGACCAGGGCCGTGTTGTAGGGATGCTGGCCCGCGCGGATGCAGACCTTGCCCTTGTATTTCGGGTTGGCCAGGTCTTCATAACGGAAGCTGGTGAGCGGCTGCGCCTTGTCGGCGTAGAGCACGCGGGCGCGCAGCGAGAGCGCGAACCACTGGCCGTCGGCGCCGCGCAGGTTGGCGGGAACGGCCGATTCGAGCGCGGTCGATTTCACGGGCTGCGTCACGCCGCCGTCGACGAGGTCCATGAGGTTGCCGATGTCCACCGTCATCAGCACGTCGGCCGGCGAGCGGGCGCCTTCGGCCTTGACGCGCTCGAGCAGCCCGTCCTTCACGAACACGGTGTTGACCAAGATGCCGCTCTGCGCGCTGAAGGCGGAGATCAGCGGCTGGATCAGCGCCGCCTCGCGCGTCGTGTACAGCGTGAGTTCTTCGGCGGCGTGCGCGGGCAGGGCGGCGAGGGCCAGCCAGGCCGTGGTGGCGCCGATCAGGGCGTGCGCAGCGCGGGTCGAGGCGCCGGAGCGTCGGGTCATGGGAGATCCTCCAGGTCGGTAACGTGTTCTTGGGGAGACAGACAGGCACCGGCGGCCGGTCGATGCGGCGCCGATGCGAACGATTATCAGCAGGCGGGGGGCGGGGCGAGTCTTTTGGACTTACAAGGCAAAGGCCTACTTGAAGCGCCTCGCGGCCTTCGGCCGCATCGCACCCGGTGAAGGCCTTGTAGCTTCAGAGCGCAAAATGCCTCTTTTCAGACGCTTGAGATTCGTCCTGTGAACATCCGGCAACGCAACAACGTCCACGTCTTCGGCGCTGGAGATCGCACGATGATCTTCTCCCACGGCTTCGGCTGCGACCAGAACATGTGGCGCTTCATGGCCCCGAAGTTTGCCGAACGCTTTCGCGTGGTGACCTTCGATCTGGTCGGCTCCGGGCAATCGGACCTCGGCGCCTATGACAAGGCCAAATACGCGACCCTCCAGGGCTACGCCGACGACCTGCTGGAAATCGCGAACGAGTTCGCGACCGGTCCCGTGATGTTCGTCGGCCACTCGGTGAGCGCCATGATCGGCGTCCTGGCCGACCTCAAGGCGCCGGGCACCTTTGCCGCGCACATGATGGTCGGCCCCTCGCCCTGCTACATCAACGACGGCGACTACATCGGCGGCTTCACGCGCGAGGACATCGATTCGCTGCTCGACACGCTGGAGAGCAACTACCTCGGCTGGGCCTCCAGCATGGCGCCCGCGATCATGGGCGTGCCCGAGCGGCCCGAGCTGGGCGTCGAACTCACCGCCAGCTTCTGCCGCACCGACCCCGAAATCGCCAAGCAGTTCGCCAAGGCCACCTTCCTCTCTGACAACCGCCAGGATGTGGCGAAGCTGCAGACGCCCACGCTCGTGATCCAGTCGTCCGAAGACCTGATCGCTCCCTTGGCGGTCGGCGAATACATGCAGCGCACGCTGCCCAACGGCACCTTGCGGGTGGTGGTCAACACCGGGCATTGCCCTCACCTGAGCGCGCCCGACGCGAGCTGCGAGGCGATCGAGGATTTCCTCGGCGCGCTTGGCCTGCCGCGCGCCCAATGAGCCAACCCCTTCCCGAGCCGGCCGACCTCTTCGAAGAAGCGCCTTGCGGCCTGCTGGTCACGGCGCTGGACGGCACGATCCTCAAGGTCAACGCCACCTTCTGCGGCTGGGTCGGTTTCGCGCGCGAAGAGCTTGTCGGCCTGAAGCGCGTGCAGGACTTGTTCACCATGGGCGGCCGCATCTTCCATCAGACCCACTGGGCGCCGGCCCTGCAGCTTCAGGGCTCGCTGGCCGAGGTGAAGTTCGAGGTCCGGCATCGCGATGGCCAAGGCATTCCGATGATTCTCAATGCGCGTCGGCGCAAGCGAGAAGCGGGCGAATTCGACGAGATCGCCGCCTTCGTGGCGGAAGACCGCAACCGCTACGAGCGCGAGCTCATGAACGCTCGCAAGAAGGCAGACGCCTTGCTGGAAGTGGAGCGCGACACGCAGCACTTGTTGAGAGACCGTGCGCTCTTCGCCGAGCAGATGGTGGGCATCGTGAGCCACGATCTGCGCAATCCCCTGTCGGCGATTCTCATGGGCATCCAGTTGCTGGGACGGACGGAAGGCGAGCGCCAGGTTCGCGTGCTCGGCCATGTGCGCAACTCGGCCGAACGTGCGCAGCGCCTGATCGAGGAACTGCTGGACTTCACCCAATCGCGCATCGGCCAGGGCTTGAGCGTGAAGCCGGGCGCCACCGACCTGCATGCGATCGCGGCGCAAGCGATCGACGAGTTGATGCTCGCCTATCCGGCGACAAGAATCGTTCATTTGCAGAGCGGGCCGGGCGCGTGCATTGCCGATACGGATCGGCTGGCGCAGCTCATCGGCAACCTCGTGAGCAACGCGGTGGCCTACGGCCATCGCGGCACGCCCGTCACCGTGCGCTCGGAAACAGATGGGCCGAAAGCCACGGTGGTGGTGCACAACGAAGGCGACCCGATCCCGCCCGACATGCTCGCCACGGTGTTCGAGCCGATGGTGCGGGGCGCGACCGAAGGAAGTTCGGCCCGCAGCGTGGGCCTCGGCCTTTTCATCGTGAACGAGATCGCGAAGGCGCACGGCGGCGCAATGGAGGTGACGTCGTCTTCTGTTGGCGGCACCGTGTTCACGCTGCAATTCCCCACGCACCACCAGCACTCTGACTAGCGCCTCGCTCCAGATTGCCGGTTGATTAATTCACGCCGGCAACAAGTGATTGGGCCGTACTTCTGGAAATCGATTTGATGTAGCCATCGATCGAGGCGGCCACGGGCGAGAATTCGGTGGTGGTCAAGCGCTTGAAATCGCGCGGGTCCGCAAAATCATTCAATTGCCGGACCCGGGTTCTTTGAATTGTTTTCAGCGGTTCGTAGGCCGTTATTTCCAATGGATCATTCAGCGTGAAGATTTTCAATTCCATGGCAGGCACGGCGAAATATCTTGTGGATGCAAACATGCCGCGGGTGAAAAGACCGGAATTTTCCATATAGCTCTCGGCGCAAGGTCCACCCGTGCATTCCATTCGCGTGAGCGTTCTTTTGCCCTCTACCACGACCACGGCCGATATTTGCTCTTCCTTCAATTTCTTCGCCGACCATTCCTGTCTTGGATTGGCAATCCAGCGGCCGTCTTTTTCAATGACCAGGGCATTCACGCTGGTGGTCGCGTAGCTTGTCAGTCTGACGACCTGAAATCCCGCTTTCTCCAGCTCGGATTGAAATGCCTCGTAGGCCCTGACGGTCGGATTCCACGGGAATTGATAAGGCGTCGAGAAATTATTGAAAACAGTGGTGCCGACGTGCATATGCTGCGCCGGTGCGGGCATATAGACGAGCAATCCGATTTTCGAGCCTTTGGCGATTTTCCCGGAATTGGGGGAAATTGCCGGTGCGGTGGTGCAGCCGGCCAGAATCAAGAAACAAACAATTGCAAAAATCCGATTCAGCATTGCGGTTCTCCTCGTATTTATGATTGCGGAAATCATTGGCACATCGGGCGAGCTGAAAAGTCGCGCGGGGCAATGATTTCCTGCAGCGCATCATAGCGACGGAGTGGCTGCTCCGTATTGCAGGCGAGGAGGGAAATGCTTTAAAGGACGTTTGAAGCAGGAATTAAATAAATCACGGTCTTTGGAATTAAGGCCGCTCGCTCTTCCAATTGAATAGCCACGGCGCGAATCTTCAACGGCCCGCGGGAATCTCGAACACGAGGCACGTCGTCGTCGCATGCGCATACAGCGTGCCGTCGGCCCCGACGAGCCGGGCCTCGGCGGTCGCGAGCTGCCGGCCGCAATGGATCACCTTGCCTTCGGCGCGCACCCGCTGCACCTTGGGCGTGAGGCCCTTCACGTAGTTCACGCTCAGCTCGGCGGTCGTGTAGCCGCGGCCGGGCGGCATCATGGTGTGGACCGAGCAGCCCAGGGCCGAATCGAGCATCGTGGCGACCCAGCCGCCGTGGATGGTGCCCAGCGGGTTCAGGTGTTGCGCGAGCGGGGTGCCCTGGAAGATGGCGACGCCCTTGCTGACCGAGACGATCGTGAAGTCGAGCGTCTTGGCGATGGCCGCGTAGGGAATCTCGCCGTTCAGCATCGCCTGCATGACTTCGAGCCCGGTCTTGCCGGCGATCTGCTCGGGACGGGCGAGTCCGGGGCCGGGGCCGCCCTCGAGGCGGTCGATGATCGCGCGTTCCTCGGCGATCCATGCGTCGATCTGGCTGGTGGTTTGCGTCATGCCTGTGCTGCTCCTGGGGGCTTTGAATGAGGTCGTCAATTGTATATGCAACAGTTGCACCTACAATCGTCGCCCATGGACATCCAGATCAAACCCCGCGGCTGTACGAGTTTCAAGGTGCGACAGCTCATGCGTCGCCTGTCGACGCACTACGACGCGGAGGTGTCCAAGAGCGGTCTCAAAACCACGCAGTATTCGCTGCTGTCGCACCTCAAGCGGCTGGGCTCCGTGCGCCCGGTCGATCTGGCGGGCGAGCTCAAGATGACCGCCTCCACCTTGAGCCGCAACCTGCAGCCGCTGATCGCCGCCGGCTGGATCGTGCAAAGCGCCGGCGCCGATGCGCGCAGCCTCCTCGTGGCGCTCACGCCCGAAGGCGAGGCCAAGTGGCGCGAAGCCCAGCATCACTGGAAGACCGCGCAGCAGAAGCTCAATGCGCTGCTGGGCGTGGAGCGCGTGCTGGCGCTGCACCAGCTCATCGACGAATCGCTCGAACTGCTGGGCGCGGACGACGCCGCGGACCTGCAGGACTGAAGGCGCACCCAACCACACCAGACAGTCGCGCCGATCGCAGCGCGGACCGGATTTCCTTTCCCCTCCACACCCCACTCCAACAGCAGAGGCCCCATGTTCGCCACCCAAGTTTCCGCATGGCTGCAGCGCCGCGGCATCCACTACGGCTGGATCGTCGCCGCCATCACCTTCCTGACCATGCTGACGATGTCGGCCGCGCTCGGCCTGCCGGGCGCGATGCTGCAGCCGCTGGGCAAGGAGTTCGGCTGGAGCACCGAGCAGATTTCCTCGGCACTCGCGCTGCGCTTTGCGCTCTTCGGCCTCATGGGGCCGTTCGCCGCGGTGCTGATGGAGCGCTACGGCCTGCGCGCCGTGATCTGCACCGGCCTTGCGCTGGTCGGCCTCGGCATGGCGCTGGTGACCATGGCTTCGCAGCTCTGGCAGCTTTTCGTGCTGTGGAGCCTGATGCTGGGCCTGGGCACCGGCATGACCGCGCTGGTGCTCGGCGCGGTGGTGGCCAACCGCTGGTTCGTCGCGCGCCGCGGGCTGGTCATCGGCATGCTCACCGCCAGCTCGGCGACGGGGCAACTGGCCTTCCTGCCGTTCGCGGCCTGGATGATCGAGCACTGGGGCTGGCGCTCGGCCATCGTGCCGATCGTGATCGGCAGCGTGCTGATCGCGGTGCTCGCGCTGTGCCTCGTGCGCAACCGGCCATCGGATGTGGGACTGCTGCCCTACGGCGAGGTGCCCGGCACGCAGCCTGCAGCACCGGCTGCGCCCGCGGTGATGATGAACTTCGCCACGCCGTTCCGCGTGCTGAAGGAAGTGGCGACCAACCGCACCTTCCTCATCCTGGCCGGCACCTTCTTCATCTGCGGCCTCAGCACCAATGGCCTCGTGCAGACGCACTTCATCTCGCTGTGCGGCGACAACGGCATGGGCGCCGTGCCCGCGGCCTCGGTGCTCGCGATGATGGGCGCCTTCGACTTCGTGGGCACCATCCTCTCGGGCTGGCTCTCGGACCGCTACGACAACCGCAAGCTGCTCTTCTGGTACTACGGCCTTCGCGGCTTGTCGCTCTTCTGGCTGCCGCATTCCGAATTCACGATCTACGGCCTCGGCCTCTTCGCGATGTTCTACGGCCTCGACTGGATCGCCACCGTGCCGCCGACCGTCAAGCTCGCGGGCGCGACCTTCGGCCCGGCCAAGGTGGGCCTCGTGTTCGGCTGGATCTTTGCCGCGCACCAACTGGGCGCCGCCACCGCCGCGTACGGCGCAGGCTTTGCGCGCACGCTGCTGCTGACCTACACGCCGGCGCTGTACGCAGCCGGTGCGGCCTGCCTTGTTGCGGCAGTCATCGTGATGATGATCCGCCGCCCGGCCGCGAAGGCCGGCACGCCGGTGACGCCCGCCGCGGCAAGCGCACGCGCCTGACGACCGGGACGCCACAGCCATGACCACCTCCGCGACCTCGGCCAACACCGAACTCGATCCGCGCACGCGCCTCTTGCTCGAAGCGCCCATCGTGCCCACGCTGCTGCGCCTGGCAGCCCCCAACGTGCTCGTGATGGTGGCGCAAGCTTCCGTCGGGCTCATCGAGACCTACTTTGTCGGCAAGCTCGGCACCGATGCGCTCGCCGGCATGGCGCTCGTGTTCCCGGTCGTGATGCTGATGCAGATGACCTCCGGCGGCGCGGTGGGCGGCGGCATCGCCTCGTCGATTGCCCGCGCACTCGGGGCCCGCCGCCGCGACGATGCCAATGCGCTCGTGTGGCATGCAGTCGTCATCGCGCTGGGTTTCGGCCTGTGCTTCACGCTCGCGCTGCTGTTCGGCGGGCGCTGGCTCTACGGAATCATGGGCGGCACGGGCGCCTCGCTCGATGCGGCGTTGACGTATTCGCACTGGGTGTTCGCGGGCGCGGTGCTGGTGTGGCTCTTCAATTCGCTCGCCGCGATCATCCGCGGCACCGGCAACATGTCGGTGCCGGCCAACGTGACGGTGGTGGGCGTGGTGTTCCTCATTCCGGCGTCGCCGCTGCTCATCTTCGGCTGGGGGCCGATTCCGGGCATGGGCATCGCGGGCGGCGCGATGGCGCTGCTGCTGTACTACCTGCTGGGCTCCATCGCGCTCATCGTCTATCTGCGTTCGCCGCGCAGCCTGCTCAAGCCGACGCTCTCGGCGCTGAAGCTGCGGTGGCCGCTGTTCCGCGACATCCTGCGCATCGGGCTCGTGGGTGCGGTGTCGACGGTGGCGACCAACCTGTCGATCGGCATCGCGACCGCACTCACGGGGCACTTCGGCTCGGGCGCCTTGGCCGGTTATGGCACGGCGTCGCGGCTTGAATATCTTCTGGTGCCGCTGGTCTTCGGCCTGGGCGCGCCGCTGGTCGCGATGGTCGGCACCTGCATGGGCGCGGGACAACGCGAACGCGCGCTGCGCGCCACCTGGGCCGGCGCGGCGCTGGCCTTCGCGCTGACCGAGACCATCGGTCTCGCGGCGGCGCTGTTTCCGCGTCCGTGGCTGCTGCTGTTCGGCAACGACCCGGCGATGCTGGAGACCGGCGCGCACTACCTGCGCGTGGTGGGGCCGCTCTATGGCTTCTTCGGCGTGGGGCTGGTCCTGTACTTCGCCTCGCAGGGCGCGGGCCGGCTGATGTGGCCGGTGCTCGGCAACATCGCGCGGCTCGCCGTGGCCGGCACTGGCGGCTGGCTCGCGCTGCGCTGGGGCGGCGGGCTCACCGGCGTATTCGCTGCGCAAGGTGTGGCGCTTGTCGTGTACGGCATCGTGATCGCATCGGCGATCGCAGGCGGCGCTTGGTTCGGGCGCGTGGGCTGGCCACGCACGCCGACGGGTCTGCTGCGGCGGGTTGCGCAGGCCTGATTGCGCAACGCCGCATGAAAAAACCCGGGCGCTCGGCCCGGGTTTTTTCGTTCTGGTGGATCAATAGCGATAGGGATTGTTCGGCCGGCGGTCGTAGCGGTTCGGCACGCCGTCATGGTCGTTGTCGCGGCGGCCGCCGTAGTGGCGGCGGTCGTCCCAGCGGCGGCCATGGTCGTAGTGACGGCCATCGCGGTAGTAGCCCGGGTGATAGTGGCGCGGCGGAGGCGGTGGTGCGTAGTAGCGGCGCGGGGGCGGCGGTGCGGGCACCACGTACACCTGGGCCTGGATGAAGCGGCCGCCCGTCTGGGCTTGCGCCGGTGCGCTGAGTGCAGCCAGCGACATCAGTGCGGCTGCGGCGAATGCAAAAGTGAGCTTTTTCATGGCAACTCCCGTGGAGTGGTTGGAAGCCTCATCGTCGTCGCCTTGTGTGAACCTTGTGTAAGGCTGAGGCGAAATCGGATGAAGAGCTGTAAGCAGCCCGTAGACGTGTGACGTGGCGTCGTCCGGTGGGCATGCCACGATGCTAAAGCGCCGTACGCCCCCCGGGCGCTGTCGCAGGTGTGTCGTTGGTTGTAGGCCGAGAGGCCGTGTGCGCGTGCGCGTGCTCGCGCGTGCTCAGCCGCGCGGGGCGGGCAGCATGCGGCGCAGCGCTTCGAAGAACAGGTCCGACTGTTCGCGCTCGCCCTGGATCTGCGCCGCCACATGCGCGGCCAGCTTCGCATCGACGGGCACGAGCGGCCGACCGGTCGATTGCGCGATCACCTGGTGCAGGCACGCCCGTTCGAGGTAGTACAGATCGTCGTAGGCATGCGCGATGGTCGCGCCGCCCACGATCACGCCGTGGTTCGCGAGGAACGCGATGTCCTTGCCGGCCATCGCACGGGCGATGCGCTCGCCCTCCGCATCGTCGAGCGCGAGGCCGTTGTAGACCGCATCAATCGCGATGCGGTTCATGTAGCGCATCGCGTTCTGGCTCGCCGTCGGATCGAGCGCGCGGTCGACCGTGATCGTGAGCGCGGTGGCGTAGGGCATGTGGCAGTGCAGCACGACCGCATGGCCGCTGAGGCGGTGCACCGCGCCGTGGATGAAGAGGGCGGTGGGCTCCACGCGGTGGCGGCCGGCGAGCACTTCGCCGTGCACGTCGATCAGCACGATGTCGTCGGGGCCGATCTCGCTCCAGTGCAGTCCGCGTGGGTTGATGAGGTAGCGGTCCTGCGCGCCCGGCAGCATCACGCTGAAATGGTTGCACACGCCTTCGGAAAGCCCGTGGTGGGCGGCGGCGCGCAAGGCCAGCGCGAGGTCTTCGCGCAGCTTGCGAACGGCGGGGCTGGCGTAATCGGATTCTGCGGTCATCGTGTCTCCTTCGTTTTTCTTGCGAACAGGTGCTGGATCAGGCGTGCGATCAGGCCTGCGTGGTGCCCGTCCAGGCCGAGATGAATTTCTTCGCATCGTCGCGCACGGCCGGGGCCTGCTTGCCCGGCTTGTAGAGCGCGGACCCGATGCCGAAGCCGGCGGCGCCCGCCGCGCGCCACTCGCCCATGTTCAGCGGCGTGATGCCGCCCACGGGCATCACCGGCGTGCCGGCCGGGAGCACCGCGAGCAGAGCCTTCACCACCGCGGGCGAGGCCAGCTCGGCGGGGAAGAGCTTGAGCCCCGTGGCGCCGGCAGCGAGCGCGCCGAAGGCCTCGGTAGGCGTCATCACGCCCGGCAGGCAGACCATGCCGAGCTTCACGGCTTCGGCGATAACGGCGGCGTTGAAGTTGGGCGAGACGATCAGCTCGCCGCCGGCCGCGTGCACATCGCGCACCTGCTGCGCATCGAGCACCGTGCCCGCGCCGACCAGCGCCTGTGGAAAGCGCTTGCGCATCAGCGCGATGCTGTCCAGCGGTTGCGGCGAATTGAGCGGCACTTCGAGCAGCCGGAAGCCGGGCTCCACGATCGCGTCGCCGACATCCGCGGCCTCGGCCGGCGTGAGGCCGCGAAGGATGGCCACGAGCGGCAGGTCGCGCATCGCGGCGTTGAATTTTTCGAGGGGGGTGGGGGTGGTCATGGCTGGATTCCGTTGCTGTCTGCTGCTGCGAGAAAGCCGGACAGCGCATGCAGTCCGGCCCAGGTGGCTTCGGCGCCGAGCGTGCGCGTGGCAACGCCGGCGGCGCGCAGGGCCAGGGTGTAGCGCTCGGTGAGCGCGGGCGAGCCGATCAGCACCACCTCGCCGACGGCCTGCAGCGATTGGGTGCGCAGTTCTTCGCCGATGAGAAGGCCCGAGAGGTAGCTCGACAGCTCCTCTTTCGGCATGCGCTCGAACAGCGCAAGCGTGCGCGCGCCGAAGGCGTTGTGCAGCAGGCCGTGGCCGTTCTCGGATTGCGTCACGCCCTGGAGGAACGCCGCTTCGTCGAGCGGCGCCGCGGCATCGAGCGTGCGCGCGAGGATCGAGTGCTGGCTCAGCAGCGCGTAGAACTCGCCCGTCATGCAGGTGCGAAAGCCGGCGACGCGGCCCTTCTGGACGGTGGCCCATTTGTTGTGGGTGCCGGGCAGCACGAAGAGGCCGTCGCTCGCGCCGGTGAGGGCCATGGCGCCGAAGATCTGCACCTCTTCGCCGCGCATCACGTCGGGCACGCCGTCGTGCTCGTCGCTGAGGCCCGGCACGATCGCGATGCGCGCACCGGGAATGGCGTCGATGCGGATGATCTTGCGGCCCACTTCCACGCGGCCCGCGGGGCAGGCGCAGTACGGCGCCTCGACCCAGCCCTGCTTGCTGCCGGCCATGCCGGAGATGAGGCACTGCGCGCCTTCAAGGCGCATCCAGTCGCCGAACAGCGCTTCGAAGACGGCGGGGAATCCGCCTTCGGGGACCTTGAGGATGCCGCGCGCATCGCTGCGCTCTTCGATCACCTTGCCGTCTGCATCCAGCAAGGCGCCGCGCAGGGAACTCGTTCCCCAGTCGATTGCTACCAGTCTTGTCATCTCAATGATTGTCGCGCGGCACGAACGCCCCCCTTCGTCCGCGCAGGAAAGCCAGGTCCGCGCCCTGGTCGGCCTGCAGCACCGTGTCGACGTAGAGCTTCCAGTAGCCCGAGTCGAGCGGCGCCTCGGGTGCGACCCATTTTTCGCGGCGCTTCGCCAGCTCTTCGTCGCCCACATGCAGGTGCAGCTTGCGGTTGGGCACATCGAGTTCGACGATGTCGCCGTTCTGCACCAGCGCGAGCGGACCACCGGCCGCAGCTTCGGGCGCCGTGTGCAGCACCACCGTGCCGTAGGCCGTGCCGCTCATGCGCGCATCGCTGATGCGGACCATGTCGGTGATGCCCTTGCGCAGAACCTTCGGCGGCAGCGGCATGTTGCCGGCCTCGGCCATGCCGGGGTAGCCCTTGGGGCCGCAATTCTTGAGCACCATGATGCAGTGCTCGTCGATGTCCAGGTCTTCGTCGTCGATGCGCTTGTGCAGGTCGTCGGCGCTCTCGAAGACCACCGCGCGGCCCTTGTGCACCAGCAGCTCCGGCGTGGCCGCGCTCGGTTTGATGATGGCGCCGTTGGGCGCGAGGTTGCCGCGCAGCACGCAGATGCCGGCCTTCTCCTCGAAGGGCTCGGCCAGCGGGCGGATGACCTGCGGGCCGTAGTTCTCGGCGTCCTTCACGTTGTCCCACAGGCTCTGGCCGGTGACGGTGAGGATGTCCTTGTGCAGGTGCCGGGCGATCTCCTTGATGACCACCGGCAGGCCGCCCGCGTAGCAGAAGTCTTCCATCAGGAACTGCCCCGAGGGCTGCAGGTTCACGAGGCAGGGCAGCTCGGAGGCGAGGCGGTCGAAGTCGTCCAGCGTGAGGTCCACGCCGATGCGGCCTGCGATGGCCAGCAAGTGGATCACGAGGTTGGTCGAGCCGCCCACGGCTGCGTTGACCTTGATCGCGTTCTCGATGGCCTCGCGCGTGAGGATCTTCGACATGTTCATGTCTTCATGCACCATGTCCACGATGCGCCGGCCGGCTTGCCGCGCGAGTACATTGCGGCGCCCGTCGACGGCAGGGTAGGCCGCATTGCCCGGCAGCCCGATGCCCAGCGCCTCGACCATGCAGGCCATGGTGCTCGCGGTGCCCATCGTCATGCAGTGGCCGTGGCTGCGGTGCATGCAGCTCTCGGCCTCGAAGAAGTCCTGCAGCTTGAGCGTGCCGGCGCGCACCTGCTCGCTCATCTGCCACACGCCGGTGCCCGAGCCCAGCTCTTGTCCGCGCCACTTGCCCGAGAGCATCGGGCCGCCCGAGACGCCGATGGTCGGAAGGTCGACGCTGGCCGCGCCCATCATCAGCGCGGGCGTGGTCTTGTCGCAGCCCATGAGCAGCACCACGCCATCGAGCGGATTGCCGCGGATGCTTTCTTCCACGTCCATGCTCGCGAGGTTGCGATACAGCATGGCGGTGGGGCGCAGCAGCGTCTCGCCGAGCGACATCACAGGGAACTCGAGCGGGAAGCCGCCCGCTTCGTACACGCCGATCTTCACCTGCTCGGCGAGCGTGCGGAAATGCGAGTTGCAGGGCGTGAGTTCGCTGAAGGTGTTGCAGATGCCGATGACCGGGCGACCATCGAATTGATCGTGCGGAACGCCCTTGCCCTTCATCCAGCTGCGGTAGATGAAACCATCGCGATCGTGGCGGCCGAACCATTGCTGGCTGCGCAGTTCGCTCGCCTTTTTCTTGGGGGAATTGCTCATCGGTCTTGTCTCTCTTTGTTGCCGATTTCGACGGCAAACCTCAGGGTTTGTCCTGCCGAATCGCGTTTTCAATCATCATATGATAAGAGTTGAGACAGGCCCGGAGCCTTGATGTTTTCAGCCTCCGGGATATCGAAAATCACATCGCACGCATGATCAAGAACATCCACGGCCGCACGCTCGAATTGCTCGGCGAAGCCATCGTGGCAGGTCGTTATGCGATAGGTGCGTCGATACCTTCGGAGCCCGTACTCGGTGAAGAACTCGGCGTGAGCCGCACCGTGGTGCGCGAGGCCATCAAGTCGCTCGCGGCCAAGGGTTTGATCGTCACGGGGCCCAAGGTCGGCACGCGCGTGCTGCCGCAGGACAAGTGGAACTGGTTCGATCCCGACGTCATCACCTGGCAGTCGCGCGCGGGGCTCACGCCCGAGTTCTTGCGCGACCTGCAGGACCTGCGCCGCGTGGTGGAGCCGGCGGCCGTGCGGCTCGCAGCCGAGCGGGCCGAAGAGAAGGACATCGAGGAAATCGAGCGCGCTTATGCGGGCATGAAAGAGGCCATCGAGAACGGCGGCGACTACGTCACCTTCGACCTGCGCTTTCACAACGGCCTCCTCGCCGCCGCGCGCAACCGCATGCTGGCGCAGATGAGCAAGGCGCTCAACGCGCTGCTGCGCACCAGCTTCGAGATATCGACCGCCAAGCCCGACGGACCCGCGCTCTCGCTGCCGATGCACCGCGCGGTGATCGATGCGGTGATCCTGCGCAATCCCGACAAGGCAGAGCGCGCGGTCATTCGCCTCATCGACGGCGCGCGCCAGGACATCGAGGACGTGCTCGGTTCGCGCGGGCGCCGGCGCCTGCCGCGGCTCAGCCGCCCGCCTCCAAGACTCAAGGCCAGCTAGCCGGCCGCTGCGGCTTGCGGCACCGGCCAGCGCACATCGATCGCATTTGTTTTCCACCCAACGCTCGCACCCCCGAGCACCACCACCCAAGAAGAAGGAGACACCATGAGAGTCGTGAAATCGCTGATAGCGCCGACGTTGTTCGCGCTGGGATTGCTCGCATCGGCGGGCCCTGCCGCCGCGCAGGAAAAACTCACCGTCTGGTGGGTCAAGGGCTTCTACAAGGCGGAGGACGAAGCGCTCTTCGCCGCGATCAAGAAGTTCGAGGACAAGAACAAGAACGTGAAGATCGAGCTGTCGCAATACCCGATCCAGGACATGATCCCCAAGACCGTGTCCGCACTCGACTCGGGCAGCCCGCCCGACGTCGCCTATGCCGACGTGTACGACTTCCAGGTCACCGGCAAGTGGGCCTACGACGGCAAGCTCGAGGACATCGGCAGCGTGCTCACGCCCATGAAGGACCGCTTCGCGCCCAACACGCTGGAGACCACGTTCCTCTACAACGAGCAGACCAAGAAGAAGGCGTACTACGCGTTCCCGATCAAGCAGCAGACGATGCACATCGAGTACTGGAACGACATGCTGACGGAGGCCGGCTTCAAGGAGTCCGACATCCCCACCACATGGAAAGACTACTGGTCGTTCTGGTGCGAGAAGGTCCAGCCCGCCAGCCGCAAGGCCAGCGGCAAGCGCACTTTCGCCATCGGCCAGCCGATGGGCGTGGATTCGAGCGATTCCTTCTATTCGTTCCTGACCTTCATGGACGCCTACAACGTCAAGCTGGTGGACGACAACGGCAAGCTGCTGGTCGACGACCCGAAGGTGCGCGCCGGCCTGATCAGCGCCATGACCGACTACACCAAGCCCTACCTCACGGGCTGCACGCCGCCCTCGTCGACGAGCTGGAAGGACCCGGACAACAACGTCGCGTTCCACAACAAGACGACCGTGATGACGCACAACGCGACCATCTCGATCGCCGCCAAGTGGCTCGACGATTCGAACAACGCCTCGCTCACGCCCGAGCAGCGCGAGGAAGCCCGCAAGAACTACACCGAGCGGATCCACACGGCCGGCTTCCCCAACAAGCCTGACGGCAGCAAGATGGTCTATCGCACCGCGGTGAAGACCGGCGTGGTGTTCAAGGACGCGAAGAACAAGGCGCGCGCCAAGGAGTTCGTGGCCTTCCTCATGCAGGAGGAAAACCTCACGCCGTACGTCGAGGGTTCGCTGGGCCGCTGGTTCCCGGTCACCAAGGCCGGGCAGGCGAGCGAGTTCTGGAAGGCCGACCGGCATCGCCTGTCGGTGTTCAACCAGTACGCCGCGGGCACCGTGACCTTCGAATTCACGAAGAACTACAAGTTCACCGTGCTGAACAACGAGAACGTCTGGGCCAAGGCCATGAGCCGCGTCGTTACCGACAAGGTGCCGGTGGACAAGGCGGTCGACGAGATGATCGCGCGCATCAAGACGGTGGCGGCGCAGTAAGCCGCACGCGGGCATCACCGAAGTCACGGACACCAGCTTCCATGAGGCGAACTGCATGAGCACTACCACCGCCGCGCCGGCTTCGGCGCCTGTTGCCAATCTCGGAGCGCGTCACGCGCGCTGGCAGTTCTGGGGCGCTGTGATGGTCGTGCCCTACCTGCTGGTGTTCGTGGTGTTCGTGCTCTATCCGGTGGGGTACGGGCTCTGGCTCGCACGCCATCCGCAGAGCTACGTGAAGCTGGTCGAAGACCCGATCTTCTTTCGCTCGGTGATCAACACGGCCATCTTCCTGATCGTGGCCATCAACCTGAAGATGATCGTGGCGCTCGTGCTTTCGGGCTTCTTCGTGACCTCGCGCTGGTGGATCAAGATCGTCTCGGCGATCTTCATCCTGCCCTGGGCGATGCCCTCGATTCCGACCATCCTGTCGATCCGCTTCATGCTGAACCCGGAGTGGGGCGTGATCAACAGCACGATCTTTCGCCTGACCGGGGCCGATGGCCCCAACTGGCTCAACGACCCTTCGCTGGCGCTGGCCTTCGCGATGGTGGTGCATATCTGGAAGTCGTTGCCGTTCTGGACGCTGATCCTGGTGGCGGGGCGGCTGGCCATTCCTTCCGAACAGTACGAGGCCGCGTCCGTGGACGGCGCCTCGAACTGGCAGAAGTTCCGCTTCGTGAGCTGGCCCGCGCTGAAGACGCTCTACATCACCTCGCTCATCCTTTCGATGATCTGGACGCTGGGCGACTTCAACAGCGTCTACCTGCTCACCGGCGGCGGCCCTGCCGACCTGACGCACGTGCTTGCCACGCTGGGCATCCGCTACCTGCGGCTCGACCAGGTGGACCTGTCGATGGCTTCCATCGTGGTGGCGATGCCGCTCGTACTACCGCTCGTGTACTTCATGATGAAGAGGCTCTCGAAATGAAGCGCTGGACCCCCAAGGCCGTCGCCACAGAGGCCAAGCTGCTGCTCATCGGCATTCCGGTGCTGCTGTGGACGCTGATCCCGGTCTACCACATGGTGCTCTTCGCGATCTCGTCGAAGGACTCGGCGACCTCGGGCCACCTGTGGCCCAAGAACCCGACGCTGGACAACTTCCGCATCGTGTTCCAGCAGAAGCACTTCTACCTCGACCACTTCTGGCTGCAGTTGTGGAACTCGCTGCTGATCGCGGTGTCGGTGGGCGCGCTCACGCTCTTCGTCGCGACGACCGCGGCATTCGCGATCAGCCGGCTGCGCGTGCGCGGCGGGCGCACGGTGATGAACCTCGCGCTCTTCACCTACTTCATTCCCGCGGCCTTCCTTGCGGTGCCCATGTACAAGACCATGGGCAACTACGGTCTGCTCAACAGTCAGTGGGCGCTGATCCTCGCGATGGTGACGATCGCCTCGCCCTACTGCATCTGGGTGCTGAAGCAGGCGTCGGACAAGCTGCCCTACGAGCTCGACGAAGCCGCGCGCATGGACGGCGCCTCGCCGCTGCAGTTGTTCCGCCTCGTGTACCTGCCGCTGATGGTGCCCTCGCTCGTGGCGGTGGGCACGTACTCGCTGCTGCTCGCGTGGAACGAGTACCTCTATGCGTTCCTGCTGCTGTCGAACGACAAGAGCGTGACGCTGGCGGTCGCGCTCGGCAACTTCCTCTCGGCCGACGATTCGCCGTGGGAGCTGCTGATGGCCACGGGGCTGATCTACGCATTGCCGCCCGCGGCCATCTACTACGCATTCAAACGCTACATGGTCGGCGGCCTGACGGCTGGTGCGGTCAAGAGCTGAGCGAACCCAGGAATCACAAATGGCATCCGTATCCTTTCGCAATATCCAGAAATCCTTCGGCAAGGTCCAGATCATCCAGGGCCTGAGCTTCGACATCGTCGACGGCGAGTTCGTGGTGCTGGTCGGGCCTTCGGGCTGCGGCAAGTCGACGCTCTTGCGCATGCTCGCGGGCCTGGAGGACATCAGCGGCGGCGAGATCCTGATCGACGGCCGCGTGGTCAACGACCTCGAGTCGAAGGACCGCGACATCGCCATGGTGTTCCAGAGCTACGCGCTCTATCCGCACATGACGGTCGGCGAAAACATGGGCTTCAGCCTGCGCCTGCGCAACGCCGAGAAGTCGGTGACCGACGAGCGCGTGATGCGCGCGGCAAAGATCCTGAACCTCGATGCGCTGCTTGGCCGTTATCCGCGCGAGCTCTCGGGCGGGCAACGCCAGCGCGTGGCGATGGGGCGCGCCATCGTGCGCGACCCGAAGGTGTTTCTCTTCGATGAGCCGCTCTCCAACCTGGATGCCAAGCTGCGCGTGGCGATGCGCGCCGAGATCAAGGCGCTGCATCAGCGGCTGAAGACCACCACCGTCTACGTCACGCACGACCAGATCGAGGCCATGACCATGGCCGACCGCATCGTGGTGATGCACGACGGCATCGTCGAGCAGATCGGCACGCCGCTGGACCTGTACGACCGGCCCGACAACCTGTTCGTCGCGCAGTTCATCGGCTCACCATCGATGAACGTGATCGAGGGCACGGTGCGGCGCTCGGGCGGCGAATGCCATGTCGAGGCCCAGGGTGCGCGCTGGCCTGTGCCGGCGGGCACGTCGGCGGTCGACGGCCAGCCGGTGCACTACGGCATCCGGCCGGGCGACATCACGCTGGGCGCAACCGGCAGCGGCGTGAACGCGCAGGTGATCGTGGTCGAGCCCACGGGCGCGGAAACCGAACTGCTCGTGCAGGTCGGCGAGGCGAAGCTGGTGCTGGCCGTGCATGGCCGCGTCGATGCGAAGCCCGACGAAACCGTGGGCCTGGCCATCGACGTCGAGGCCGTGCACCTGTTCGACCGGCAGACCGGCAAGCGCATGGGCCGCTGAGCGCCTACCCCAGGCGCGTCAGGCCGTGCGCAGCCTCAGCAGGGCGCGCACGAAGCCGTGGTCCGAACGCGAGCGATCGCGCCCTTCGTGCAGGTGGTCGTTGAAGTAGTCGACCCGCCGCACGTCGCCCAGGCTGTGCCGGCTGCTGGCGATGAATTCCTCGCTCACCAGGATCTGGTCGAGCACGTCCGGAAAGCCCTGGTGGATGTGCGAATAAGCCACGTCCTTTTTCAACGCCGACTCGCCCTGCATCTCGTAGGCGTTGAACAGCGCCACGTCGCGCGCGGCCTTGTCGTACGCCACTTCGGAGGTGGCCGCCACGAGCTGCGTGGTCACGCTGTGCGGGTTGTCGTTGAAGTCGCCCATCACCACCAGCGGCGTGTTCGTGCCCTGCAGCAGGTCGATGACGATGCAACGCAGGGCGGCGGCCTCGGCACCGCGCATCAGCAGGGAGCGCAGCGAAGCCATCACGCCGACCTTGCGGTCGTCGCGGTCCTCCAGGTGGTTGCCCTGCGCGTCCTGCAGGAACTTGGGGCGCTTGGACTTGAGGTGCACCGTCAGCACATGCACCTGCTGGCCGTGCTTCATGCGCAACGTGGCCAGGAGGGGCGGGCGCTCGAAGCGGGTGTGCGGGCCGAGGCCCGGCACGTCCACCCCGAAGGCCGGCGGGAAATCGACGAAGGACTGGACGTTGTCCACCTGCAGCCGCGTTGCGATGCCCACGCGCGGCGTGCCCTGCGCACCCGCTCTGGCCGGCGTGCCCGGCGGGCTGCCGGGCGACGGTGTGTTCTCGGCGCCCGGCACCGAAACGAAGTCGTAGCGCAGGCCGCTGCGCGCAATCGCCGCCTTGAGCGCCGCTTCGTCCCACACCTCCTGCACCGCGAGCACATCGGCATTGAGCGCATGGAAGCGCTCGCCGATCCAGTCGATCTTTCGCTCGTACTCGCGCTCGTTGTAGGCGTCCTGGTTCTCGTAGTACACGCGGTTCGGATTCGCGAGGTTGAGCAGGTTGCAGGTGGCTACGAAGAGGGTGGCGTAGTTGGGTGGGATGTATTGCATGGCTTGACGATTGTGTCTTGCCCAAAAGAAAAGGGCACCGAAGTGCCCTTGTTCATTTCCGCGGCAGGTGTCCCTGCCCGCAGTGCTCAGCGCCCGAAGGAGCGGCCACCGCCGCCACCGCCGGAACGGTTGCCACCGCCACCGCCGCCATAGCCACCGCCGCCACCCGAACGGCCACCGCCGCCCGAACGATTGCCGCCGTAGCCGCCACCACCGCCACCCGGGCGTCCGCGACCGCGTCCGCCACCCATGTGGTCGACGCTCGTGCGCAACGGATCCGGCTGGCCGTCGCCACCGGCGACCGCTTCGGCACGCAGGTGCGCGACCTGGTTGGCCTGCGTCGGGCTGTGGCTGTTGCCGTGATGGCGCGGTTGGCGCTCGTCGTGCGGCAGGTGATTCTGTTGTTGATGCTGCGGCGCATGGTGCGGCGTGCGTGCCGGACCTTGCGGGCCACGGCCTTGCGGTGCGCGTGCACCCTGGCCGCGCGGGCCTTGGCCCTGGCCTTGACCGCCGCCATTGGCGTTGCGGCCTTGACCACCGCCACCACCACCCTGGCCGCCACCACGGCGTTGACCGCCGCCGTTGCCGCCACCACCACCGCCAGCGCGTTCACCGCCGCCTTGGCCGGCCTTGTTCTCGCGAATACGCGACAGCATTTCGGTGCGCGCAGCCTTGGCGGCCGCCTGCATCACGTCGCGGCTCGGCGGACGGCCTGCGCCGCCCCAGATCGTCTGGCGACCCATGGCGATCGGCTCGGCGCGCTCGCCGTCTTCAGGGCCGTAGCCCTCGACGATCTGCACGGGAATCGTCTGCTTGGTGAAGCGCTCGATTTCCTGCATGAAGCCTTCTTCGTCCAGGCACACGAAGCTCACGGCCTCGCCGCTCGAACCGGCACGGCCGGTGCGGCCGATGCGGTGCACGTAGTCTTCGCTGACGTTCGGGATTTCGTAGTTCACGACGTGCGGCAGCTCGTCGATGTCGATGCCGCGGGCCGCGATGTCGGTGGCCACCAGCGCGCGGATGTCGCCGCTCTTGAAGCCGGCCAGCGCCTGCGTGCGGGCGCTCTGGCTCTTGTTGCCGTGCAGCGCCATCGCCTCGATGCCGTTCTTGGTGAGGAATTCGGCCACGCTGTTGGCGCCGAACTTGGTGCGCGTGAACACGAGCACCTGGCTCCACTTGTTCTCGTTGATGATGTGCGCGAGCAGCGCCTTCTTCTTGCCGCGGCCCACGGGGTGGATCACCTGGGTGATGCGCTGCACGGTGGTGTTGCGCGGCGTGACCTGGATGCTCTGCGGGTTCTTGAGCAGCGTGGCGGCCAGGTCGCGAATTTCGTCGCTGAAGGTGGCCGAGAACAGCAGGCTCTGCTTTTCCTTGGGCACGAGGGCCAGGATCTTCTTCACGTCGTGGATGAAGCCCATGTCCAGCATGCGGTCGGCTTCGTCCAGGATGAGCATCTGGACCTGGCTCAGGTCGAGCATGCCCTGCTGCTGCAGGTCGAGCAGGCGGCCGGGGGTGGCCACGAGGATGTCGACGCCCTTCTTGAGCTTGCTGATCTGCGGGTTCATGCCGACGCCGCCGAAGATCACGGTCGAGTCGAGCTGCAGGTACTTGCCGTAGGTACGGACCGACTCTTCGACCTGGGCCGCGAGTTCGCGGGTGGGGGTCAGCACGAGGGCGCGGATGCCGACGCCGCCGAACTTGTTGGTGGCGCTGCGGCTCATGGTGAGCTTGTGCAGCATCGGCAGCGTGAAGGCTGCGGTCTTGCCGGTGCCGGTCTGAGCGCCGCCGAGCAGGTCGTGGCCTTCGAGAACGGCGGGGATGGCTTGCGCCTGGATGGGGGTGGGGGTGTCGTAACCGTGCTCGTGCACAGCCTTCAAGATGGCGGGAGCCAGCTTCAGTTCATCAAAATTCATTGGAAACAATAAGCGCCATACACGGCGCAGTGGCATCGGCCCGCTTGGCGTCTT
>Ga0163161_10000330_pt1 | contig 40454 bp, 37 predicted proteins | sample S45metaG_FD_129847 | JGI IMG/M metagenome (GOLD analysis project Ga0163161, IMG submission 129847) | Switchgrass rhizosphere microbial communities from Kellogg Biological Station, Michigan, USA - S4-5 metaG | ecosystem: Host-associated > Plants > Roots > Rhizosphere > Soil | place: USA... | reverse complement strand
TTTTTATTAGGATTACAAAAATAAGGTTTTTCATCAGAATTTATCTGTTTTTTAATGGTTATGAAGTTTGCATGCGCTTTTTCAATATAAAAAGCATTGTAAGCGCATGCTATTTTCATCAGAATTTATCTGTTTTTTAATGGTTATGAAGTTTGCATGCGCTTTTTCAATATAAAAAGCATTGTAAGCGCATGCTATTTTCATCAGAATTTAGCTGTTTTTTAATGGTTATGATAAGCGCTATTAACTGTCACTCTTCTCAAAGTACTCCAGGCTCAACTTCTCCCCATCAAAAACCACATAAGAATTGTAGTTAAACCAATCTCCGGTATTATAATACATGCTGTTATCGCCCAGATCAATAATCATAGGGAGGTGACGGTGCCCATAGATAAAGTAATCATAATGCTGTTTCGCCAATACTTCCTTGGAATGTACGGCCAGCCATTCCTCCTTTTCACCAAGGAAAGGCTCATCTTCCTTGATATTCACATTTCTACTTTTCACAGACCAGCCCGTTGCAATGCCCAGTCCGATCCTTGGCGGCAAGAGTGAAAACAACCAGTGGCATACCGGATTCCTGAACACCTTTCTTAACATCCTGTAGTTTCGGTCGCCCGGCCCTAGTCCGTCGCCGTGGTGCAGGTAAAAGCTTTTACCTCCCCTTTCAATGACCAGCTCATCGCTTACAATCTGCATCCCCATCTCTTTGGTAAAGTAATCCTCTACCCACATATCATGGTTGCCTTTAAAAAAATAAAGCTTAATGCCAGCATCAGACATGGCCGCCAGTTTACCCTGCAAACGAATAAAACCCTTGGGGATCACCGTCTTGTATTCAAACCAAAAATCGAATATATCTCCCATCAGGAAAAGCTCAGAGCAGGTAGGTTCTATGAGGTTAAGCCACCGTACAATACGGTCTTCACGGATACGGCTCTGTTCATGATTTGGAGATCCCAAATGAAAATCAGAAGCAAAATATATATTTTTTGTCATTAGTAATCAAAGATAGTGAACCATTCTATCAATCATACCCAAAAATAAATTTTGAAGCATATATGCCTGTCAGGCTTAAAAAGGCGCATAAAGACTATTACATCGGTATGCTTTGTCAGAATTAACTAAAATTTGAACCATTTCTTTACAATTCAGAACCATTACAAACTATTTTTGTAAATTCGCGTCAAATTTAAATACATGATTTCTACAGATATAGCCGTTATAGGCGCCGGACCCGTAGGGTTGTTTGCTATTTTTGAAGCAGGTTTATTAAAAATGCGTTGTCATTTAATTGATTATTTACCCCAGATTGGCGGTCAGCTGTCTGAGATATATCCAAAAAAACCGATCTACGATATTCCCGGTTATCCGAGTGTTCTTGCTCAGGAACTGGTAGATAACCTGCTTGAACAAGCGAAACCTTTCCACCCTGGCTTTACCTTGGGAGAACGTATCGAAAGTTTAGAAAAACGCGGAGAAGCAGATTTCGTGCTTACAACCAATATGGGTACCGTAATCGAATCTAAAGTGGTGGTAATTGCTGGCGGACTGGGCTGTTTTGAGCCACGTAAACCTGCAGTTGAAGGACTGGAGCAATTTGAAAACGGCCGTGGTGTAAACTACATGATCCTTGATCCGGAAAAATACAGGGGACAGAAAATGGTGATCGCCGGTGGTGGCGACTCGGCACTGGACTGGACGATCTTCCTGGCTGACATCGTTGATGAACTTACCCTGGTACACCGCAGCGAAAGCTTCCGTGGTGCCCCGGATTCGGTAAACAAAGTGATGGAACTTGCGGAAAGCGGAAAGATCAACCTGATCCTGAACAGCAACCTTAAATCTGTTTCAGGAGAAGGAAAACTGGAAAGTGTAGAGATCGTACATAACAAAACACTCGAAGTAACCAACGTAGAATCTGATCACCTGATCCCTCTTTTTGGATTAAGCCCTAAGTTAGGACCTATTGAAGCATGGAACCTCAACATCAGCAAAAGTGCTATTGAAGTAAACACAGATGACTATTCTACAAATATCCCGGGCATCTACGCCATCGGCGATATTAACACCTATACAAACAAATTAAAACTAATCCTTTGTGGATTCCATGAGGCAGCATTGATGAGCCATAGTGCTTACCAGTATATGAACCCAGGTGTTAAATACACCATGAAATATACAACTGTAAATGGAGTAGCAGAATTTTAATAATGGAAGAAAATAACATTACCGTACACGTCCAGAATCCGGATGGGAGTTTAACAGCCCTGGAAGCACCCGTGGATATGGGTTTAAGCCTGATGGAGTATCTTAAAGCATGTGAATATGATATCCTCGCTACCTGCGGCGGGATGGCGCTTTGTGCCACCTGCTGTGTAGATGTCCTGGAAGGCGAAGAAAAGTTAAAGGAAATGACAGATGATGAATATGCGATGCTGGATACCTTACCTGACCTTCTGCCAAATTCAAGGCTGGCCTGCCAGCTGCAGCTGAGCCACGATATGGACGGGCTGGTAGTTAAATTACACGGAACTTAATTATTATCTGCGTCTGCAAGCGTTTTTGCAGGATCGCCGATAGTTTTATAAGCACCTTCACCTTTTAATATTGCAAGCATTTTAGTGGAACTGGCCACCACTGATTTAGCAGCTTCCAATTCCTTATCATACTGGAATGCTTGCATTATTCTGCCCTTCTCAAAGTAGTACCTGCTCACAATCTGGCTTTCCAGTATCCTTTTGATTTCAGGCTTATGGGTCATCAGGTCTGTTTTCCTGGCCACAATCATCTTTGCCTTCAGATCTTCGAGATCAGCCTTAACCTCCGGCAGCTTCTGCTCCTTCTCGGCTTCGGCCCTCAGATCATTCAGTAACTTTTCCGTATTGGATACATAGGCGTAATCCTTCCCCTCAAGAGATTTGGTAAATGAGACATAATCTTCATCACTCAACGTAAACTCTCCCGCAGGGGCAATTACAGCATGACTTTTCCTGTAGGCATTTGCAAAATCAAAGAACATGCTTTTGCTGATCAGCGAGATCGTTACCGGGCTGAGCTTGTTAGCATTTAAAACCACATCAGGATAAACACCATTGCCATCATATACACTGCGGCCGGTTCTTGTATTGAACTTTGCAATCAGGGAATCAGCTATTTTACCACTTTTGCCCAGGCCACTTTTTTGCGAATAGTCAATGGCCTGGATACATCTTCCCGAAGGAGTGAAATATTTAGCTACTGTGATTTTCACAAGACTGTTGTAGGGAAGGTTAAAGGTTTGCTGTACAAGGCCTTTTCCATAACTGCGCTGCCCAATGATAACTGCCCTGTCCAAGTCCTGAAGCGCTCCGGCAACAATTTCTGAAGCCGACGCCGAAGATCCGTTGATGAGTACTGTCAGTGGAAGGTCCGGCAGGAGCGGCATTGCATTGGTCCTGTAGTTGATGGTTTTTTCTGGGTTACGCCCCTTTTGGGTAACGATAACCATATCCTTGTTTACAAAAAGATTGACAATTTTTACAGCCTCCTGCAAGATGCCCCCGCCATTATAGCGCAGGTCGAGGATCATTCCCTTCGGGTGCTGCTTATTTAATTCTACCGCAGCATTCTGTACTTCCTGCGCAGAATTTTCGAGGAATTTATCCAGTCTGATATAAGCGATGTCCCCTACCATTCCAGAATAGGTTACATTGGGCTGCCTGATTTCATCGCGGATCAGCTCTTTATGGATTAGAGACCCTTCCCTCAGCAGGAGCAGGTCGATAGCAGAACCACGCGGACCGCGCAGCAACTGGCTAACCTGAAGACGGTCTTTGCCTTTAACTTCTGTTCCATTGATCTTCATGATCTGATCACCGGCCAGCATCCCCTGTTTAAAGGCAGGATAACCCTCCGTAATTTCATTGACAAACAGCTTTCCCTCGATAAAAACTGTAGTTACCCCTATCCCTCCAAACTGCGTACTTACATACTTCAGTTTAAAATCTTCAACCTCAGATTCCGGGACATATACCGTATACGGGTCCAACGTATCCAACATGGCATCAATCCCACTTTTCATCAGGTCTGCCGGGTCAGTCTCATCTACATAATTGATGCTGATCTCTTTATAAAGCGAAGCAAAAATATCCAGGTTTTTGGAAACCAGGAAAAGTTCCTCCTTAAAAGACCAGGTTAAAGAAGCTACTGCAACAGTTGCAATCAGTACTGCAAACTTATTTTTCTTCATGAGCATGCAATTAGTAAAAGGGAAAGGAACCGCGTTTTATAATCTGTTTCCGTCAGGATCGGCAAGTGCCTTATTGATCGTGAATTCCACGTATCTCGTATCCCTTTTCAGCAATTGCGTCAACTGGTTTACCAGCTGATCTTCATTACCGGGCGCAAATGTCAAATTCTCTTTAGCTAACTCTCTGTATTTTCTTAAAACTTTGATTTTAACTCTTTGTGCCGTTTCGGGAGTGAATGTAAAACTTGCCATATATAAATTCTTTATTACAAAAATATAAAAAAAACAGCAGATCAATCGCACTTCTTATATTTACCAGCTTCATAAGCTAAAAGAGAAATGATTTAATACCCAAAAGCTTAATTCCACAAAAAACTCAAGTCATAACCAAACAGCACAATTAACTGAATTAACACCCTATTAAATAATACACAAACTGACTCATGATTAAAAAAACCAATTTTGCCCTCATCGGAATGGCTGTATGTATAGCCATCAGCGCACCGGTATCAGCGCAAAAAAAGACTGTTCAACCTAAACAGTCAGCCCCGGTAACTGCCGGAAGACCCATTCCTGTTGACCCCGATGTTAAAATAGGAAAACTGCCAAACGGCCTTACTTACTATATCAGGAAAAACACCGAGCCCAAAAAGAGGGCAGAACTTTATCTGGCAAACCGCATAGGTTCTTTGATGGAAAATGATGATCAGCAGGGTCTGGCACATTTTACAGAACATATGGCCTTTAACGGAACAAGGGATTTTCCGAAGAATGATATCATCAACTATCTGCAAAAAGCAGGTGTACGCTTTGGCGCCGATTTAAACGCCTATACAGGTTTCGACCAGACAGTATACCAGTTGCCTATACCAACCGACAGCGCAGAGGTTTTTAAAACAGGATTTAAGATTTTATCTAATTGGGCCGGCCGCATTTCCATGGATGGGGAAGAAATAGACAGGGAACGCGGCGTAATCATTGAGGAAGACCGTCAGCGCGGAAAAAATGCGCAGGAAAGGATGAGTAAACAGCTGCTGCCTGTATTGCTGAAGGATTCAAGATATGCTAACCGCATCCCTATAGGCAAAACCGACTTACTGAAAACTTTTACACATGACAAGATTAAAAACTTTTATGCCGACTGGTACAGGCCGGACCTGCAGGCCGTAATTGCGGTGGGCGACTTCGATGTGGCCGAAGTGGAAAAACTGATCATCGCGAATTTTTCTGACCTCAAAAATCCGGCGAAAGAAAAGGAAAGGATCACATATACGCTCCCGGACAATAAAGAGCCCCTGATCAAGATCATTACTGATCCGGAGCAGCAGTACAATGTCGCCTTCGCGATCTACAAACACCATGGTACGATAGCAAAAACCACCTCAGACCTGCAAAAGAGCCTGATGTACAGCATGATCAACGCTATGATCTCCGCGCGTTTCCAGGAAATACTGCAGAAAGGAAATGCACCATTCCTGTTTGCACAGAGTTCTTTCGGCCCTTTTCAGGGCGGAATAATTTCAGGCCTGAATGCCTTCCAGACCGTAGTGGCAGCAAAATCCGGTAAAGATCTTGAAAGTGCCATCAGCGCAGCAGGAGCAGAAACTGAAAGAGTAGCGAAATATGGCTTCGTACAATCCGAACTCGATGTGGTAAAAAGGAACATTGAAGCCGGGAACGAGAAGAAACTCAAGGAAAAAGATAAAACTGCTTCTGCGTCATTCGTACAGCAGTACCTGAGCAATTTCCTCAGCGGCTCTCCAATGGGATCTATCGATTTCAGCTATGCCGAAACAAAGAAAAACGTTGCTGCCATTACTCTCGCCCAGGTAAATGCCCTGGCAAAAACACTGCTTACGCCAAACAACCAGATCCTTATTGTGCAGGCCCCTGAAAAGGATAAAGCTAACCTCCCTTCATCGGCAGCACTGCTGGCAGCCTTCAATAATGCAGGTAAAAATATCACTCCCTATGTAGACAATGCAGTAAATAAACCCCTGCTTGCTACAATTCCTAAAGCCGGTAAAGTAACCGCAGAAAAAAAATACGAAGATATAGGTGTTACAGAATGGACATTGAGCAACGGGATTAAGGTAGTCCTTAAACCGACAGATTTCAAGAATGATCAGATCGCTTTCAGCTCTTTTGGGAAAGGTGGGACCTCTGTGGCAGATGCGAACGACTATCAGTCGGCCGACTTCTCTGAGATCATCCAGCAAAGCGGTGTAGGTGATTTTAACCCATCACAGCTCAATAAACTACTGGCTGGCAATACTGGCAGGGCCGGATCTTATATTGATGAATTGTATCAGGGATTTTCCGGCAGCTCCTCTCCAAAAGATATCGAAACTGCCTTTAAAATGGTATACGCCTACGCTGCCAATCCCAGGAAAGACACGGAGATTTACAGTAAATACATCAGCGATTACAAGGTAACACTGGAAAATAAAAATGCCAGTCCTTCAAGTGTCTTTGCAGATACCGTACAGGCGGTCCTTTCTTCCTACAACAAAAGGAGCATGCCCACAACAATGGCTGATCTGGATAAGGTATCTCTTGATAAGGCTTTTGCCTTTTATAAAGACCGTTTCGCAGATCTGGGAGAACAAACTTTTGTGTTTGTAGGTAATTTCGACCTCGCAACAATCAAACCTCTGGTAGAAACTTATATCGCCAGTCTGCCATCCCTGGGCAAAAAACAAAATTTCGTCGATCTTGGCTCCAATCCCCCTAAAGGCATTGTCAGCAAAACGGTTTACAAAGGCCTTGAAGATAAAGCCAGCGTACAGCTGTATATCCATGGTGATTACGATTACACATCTGAAAATAATACCCAGCTCGAAGCGGTAAAAAGTGCGCTGGAAAATAAGATCCTGGAAAGGCTGCGTGAAAAAGAAAGTGGCGTATACAGCCCTTCTGTAGGCCTGAGTGTAGGCAAATTACCTACTGCACATTATTACTTTACCATATCCTTCAGCTGCGCTACCGCTAATGTTGAAAAACTGATCGCGGCAGCAATGGAAGAAGTGAAGAACATCAAGACCAGTGGTGCTTCAGCAGATGACATCTCCAAATTTAAATCTGAGGAACACCGCCAGATGGAGCTCAACCTTCGTAATAACAGCTACTGGCTGGGATACCTGACCACCAGGCTAAAATATGGCGATAACCTCAACCAGCTGCTGCGTAATCAACAACTTACCGATGCGGTAACTGTTGGATCTACAAAGGCCGCTGCACAGCAATTCCTCAACGAGAACAACTTTATCCGCCTGGTATTAATGCCGCAGAAATAGCAGTATAACATAAAGGCCAGAAATTCTGGCCTTTATGTTATACTTACTTCGCCTCTACACCCACCGGGCCGCTCGGCTCACTTTCATTCTTCAGCCTGTCCAGCGCAGTCACCAGATAATTGTACCGTTTTCCCTTTTCGGCCGTCGTATCCATAAAAAACGTAAAGTCCTCGAAACTTACCCTGATGATCTTAGACGGATCAAGAATTCCGATCTTCTCTCCTTCAGCAAAACGATAAATCACATATCCCGAAGCCGTTTCGCCATCACTGGCTTTTAATGGTGCCGTCCATTTCAGCTGTACACCTGTCGCTGTAGCTTCAGCAGTAAAAGTCTGTGGGACGTTTGGAACCACCTCGTCCAGCCATGGCATCTGCGGCGGCAGCGCAGGATACTTATACAGATCATTTCTCAGCGAATCTGCTGTGCCCCTTGCCACTGTTGACAGTGATTTCGAACTAAAAAATATACTCCCCTGTACCCGGTTATTTGCACGGATGTACCTGATCTGATTAGGGATCTCCTCCGGCTTTCTCCAGGCTGCTTCCATGCGCTGGTTTACCAGATAGGCCGCCTGGCCGATATACAAATGCCTGCCGTAGGTATTGTTGCTCCACCAGTCTACCAAAGTAGCAAAAGGGGCCGCCCTCCGGGTAAAACTAAAATAAATCTGTGGATTGATATAATCTACCCAGCCCTCTTTAATCCACTTCCTCGAATCTGCATACAGCTCATGATAGTTGGAAAGCCCGTGTGTGGCAGAGCCCAGCGTATCTTCATTACTGTTTTTCCAGATCCCAAATGGACTGATACCAAACTTCACGTAATTTTTATAATGATGGATACTGTCGTCCAGCTGTTTGATCAGCATGTCCACATTGTTTCTTCTCCAGTCCTTGATATCAGTAAAACCATTGGAATATTTACCAAAGGTAGCACTGTCATTGATCCGCTGCCCCTCGATAGGATAAGGATAAAAATAGTCATCGAAATGAATCCCGTCCACATCATAGCCTTTTACCACATCCAGGATCACCTGAACAATATATTCCCTTACCTCGGGCAGTCCCGGATCAAATTGTTTCTTGCCGCCATACGTAAAGAACAGATCCGGACGTTTACGGGTCATGTGGTCATCGCTTGCAAATGAATTGGCAGACATTGATGCACGGTAGGGATTAAACCAGGCATGCAGTTCCATTCCGCGTGAATGGGCCTCTTTAATCGCAAACTCCAGCGGATCATATCCGGGAGCTGGCGCAAGGCCCTGCTTACCCATCAGCCACTGGCTCCAGGGCTCCCTCGACTTCCGGTAAAAAGCATCTGCTGTAGGGCGAACCTGCAGGATAATCGCATTCATACCTGTTCTCTTATGCTGCTCCATCAGGCCAATCAATTCCTGCTTTTGCTGATCTATACTTAAACCAGCCCGTGACGGCCAGTCGATATTCTCTACAGTAGCTACCCACACGCCTCTAAACTCCCTTTTTGGAGCAATTTTTGTTGGTATCTGCGCAATTAAGATGTACGGGGTAATAAAAGTTGTGAAAATTGTAAAAACAATCTTTTTCAGCATTATAGTTGTTTTTGGTAGTGTACAGTTTAACTCAATATGGGGAATTACTGATGATCAGCAATTCTCAACATCAGCAAGTAAACGATTTTTTTTAAAGGTCTTATACAATTTTTAGATTTTTTTACCACGAATTATATAATTTATCCTATGTTCGTTCTTTTTAATACATAGGTAAGCACAAATAAATAAAGCATAAAAGACCTCAATTTTTTGATTCAAATGTCAGACCAAAAAGATCCTGTTAACAAAGGAGACCGCAATAAAATCTATTTTCTAATCGTCGTTATTTTAGCATTACTCGGAACAAATGCTTTTCTTTTTTTCAGGGACAAGCACGAAAAAGAACGTTTTGTTACTACCAATACAGAAAAGGACAGATTGAAGCTGGAGGTAGAAAAGATCGAAGTAGAATTTGACAAGGTTAACCTGATGAATGTGGCCCTCACTGAGAAACTTCAGAATGAGCAAAAGCAGGCAAGAAAAAAGATTGCCGAGCTGAAAAAAGCTTTACAAAAGGGAGAAGTGACCGAAGCAGAACTGGCCGCAGCACAGGACGAGCTCAAAAAACTCAAGACATTTTTAACCGGTTATAAAGAAGACATAGGGCATCTGGAGAAAGAAAACACCTACCTCAAATCAGAAAGGGATAGCCTTACTACCTCGGTAAATTCTGTTAAAGCATTAGCGAGCGATCTGGAGAAGAAAAATTCAGAACTGGCAGCAAAAGTTAAAAGCAGTGCTGCACTGAAAGCATTCAATGTCCGCCTGGTAGCCTATAAAGTAAAAAACAGCGGCAAAAATGTAGAGGTGAGCAAAGCTTCCGGAGCACAAAAACTAATCACCTATTTTAATATCATTCCCAATCAGCTGGCTGAGAAAGATTACCATAAAATCTACATCCGTATTTTTGATCCTGCAGGAAACCTGATTGCCAATGAAACCAATATGTTTGAGGCAGATGGGCAGGAAATGCAATACAGTGAAATGATCAGTATTTCTTACAACAATGACGATACAAACTATAACCTGGAATGGGTAAACCCTAAGCCCTTCATCAAAGGGACTTATTCTGTCATTCTGTATGCAAACGGATTTACGATGGGAAAAGCAGCACTGGACCTGAAATAGCAGTGCTGTAAGTTGAAACTATACTAAAGGAAAACTTAGATAGAAAACAGTGCCCGTTTCTGCGGAGGATTTGAAATTGATCGATCCTCCGGCATTCTCCACTGCCTGTTTTACAAAAGCCAGCCCAAGCCCCGTACCAGAAGATTTCGTCGTAAAGTTAGGGACAAAGATCTTCTCCTGAAGGTCAAGGTCAATACCCTTGCCATTGTCTTCCACTTCTACAAAAACGAAGTCAGAATCATTGGTAATCTTCACATAAACCAGGCACTTATCCTTACCGGAGGTTGCCTCGATCGCATTTTTCAGCAGGTTGTTAAACGAGCGCAATAACTGGTCTTTATCGCCAAGTATCAGCGTCTCCTTGTTAGTCAGGTTAGAAATATAGATTTCGGCACCGGAAGAATTGACAAACACATTCCTGCTTTGTTCAATAACGGGGATCAGCAGCAACTGCTCCAGTTTGGTATCCGGCATTTTCGCAAAGTTCGAAAATTCAGAAGCAATCGTAGCCAGGCTGTCGATTTGTTCAACAAAAGATTTGTAGAACCGTTCAAATTTAAGTTCAAAATTAGGGTCCTTCTCTTTCCATGATTTCTCCAGCAGCTGTACGCCCAGTTTTAAAGGCGTCAGCGGGTTTTTAATCTCATGCGCAACCTGTTTAGCCATTTCCCGCCAGGCGCTCTCACGTTCAGACTTTGCCAGCTTCACCGCACTGTCTTCCAGCGCAGAGATCATTTTATTGTATTCTTTAATCAAAGAGCCGATCTCATCATGTCTTGACCATATAATGGGCTGGTTCTTTTGCCCGAGTTTTGTTTTCCGGATACTTTCCTGGATAAATGTCAGCGGACTGGTAATCTGGTTGGCGAGGAACACTGCAAGTACACCGATAGCCACAAATACCAGTGCATAAATATTGATCAGTGTATTGATGAACAGGCCAATCTTTGCCTGATAATCTGCTTCATTCCCATAATAAGGAAGCCCGATATAGGCGACAGTCTGGTTCTGTGCATTCCGGATAGGAGCATAAGCCGCAGAATAAGTAAACTCCCCTATAGCTTCTGTCGGGTTCGTGTATTCTGAGCGCTGCAGCAGTTTCAGATAGATGATCGCCTTGGCACCCATTTTTGGCCCTACAATACCGTAGTCATACAGCTTTGGCAAAGAAGTAAAAAGCAGGTTCCCGTTTACATCAAACAGGTTCAGATAGGCAGAATTGATATCTGCGAACTGGTTAAAGTTCATGATCGCCTGGTCTGTGTTTTTGGGGATGCCCGTAGCAAATATTTGTCTTTCGTAAGAAAGCTGAACCTTTCTGATCCTTTCCCTGATAAAGTCCTCCTGCTGCTTTCTGTACTCGTCCCTGATATAAAAGAAGGTAGACCAGCCTACGATCAGCAAAGTGGCTACTACAGACAATACAATCGACAGTTGAATCCTGGTTTTGTAAAGGATCTTGTTCGCATTAATCATCAGGGACCTGTTGATATTGAACCAGCCTCCCCAGCTTTCGTCAATATTTTTCAGTAACCAGATCACTACATAAAGTGCGGCAGAAAAGAGAATGAAAACAAGAAAAAAGAATGATAATGCAGCAAGCCTCACAATATAAGTGACCTTCTCCTTACTGATCACAATGATCTTTGAATTGCTTGCCGTATAGATCAGATGGCTGTAACCCACTTTAGGTTCATTTACAAAAACCGGCTCACCATATTTCCCTTTAAATTCATTATTGGCCAGTTTGTAAGTGTACTTGCCCGACTGCTTGATGAGCTTATTGTTATTATAAAATGCAAAAGAATAATTACTGTAATCATCTTCATTTTTTAGTTTCCCGTCTATCAGCAGTTCCGGGAACTGGCTGCTGTAGTTATATTGCTGGGATTTCAGCTCCACTACCAGTGTGCCCAGGATGTGGCTGTCATCAAATATCGGTACAATACCAAAATAGTTCTGGTAACCAAAAGTATCATTCAGGCGGTAGAAGAAATTAGAGATCTTTACCGAACCTGAACGCACCAGGTCCTGATAATGCTCCAGGGAGTTATCGCCACCCTGTGTTTTTACCGAGTCTTTGATATTGAACTCGTAAAAATTATGTTCAAATGGCGACAGGTATCCATCTAAAAAAGTTTTGGTGATATAGTTCTGCAGGGCAAGGTGCCTGTTGGATTTCGGGCTTTTAAAATAATCTGCAATAAACAGGTCATTGGAAATCCCGTTCCCCAGGCTCTCAATAGAATTGATCACTTTAGGGTCATCAGAAGACTGGAGCTTCTGCGCGATCACATACCTGTTACTGCGTTCCTTGATATCATTAAATTTCAGGTACTTTATCGATGAGATAAAGGCCAGACAAAAGAACATGGCCGCAAAAACCCCGATAGAGAACTTGTTACGCTGAATATAGATATTGTATGAAATGATAAAAAGGAACAGCGCATAGGCAATAAAAAAAACAGTAAAGGCCGTACTCATCATAAAAATGAAATACAACGCAAACATAGAAAGGAACAGGATCAGCCGTTCTTTGTGCGTCACTCTTAACTGTTTTGTCAGCTCTATAATAATACTTGCAATCAGGTAGACATTAAACCATACCAGGCAGAGAATAATAATACATACCCAGCTCAACCAGCCAAGGTTAATAATATTTGTAATATCAAAGTTAATCTTGGAATTGTAAATCAATCCAAAAAAGACAGTATTGATCAGGAATGCAATTCCTGAAAAAAGCAATATAGCGATCAGGTGAAATGCCAAACCCAGCGTCCTGCTCCGGGATATCCAAACAGGGAACTGATATTTTTCTCTATAGGTATAAATAAAGAGCACCACCCATGTTAATGCCAGTACGTTGAGCAGAAAATCACCTACAGAGGGCAAAAAGAAACTTTCTGCATAGATAGCGGGACTAAAAATGGCAAGGTTAAACTGGTGATTGAACCAGCCGTATTCCAGATCAGTAATCCTTATTGCGAAGAAGAAAAGAGCCAGCAAGAGCGTAGCCTTAATCAGATGGCCCTTTTTAACCAGCCATGCACAGAATGAATTGGTGAATAAAGCAAAGCAGAACAGCCCTATCACCCATAACCATACCTGTATCGCCGCATAGATCCCCTGGGTATAATTGGGATTAAGCTTTACTTCAAACAGTAACTTCCCATCCAGGTTGGTAATCCCGAAAACCTCCTCGTCCATAAAAGATGCCAGCACAAGGGAATTTGTAGAAGATATTCCTTTCACAATTCCATTCCGTAGATACCTGTTCTGAATGCTGTATTGGTTTTTTACATCGAGCAGAAAAATCAGGGTATAATTCCCCTGTGTTTTCTTGATTACTTCATACCATCCGTTCGGAAACTGGATAAAAGAAGATCCTTCTTTTATTTTAGAAGGATCTGATGGTATAGCTTTATAGGAACTCCAGAATTTTAATACCGAATTTTCATAGGTCAGTATATTGATTCCTTTAGGCCTGTAATTATTGATATAGTTTAAGGCATAAACTTCGTTCAGGTGAAACTGCTTTGCATGTTCAACCTTTTGCAGGTCTGCAAGATAACTATATACTGTCCGTTCATTTAAGGCGAGATTCTCCTGAAGAATCTCTGCCTCGTGTTGTAAGAGGTCTTTTTTTGTTATTGAATGCTTTAAAGATAATGCTGTAACAATACAGCATGCTCCCAGAATCAATAATAGAAATCTAATTTTAGCCCCAATATTCACACCGGATATAATTAATACAAATGAAATTAAACCGGAATAGCTGCAGAACTGGTCTGTACAGCCCTGTTAACTTTTTTAACAAGCCCCTGAAGTACATTTCCCGGGCCTACTTCGATAAACTCATCCGCTCCGTCAGCAAGCATACGCTCTACAGTCTGTGTCCAGCGTACAGCGCCCGTTAACTGTGTAATCAAATTAAATTTAATCTTTTCAGGATCTGTCTGCGGAATAGGGTCAACATTCTGATAAATCGGACATACAGGAGGCAAAATTGTAGTATTTTCAATCGCTTCCTTTAATTCAATTCTGGCAGGCTCCATCAGAGGCGAGTGAAAAGCACCGCCTACATTTAATTTCAATGCCCTTTTTGCACCAGCCTCAGTCAGTTTCGCACAGGCAAGATCTATACCTTCAATACTACCTGAAATCACCAGCTGGCCCGGGCAGTTGTAGTTTGCAGCTACTACTACTTCATCTATTTCTTCACAAATCTTTTCTACTACGTCATCTGCCAGTCCCAGGATAGCGGCCATTGTAGAAGGTTGAAGTTCACAAGCTTTCTGCATGGCGTTAGCCCTTGCGATCACCAGCTTCAAACCATCCTCAAATGAAATTGCTGATGCAGCAACCAAAGCAGAAAACTCTCCTAAAGAGTGTCCGGCAACCATATCAGGTTTAAAATCATCCCCCAGGGATTTTGCAAGGATTACCGAATGCAGAAATATTGCAGGCTGGGTTACTTTTGTTTGTTTCAGTTCTTCATCAGTACCGGAGAACATAATGTCACTGATACGAAAACCTATAATATCATTTGCTTTCTCAAACAACTCTTTAGCCGCTTCACTTTCGTAAAGCTCCTTGCCCATGCCTGAAAATTGTGCGCCTTGTCCCGGGAATAAATATGCTTTCATTAGTTTTTTCTATGGTATAAAAGGCTCCTGAGAGCCTGTATTAATATTAAATTTTTTAGTTTTAGTGCAGCTTCGCGGTAATTAACCTCAAAAACTCGGCCCTTGTTTTATCGCTTGCAAATCCACCTGTAAAAGCAGATGTCGTAGTGACAGAATTTTGCTTCTGTATACCTCTCATTGCCATACATAAATGCTGGCATTCTATCACAACCGCCACACCTGCAGGCTGCAAAGTTTCCTGTATACAGTCCCTGATCTCGTTGGTCAGGCGTTCCTGTACCTGTAACCTTCTTGCAAAGGCATCCACCACACGCGGGATTTTGCTTAATCCAACAATATGTCCGTTAGGAATATAAGCCACATGTGCTTTTCCGAAGAAAGGAAGCATATGGTGCTCGCACATAGAATATACTTCGATATCCTTTACCACAACCATTTGGCTGTAGTCTTCTTTGAACATGGCCGAGCGCAGGATCTCTGCCGGGTCCAGGTCATATCCATGGGTAAGATACTGCAGTGATTTGGCGACCCGCTCAGGGGTTTTCAGCAATCCTTCACGCGAAGGGTCTTCGCCAAGCGTAGTCAGGATATCTGCATAGTGACTGGAAATAGACGCGATTTTACTGGAATTGTAACGGTCTACCTTAATATATCCATCGTTCTCCTCATCAAAAGGATCTTGTATATGATTTTCCATTGATATGTTTAATTACCGAAATATTCAACAAAGTTATTTTCGGTCTCGTAAATTTTGATACAGTGCAGCTGTGCACCGCCGGCATTGATATGTGGTATCAGCTGTTCCCAGATGGCAACAGCAAGGTTTTCTGTAGAAGCCAGTTTATCTTTCATGAAATCTACATCGAGATTCAGGTTTCTGTGATCCAGTTTATCAATGATATGTTCATTGATAATAACCTTTAACCATTTGAGATCCACCAGAAATCCCGTCTCCGGGTTGATATCACCCTTCACAGTCACAAAAAGCTGATAGTTGTGACCATGCCAGTTAGGATTGGCACATTTGCCATAGACTTCCAGATTATGATCCTCAGACCAGTCTGGCCTGGCCAGTTTGTGTGCAGCGTTAAAAGATTCCTTACGGGTTATATAAATCATTCTTATAGTAATTGACTGCAAATATACGCAGAAAGCTTAAAGTAGAAAGTTTTATCAGGTTTTGCTTTGGTCAACACAGCAGCGGTTTACCGCCGGATGAAAATTCTCGTAACTTCGTTAAATGAAGATATTGATTGTAGCAGCAACAAGAGCAGAGTTATCCGGCCTCTGTAGCCATTTCGAACTGCCTGAAGGAGATTTCATCGAAACTCCCCGTTTCGACCTGTTAATTACCGGCGTAGGAATGACCGCTACGGCATTTGCCCTGGGGAAACACCTGTCTCCCTCATATAGCCTGATAGTCAATCTGGGTATAGCCGGCTGTTACGAGTGGAAATATCCTTTAGGCAGCCTGTTAAATATTACTCAGGATACCTTTGCCGAGCTGGGTGCCGAAGATAAAGATGAGTTCTTAACCATTGATGCCCTCGGCTTTGGGAAGAGCATGTATGAATCAAAAAACACCCTCAGTACACCGATCTTCAGCAAGCTGCCAAAAGTAAGCGGTATTACGGTCAATAAGGTTCATGGGAATAAGGTCAGCATCAAAGCCGTGGAAAATCGCCTTCAGCCGGTGACAGAAAGTATGGAAGGTGCAGCCGTATTTTATTGCTGCGAACAATCATCCAGCCCCTGCATACAGGTACGCAGTATCTCTAACTATGTGGAAGAAAGAAACCGCGAATCCTGGAAGATAGGTTTGGCAGTAAAAAACTTAAACGACTGGGCAATCGAATTTTTGACAAACAGTTAACCGACCGCCTTTACGAACTCCTTACATTTACCGCATGAAACTTTCACTTGGATTTTCCCCCTGCCCTAACGATACTTTTATATTTGACGCGTTGATCCACCACAAGATAGATACCGAAGGACTGGAGTTCGAGGTGTCATTCGATGATGTGGAAACGTTAAACCAAAAAGCAGTCAGGTCAGAACTGGATATTTCCAAATTAAGTTTTCATGCTTTTGCCCACCTGGCAGATAAATATGCCCTGCTGGATGCCGGCAGCGCATTGGGCTTTGGTGTTGGCCCCCTGCTGATCTGCAAAAACGAAGGACTGATCAACAGCGAAAAATTAAGGGCAGAAAATTCAACCCTCAGGATCGGCATCCCGGGAGAACTGACTACCGCGAATTTTCTGCTGGGTATCGCTTTTCCCAATTTACGGAATAAACAGGTCATGGTATTCTCCGATATCGAGAATGCCTTGTTAAATGATGAAATCGATCTTGGCCTGATTATTCATGAAAACCGCTTTACCTATATGGACAAAGGGCTGCACAAAGTAGTAGACCTTGGTAGTTACTGGGAAGAACTGACCGGCTGTGCTATTCCACTGGGTGGTATTGTGGTCAACCGAAACCTTGACGAAGACGTACAGTTGAAAGTGAACCGGCTGATACGCAAGTCTGTAGAGTTTGCTTTTGCCAATCCAAAATCAGGAATTGACTTTATATCCAGTCATGCCCAGGAAATGGATGAAGCCGTAATGTACAAGCACATTGAACTTTATGTGAACCAGTATTCTGCAGATCTGGGCACAGAAGGAAGAAATGCCATAGATACCATGTTTAGGATGGCGCAGGAACAAGAAATTATCCCCGCTATCACCAAAGACCTGTACGTAACCAAATACTAATTACTGGTTGCAGGGCCCGTCAGGGATCTCTTTAGTAATCCTGATTAACCTGGTGACTACCAGTGTAGAATCGAAGTCTGCCGATACCATCAGGCTGTCAGATTTAATGACATGACACTCTGCCTCTATATAGACAGGCTCATAGGGTTTTTCGAAATTGAATTTACTATACGCAAGTTCCAGTGTTTTAGCGCTGTCTGCCACCCAAAATTCACGCCCCTCTTCACAATCAGTAAAGGAGTGTATTTCAGGCCCATAGCTATACAGTCCCTTTATTATTCTGGTTGTGTCCTTTTGCTCTTGTGACGTTGGCCGGTTACAGGCAGCAAAAATAACAGACACCGCAGAGAATAATAATGCTGTATGTTTAAAGGAATTCATGTTAAAGATCTTTGTTTAAATTATTGATGTTCTTAACGCTCAAATTAGATGACAAAGCTGATGCCATAAAAGAGAAAATACTCACCGTAACAAATACTAATAGAAAATCTTTCCATTTTAGGCCAATTGGGTAGGCGTTACTGATCAGCAGATTATCCTGTGACATCTTGATCCATCCAAATTTCTGCTGCATCAGGCAAAATCCGAAGCCAATTAGCAAACCAAAAATACAGCCGGCCATGGTGATCATCATCCCTTCAAAAAGAAAAATCCTTTTGATCAGGCTTTTGCCCGCGCCAAGGCTGCTGAGAATAGCGATATCCTTTAGTTTGTCGATCACCAGCATAGTCAATGAACCGATAATATTAAATATTGCGATAATGAGGATAAATGTCAGGATGATATAAACAGCCCATTTCTCCGTCCCCAGTATATTGTATAGTGCTTTATTCTGCTCAATTCTGTCTTTGACAATAAAGCCTGCCCCAAGCTGTTCTTCTATCTTTTCCTTAAATGCATCTGCATCGATTCCTTTCTGCAGGTTAATCTCAATGGAGGAGATTTTAGTCTCTTCCTGCAATAGTTTACGCGCAAAGCTCAGCGGCACAATGGCGATATTGTCGAAATCCTGCTGCACCTCAAAAATGCCTGAAACCGGTATGTACAGATCTACAAAATCATCTGACGGATTCACCGAGCTGGATGTGATGCCTTTCCTTGGTGAAAACACCTGCAGCTGGGTAAATGGATCATTGGTATTTACCATCAGGTAATTCTGTATGGCAGAGCCGATCACTGCATTGGGCCCGCTGCTGTTCTGAATCACAAACTTGCCCTGGATAGTAATACTGTCGAGGCTCTTGTTCTTTAAATAGGAAGTACTCACACCCTTTACCAGTCCTACCGACTGCTTGTCATGGTACCTGAGCAAAGCATTTTCCGAAAGCACCTGAGTATAGGAATAAATTGATTGATTCGTACTAAGCTGCTTAAAATAGGCCGTATTAGGATCAAAGGTCTTCCCTTTTGCCGGTGCGATTACCAGTTGGGGCGTGATCGTATTGAACATCTTTAACACCACCTCTTCAAAGCCGTTAAACACGGATAAGATAATGATCAGTGCCGCACTGCCTACAAATACCCCTAATACAGATATTGTAGAAATAATATTTATAGCATTGGTAGACTTTTTAGCGAAAAGATACCTGCGGGCAATATAGAGGGCTGTGTTCAAATGTAGGTTCGTTTATTCAAATATACAGGTCCTTATCTTAAAAAAGGATTGTTTTCCTTCTCATACCCGATATTGGTGATATCACCATGACCCGGGTAAACCACCACACTGTCTGGCAGTACAAAAAGTTTTTCCCTGATGCTGCTCAGCAGCTGCGCATGATTGCCGCCCGGAAGGTCTGTCCGTCCGATACTGTTATAAAACAGCACATCCCCGCCAATCAGGAAGTTATCTTCCCTCGCATAAAAGCATAAGTGTGCCGGAGAATGGCCCGGGGCAAAGATCAGCTCCAGTTCACTGTTTCCAAACACTACCTTTCCTGTCTCTTCCAAAAACACTTCAGGATCTGGTGAAAGTTCGTAATTCATGCCCATTTGAGGTGCATAACTTGCTACAGCATGTAAAACCGGCAATTCTCCGGAATGGAACTGCGGCTTTAACGACCAGTTGTCAAAGACAAATTTGTTTCCCAGTACATGGTCGATATGACAGTGCGTGTTCAGCAGCAGCACGGGTTTCAATCCGCTTTCCCTGATCCATTTCACAAAAACATTCTGTTCATGGCCATCATATATTCCCGGATCAATGATCACACATTCGCCCGTTTCATCATATAAAACGTAGGTATTCTCCTGATAAGGATTAAAGGTAAATTTCTGGATCGTAATCATTGGATCTGGTATTTATTTTTTCCACTTAAAGGTATCGATCATTCGCTCAATATCCTTTTTTATAAAACCCACTACAGGGGCAATAGAATCATATTGCGGGCGCTCGTTAAAATATAATGCTCCCCTGAAATAATGTTTGGCGCTGTCGGTTAAGAAAAACTGGACTGATGATGCCGTGTTACCTTCAATTGCATAATATACGCCATAAACTTTGCGTTCAGGGAAGTTAATCAGTTTCTGATCAATCGCATTGGCTTTAACGGTATGTTTAAATGCGAGAGTACGGGCATCCTCTACGAGTCCGTAATATTCTTTTGCCGAAGAAATATCATAATAAGTAAGGTGCAGCCTGGCATTAAACTGTGGAAAATTCAGGTTGTTCCAGCAGTTTCCGGCGCCACGCTCATTGTCGGCCTCCATCATGGCGTACCTTGGATATTCAAAAGTAAAAGGACATCCTGCGTTATAATTCAGGTATTCTTTTTTTGGAAATTTGATATGAAAATAACCTCGCGGCTTGGGCACATAACTTTCATTGTTACAGGCCGAAATACTGCATATAAACAGCAATACAACCAAAATCACCAGGTTTTTGATCATAGCTTCATCTTAAGGATTCCAGATAGACCAGGCACGAAGGGCCTGCAGGTGAAGCATTTCCAAACCATTTTTAACCACAGCGCCCTTGGCTCTTGCACGGCGCATAAATTCCGTCTCTTCGGGATTATACACCAGATCGTATGCAAGATGCTGATCTGTCAGTAAATGATAAGGTATTTCAGGAGCTGCTTCCACATTAGGGAAAGTCCCAAGCGGGGTAGTATTAATAATCAGCCGATGTGAAGACATCAGTTCTTCTGTGATCTGCCCATACAGGATCGCATCCGGTACAGCCGATCTGACTACTGAAAGATAAGCAATATTCAGCTGGTCTAAAACATATTTCACTGCCTTTGCCGCACCGCCGTCACCCAAAACCAGGGCTTTCGTATGGTGCTCCTTCAGATAAGGCTTAAGAGATTCAGCGAAACCAAAAGCATCAGTATTGTAACCTTTCAGCCACTTTTCACCGTTCTTTTTTTCAATAGAAATACAATTTACCGCTCCTATCGTTTTTGCTGCATCATCCAGCTCATTCAGATAGGGCAGTACATTCACTTTATGAGGGATCGTGATATTCAGTCCCCTCAGACTGGTATTTTCTTCAGTTAAGCCATTGATGGCATCAATATGCTCCATGGGGAACAGCTCGTAGCTGCAATCCTCAATCCCCTCCTGTTCAAATTTCTCAGTGAAAAATTTCTTAGAAAAAGAATGTCCAAGCGGGAAGCCTATTAATCCAAATGTTCTCATGATGAATTGGATTACTTGCCCTGATTCAGAAAATAATCGAAAGTATCGCCCCTTAATCCCAAACGGATAGTCTCCAATGGGATCACTTCGGCCGGTGCGATATTGCCCAGGTTTACATTACTGCCAATCAGTTTGATAAACCATACCTGCTGTTCCTTCTGAGGAGCTTCCCAGATGATCGTTTCCTGAGGGATCTGCGTCAGAATTTCATCCACCAGGCCTTCACGAACTTCGCCGGAGCCTCTGTAAATTCCTACATTTCCACCTTCTCTGGCTTCAGCGATCACCTTCCAGGCGCCCGCCTCAATTTCTGCGTTCATCAGCTTGATCCATTTATACGGCGCAAATATTTTTGTCGCGTCTTTAGAACCTACCTCAGAGATTACGGTTACGTGTTTGGCAAGCTTACTTATATATTCACATTTAAGGTCGTGTTCAATCTCGATAGAACCATCTGATACTTCAGCATATTCCATACCGTACTGCTCCAGTACACGGATATAATCCTCAAACTGGTTGCGAATGATAAAAGCCTCGAATAATGTTCCACCGAAATAGGTAGGAATACCCGCACTGCGGTATATATCGAGTTTTTCTTTCAGCTTTGGTGTCACAAAGGAAGTGGCCCAACCTAATTTAACAATATCTGAATGTATGCCTGCAACATCTATAAAGTCTTCTGTCTGTCTTAAACTAAGGCCTTTGTCCATTACCATGGTAATGCCGCTCTGGCGTGGTTTAACCGGACGTTCCGGAATATTATTTAATGGGTAATTCATATCTGCTGCAAAGGTGATAAAAAAAATCAAGACTGTTCATTAGAATATTTTTGATTTTCGTCACCTTTTTGTGGTAACACTAATGCCTCTACGTCGTTAAAATGAACTATTTATCATTCTGCAAACTATCTGATATACTTATTGATCACCTCTACAATAGCCCTGTTATCCTGTAACTGCGGCAGGTATTCAAACAGGATATAATGTTTATCCGGGTCGGTAACCAATGCGGTTTCAAGATATATAATAGCTTCATTGTTCTGCCCCAGGGCAAACAGGTACGCCACCATACGATAATACAATTCTGCTGCATCAGGATTATTTTTAATGCCGTCAGCGATGGTTTCTGAAGCTTCAAGCAAACGCCCCTGTTCATATAAAACGGTAGAGAAATCCAGCCAGGCTTCTATGTCGAGCGGATTATACTCCAGCACTTTGTAGTAAGCTTCAACAGATTGCTCAATCTGGCCCAGCTTATAATAAGCATCCGCCATTGCAAACCAGAAGTCAGGATTTTCATCATCCAGCTCTATTGCTTTCTTATAAAAATGAAGCGATTCAAAATAACGCTCCTCAAAGTTCAGCGTTACGCCGATACCGAACCAGGCATCTGCCAGCTTACCGTCCATTTTTACAGATTTTTTGTAATAGGCACGTGCTTCGTCCATCCGTTCCAGCTTTTCATAACATTCGCCGATGGCACAATAGGTATCTGCATTAGGTTTTTCGTATTCCCAGGTTTGTTTATATACCTCAATGGCTTCAGCATAGCGATCAAGCTGCACCAGCGCATTTCCTTTATTGTAGTAAGCTGATGCAAAATTGTCCTTGATCAGGATCGCATAATCATAGGCATCAATTGCTTTTTCAAACAAATCAAGCTTATGATATGAATTGGCAAGGTTATACCACGCCGCATACGAATATGGGTCGTTATCAATATACTCCTGATAAAACTGTATGCTTTCTTCCTGTTTATCTAAAATATCATAACAGAAGGCCAGTTCGTACAAACCATCTTTATTCTCCATATTCTGCTCAAGGCTCTGCTTGATATACTTGATGGCATTTTCATAATCCAGCATATTCTGATATACATAGGCAATCTGCAGCAGGATCTCGTCTGTAGTTTCCGCAAAAGTAAGTGCGATCTGGAAATTATCCAGCGCTTCGGAATAACGCTCAAGGCTGTTATAGATATTTCCGCGCAGCACATAGATCTCGGATTCTGAGGCTTCCAGCATTTCAGCCTTTTGCAGCGAGAAAAAAGCCCGTTCTATCTGATCGGTTATAAAAAATAACTGTGCCTGTTTGATTAAGAATACCGCAGCATAAGGATGCTGGTTCAGCGCATATTCTATCACCTGGAGTGCCTTTACGGGGTCGCTCTTTTCTATATAATAGTCGATAATGTTTTCGAACGCCTGGGCATCAAAGAAATATTGATCCTGATTCCTTAACATCTCTTCGTAGCGCTCTACTGAACGCTGTGCATCATCACTAAAATCAAAGTAAAATTCTTCTTCCATTGTGTTTAATAATTAAAGAACATCTCCCTTTTTCTAAAATACAATATAAGTTTATAGTATTATGTAGCATCTGACCTAATTAATTATCAACATCCAAACATATTGGCTTCTAATTAGCTGATAATATTAATTTTAACTGCGATTGGCTGATAAGCCTTATTGATATCTTTTTATTGCTACAGGGATGATTTCCAGAATAAGTACAAAGATAAGACAACTTTAAAGGAATAATGGTAAAATTCAGGTCAGGAAATGAACCGCTGGGTTTTCATCCTTTCCCGATTTTTTTTGTTGATTTGTATAAACCAAATCTTTGTAGCATGATGCAAACCGATATCAAATCTGTTTTAAGGAACCTGGGCATAACAGGCACCAATCCGGCTTACAGCACTGGCAGTACCTGGGGCGGTACCGGAAGTTCAGGCACTATGGACAGTTTCTCTCCGGCAGATGGCAGTAAAATTGCTTCGGTACAGCTGGCAGACCTCAACGATTATGAGCAGGTGATTGCCCGGGCGCATACGGCCTTCAGTTTCTGGCGTGGCATCCCCGCACCCAAAAGAGGTGATATCATCCGGCAACTGGGCGATGCCCTGCGTGTACATAAACAGGATCTCGGAACGCTGGTATCATATGAGATGGGAAAAAGCCTGCAGGAAGGCCTGGGCGAAGTACAGGAAATGATCGACATCTGCGACTTTGCAGTAGGTCTTTCCCGACAGTTGTATGGCCTTACCATGCATTCTGAACGTCCCCACCACCGCATGTACGAACAATGGCATCCGCTTGGGATAACAGCTATTATTTCTGCATTTAATTTCCCTGTAGCGGTCTGGAGCTGGAATGCTGCCCTCGCACTGGTTTGCGGTAATGTATGTGTTTGGAAACCTTCTTCCAAAACTGCATTGTGTGCCATCGCCTGCCAGCAGATTCTTGCCACAGTACTTAAAAACAATGATATGCCCGAAGGGATCAGCTCCCTGCTGATCAGCGAGGAACTGATAGGTGATCAGATCAGTCATGATCAACGTATTCCACTGGTATCCTTTACAGGTTCTACCCGGGTAGGCCGGATCGTTTCTGCAGCTGTGGCATCCAGGTTCGGAAAAAGTATCCTCGAACTGGGCGGCAACAATGCCATCATCATCTCTAAAGATGCCGATCTGGAAATGTCTGTTATCGGTGCCGTATTTGGTGCTGTTGGTACTGCCGGGCAGCGCTGCACTTCAACCCGCCGCCTGATTATCCAGGAGGATGTCTATGAAGATTTTAAAAATAAACTGGTCAAAGCCTATGGGCAGCTCAGAATAGGTGACCCTCTGGACCAGCATAACCATGTTGGCCCGCTGATTGACCAGCATGCAGTAGATCTCTATACAAAAGCCATTGAAAAAGGAAAAGCTGAAGGCGCAAACTTTGTTGTAGAAGGCGGTGTGCTCGCAGGTGAAGGCTATACTTCAGGTTGTTATGTTAAGCCCTGTGTAGCTGAGGTACAAAACCATTTCCAGATCGTACAGGAAGAAACATTTGCGCCCATCCTCTACCTTATTAAATATACAACACTTGAAGAAGCCATCCGGCTGCAAAACGATGTGCCGCAGGGCCTTTCTTCTGCGATCATGACACTCAACCTCAGAGAGGCCGAACTATTCCTCTCCGCAGCCGGTTCAGACTGTGGTATTGCTAATGTCAACATAGGCACTTCAGGAGCAGAGATCGGCGGTGCCTTTGGCGGAGAAAAGGAAACCGGCGGCGGCAGGGAAAGTGGTTCCGATGCCTGGAAAGGATACATGCGCAGACAAACCAATACCATCAACTATGCAGATACGCTTCCTTTAGCCCAGGGGATCAGGTTTGATTTGTAGAGGCAGGCAGGTATATCTATATAAAAAAGAGCGCCATTTAAATAAATGGCACTCTTTTTTATATGGGTGGAATTAGTTATTTGATTGACGATTGTTTTTTACCAGTAGTATCTTTAATCATAGCTGTTTCAGTATCCGGCTGTTCATGGCTCGTTACCAGTGCAGCAAATCTCTCTGTATTCATTGTTGCAGTACCGTGTGCTTTAATGATATGTTTCTCCGAATTTCCAAGCAATTCCAGATCAGCCTGGTCATGTACCACAGTATAGATGCTGTGTGTGTTCGCTTTGATACGTGCTGTTGCATTATCCCTCAGCATGATCTGCAAATATTTTACATTGAATTTTCCGATCGTTTTCACACAAGCCTGTTCAGAAGCATCTATACGGTATATATCTTTCACATATACGGTAATGCTGATCGGTCTTTTTTCCGCAGAGCCTACGGTTAATGTGTTTCCTACCTGTTTGATCGAAACCATATCGCGGTCTTCCTCATCCAAAGAAATCCACTCAGAATTGCTCTGAACTACGAACACCCTTAAATTACCTTTAACCACAACTTTTTTGATGTCCGGATTAGCTGACCTGATGTCAATCATCGTTCCTCTTGCCGCAGCAGTGGAGGCGAATACTGTTGCAGATAGAACGATAGCAGTCAATGCTGATGCGAGTAATGTTTTTAACGTTTTCATATTTGTAAGTTTTAAGGTTCTATTATAAACCGTTGTTTCTAAATAGTTTACAAATAAGACGCGAACTCCTATCAAACGTTGCAAAAAAACCGGGGTTTTATACCACAGGGCGTAATCATCCGACGAACTCCCCTTCAATTTCGACCAACTCAGCACAAAAAATCATCTTTAATTTCCAATCTAGTTGACAGCGATTCAAATTTGATGTATGTTTAGAGCTTTAATAAGATTTAATCCCCTTCCTTTTTAATTAATTAGCTCATGTTACGCGTAGATAGCTCAAAACCCTGCAAAATCGTTTATTCATTGTGCAAACATGAATATCTGGGTTATTTGATTGAACCACATATCGTTCAACTCAATCCCCAGGGCGATTTTTCTTTGACCTATCAGCGGCTCTTTAGTCATACCGCAAAGGAATTCACCAAACATCTCTCAGAATCAGACCTCAGGATCATCAAAATACTGGATGAAACAGAGCAGGACCATGTCATCAAGAAGTTTTATAAAAAAGCCATCAGGCCCTTTGAGTTTTTCAGTAAGTTTTATGACGACGGCTTTTATGAGTCGGTACGCCCTAAAATTGAAAAAAAACTGGCCGAGGTATTGGAGATGTTAAAAGACAAAGACGATCTCTACCTGATGGACAAAGACGGATGGCCTGCAGAGCGGAAGATTGAGCTTGCATCAGAGCCCGCAACCATTCTCTTTCATTTCAGACGAAGCGAAGAAGAGACGCGCTACTTCCCTACCATCAAATACCAGGGCCTGCGCATCGAGTTTATGTTTAAAGATGCACAGATTGTCAGCAATCAACCCTCATGGATGCTGCTGAACGATATTCTCTACTTTTTTGAACAGGATATAGAAGGCAAAAAACTCGTTCCATTTTTAAATAAACGTTATATCTCAATCCCTACCGCAAAAGAAGAAACCTATTTCGAGAAATTCGTTGCGCCGCTGATTGAAAAATATCACGTGTATGCAGAAGGTTTTGAGATCAAAACCGAGAAACACGACCCCTCGGCAATGATCAGGGTAATTTATGTAGAGGGAGGTATTTCGCAGATACAACTCTGCTTCTGTTATGGTAACCATGCTTTTGCACTCGGCAGCGAGAAAAAAGTAACAGTTCATGTAGATAAACAGGACAATAACTATGTGTTCACCCGAATTAAGAGAGACACAGCCTGGGAAAAAGGGAAGTACAACGAACTGATCAAAATGGGCCTTAAAAAAGTTAGTCCCCTGTTTTATAACCTTGAGCTGAATACCGTCAATGAAGGAGAAAATCAATCCTACGGACTGCTCAATTGGGTAAACGAGCATATTGAGCAGCTTAAAGAGAGAGGCTATACCATTGAACAATCTACCAGCAATAAAAAATTCCTGTTTGCATCAAGCAAGATCGATTTCGAGATCAAAGAGGATAATGACTGGTTTGATATCAATGCCATTGTTTATTTCGGTATCCACCCCGTACCCTTTATAGCTTTAAAACAACATATCCTTCATAAAAAGAGGGAATTTACCCTGCCCGACGGTACCATTGCCATTATCCCTGAAAAGTGGTTTTCGCAATATGGCAGCCTGTTCAGCCTCTCCGATGGCGGGAAAAACCTGAAGCTCAAAAAACACCATATCGGGCTCATCAATGACCTTGCAGGTGATGGCATTGCAAACATTACCCTGCAGCGCAAACTGCAAAAACTCAATGATTTTGAGAACATTACCGATACCCAGATGCCCCTGCATTTTAAAGGTGAACTCCGCAGCTACCAGAAAGCGGGCTACAACTGGTTTAGTTTCCTGCGGGAGTACAATTTCGGGGGCTGCCTCGCAGATGATATGGGATTGGGTAAAACTATCCAGACACTCGCCATGCTGCAAAAGCTGAAAGAAGAAGATGAGCTTAACCATACACACAGCACTTCGCTGATCATCATGCCCACTTCGCTGATCTATAACTGGCTGAACGAGGCAAAAAAATTCACCCCTAAACTGAAGATCCTTGCACATACTGGCAGCAACAGGAACAAAGATGTCAGCCATTTTATCAAATATGATATTGTGATCACCACCTACGGGATCACCAGGGTTGATGTGAACGAAATCCAGGATTTTTATTTCAATTATATTATTCTTGATGAAAGTCAGAATATCAAAAATCCTTCTTCCAAGTCATTCAAGTCGGTTCGTTTACTGAAATCACGCCACAAACTGGTACTCAGCGGTACACCTGTAGAAAATTCTGTGGGCGATCTCTGGACGCAGCTTACTTTCCTGAACCCCGGCCTGCTCGGTACGCAGGCATTTTTTAATGAAGAATATGTACAGGCCATTGAAAAAAGAAAAGATGAGGATAAAGCAAAAAAACTACAGGCCATCATCAAACCCTTTGTACTGAGGCGCACTAAAGAACAGGTAGCAGAAGAACTGCCTGCAAAAACAGAACAGATCTTCTATTGTGATATGAGCGAAGACCAGGCCGCATATTATGAGAAAACAAAATCTGCATACCGCAACGACCTGCTGAGCAGCATGGATGATGGAACCTATGCCAAAAAACAGGTTCAGCTTTTGCAGGGCCTTACCGCTTTACGGCAGCTGGCAAATCATCCAAAGATGATCGATGAAAACTATGATTCTGACTCAGGCAAATTTGAGAACGTCATCCATACGCTGGACAATGTGCTCAAAGGCGGCCACAAGGTGCTTATCTTTTCACAGTTTGTCAAACACCTGCAAATTTTCAGGCAACACCTCGAAACAGAGGAAATCCCATTTACTTACTTAGATGGGGCAACCAAGAACCGGGGAGAAATTGTAGCCGAGTTTCAGGAGAATAAAGAACTTAAGGTTTTCCTGATCTCTATCAAAGCAGGCGGCGTAGGTTTAAACCTTACACAGGCAGATTATGTTTTTATCTTAGACCCATGGTGGAACCCTGCGGTAGAGCAGCAGGCAATCGACAGGTCGCACCGCATCGGACAGGAAAAGAAAGTATTTATCTATAAATTTATTGCCAAAGATACCGTAGAGGAAAAGATCCTCGCCCTGCAGAACCGCAAGAAACGACTGGCAAGTTCATTGATCACTACCGAAGAAAGTTTCTTTAAATCATTGAGTAAAGAAGACATCCGCGAGATCCTGAATTAGTCCTCTAAAACTGATAAATACACTTCCTGTGGTATCATCACAGCCCCAAGGCTCAGCAGATGGTCATTCGGCAACTGGCAATCTATTAAGCGGTAGCCCGGATGACGGCACAGCCAGATCAGCGCAGTTTTAGAAGCATTGCTCATTAAGCTGAACATACTTTCGCCACAAAATACGCCTTCAATCTCCAGGCCATATAAGCCGCCGGCCAGTACTCCCTTGTGCCACACTTCCACGCTGTGTGCCCAGCCGCTTTCATGCAGATCGATATAGGCATCCTGCATCTCCGTGGTTATCCATGTCCCATCCTGCCCTTTTCTTGGCGACTGCGCACAATTGAGGATCACCTCTCTGAATGCCTTATCCATAGTCACTGTAAAAAACTCATCCGCCAATACCTTCCTCATACTTTTGCTTATTTTCACCTGATCAGGAAAGATGACGCAACGCTCATGAGGTGCATACCAGCAAACGGGATCACCTTCGCTGAACCAGGGGAAAATCCCATTCTGATAAGCTAAAATCAATCGTTCCCGGCTCAGGTCGCCACCAATTGCCAGCAGTCCATCAGGCTCCGCCAGAGAAGGGTCAGGAAAGATCAGTTCTTCATTTAGCCTAAAAATCATAAACAAAAGTAAAGGATTTAAACTTATACCAGTAACAACAGTCATAGTAACATTGTAAAGACAAGATATTATGGACAGGAACGATAATTTTCTCAATATAAAGCATCTTTATAACAGAGCAGGTTTCGGAATAGCCTACCCCGATCTGCATCAGCTGAGCAGGAAGAGGCGCAGTAAGGTGGTAGATGCACTGTTCAATGCCAGACAGCCCGCCACAGACCTCAATCTCCTCAGCAGGGAAGAGTTTCTGGCCCAGCAGACACTGCTCGCCAGCCTCGGGGCCAAGAAAGAACAAACTCCGGAAGAAAAACAACAACGCGAAGACATCACCAGGGCACGTAATGAAAAAAACCGCGAGCTCAATATCAGCTGGATTCAGCAGATGATGACTACAGAAGATCCTTTTCTGGAGAAAATGACGCTCTTTTGGCATGGGCATTTTGCCTGCCGCGCCAATCAGCCTTTCTACGCCCAGCAACTCAACAATATCCAGCGGGCAAATGCACTCGGAAGTTTTAAAACACTGCTGATGCAGGTTTCCAAATCACCGGCCATGCTGGATTATCTCAATAACCAGCAAAACCGGAAAGGCAGGCCTAACGAGAATTTTTCAAGGGAACTGATGGAACTTTTTACCCTTGGACGGGGCAATTACACCGAAACCGATATCAAAGAAGCTGCCCGCGCTTTTACAGGCTGGGCCTACAACAAGAATGGCGATTTTGAATTCAACCCCCGCGTTCATGACGAGAAGCAAAAAACATTTTTCGGCCAGACCGGCCTGTTTGACGGAGAGGCCGTCATCGATCTGATCCTTGCCAAACCAGAAACTGCCATATTCATCTGCCGTAAGCTCTATGTCTTCTTTGTAAACGATACCCCTGATGAATATCATATCAAAGATCTGGCAGATCATTTCTACACAGAAAAATATGATATCTCAGCGGTGATGAAGAAAATGTTTAATGCCGATTGGTTCTATGCCAAAGAGAACACTGGCAATAAGATCAAATCACCTGTAGAGTTCCTGGTGAATATGAGCAGGGAATTTTATGTCACCTATAACAAGCCCCAGGTTCTCATCCAGCTGCAGACCAGCCTTGGCCAATACCTGTTTAACCCGCCAAATGTTGCCGGATGGGCCGGAGGAAAAAACTGGATCGACAGTTCATCGCTGATGCTGCGCATGAAAATCCCTTCACTTGTCTTAAATGACGGCTTACTGGATTTTAATGGTAAAGCAGACCCCGAAGATGAAGCTGTAATTGCACTGAACAGGCGGGCAAAACCGAAACCTGTAAAATCATATGTCAATGCAAAGGCAGACTGGGATCATTTCCTGGCAGATTTGCCAAAGGATATGAAGCAGACAGAACTGGCTTCTTTTCTCCTGCAGCCAGCTATTGGGCAGAAGATCAGCAACCTCGTCAGCAGTAATATAAATTTGAAAAATACGGCAATTGCAGTAACCAGCATGCCCGAATATCAATTGTGTTAAGATGAACAGAAGAGATTTTTTAAGAAATGCAGCCTTTGCTGCCGCAGGTACCGTTTTCGTTCCTGCCTTTATGAAGCCTTTCGAAGCATTGGCGCTCGATGAGCTCAGCCTGTACAAAAACCTGGTAGTGGTACAGCTTTCCGGCGGTAACGACGGACTGAATACCGTGGTGCCTTATGGAAATGATATTTATTACCAGATGAGAAAGAACATCGCGATCAAACCGCAGGATGTCATCCGGCTGGATGAGATGCAGGGACTAAACCCTAATCTGAACTGCCTGAGGGAACTCTATGACCAGGGATGGATGTCCGTGATCAACGATGTAGGTTATCCCAATCCAGACCGCTCCCACTTTCGTTCTATGGATATCTGGCAAACAGCCAGTGATGCCAACCAGTATCTATCTACAGGATGGATAGGCAGGTATCTCGACTCCAACTGTGCCACCTGCAATTCACCTTATACCGCCATTGAAGTTGATGATAGCCTATCCCTCGCCATGAAGGGCAGCAGCAAGAAAGGGATCGCACTGAAAGATCCGGCAGCCTTGTTCAGGAATACCAATGAGCCCTTTTTCAGAGAAATGATCAGTGGGGATAAAGAACATCTGGATGAAGATAACCTGGGCTATCTCTATAAAACTATGATAGAGACTTCTTCTTCTGCCAGCTATATACAGAATACCTCGAAGATTTACCAGCCAAACTATACTTATCCTGCAACTGCATTTTCAAATCAGCTGAAAACCGTTTCCAGGTTTATCTGTTCAGGATTGAAGACAAGGGTTTACTATGTTTCTCTGAGTGGCTTTGATACGCATGTAAATCAAAATAACCAGCAGGGGCGCCTGCTGCAGCAATATGCCGAAGGGATAAATGCCTTTGTAAAAGACCTGCACCAGCACAATAAACTGGACGATACACTGGTTATTACTTTTTCTGAATTCGGCCGTCGTGTAGCACAGAATGCCAGCAACGGAACAGACCACGGTACGGCAAATAACATGTTTTTATTTGGTGGCAAATTAAAAAAACAGGGAATTTATAACGCGGCGCCTAACCTGGCAAATCTTGAAAATGGCGACCTCAAATACCAGATCGATTTCCGTGAAGTCTATGGTACCATACTGGATAAATGGCTGGATGTAAATAACGGGCAGGTGCTGAATAAGCGTTTCAATACTTTAGACTTTATTTAAATCAGCCCGATGTGTGCAGAATGGTCAATCGCCTCCTGGCTATCTGTAAACATGCAGGTATGGATATGGAACTCTGCCACCTGTGCCAGCAGCAATTCTGTATACGCCGCCTTTTCCGGCCGGATATTCCTGATATAGATCGCCTCAATCTTTTGAGGGTATTTTAGCGCAATAGAACTATAAATATCCGGGTCCTGCTGCGAGTTATCGCCAAAAAACACAAACTTCTGATTTGGAAAAGCATCCAGTATACGCATCACCCTGATCAGTTTACCCTCATGGCCGGTCTTTCCTGTTTTGATCAGGTTCTTCCAGCGTTTGATCTGGTTCAGCAGGAAAACCCCTTCAGGTAGTTTGTTAAAGCTAAAAGTTTCCACAAGGTAGTCATACAGGTTCCACTCACTGCTGGAGACGTAAAAGAAAGGATTGGGGTGTAAAGCGTCAGTGTGCGACAATGCCAGCATTTTATAATGCCGGGCTACATCTGTAAACGTTTTTCGCGTTCTCGGGTTCTTAATAAACAGCTCCCTTAACCTCCTGCCGATCGTAGCAGAATGGGAAATCATCACTGTATCATCAATATCTGAGATAAAGGCATACTGTGTGATATGAGGTACATAAACATCGCCGCTGCTCTGGGCAAGAACCTGTCCCTGGTCATCCAGAAGTTCTGCCTTTACCTCATGCCAGCCTGCGCTGATATCCGCATCAGCTTTCCATTCAAACTTAAAGAAACCATCGTATTCCGTATTTTGATGGATCACCTGATTTTCAAAAGTAAGCCGTACCCCTGCCCATGGATAAGGTTTTAACAGGAAGAGCCTGAACAGGTACCTGATATTGACAAAAAGGTTATTGCTGTAATTCTGCTTGCTCTCTGCCCTGAACTTAAAAGCATGCCCATATACCACCAGATTGTGGGTATGCCCATAGCCGTGATAGAGTTTGATGCTGAAAGAATTATTATTCATTATAATTCAAACAGAGCTTTGGAGAAGTTGTTTGGTTCTTAAACAATAGTAATGAAAGCTGAAGAAACAGGAATGAAACTACTCTTTATAGTTAATCCCGGCTCAGGGAGTGATGATACGGATTTTAAATCAGTGATTACCGAATACTTTAGCAGGCTTCCCCATGAGGCCGAGATCTATGAATTGCAAAAAAACTGCAATCTTGACCAGATTAAAGATGCTATACATCAATCTAAAGCCGACCGCGTAATTGCTGTCGGGGGAGACGGCACACTTAAGCTTGTTGCGGAATGCTTGCAGGGAACAAAAACCCCTATTGGTATCATACCGGCAGGATCGGCAAACGGTATGGCAAAGGAACTGGGTATCCCTGCTGATATCTCTCAGGCACTTGAACTGACGGTTACCGGTGAGCCAAAAGAAATCCATGCAGTCTCCGTCAATGGCGAACTTTGTATCCATCTGTCAGACATCGGCTTCAATGCCTATATTGTTAAAAAATTTGATGACCTCGCCGAGAGAGGCATGCTCGGTTATGCAAAAGCTACCTGGAAAGCTTTATGGAGCCATCACAAGATGGATGTTGAAATCAGTTTGGAAGGAGAAACCATTCGATCCGAAGCCGCTATGGTGGTTATTGCCAATGCAACCATGTATGGTACCGGTGTAAAGATCAATCCTGAGGGAAAACTGGATGATGATGTTTTTGAAGTCATCCTTGTAAAAAAATACTCTTTCTCTGAAATCCTGAAGATCCGTTTTACCAATCTGCCTTTTAACCCGGAAAAGATAGAAATTTTTCACACCAAAAAATTAAAGATCAAAGCCCGCCACAAGGCACATTTCCAGGTAGATGGCGAATATATGGGAAAGGTAAACCAGATCAGCGCAGAGATACTGCCGGCTGCAATTTCTGTTATTCTGAACCCTGATGTTAAATTATAGCATTTACCTGCAATATTCGGCTAAGAGATCATCAGCGAGCGGGGAGCCCATGTACTTCACAAAAAGAAAATCCTCACAGGCACCCTGCCGGTCTTTCTGCTTTAGCTTCTTCCTGCCTTCTTCAATCTTTTTGTTCAGGTAATCCTCATCATATCCCAGCTCTGTTTTCAGGGCAGTCACTTTTTTCTCTTCCGCCTCGTTGTATTTACCCTGTGCTTTATTCCGGTAGAAATTGGTAATGGCATCTGTCAGACCCTGGTTAGCTTTATAAGCTGCGATAGCTTTATTCATATCCTGCTGGGTAACCCGGTTACAATCCTCGCTGGCAAGCCTGAAATTTACAGGTGCCACAAGCACATAGGCAGTATCATAATCAGCCGGGACTTTCCATTTACCACTGCTCATCCTGATTAGCCGAAGTGCTTCCTGGTCCAGGTCTATCCCCGGCCCGCTGCTCACTTTTGATGAATACACCTCACCGAGACTGTTTATTTTAAAACTGACACGTATAGTGCCCTGTACACAATTCTGATAAGAGTAAGCAGGGTAGATAATGTTTTCATTAATGAAGGCATCCAATCCCCCTTTAAGCGCAGGTTGCGCCTGCAATGCGAAGCCACAAAAAAGAAAAAGTATAGTCAGGATCTTGCTCATATGCTAATTTACTAAATTTTCTGGCAGCTCCAATGGATTCTTCTGCACAACCTAGGAAAACCCGCCTGCTCCAAAGGTATACTTCAGAATCAGTTGCGGATCGGGACAGTTTTCCAGATAAGCTGCTTTTTTGGAATACTGGCATACCCCGGGATAATCACCCTTTTTCCCTTCCATATCATGGATCAGCTGCATATGCAGGTGAGGAGGCCAATGCCCGTTCTCCTCAGGAATACCAAAAAATGCAAATGGCTTTCCGCCAGAAATCGGTTTACCTTCGTACAGACCATCCAATGAAGACAAGCTCAGGTGCCCGTATAGTACATGTAGCTCCCGTCCGCCCAAATCGTACTTCAGAATAATGGTAGCTCCATAATCCCCAAAATGATCGTTATATTGAAAACTATGGACTTCGGCTTGATAAAAGTTATATACAGGAGTTCCTGCTTCCCCCCAGATATCTACCCCAAGGTGTAATCTTCGGGGTTCCTCATCCGTATCAAAATGTGAACTGCGTGTGTATATGGTTCTGTGCTCGTTATATCCGCCAATGCCGTAACGGCAGCCGGCACTTTTCAGTTTACTGTCTGCCCATGCAGAAAATGCCCGTGTATCTGTAAGGATATCATCAGTAAGTTCCTGATTTTTTGCAGTAAAATCAAAAGGATAGAGCCGGTCAGCTGCAGGATTGAAGTCTACTACACTGCTGATCCCGGTTTGATGTTGTCGTAACCATGCCTCAAGACCTCCCATGGCACCCCTATAAATTAACCTTCAGTTTCTTCTTCGTCGCCCTGCTCCTTACGTTCCCTGGAAATCTTATCAAAGATTTTATCCATGTGCTCTACATAGGTATTGGTATCATCCAGGAAAAAAGTTAGCGTAGGCACAACCCTTGCCTGGTGACGGATACGGGTACCCAGCTTATACCTGATCTCACTTGCATGAGAGTTTACGGTAGCGATAGACAACCCTGTATTATTTGTACTTAAAAAGCTCAGATATACTTTTGCCACAGCTAAATCCGGAGATACACGAACTTTTGTAATTGTAACCAGTGTATGAGGTAGGTACTCTGCTCCTTCTCTCTGAAATATTGTCGCTAATTCCTCTTGCAGTACACCAGCAAATTTCTGTTGACGTTTACTTTCCATGATTTTGATGTTAGTATTAGTATAATAATTTGTCATAAGGATAGCGCTCTACGTGTAAAGCAACGATCTTATCATATAAAAGCTGTTTAAACTCGTCAAGGTTTTCCTTATGCAATGCCGAAATAAATAATGATGGGGTGTTATGCTGCGCCATCCAGCTTTTCTTAAATTCTTCAAGCGTAAAAGGCGCCTTCTCTTCTTCTTCGTTGAATTCATCTGCTTCCGGGCTTACGTAAGCATCAATTTTATTAAAAACAACGATGGTGTCCTTGTCACGGGCACCAAGATCCTTCAGCGTTTCATTCACCACATTGATCTGATCTTCAAAACTTGCATGAGACACATCCACTACATGGATCAGGATATCAGCTTCCCTCACCTCATCCAGTGTAGATTTAAAACATTCTACCAGATGATGGGGCAGCTTGCGGATAAATCCAACTGTATCAGACAATAAAAAAGGCAGGTTTTCAATTACTACTTTTCTTACTGTAGTATCCAGCGTAGCGAAAAGCTTGTTTTCAGCAAAAACTTCTGACTTCGAGATCATATTCATGATCGTAGATTTACCCACGTTGGTATAACCCACAAGTGCTACCCTGATCAGGGCTGCACGGTTCTTCCGCTGTGTTTCATTCTGCTTATCAATCAGCTTCAGGCGTCCTTTGAGCAGGGAGATTTTCTCCAGGATCATCCTCCTGTCACTCTCAATCTGGGTTTCACCCGGGCCACGCATACCGATACCACCTTTCTGGCGCTCTAAGTGAGTCCACAAACGGGTAAGCCTCGGCAACAAGTATTGCAGCTGTGCAAGCTCCACCTGAGTTTTAGCCTGTGCAGTTTGTGCCCTGCCGGCAAAGATATCAAGGATCAGGTTGCTCCTGTCCAAAATCTTTACTTCCAGTTCACGCTCTATATTCCGCAGTTGCGAAGGCGACAATTCATCGTCGAACACAACCATGTCTATTTCTTCAGATTTGACGTAGGCTTTGATTTCTTCCAGCTTTCCTGTACCTACAAAAGTGGCACGCTCGGGCCGCTGCATCTTTTGTGTAAAAGTATTTTCCACCACACCGCCGGCCGTATCTACCAGAAAGGCCAGCTCATCCAAATATTCTTTTGTCTCTTCCGGTTTTTCGCCCGGCCTTACCACGCCTACAAGAACAGCCCGTTCCTGCTTGACCGCGGTATCATAAGTTTTCTCTTTTCCCATGTAAAGTACAAAGATACAAAAGTTATACCGAGATCATCTCCTCTGCGAAACTGCGTATAGCTGCTGCCGGATCAGATGTCTTCATAAAGTTTTCACCGATCAGAAATCCGTTAAAGCCCGCACTCTTCAGCTGGTTAATCACCTTCGGGTCACTGATCGCACTTTCCGAAACCTTTAAGAATTCTGCCGGAATCTCCTTCGCCAGGTCAAATGAGGTTTGGATGTTCACGGTAAAGTCTCCAAGGTTACGGTTATTCACCCCGATGGCATCCACATTAGGGTTGATACTGCGCTGCAGTTCTTCCAGGTCATGTACTTCAAGCAATACATTTAAGCCCAGGCTTTTTGCAAGCTTCGCAAAAGTATCGATCTGTACAGGTGTCAGGATGGCAGCAATCAGCAAAATAATATCAGCGCCAAGGCTTTTTGCTTCTACAATCTGGTACTCATCGATCATAAAATCTTTCCGCAACAGCGGGACAGTATTTGCCGCACGTGCCTCCAGCAAATCGTTAGGATGGCCTCCGAAGAAATCAATATCCGTTAGCACAGAAATTGCCGAAGCTCCAGCTGCAGCATAGCCTTTGGTTACTTCTACCACACTGGAATGATCGTTGATCACACCCTTTGAAGGTGACCGGCGTTTAAACTCTGCGATAATTCCATTACGGTCTTCTGCCAGCATAAACTCCCTGAGCGAATAGGGAGTTCTGTTAAAATATGCACCGTTTTCAAGTTCCTTGATGGATACCAGCTTTTTGGCCTGCTCCACTTCTTCAGTTTTACGCAGTACGATTTTATCTAAAATGTTCATTCTTAATCCTTAAATGGTTAATTCTCCAACCAGTTTTTCATCATCTGTTTTCCATGCTCGGTCAGTACGCTTTCAGGGTGGAACTGCACACCACGTACGTCATACGTTTTATGCCTCAGCGCCATGATTTCCGTACTGGCATCTGTTGCCGTTACCTGCAGGCAGGAAGGAAGGTCCTTCTGGTTCACTACCCATGAATGATAACGCCCAACATTAATCGTTTCCGGGCAGTCTTTAAATAAAATCTCCTCTGCATCCACTACGTCTACAGGCGTAGCAATTCCATGCATGGGCCTGCCCAAATTCAATAATGAACCGCCAAAAGCCTCGGCAATAGCCTGCTGTCCAAGGCAAATGCCCAATATACTTTTCTCTGCTGCATACGTACGGATCACCTCTAACAGCAGACCCGCTTCTTCAGGGATGCCTGGCCCGGGCGATAATAATATTTTATCAAAAGCTGCAACGTCTTCAATTGCGAATTTATCATTTCTCCATACTTCCACTTCTCCGCCAAGTTCGTTGATCAGATGTACCAGATTGTACGTGAATGAATCGTAGTTGTCAATAACTAATATCTTTTTGTTCATATCCCTGATCTTAAATCAAATTAATTTCTTTAGCCATTTCTACTGCTTTACGTAAGGCAGCGATCTTATTATTTACCTCATTTAATTCATTGATCGCAACTGAGTCGGCAACGATCCCTGCACCAGCCCGGTAATGCAGCTGATTATTTTTACTCATGAAAGTCCTGATCATGATGGCATGGTTAAACTCATCTCCAAATCCCATATACCCTATCGCGCCTGCATAAAAATTCCGTCCCAAACCTTCATATTCGTCTATCAGCTGCATGGCCTTATATTTTGGGGCTCCGCTCAATGTACCTGCCGGATAAGTATCCGCCACAATACTAAAGGCAGAAATACCCTTTTGCAGCTTGCCGCTCACTTTCGATACGAGGTGAATCAAATGTGAATAGTATTGTACTTCTTTAAACGATTTCACCTCCACGTTAGTACAGTGCCTGCTCAGGTCATTTCGTGCCAGGTCCACCAGCATAACATGTTCTGCGCTTTCTTTCGGGTCCTGTTCCAGTGCCCTTGCAATCTCGGCATCCTCCTCATCATTTCCGGTACGCTTAAACGTTCCTGCAATAGGGAAGATATTTGCCACCCCGTTTTTGATGGTGATCTGGGCTTCGGGCGAAGAACCGAAAAGCTTGAAACTGCCGTAATCGAAATAAAAAAGATAAGGAGATGGGTTAATCGAACGCAGGCAGCGGTATACATTAAATTCATCACCCTGGAAACCCTGGTTGTAGGCACGTGAAGGTACGATCTGGAAAACATCCCCGCGGAGGATATGCTTTTTCATCTTTTCTACGATTTCCATAAACCCCTCATTCGTCAGGTTAGAATGCTCTTCGCCAACCGTATTAAAACTGTATTCGGGAAAGTTTTTATTCTGGATCAGGTATTCGATCTTCTCCAGTCCGCCGTTCTCTTCTCCGTTGAAATAGTTTCTGAACAATGTAACCTCATTTTTAAAGTGGTCAACCGCAATGATATACCGGTAAACATGGTACTGCATCAATGGGATTTCTTCATTTTGACGTGCTTTAGCCTGTAGCGTAATGTCTTCAAAATGCTGCACTGTATTCCATGTAAAATAACCAAACAAGCCCGTTGAGATATATCGCTTTTCTTCTACAGGCTCAATATCAAACCTCGCTTTAAAAGCATCAATCTCCTCAGTAAGGACAAAATTATCTTTTACCTCCTTCTCCCCGCCGGGAAAATACGTGGATAGCTTGCCGCCCTGCAGTGTGATCCCGGCTACAGGATCTGCACAAACATAACTCACAGAGTTTTCGCGGCTGTGGTAATCCGAGCTTTCCAACAAAAGCGTATTCGGAAAAACGTCTCTTAAACGCAGATAAATACTTACCGGAGTAATGGTATCTGCAAGTCTCTTCTTAAAAATGGTGTTAATCTTAACTCTTTCCATGTGCTGTAAAACGAAAAAAACCCGACGTGGTACGTCGGGTTAGTATGTGTGGTTTGGTTTA
>Ga0163161_10000329_pt1 | contig 40476 bp, 37 predicted proteins | sample S45metaG_FD_129847 | JGI IMG/M metagenome (GOLD analysis project Ga0163161, IMG submission 129847) | Switchgrass rhizosphere microbial communities from Kellogg Biological Station, Michigan, USA - S4-5 metaG | ecosystem: Host-associated > Plants > Roots > Rhizosphere > Soil | place: USA... | reverse complement strand
TCCAGGTTCGGCGTGCGGTCGGTCACTTCGATGGGCGTGATCTCGTCGGCGAACTTGCCGGCCTTCTGCGCGGCCAGTGCCTTCTGGTGCGAGGCGAGCGCGAACGCATCCTGCGCCTCGCGGCTCACCTTCCACTGCTGCGCGACCTTCTCGGCCGTGAGGCCCATGCCGTAGGCGATGCCCACGTCGCCTTCGCGCTCGAAGATCGAAGGCGACAGCGAGGGCGAGTTGCCCATCATCGGCACCATGCTCATGCTCTCGACACCCGCCGCGATCATCACGTCCGCCTCGCCCACGCGGATGCGGTCCGCCGCCATCTGCACGGCAGACAGGCCCGAGGCGCAGAAGCGATTGACGGTGATGCCGCCGATGCTGGTCGGCAGGCCCGCGAGCACCGCGCCGATGCGCGCGACGTTCAGGCCCTGCTGCGATTCGGGAATCGCGCAGCCGCAGATGATGTCTTCGATGGCCTTGGGGTCAAGGCCCGGCACGGCGGCGAGCGCCGCCTTCAGCGTGGTCGCGAGCAGGTCGTCGGGGCGGTAGTTGCGGAAGTAGCCGCGGTGCGACTTGCCGATGGGCGTGCGGGTGGCGGAGACGATGTAGGCGTCTTGGATTTGTTTCATGGATGGCTCCTGGATTTGGCTCCTTCCCCCTCTGGGGGAAGGTTGGGATGGGGGCAAGCGGCCGTCAATTCACCCAGTCGATTGACGATGGCCTGCAACACCCCTTCAAAGTTGACAAACGGATCATTCGACCCAAATCGCAGCACGTCGAATCCCTGAGCGCGCAAGAAGGCGTCGCGTCGTGCGTCATAAGCTTCTTGCGGCTGGTGCTGCGATCCGTCGAGCTCGATGATCAGCAGAGGATCGAGGCACGCGAAGTCGGCGATGTAATTTCCAATGGGATGCTGGCGACGAAACTTCACACCCATCTGCTCGCTTCGAATCCCGCTCCAGAGCCTGCGCTCGGAATCGGTCATCTCGCGTCGCAGGACGCGGGCGTTCTGCTGTGCTTTTGGAGTGGCTTGGTTTTGCATAGGCCGATGCCCCCATCCCGGCCTTCCCCCAAAGGGGGAAGGAGGAGGAGGGAACCTCGTCAGTTCCGCACCGGCTTCCCCGTGCTCAACATCCCCATGATCCGCTCCTGCGTCTTGGGGTGCACGATGAGCGAGCAGAACGCCCTGCGTTCCAGCGTCATCAGGTATTCCTCGGTCACGAGCGAGCCCGCGTCCACGTCGCCGCCCGTCACCACGTTCGCGATCAGGCTGGCAATGTGGAAGTCGTGCGCGCTGATGAAGCCGCCGTCGCGCATGTTCACCAGCTGGCCCTTGATCGTCGCGGCGCCGCTGCGGCCCGCCACGCGGAAGGTGCGGCGCAGCGGTGCGCGGTAGCCGGCGTCGGCCATCGCCTTGGCCTGTTGCAGCGCGACGTAGAGCAGTTCGTCCTTGTTCGGCACGATCACGTCGCTGTCGAGCAGGTAGCCGAGCTTCTTCGAATCGAGTGCGCCCGTGCCGACCTTCGCCATCGCCGCGGCGGTGAAGCCTTCGGTGAGGAAGGGCAGCAGGTCGGTGCCCGTCGAGGCCGAGGCGGTCTCCGCCGCACGACGTGCGATGTAGGTCAGCCCGCCCGCGCCGGGAATCAGGCCCACGCCCACTTCGACCAGGCCGATGTAGCTTTCCATCGCGGCCACGCGCTTGGCCGAGTACACGGCCAGTTCGCAACCGCCGCCCAGTGCCATGCCGCGCACGGCCGAGACGACCGGCACGCTCGCGTAACGGATCTTGAGCATCACGTTCTGCAGCTCTTCTTCCGCGCCTTCGACTGCGCCGATGCCCGCGACCACGAAGGCCGGCAGCATCGCCTGCAGGTCGGCGCCGACCGAGAACATCTCGTCGGGCGACCAGATCACCAGGCCCTTGTATTCAGCCTCGGCCAGTTCGACCGCGGCGCCCAGCGCCTCGGCCACGTCGGGGCTGATGGCGTGCATCTTCGAATGGATGCTCGCGATGAGCACTTCGCCGTCGAGCGTCCACACGCGCACATCGCCTTCGTCGGTGATCGTCGTGCCCGCGGTGTTGGCATCGGCTGCGTTCGCGCCGAGCACGCTCTCGGGGAACAGCTGGCGGTCGTGCACCGGCAGCTTGCGTTGCGGAACGAACTGGCCCTGCGACGCGCTCCACGAGCCTTCGGGCGTGTGCACGCCGCCGGCCTTGGCGACAGCGCCTTCGAACACCCACTTGGGCAGCGGCACCGTGCTCAGCGCCTTGCCTGCGTCGATGTCTTCCTGCACCCACTTGGCGACCTGCGCCCAGCCGGCTTCCTGCCAGAGCTCGAACGGGCCCTGCTTCATGCCGAAGCCCCAGCGCATCGCGAAGTCGATGTCGCGTGCGCTCTCGGCGATGTCGGCCAGGTGCACGGCGGCGTAGTGGAACCCGTCGCGCAGGATCGCCCAGAGGAACTGGCCCTGCGGGCCTTCGCTCTCGCGCAGCAGCTTCAGGCGTTCGCCCGCAGGCTTCTTGAGCATGCGGGCGTACACCTCGTCGGCCTTCGCGCCGGCGGGCACGTACTCGCCGCTCTGGAGGTCGAAGCGCAGGATGTCGCGGCCGACCTTCTTGAAGAAGCCGGCCTTGGTCTTCTGGCCCAGGTTGCCCAGCTCCAGCAGCTTCGCGAGAACCGGCGGCGTCGAGAAGTTGGCGTAGAACGGGTCGCTCTCGGCGTTCAGGTTGTCCTGCAGCGTCTTCACGACGTGGGCCATCGTGTCCAGGCCCACCACGTCGGCGGTGCGGAAGGTGCCCGAGCTCGCGCGGCCCAGCTTCTTGCCGGTGAGGTCGTCCACCACGTCGGGCGTGAGGCCGAACTTCTCGACTTCCTTCAGCGTGGCCAGCATGCCGGCGATGCCGACGCGGTTGGCGATGAAGTTGGGCGTGTCGTGCGCACGCACCACGCCCTTGCCGAGCGTGCTGGTGACGAAGGCCTCGAGGTCGTCGAGCACCTGGGGTTGCGTGGTGGGCGTGTTGATCAGCTCCACCAGGAACATGTAGCGCGGCGGGTTGAAGAAGTGAATGCCGCAGAAGCGCGGCTTCAATGCCTCAGGCAACGCTTCGCTCAGCTTGGTGATCGACAGGCCCGAGGTGTTCGAAGCCAGGATCGAATGCTTGGCCACGTGAGGCGCGATCTTCTTGTAGAGATCGAGCTTCCAGTCCATGCGCTCGGCAATCGCTTCGATGATGAGGTCGCACTCGCCGAGCTTGGCGAGGTCGTCGTCGTAGTTGGCCTGCTCGATCAGGCCCGCATCGGCCACGTCTCCGAGCGGCGCTGGCTTGAGCTTCTTGAGGTTGTCGATGGCGCGCGTGACGATGCCGTTCTTCGGGCCTTCTTTCGCGGCCAGGTCGAACAGCACGACGGGCACGCGCACGTTGACGAGGTGGGCCGCAATTTGCGCGCCCATCACGCCAGCGCCGAGCACGGCGACCTTCTTCACTTGAAATCGGGGATTTGTCATTGAGTTACTCGTTGTCTAACAACCGTTCGGGCTGACCTTGTCGAAGCCTTGCACGCTCTGAACTGCCCTTCAACAAGCACAGGGCGAACGGGTTGGGGTTATTGCGCGCGTGTCCAGGTTTGGGTGCGCCAGAAGGGTCCGAGATAACCGCGCACTTCGAGCTTCTTGCCGCCGTCGATGGGCGTGAAGCTCGCGCGGTATTCCTTGCCGTTCTCGGGGTCGAGGATCTTGCCGCCTTCCCAGACGTCCTTGCCCTCGGCCTTCTTGCCGCCGCGGATGATCTCCAGGCCCGTGATGGGCTTGCCCTTGCGATCGTCGCTGCACTCGTCGCAGGTCGCATCGGGCTTGGTGTCTTTCTTCAGCGACTTCTCGATGCGGCCGCTCAGCGCGCCGTTGGTCTCGGCGATGCGGATCTCGGCCTTGACCTCGCCGGTCTTGTCGTCGGCATTGCGCCAGAGACCCACCGGGGTGCTCTGGGCCATGGCCGTAACGGCGGTGGCGGCGAGGACGATGGCTGCAAGCGTCGATTTCATGAGCGGCTCCCGGTTTGGACGATGAAGAAAGACAGTGACCTTAGGCAAGCGCTGCGTCGGTGTCCATCAACACCTTGCTGCCGGCGCGCGCAGTGCGCATCAGCGTCGCGGTCTCGGGGAACAGCTTGGCGAAGTAGAACCGCGCGGTCTGCAGCTTGGCGACGTAGAACGGGTCGGTGTTGCCGGCGGCGATTTCGCGCAGCGCGACCTGCGCCATGCGGGCGAACAGGTAGCCGAACACGAAGTGGCCGGCCACGCGCAGGTAATCCACCGCGGCAGCGCCCACTTCGTCAGGGTTCTGGAAGCCCTTGAAGCCGATCTCGGTCGTGAACTTGGTGAACTGGTCGCCCAGCATGGCGATCGGGTTGATGAACTCGGCCATCTTCTCGTTCACGCCTTCTTCTTCCACCAGCCTGGCGACGAGCTTGCCGAACTTCTTGAGCGACGCGCCGTTGTTGCCCAGCACCTTGCGACCCAAAAGGTCCAGCGACTGGATCGTGTTGGTGCCTTCGTAGATCATGTTGATGCGGTTGTCGCGCACGAACTGCTCCATGCCCCATTCCTTGATGAAGCCGTGGCCACCGAACACCTGCATGCACGAGTTGGTCGCGATGTGGCCGTTGTCGGTGATGAAGGCCTTGACGATGGGCGTGAGCAGCGCGACCAATTCGCCCGAGTCCTTGCGCACCTTTTCATCGGGATGGTTGTGTTCCTTGTCGAGCAGCAGCGTGCAGAAGATCTGCAGCGCGCGGCCGCCTTCGGCATACGCCTTGGCCGTGAGCAGCATCTTGCGCACGTCGGGGTGCACGATGATCGGATCGGCTTCCTTGTCCTTCGCCTTCACGCCCGAGAGCGAGCGCATCTGGATGCGGTCCTTGGCGTAGGCCAACGCGTTTTGATAAGCCACTTCGGTGAGGCCCAGCGACTGGTTGCCCACACCCAGGCGCGCGGCATTCATCATCACGAACATCGCGGCCAGGCCCTTGTTGGGCTCGCCGACCAGCGTGCCGGTGGCGCCTTCGATCACGATCTGTGCGGTGGCGTTGCCGTGGATGCCCATCTTGTGTTCGAGGCCTGCGCAGAAGATCGGATTGCGCTCGCCGAGCGAACCGTCGGCCTTCACCTTGAACTTCGGTACCACGAACAGGCTGATGCCTTTGCTGCCCTTGGGCGCGTCCGGCAGGCGGGCCAGCACCAGGTGAATGATGTTGTCCGTCATGTCGTGCTCGCCGGCCGAGATGAAGATCTTGCTGCCGGTGATGCGATAGGTGCCGTCGGCTTGCGGTTCGGCCTTGGTGCGCAGAAGGCCCAGGTCGGTGCCGCAGTGCGGCTCGGTCAGGCACATGGTACCGGTCCATTCGCCGGTCGTGAGCTTGGGCAGGTAGGTCTTCTTCTGCTCTTCGGTGCCGTGCGCCTTGAGTGCTTCGTACGCGCCGTGCGAGAGGCCGGGGTACATGGTCCAGGCCTGGTTGGCGCTGTTGAGCATCTCGAACAGGCACTGGTTCACCACGAAGGGCAGGCCCTGGCCGCCGAAGGCCGGGTCGCACGAGAGCGCCGGCCAGCCGCCTTCGACGTACTTGGCGTAGGCGTCCTTGAAGCCCTTGGGCGTCTTGACCTCGTGCGTGGTCTTGTCGAGCTCGCAGCCTTCCTCGTCGCCGCTGATGTTCAGCGGAAATGTCACTTCGGCGGCGAACTTGCCGGCCTCTTCGATCACCGCATTGATGGTGTCGGCATCGGTTTCGGCATGGGCCGGGAGTGCCTTGAGTTCTTCGGCGACGTTGAGCACTTCGTGCAGCACGAACTGCATGTCGCGCACGGGTGGGTTGTAGGTAGGCATCCGGGACTCTCCTGGTCGAAGCTAGATAGATGAAAAGAAAAAGGGGAAATCGAAAAGCGAAAACGGTGCCGCGCGCTCAGCGCACGGGCTTGAGGCGCCGGCCGGCGGGTGCCGGTGCGGCAGCGGCCGGGTCTGCCGGCGCATCGGGCGTGGCGCTGCGCGCAAGGATGTTGTTGAAGCCGACGGTCGCGCGGCCGATGGAGCCGGGCACCTGCAGGAAGCGGGCTTCGTAGTGCAGCGCGAGGATGAGGCCATGGATCTCGAACGCGACCTGGCGTTCGTCGGCATCGGCGCGCAGGTGCCCTTCGGTCTGCGACTGAACGATGGCGCGCAGCACCGCGGCCTGCCAGATGCTGACCGACTCGACCAGCGCATCGCGCACCGGGCCGGGACGGTCGTCGAATTCGGAAGCGCCGCTGATGTAGATGCAGCCCGAGTCGATCTCGGTCGAGGTGCGCTTCATCCAGTTGGCGAACATGGCGCGAAGGCGCGGGAGGCCGCGCGGCGCCGAGAGTGCAGGAAAGAACACCTCCTGCTCGAAACGTGCGTGATACTCGCGCACCACCGAGATCTGCAGTTCCTCGCGCGAACCGAAGTGGGCGAAGACGCCCGACTTGCTCATCTTGGTGATTTCGGCCACCGCGCCGATCGACAGGCCTTCGAGCCCGATCTGCGCCGCCAGTGCCAACGCGGCATCGACGATCACGGCCTTGGTCTGCTGGCCTTTCTGGGCGGCGCGGGCCGGCTTGGCGGGAACGGCGTTGACAGACATCGTGAAAGCTCCGAATAAAACGAACGGTCGTTCTATTTTGCTGGAGCTTTGCACTTTTGGCCGCAAATGACCTTCTATTTTCGAAGGTTAAATGATGAGGAGCGGGGCCGCACCGGCCCCGCCCGATCAGAAGTCCTGCGACACGGGACGCACGACCACCTCGTTGATGTCCACGTTCGCCGGTTGCTCCACCGCGTAGACCACCGCACGGGCGACCGCATCGGCCGGAATCTGGTTGGCGTCGTAGAACGCCTTCAGGCCCGCGGCGGCATCCGCATCGGTGCTGCCGAGCTTCAGTTCCGAATCGACAGCGCCGGGCGACACGATCGTGACGCGCACGCCGGAGTTGCCCACTTCGACGCGCAAGCCTTCGGAGATGGCGCGCACCGCGTGCTTGGTGGCGCTGTAGACCGTGCCGATCGGCGTGAACACCTTGATGCCCGCAATCGACGCGACGTTCAGGATGTGCCCGCTGCCCTGCGCCTGCATGCGCGGCAGCACAGCGGCAATGCCGTAGAGCACGCCCTTGATGTTGACGTCGATGGTGCGGTCCCACTCGTCGACCTTGAGCTTCTCGAGCGGCGACAGCGGCATCACGCCCGCATTGTTGACTAGCACGTCGATGCGGCCGAAGGCCTCGACCGTCGCGGCGGCGAGCTTTTCCAGGTCGGCGCGCTGGGACACGTCAGTGGCGATGGCAACGGCTTCGCCGCCAGCCTCGCGAATCTCGGCGACCACCTGGTCGAGCCGGTCGGTGCGGCGTGCCGCGAGCACCACCTTGGCGCCGCGTGCGGCCAGGTGGCGTGCCATGGATTCGCCGATGCCGCTGCTCGCGCCGGTGACGATGGCGACCTTGCCTTGGATGTTGTCTTGAACGGATGTCATGGGAAATTCCTTTCGGGTGTGTTGAAGAAGTGCATGCAGTGTGGAAAATCCACGCGTTCCAGTAAATGAAACTCTGGCGACTTCAGAATTCCTTAATAAGGAACAACCCATGTCCAACCGCCTCGAAGCCCTGCGCGTGTTCTTCACCGCCGCCGATGCCGCCAACTTCCGCGAGGCGGCCGTGCGGCTTTCCGTGTCACCGCAAGTGGTGACGCGCGCGGTGCGGGAGCTCGAAGAAGAACTGGGCGAGCCGCTCTTTCACCGCAGCACGCGCGGTGTGCAGCTCACCGATTTCGGCCGGCAGCTCGCGCAGCGCGCGCGCGCCGCGGTGGGCGGTGTCGACGCACTGTTCCACCGCACCGACCGGCGCGCGCTGTCGCAGCACGCGGGCACGGTGCGCGTCACCGCGCCCAACGTGTTCGGCCGCCGGCTGATTCCGCGGGTGCTGGCGCCGATGTTGGCCGAGCATCCCGGCCTCGTGCTCGACCTGCGGCTGTCGGAGACCCATGCCGACGTGGTCGACGAGCAGATCGACATCGGGGTGCGCGCGGGTCCGATCCGCGATGCGCGCTTCGTCGCGCGCACCGTCGGCAAGATGCGCCTCTACGTGGTGGCGACGCCGGCGCTGATCGAGCGCACCGGCATCCCGAAAAGCCTCGATGCGCTGCCCGGCTTTCCGCTCACCGCGCTGATGGACCGCAGCTCGGGCCGCCCGTGGTCGTGGTTCTTCAGCAAGGGGCGGCAGGTGCCGGTCGCGGCACCCGCCTTCATTACCGACGACGTCGATGCCGAATGCGCGGCAGTGTGCGCGGGCCTGGGCTTCGGCCAGCTCGTCGGCCCGCTGGCCGAGCCGCTGCTGCAATCGGGCGAGCTGGTGGCGGTGCTCGAGGCCGAAGCGCCCGAGCCCTGGCCGATCCATGTCTACCGTTCGCAGCGCGCGCCGGTGCCGGCGCGGGTGCGGCTGGTGTACGACGAACTGATCCGCTCGTTGCGCTGAAGCGCGCCTTCAGGCGCGCGCCCCGCTGAGCTACGCCGTCAGTCGTACTTCTGCCCGGTGCGCATCAGCTCGGGCGTACCGATCACCTCGTTGAGCGCATCGAAGTCCAGCATCTGCCCGCGCCACGGCTGCGTGGTGCGGTGCTGGTGCAGGCTCGCGTAGTAGCCCTGTAGCGTGTGCACCACCGCGCGTGCCGTGCCGCCCGGAAAGATCGCGATGCGAAAGCCGTGCTTCTGCAGCGCGTCCGCATCCTGGATCGGCGTCTTGCCGCCTTCGACCATGTTCGCCAGCAGCGGCACGCGGTCGCCGAAGCGCTGGCAGGCCGCGTCCATCTGCTCGGGCGAGCGCAGTGCCTCGATGAAGAGCGCATCCACGCCGCAGGCGAGGTACGCCTCGGCGCGATCGAGCGCCGCGTCGAGCCCTTCGACCGCCACGGCATCGGTGCGCGCGAGGATCAGCGTGTCGCTCGATGCGCGCGCGTCCAGCGCGGCCTTGAGCTTGCCGACCATCTCGCGCTCGGGCACCACGGCCTTGCCGTCGAGGTGGCCGCAGCGCTTGGGAAAGGTCTGGTCCTCGATCTGCACCATCGCCGCGCCCGCGCGCTCGAAGCCGCGCACGGTGCGCTGCGTGTTGAGCGCGTTGCCGAAGCCGGTGTCGGCATCGACGATCACCGGCAGGCCCACGCGCTCGGTGATACGCGCGAGCGTGTCGGCCACCTCGGTGAAGGTGGTGAGGCCGACGTCGGAACGGCCCAGCCGCGTGTAGGCGATGGAAGCGCCCGAGAGATACAGCGCCTCGAAGCCGGCCTGTTCGGCCACCAAGGCGCTGAGCGCGTCGTACACGCCCGGCGCGAGCACGATGTCGTTGCGTGCGAGCCGGGTCTTGAAGGAAGGGTTCGTCATCAGGACGCTTTCGTCGAATGGATCAGTGCGGCGGCGGTGTGCGCCGCGATATAGCCGCCAGCCACGGCACTCAGCAGGCCATTGCCGGAGAGATAGCCCCACACCGCATCGCCCGACACGCCGCCCGCCGCGCCACCGGCGGCGAGCAGGTTGGCAAAGGGCGTGCCGTCGCGGCGCAGCACGCGCATGTCGGGCGCGGTGTCCAGGCCGCCTTGGGTGTGGAAGAGTGCGCCCGTGACCTTCACTGCGAAGTACGGAGCGTCAAGTGCGCGTGCGACCACGCGGCCGTCGGGCGGTGTGCCATCGCGCATGGCATCCAGCGTGCCTTGCAGCACGGCGGGCTCGCAGCCGATGCAGTCCGCGAGCGCCGCGACCGATTCACAGCGGCGCAACGCGCCCGCCGCCTCCGCATCGCAGAAGTCGGGAAAGCCGCGCGCCAACGCAAGCAGCGGCGCATCGAACACATTCCACGCGATGCCGCCCGGCTGCGCGAGCACATGCACCGCCGCTTCCGAGTAGCCCTGTGTCTCGTCGTGAAAGCGCCGGCCCTCGCAGTTGATCTGCACCCCGCCTTCCATCATCACGGCCCATGACATCAGCGCGCCTTGCGGCGTGACCCATGAGCCGTGGCCCTGGTAGCCGCCGAGGTCGCGCAGCCGCGCACCCAGCGATTCGCCCCAGAGTATCGCGCTGCCGTCGTTGCCGGTATGGCCGCCGAAAGTGGCTTCGGCCATCTCGGGCAGCAGCGCGCGCACCATTTGCGCATTGCCGCCGAAGCCGTTGCAGGCGAGCAGCAGCGCATCGCAGGCCAGTGTCTCGCGGCCGCCGTCGGGCCGGGCGTAATCGATGCCGACCACGCGGTCTTCGGCATCGAGCACCAGCGTGTCGACCAGCGCCTGCGTCAGCACAGGGATGCCCGCGGCCTCGACCGCCGACTGCAGCGCGGCCATCAGCGACGCGCCGGTCTTCTGCGGCAGCGCGTGCATGCGATGCACGCTGTGTCCCGGATAGAGAAAGCCATCGAGCAGCATCCACTGCAGGCCATGCCGTTCCTGCAACGCGTCGAGTGCCGGGCCGATGGAAGCTGCATAGGCCTCGACCAGCGCAGGCGCCGCGCGCCCATGCGCCTTCGCCTGGATGTCGCCGGCGAAGCGCCCGGCGCTGTCGTCGTGCACTCCATGCGCGCGCTGCGTGCGAGTGCCGGGCGCGGGAATGAAGCCCGAGGACAGCGCGGTCGATCCGCTCGGCAGCGCATCGCGCTCCAGCACCGCGCACTCCACGCCCGCATCGGCCAGCATCAGCGCGGCCGTGAGCCCGCAGGCGCCGCCGCCGACGATGGCGACCGGCACGTGCACATCGGCTTCGACCCGTGCCGCGCGGCGGATGAGGCGCGAGGGGTTGCCAGTCATGCGAGCGATGCAGTGAAGGCCGCGCAGTCCGTCACCTCGGCCACGTTGCGCATGTCGGCCAGCGAGGTCTGGTGGCGCTCTTCGCTGAAGGCCGCGCAGCCGTCGGCGAGCACCAGCGTGCGGTAGTCGCGCATGTGCGCATCGCGCACGGTGCTCGCGACGCCGCCGTTGGTGACGATGCCGCAGACCGCCACGGTGTCGATGCCCGCGCGGCGCAGCACCCAGTCGAGCTGCGTGTTGAAGAAGGCGGAATACGCGACCTTGCTGAGCGTCACGTCGACGAGTCCGCTCAACGCATCGACGTTGGCCTGGCCCCAGCTACCCGGCGCGAAATCGCCTTTCTTCAGATACGGGCGCAGCGCCTTCAGATGCGGCGAGACCATCGGCTCGCCGCCTGCGTCGGGCCAGAGCGTGAACTGGCTCGCGACCACCAGGCCGCCCGCCGCCTTGAGCGCACGCGCGACCTCGGCCACGCGTGCCGGCAATAGCAGCGCCGGCGGGTTGGTGTCGCCGCCGCGCGCATAGGCGCCGTTCGCATCGAGAAAGTCGTTCTGCAGGTCGATGATGACCAGCGCCGTCTTCGCCGCTTCGCTCATGAAAGCCTCACCAGCAGGTTGCCATGCGCGTCGACCTCGGCATGAAAGCCGGGTTCGAGCCACACGGTGGTGTCGGCCTGCTCCAGGATCGCAGGCCCTTCGATGCGCGCAGCCACCGGCAGTTCGAGCCGCGCATAGCGCACGGCCTCGTGCCACTGCCCCTGGTGAAACACGCGTTGCGCACCCAGCGGCGCGGTGCTGCCCTCCCCTTCGGGCGCGAGCACCTTCAGGTCGAACTTGGGCCGCACGCCGATGCGCGCGTAGCGCAGGTTCATCACGCGGATCGGAATGCCTTCGAGCACGCGGCCGAACGCTGCCGTGTAGCTGGCTTCGAACGCGGCGCGGATCGATGTGGCCGTGAGCGGCGTCTTGCCGGCGTCGGCGAGCACCACGGGCAGCGTGTGCGTCTGGCCTGCGTAGAGCATGTCGAGCGCGATGACTTCGCGCACTTCGTCGAAACGAACGCCCGAGGAATCCAGGCGCTGCTGGCAGCTCGCGGCCAGCTCGTCGATGCGGCGCTGCACGTCGCCCACGTCCAGTTCGGTCAGCGGCTTGTTGAGCGTCTGCACCGCGTCGTGGCGCATGTCGGCGATCACGCAGCCGAGCGCAGAGGTCACGCCGGGGTAGCGCGGCACGATGCCCGTGGCGACGCCGACCTCACGCATCATGGCGCAGACATGCAACGCGCCGCCGCCGCCGAAAGGCATGTAGGCGAAGCGGCGCGGATCGTGGCCGCGTTCGATGGAAACGAGGCGAATGGCACCCGCCATGCGCGCATTGGCCACCGTGAGAATCGCTTCGGCGGCCGCATGCACATCGAGGCCCAGCGGGCGCGCGACGTGTTCTTCGATGGCCTGGCGCGACTTCTCCGCATCCAGCGCCGCGAGCAAGCCGCCACCCAGCGGACGGTCCGCCGCGATGCGCCCCAGCAGCACGTTCGCATCCGTCACCGTCGGCCGCATGTTGCCGCGCCCGTAGCAGGCCGGCCCCGGCACGCTGCCGGCCGACTCGGGGCCCACCTGCAGCATGCCGCTCGCATCCACCGACGCGATGGAGCCGCCGCCCGCGCCGATGGTCTCGATCTGGATCATCGGCGAGCGGATCACCATGCCGAACTCGATGGCGGTCTGCGCGGCCAAGGCGGCCTCGCCGTTCGCCACCAGCGACACGTCGAACGAGGTGCCGCCCATGTCGCCGGTGATCGCGTTCGGAAAGCCCGCCGCGCGCGCGATGGCCGCGCAGGCGATCACGCCGGCCGCCGGGCCCGAGAGCGCGGTGCGCACCGGCAGGTCGCTCGCGGTCTGGCGCGACATCACGCCGCCGTTGCTCTGCACCACCAGCAGTTCGCCCGCGAAGCCCTGGCCGCGCAGGTCGGACTCGAGCCGGCCAAGATAGCTGCCCACCACCGGCTGCAGCGCGGCGTTGAGCGTGGCGGTCGAGCAGCGCTCGAACTCGCGGATCTCGGGCAGCACTTCGCTCGCCGAGGTGACGTGCGGGTTGGGCCAGAGCTCGCGCACTGCGGCGACGGCGAGGCGCTCGTTCTCGGGGTTCGCGTAGGTGTTGATGAAGAACACGCACACGGCCTCGCAGCCCGCTTCGAGCAGCGAGCGCGCTTCGGCGCGCACCTGGTCCAGGTCGACCGCGGTGTGCAGCGTGCCGTCGGCCAGCACGCGCTCGTCCACCTCGCGGCGCAGGTCGCGCGGCACCACGGGCGTGAAGCTGCCGCGCAGGCCCCAGGTCTCGGGGCGGTCGCGGCGGCGCATCTCCAGGACGTCGCGGAAACCGCGCGTGGTGATGATGCCGGTGCGCGCCACCTTGCGCTCGAGCAATGCGTTGGTGCCGACCGTGGTGCCGTGCACGATGGTGGAAATGTCGGCGGCCGAATCGGCCACGCGCGCCACGCCGTTCATGAAGCCGCGCGCTTCCTCGCCGCGCGTGGAGGGCACCTTGACGATACGCGCCGTGCCGTTGGCTTCGTCGAGCACGAAGAGGTCGGTGAAGGTGCCGCCGACATCGACGCCGACGACAAGGGATTTACCAGTGGAAGTCATTCGGTCACTTTCTTGACGCTGCTGCCGGTCGTCACATAGCCCATCGCGCTGTCGGCTTCGCGCTGCGGCGCGGGCCGCTCGGCCGCGTGGCCCCAGCCACCGCCGCCCGGCGTTTCGAGCCGCACGCGTTCGCCGCGCACGAGCTGGATGCCGCGCATCTTCGACACCATGGGCGGCGTGTGCCATGTGCCTTCGTTCTCGTAACTGAATTTGTTGACCGCGCCTTCGCGCCCCCCAGCGATGCCCTTGGGCGGTGAGGTGCCGCGCTCGCCGAAGACGAACACCTCGGCGTCCTTCTCCAGCAGTTCGATTTCATACACGGCGCCGAGGCCGCCGCGGTGCCGGCCGTCGCCGCCCGAATCGGCGCGCAACGACCATTCGGTGAAGCGCACCGGGTACGCGGCTTCGAGGATCTCGAGTGGCGGAATCGTCGCGGTCGAGATCGGCGCGTTGCCGTGCGAGAGCCCGTCGCCGCCCGAGTGGCCGCCATGACCGCCGCCGAAGAAGCTGAACATCACCCAGCGCTGGCCTTCGCGGCCCTTGTCGCTGCGGTGGCCCGCGATCGACAGCGCGTTGATCGTGCCATAGGCCTGCGCCACCGCGCGCGTCGGGTCGGCCTGCGCCGCGGCGCTGAAGATCACGTCGATCATGCGCAGGATGGTCTCGGTGTAGCCGCCGACCGGGCGCGGGCGCTCGCAGCTGATCACCAGCTTGTCTGGGATGTCGAAGTCCACCGCGTCGAGCACGCCGGCATTGGCGGGCACGTCAGGGAACAGGTGCTTGAGCGCGACGTAGCAGGCCGCCACCGCGGTGGCGCGCGAGATGTTCACCGGCCCCGCGCATTGCGGCGAGGTGCGCGAGAAATCGAGCAGCAGCCGGTCGCCGGCCACCGTCATGTCCAACGCGATGGTCAGCGGCTCGTTCGTGATGCCGTCGTTGTCCAGCACGTCCTCGAAGCTGTAGCGCCCGTCGGGCAGCGACGCGATGTGCGAACGCATCAGCCGCAGCGCGCGGCTTCGCAGCTCGCCGAGCGCGTTCATCACCAGGTCGTCGCCGTACTCGTCAAGCAGCCCGTTCAAGCGCTTCTCGCCAAGCTCCAGCGCCGCGAGCTGTCCGTTCAGGTCGCCCCACAGGCTGTCGGGCAGGCGCGTGTTGGCCTGCAGGATGGCGAGCACGTCCGCATCGAGCACGCCGTCGCGCACGATGCGCACCGGCGGAATCTGCACCGCCTCCTGCCAGCACTCGGTGGCGGCCGGGTTGTAGTTGCCGGGCACCGCGCCGCCCACGTCGTGCCAGTGCGCGGCCGAGGCCATGTAGCAGTAGAGCTTGCCGTTGCGAAAGAACGGTTTCACCAGCTTGAAGTCGTTGGCGTGCGTGCCGCCATCGTAGGCATCGTTGCTGATCCAGATGTCGCCGTCCTTCATGCCGCCGCGCGGCGCGGCCGCCTTGGCGGTGGCGCGCACCGCGAAGGCCATGGCGCCGACGAACACGGGCAGGCCTGACTTGCCCTGCACCAGTGTGTCGCCGCTCGCCGCGTCATACAGGCCGTGGCAGGCGTCGTGCGCCTCGGCAATGATGGGATTGAACGCACTGCGGTAGAGCGTCGCGTCCATCTCGTCGGCCACCTGTTCGAGGCGGCCGCGCAGCACGGCGAGCGTGACGGGGTCGATCGCTGTCGCGGTCGCTGCGGAAGAGGAAGGGTCAGACATTGCTTGCTTTCTGGGAGGCCGGGGTGCCGCCACGCTGGCGTAACAGGTTCATCAATCCGCCGGCGCGGACCATGTCCATGAGGAAGCCGGGCACGGGCTCGCAGGCCAGGCGCGCCCCTTGCGGGGAGACGGCGGCGGGGGCCGCGGTATCGAGCGCGATGCGGTCGCCTTCGCCGAGCGATTCGGCTTCGGCGCAGGTCAGGAGCAGCAGGCCGACATTGAAGGCATTGCGGAAATAGAGCCCGCTGTACGAAGGCGCGATCACCGCCGCCACGCCCAGCTGCACGAGCACGGCCGCTGCCTGTTCGCGCGAGGAGCCGATGCCGAAGTTGGGGCCGGCCACGATCACGTCGCCTGGTTGCACCTCGCTCGCGAACTCGGGGCGCACGGCTTCGAGACAGTGCCTGGCGATGATGTCGATGCCGTGCTTCATCGCGTGGCCAGGTGCCAGCGCGTCGGTGTCGATGTCGGCGCCCAGGCGCCACACACGGTGCAAGGTCTGCCCGTTCATGCGAGCACCTCGCGCGGATCGGTCACGCAGCCGCGCAATGCGGCGGCGGCCACCGTGTAGGGCGAGCCCAGGTAGACCTGCGCAGTCGGCGAGCCCATGCGGCCCTTGAAGTTGCGCGCGGTGGTCGAGATGACGGTGACGTCGTCGCCCATCGGATCGCCGTAGCCGGAGCACGCGCCGCACGCAGTCGGGAACAACTCGGCGCCGGCGTCCATCAGCACTTGCAGAACCCCCTCCTCGCGCGCCGCTTCCTGGTCGCGGATGCTGGCGGGCGCCACGATGAGGCGGATGCCGCTCGCCACCTTGTGCCCGCGCAGCACCTGCGCGGCGGCGCGCAGGTCGTCGAGCTTGGCGCCGGTGCAGGCGCCGATGTAGGCCACATCGACATGCGTGCCCACGTACCGGCTCACGCCGTGCGCGTTGGCCGGGCTGTGCGGCGCGGCGACATACGGTTCGAGCGTGGAGGCATCGAAGCGATGGTCGGTGAGCGCGGCGTCTTCGTCGGTGAACCACGGGGCCATGTCGACGGGCGGTGCGCCAGCGCCCGCCAGGAATTCGGCCGTGGTCGCATCGGGCGCAATCAGCCCGGCCTGCGCGCCCAGCTCGGCGCTCATGTTCGAGAGCGTCATGCGCTCCTGCATCGACAGCGCGGCGACCGCCGGCCCCGCGAATTCGACCGCCTGGTAGCGCCCGCCGTTCATGCCGAAGCGGCCGATCATGTGCAGCATCATGTCCTTGGCGGTAACCCCCGCGGGCAGCGCGCCGTCCCACCACATGCGGATGGTCTCGGGCACGCGCAGCCAGATCTCGCCGGTGACCATCACGCCCAGCATCTCGGTGCTGCCGATGCCGAACATGTAGGCGCCGAACGCACCGCCCGTGGGCGAGTGCGAGTCGCCGCCCACGCACAGCATGCCGGGGCGGATGTGGCCGTGCTGCGGCACCACCACGTGGCAGATGCCCTGGCTGTCGTACACGTGCGGCAGCTGCTGGTCGCGCGCCCAATCGCGTGCGATGCGCACGATGCGGCGCGAGTCGTCGTCGCGCTCGGGCACGTAGTGGTCCATGACCAGCACCACGCGCGAGCGGTCCCAGATCTGCGCGCCCAGCTCCTCGAGCATGGGCTTCAGGCGCCGCGGGCCCGAGGAGTCGTGGAACATCGCCAGGTCGACGCCGCAGGTCACGATCTCGCCCACCGACACCCGCTCGCGTCCGCTCGCGCGTGCGATGAGCTTCTGCGCCAGCGTCTGCGTTTGCTTCTGCGTCGGCGCGCGGGTTGGAGCCATCGATGTCATTCCGGCTTGGCTCCCGAGAACTTGACGACCTTGGCCCAGCGCGTGATCTCGCTCTGCACGAAGGCGGAGAACTGCTCGGTCGAATTGCCGACCGGGATCGCGCCCTCGGTTTCGAGGCGCTGACGCATGTCGGCCTGCTGCAGGGCATGGCGCGCGGCATCGCCGATCTGCTTGACGCGCTCGGCGGGCATGTGCGCGGGGCCGAAGAGGCCGAACCATGCGCTCGATTCGTAGCCCGGCAGCGCTTCGGCAATCGCCGGCACGTTGGGGAAAGCGGGCAGCCGCTTGGCCGTGGTCACGCCCAGCGCCTTGAGCTTGCCGGCCTGGATGTGCGCCTTGACGTTGCCCACGGCCGCGAACATCAGCTGCACCTGACCCGCGAGCACGTCCTGCACGGCGGGCGAGGTGCCCTTGTAGGGGATGTTCACGATGTCCACGACCGACTGCATCTTGAAGGCCTCGCCCGCCATGTGCAGCGAGGAGCCCACCGCGCCGATCGCGAAGTTCAGCTGCCCCGGCTTGGCCTTGGCGAGCGCGATGAGTTCGCGAACATCCTTGGCGGGCAGCGACGGGTGCGCGACGAGGATCGACGGCGAGGTCGCCACGCAGGTGAGCGCGGTGAAATCCTTCACCGGGTCGAAGGGCAGCGTCGGGTAGAGCGTGGCGTTGATCGCGTGGCTGGTGAAGCTCATCAGGAGCGTGTTGCCATCGGGCGCCGCCTTGGCGACCGCATCGGCGGCGATGTTGCCGCCCGCGCCGGGCCGGTTCTCCACGATGACCGTGCGGCCGAGCGCCGGGCCCATGCTCACGGCGAGCGAGCGCGCGAGCGTGTCGGTCGAGCCGCCCGCGGGCGCGCCGACGAGGATGCGCACCGGCGCATTGCCGATCTGTGCGAAGGCGCCGCCGGCCCATGCCGCGGCCAGCGACGAGAGCAGGATGTCGCGTCTTTTCATGTGTTGTGTCTCCGGGGGAATCGTGGGTTTCGCGTGGGTTTTTCGCAGGGGTCAGAGCCCCAGGTAGGCGCGCCGCAGTTCGTCGCTGCCGAGCAGTTCGCCCGGCAGGCCCGAGAAGCGCACGCTGCCGTTCTCCAGCACGTACGCGCGGTCGGCGATCTCCAGCGACTGGCCCACGTTCTGCTCGACCAGCATCACTGCGAGGCCGCCGTCGCGCAGGTTGCGGATCAGCGCGAACATCTCTTCGACCAGCAGCGGCGAAAGGCCGAGCGAAGGCTCATCGAGGATCAGCAGCACCGGCTCGGCCATGAGGCCGCGCGCGATGGCGAGCATCTGCTGCTCGCCGCCGCTCATCGTGCCGGCGTGTTGCGCCATGCGCTCGCGCAGCCGCGGAAAGATGTGGAACATCTTCTCGACATTGGCCGCGCGTCGTTCGCGGGCGCGGGTGAAGGAGCCGAGTTCCAGGTTCTCCAGCACGCTCAGGTTGGGAAACACCTTGCGGCCTTCGGGCACCTGGATGAGGCCGGCCTTCACCACGTCGCGGTAGTGCGCGCCGCTCAGGTCCTTGCCGTCGAAGCGCACCGTGCCGCCCCAGGCAAGACAGAGGCCGCAGACCATCTTGTTGAGCGTGGATTTTCCGGCGCCGTTGCTGCCGAGCAGCGCGACCATCTCGCCAGCGTTCACCTCGAGGTCGACGCCGCGCAGCACCTCGACGCGGCCGTAGCCGCCGCGCAGGCCTTGAATTTCGAGCAACGCGCTCATGCGGCAACTCCCGATGCGGCCTTGCGCAACCGCGCCGCGGTGCCGTGGCCCAGATAGGCTTCGACGACCCTGTCGTCGGAGGTCACTTGCGCCGGGCTGCCCTCGGCGATCAGCTGGCCCTGCGCGAGCACCCACACGTGCTCGGCCAGATGCATCACGGCCTGCATGACGTGTTCGATCATCAGCACGGTGACGCCGCTGTCGGCGATGCCGCGCACCACCGGCATCATCTCGGCGATCTCCTGCGGGTTGAGGCCGGCGAGCACTTCGTCGAGCAGCAAGAGGCGCGGCTTCGTGGCGAGCGCGCGTGCCAGTTCGAGGCGCTTGCGACCGGCCACGGTGAGGTCGGACGCAGGCTTGTCGAGCTGCGGCGCGAGGCCCACGCGCAGCGCGACAGCCTCGGCGTTCTGCAGCGCCTCGGCGCGGCCGCGCACATGCAGGTGCGCGCCGACGGCGATGTTCTCGCGCACGGTCTGCGCCGCGAAGGGCTTCACGATCTGGAAGGTGCGGGTCATGCCGAGCGCCGCGTTGCGGTGCGGCTCGCGACCGGTGATGTCCTCGCCCGCGAAGCGCACGGTGCCGGTGTCGGGCTTCAGGAAGCCCGACATCAGCGCGAACAGCGTGGTCTTGCCCGCGCCGTTGGGGCCGATCAGCGCGCTCAGGCTGCCCTCGCGCACCGAGAGGCTCACGTTCTGCACGGCCTTCAGGCCGCCGAAGGAGCGCGAGAGGCCGTCGATGGCCAGCAGGGCGTCAGTCATGGCGGCCTCCCTTCGGCTTCCACAGCTGACGCACCGACAGCCCGATGCCCGCGATGCCGCGCGGCACGAAGATGACGATGAGCACCAGCACCGTGCCGTAGATCACCATGTTGATACCCGGCAATTCGCCGAAGAGATTGCGTGTGAGGTCCGACAGCAGGTGCAGCACGACCGCGCCGAGCACCGGGCCCCACATCGTTCCCATGCCGCCGACGATGGCCGCGACCAGCGCCTCGATCGACACGGCCGGCCCGTAGGCGATGCCCGCGTCGATGTACTGGAACACCTGCACGTAGAAGGCGCCCGCCGCGCCCATGAACGCCGCCGACAGGCCGATGGCGCCGAGCTTCACGCGAAACGGGTTGACGCCGACGGCGCGCGCCGCATCTTCGTTGTCGCGAACCGCCTGCAGGTATGCACCGAAGCGCCCATTGCGCAGCCACCAAGTGACCAGCAGCGCCGCGACGACCATCGCGAGCACGACCCACAGGTAGCCCGCACGCGAAGAGAACTGCAGGTTGCCCACCGATTCGCGCAGCGGCACCATGAGCCCGACGCCGCCACCGGTGAAATCGACCGACAGCGCGAGGATGCGGAACACCTCGGCGAAGGCCAGCGTGACCAGCGCGAAGTACGAGCCCTTGAGGCCGTAGCGGAAGGTGAGCGCGCCCATGAAGAGCCCGACCAGCGCCGCGCCGACGATGGCCAGCGGCAGCGCGACCCAGGCGTTGATGCCGCCCTGCAATTGCGCGATCGCCTGGATGTACGCGCCGGTGCCGAAGAACAGCGCATGCCCGAACGAGAACTGCCCGCCGAAGCCGCCCAGGATGTTCCAGGCTTGCGCGATGAGCGTGGCGTAGAGCGCCATCATCACGAAGTTGAGCGTGACGCCCGATTTGGTGACGAACGGCACGCACGCGACCAGCACCGCGAAGAGCGCGATGCCCGCGAGTTGTTTGGTACTCCCCTTCATGCCTTGGCCCCGAACATGCCCTGCGGCCTGAAGAGCACCACGCCGATGAAGATCGCGAAGATGCCGATCTGCCCCAGCGATTCACCGAGGTAGAGACCACCGAGCGACTCGACGATGCCCACGAGGAAGCCGCCGATCAGCGCTCCCACGAAACTGCCCATGCCGCCGAGCACGACGATGGTGAAGGCCACCAGCACGAAGCCGCCGCCCACCTGCGGATTGACGTAGTACGCCGGCAGCAGGAAGCACGCCGCCGCACCGAGGCACGCGAGGCCGATGCCGAAGCTCATCGCGTAGACATGGTCCACGTCGATGCCCATGAGCTTGGCGCCTTCCTTCTCCTTGGAGACGGCGCGGATGGCGCGGCCGAGGTCGGTGCGGCCCATGATCCAGAACAGGATGCCCGAGACAACCAGCGCACCCGCGAAGGCCACGAGCTTGGGCACCGCGATCATCGCGGGGCCGATGGCGACGGTGCTCAGCGAATAGGCGGTGTCGATGTTGCGCGTGTCGGACTTGAAGAACAGCAGCGCGAGGTTCTCCATGACGATCGCGATGCCGAGCGTGGCGAGCAGGATGTTCTCGTCCTTGCCGTGGCCCGCGCGGTTGATGACCACGCGCTGCAGCGCATAGCCGAGCGCGAACATGCCGAGCACGACGATGGGCAGCGCCAGGTACGGATCGATGCCCAGCTTCTCTTTCAGAAAGTACACCGCATACAGCGCCAGCATCAGGCTGGCGCCGTGCGCGAAGTTGATGATGTGCAGGACGCCGTAGATCAGCGTGAGCCCCAGCGCGATCAGTGCGTACACCGCGCCCGTCGTCAGCCCGTTCAGGACCGACGGGAAAAGAATGCCGAAATCGAACATCCCGCCTTCCGCCTCAGGCCGCGCGCAGCGGGAACACCGGGTCCACTTCGCGGTAGTCGCGCGGGATGATGACCTTGATGTCGTTCTTCACCACCTGCGTCATGAGCGGCTGCGCGCCTTCGTTCTGGCCGTTGACGAACTTCGTCGGGCCGTAGGGCATGAAGTGGTTCGAGAAGGTGCTCTTCTCCAGCGCATCGATGATGGCCGCACGCTCGGTGGACTTGGCACGCTCCAGCGCATCGGCCAGGAGCCACATCGAGGCGTAGGTCATGAAGACCTCGTAGCTGAAGAACTGGCCTTTGGCTTCCACGCGCTTGCGCAGGTCCTGCGCGCGCTTGTCCTTGGGGTTGAACCAGTGGTTGCAATCGATGATGCCGTTGGCCGCGTCCGGAAATTCCTTCACGAACTTGTAGCTCGACGCGGCACCGCCCAGCACCGAGAAGATCGCCTTGGGCACCACCTTCTGCTGCTGCATGGTGCGCACCAAGAGCGCGTACTCGTTGTAGTAATTGGCCGGGATCACGATGTCGGGGTTGATCGACTTCATGCGCAGAACGATGTTGTTGAAGTCGCGCGTGGGGTTCGCGTGCTTCACCACCTCTTTCACCTCGAAGCCGTAGCCCGGCAGTTCGCGCGCGAGCAGTTGCGCGGTGCCGGCGCCGAAGAGCGACTCCTCGTGAATGATCATGACCGTCTTGGCCGGGTTGCCCGCGGCCTTGTTCAGCACCAGCAGGTTGGCCATGGCCACCTCGGTCGACTTCTTGTAGCCGGGGCCGAAACGGAAGGTGTTCTTCAGGCCGCGCTCCACGATCTGGTCGGCCACGCCCACGTCGACCACATGCGGCAGGTTGTACTTGGCGGCCGCCTGCGTGGTCGCGAGGCAAATGGCCGACGCATACGCGCCCACGATGGCCGAGACGCCGGCCTCGTTCATCTTCTCGACCTCGGCGGCGCCCGCCTGCGGCTGCGACTGCGCATCGCCGAGCAGGGCTTCCAGCTTCGCGCCACCGAGCGACTTGATGCCGCCCGCGGCATTGATGTCCTCAATGGCCATCAGCGCACCGAGGCGGCACTGCTGCCCCGAGTAGGCCAGCGCACCGGTGACCGGATGCAGCACGCCGACCTTGACGGCCTTGGGCTGCGCGCCGGCCACGAGCGGGAAGGCAACGGCGGTCGCCAGGGCGGCGGACTGCGACACGAAACTGCGGCGGTTCTGCATGGTGGGGCTTCCTTTTTCTCTTCAGTTGAACTGGGCTGACACGTCTTTGCTGACCCACACCTTCGCGTCGATGCTGCCCACGCGGGAGAGCTGCATTTCGTAGGTGTAGCGGTCGGGGCGATAGAAGCCGTGCAGCCACTGCACGGGCCGCTCGTCTTCGTCGTAGATGAGGCGGCGCACCGCGAGCAGGGCCGAGCCGACCGACACGTCGAGGTGCTGCGCAAGCACGTTGTCGGCGAGGCGCGCGGAGATGGTCTGGTGCGCGCGGCCCACCTTCACGCCCGACTCCTCCAGCAGCACGAGGATGGGCTTCTTCGAGAGCTCGCGGCGGCCGAAGCGGCGCGCGATGGTGTCGGGCACGTAGGTGGTGATGTGCGAGAGCGGGCCTTCCTTGGTGGAACGCACCCGCACCGCCTTCTGCACCGCATCGCCCAGTTGCAGTTGCAGCGCCTCGGCCACCTGGGTGGAAGCGGTGATGGTCGCGACCTCGATCACCTTCACCGAGGTGTGCAGGCCCATGGTGACGAGGTTCTCGAGCAGGCCGCGCAGGTTGGCGCGCTCCAGGTTCTTCGTGCCCGGCTGTTCGCCTGCGGCCGGTGGCGGCAGCGCGCGCGTACGGCGGCCGGGGTTGCGTGCGATCAGCCCTTCGGACGAAAGCTGTTCGAGCGCGCGGCGCACCGTGACGCGCGCCACGCCGAACTGCGCCATGAGCGCGAGTTCGCCGGGCAGGCCTTCCGCAAAACGCCCCTCGTGCAGTTGCTCACGCAGGACCAGATAGATCTGGTGGTACTTCGGCAAAGGCATTTGCGACATGCCTTTGATGTTTTTGCAGTTTCAATGTTCTGTCAATGGGACATTTAAAACCGAAGACCGCGCTGCCAGGCGCCCGGCGTGAAGCCGAACTGTCGCGTGAAGATGCGCGTCATGTGGCTCTGGTCGGAGAAGCCGCTTGCCGCAGCGGCCTCTGCGAGATCGGCGCCGTGGCGGATCAGATGGCGCGCGCGTTCGCTGCGCTGCAGCACGAGCCATGCATGCGGCGGCACGCCATAGGCTTTCTCGAAACGTCGCAGCACCTGGTAGGTGCTGAGCCCCGTCATCGCCGCGAGGTCGGAGAGCGTGGGCGGGGCGAGCAGTTCATCGGCGAGGCGGTCGCGCACCTGCTTCACGTCGGCAGCGGCTTCGCGCGTGGGGGTGGCGGTGGAGTGGTTGTCGCGCAGCAGGCCGCAGACTTCGGCCAGTGCTTCGTCGCAAGCGAGCGATTCGGCGCGGCGTGCATCGGTTGCAGCCGAGTGCCAATCGTCGAGACGGGTGAACAGACGGCGCAGCGTGTCGCCGAGCCTTGCGTCCTGGATGACGGGGCGCGTCAACGCCACATCGGCACTGGCATCGCCATTCATGGCGGTCATCACGTCGGCATCGAAATACACCATGCGCCAACGGCGCGACGGCCCGCCGAGCGGCTGGCCGTCATGCACTTCACCGGGGTTGGTGGCGATCAGGTCGCCGGCATACGCATCGACCTTGCCGCGTCCGCTGGCCGAGCGCTGCGCGCCCTGCTCGAGGAGGCCCAGTCCATAGGTGGAATGCCAGTGCCGGCCGTAGTGGCGGGCACTCTCGATCGCGGTGCCGTGCACGCCCTCCCAAGGCGTGCCGAACACCTGCGATCGATGGTCCGGCGGCGCTTTCATCCGCCGGATGATCGCAGAGGATCAGAGCTTGAAGGGAACCACTTCCTGGCGCTGTTCGCCGAGGCCTTCGATACCGAGCGTCATCACGTCGCCCTTCTTGAGGTACAGCGGCGGCTTCATGCCCATGCCGACGCCGGGCGGCGTGCCGGTGGTGATCACGTCGCCGGGCATCAGCGTCATGAACTGGCTCACGTAGCTCACGATCTTGGCGACCGTGAAGATCATGGTCTTGGTGCTGCCGGTCTGCACGCGCTGGCCGTTCAGGTCGAGCCACATCGAGAGCTTCTGCGGGTTCTCGATTTCGTCGCGCGTCACCAGCCAGGGGCCGAGCGGGCCGAAGGTGTCGCAACCCTTGCCCTTGTCCCAGGTGCCGCCGCGCTCGATCTGGTATTCGCGTTCGCTCACGTCGTTGATGGTGCAGTAGCCGGCCACGTAGTCGAGCGCGCTCTTCTGCGAAACGTAGCGCGCCTCGGTGCCGATGACCACGCCGAGCTCGACTTCCCAGTCGGTCTTGACCGAGCCCTTGGGCAGCATCACCGGATCGTTCGGACCCTGGATGCAGCTCGTGGCCTTCATGAAGACCACGGGTTCCTTGGGCACCGGCAGGCCCGATTCGGCCGCGTGGTCCGCGTAGTTCAGGCCGATGGCGATGAACTTGCCGACGTTGGCGACCGGGCTTCCGAAGCGCGGCTTGCCCTTGACCAGCGGCAGCTTGTCGAGCTTCACCTTGCGCAGCTTGGCGATGGCGGCATCGCCGAGCTGGTCGGGACCGATGTCCTTGACGACGGCGCTCAGGTCGCGCAGCTTGCCGTCTGCGTCGATGAGGCCGGGCTTCTCCTTGCCGGGGTTGCCATAACGGACGAGTTTCATGCTTTCCTTTCAGTGCATTGAATGATCAATAAGTGGAGCGGCCACCGGAGAGGTCGAAAACCGCACCGGTGGAAAAAGAACAATCTTCGGTGCAGAGCCAGCCGACCATCGCGGCCACCTCTTCCACGGTGCCGAATCTGCCCATGGGGATTTTCGACAACATGAAGGCGATGTGCTCGGGCGTCATCTGATCGAAGATCGCGGTCTTCACGGCTGCGGGCGTCACGCAGTTCACGCGGATGCCGGTGTCGGCCAGTTCCTTGCCGAGCGACTTGGTGATGCCGATGACGGCAGCCTTGCTCGCGCTGTAGGCGCTGGCGTTGGGGTTGCCCTCCTTGCCGGCGACGGAGGCGATGTTGACGATGCGGCCATAGCCCTGCTTGCGCATTTGCCCCACCACCTCGCGGCAGCAGAGGAATACGCCATTGATGTTGACCTCCATCACCTGGCGCCAGTCGTCCACCGGGTAATCCCACAGCTTCACGTTGGGACCGGTGATGCCAGCGCCGTTGACCAGCGCGTCGATGCGGCCCGCATGCGCGAGCGTCGCGGCCACCGCCTTGGCGACCGAAGGCTGTTGCGACACATCGACCTTCAGCGCGAAGGCCTTGTCGCCCAGCGACTCTGCAGCCTGATTGGCCGCGGCCTCGTCGCGGTCCCACAGCGTGACGCTGCCGCCCGACGCCACCAGCCGCTGCGCGATACCGAAGCCCAGGCCCGTGGCGCCGCCGGTGATGACCGCATGCCGACCGGTGAAGTCGAGCTGGTTCATATCGTGATGCCGCCGTCGACCGTGAAGAACTGGCCGGTCGCGAAGATCGATTCGTCGCTCGCGAGGAACACGACCACGGGCGCGATTTCTTCCGCCTGCGCGAGCCGGCCCATCGGCTGGCGCGCGATGAAGGCCTTGCGGGCTTCCTCGGGATCGGCGTTGGCGTTGATGCGGTCTCCCAGCGACGGCGTATCGACCGTGCCCGGACACACCGCATTGCAGCGGATGCCCTTGGTCACATAGTCGGCCGCCACGCTCTTGGTGAGGCCGAGCACCGCCGCCTTGGTGGTGCCATAGACAAAGCGGTTGGGCAGGCCCTTCATGCTGGAGCACACGCTCGCCATGTTGATGATGCTGCCGCGCCCGGCCTTCAGCATGCCGGGCAGCACGGCCTGAATGGTCCACATCTGCGCGCGCACGTTGAGCGAGAAGGCAAAGGCCAGGTCGTCGTCGCTCGCCTGTTCGATGGTGCCGTTGTGCACCACGCCCGCGCAGTTGAAGAGCACGTCGAGCGCGGGAAGCTTCGCGAACAGCGCGCCGATGGCAGCCTTGTCGAGCACGTCGAGTTTCACGGCGGTGACATTCACAACGCCGGCATAGCGTTCCAGCAGCTTCTCGTTGACATCGGTGGCCCAGACCTGGGCGCCCTCGGCGGCAAGCGCCATCACGCTGGCGTGCCCGATGCCCTGGCCGGCTGCTGTCACGAGCGCGGTCTTTCCCTTCAATCGCATGGTGTCTGTCTCCAAATTCGGGTTTGGCCCGATGGGTGACACGGGCGACACATCGTATTCTGAATTGGCCTTACCACTTGTCCAATTCAGGACAACCCTTAAACCCCGTTCGTTCATTCGCCCCTCGTGCCCCTCCAGACCGTCGAACCCCAGCGCCTCTATCGCCAGATCGCCGACCAGCTCCGCGCGCTGATCGCCAAGGGCGAGTTCGCCGTAGGCGCCCGCCTGTCCGCCGAACGCGACCTCGCCAAGCAGCTCGGCGTGAGCCGCCCCTCGGTGCGCGAGGCGCTGATCGCGCTCGAGGTCGAGGGCTGGGTCGAGGTGCGCACCGGCTCCGGCGTGTACGTGCTCGACCGCTCGCACCGCGCCCCGGCACCGGTCGCGCCCACCGAGTGGGGCCCGCTGGAGCTGATCCGCGCCCGCCGCGTGATCGAGGGCGAAACGGCCGCCATCGCCGCCGCAGCAGGCAAGCGCAAGGACGTCGATGCGATGTCGCGTGCCATCGAGCTCATGCGCGAGATGGCCGACCGCAACGTGATGCCGCTGGAGGGCGACCGCGCCTTCCACCTGGCGATCGTCAATGCCAGCGGCAACACGGTGCTCGTGGAGACGGTGCAGAACTTCTGGGACTCGCGCAAGGGCCCGATCTTCACGCGGCTGGGCGGCTATTTCGAGAACGTTCCTTCCTGGCGCTCGGCCATCGTCGAGCACGAGGCCATCCGCGACGCGGTGGCCGCCCGCGACGCCGAGGGCGCGCGTGCCGCGATGCACGCGCACATGGACAAGTCGCACCAGCGATTCAGCGCGAGCTGGCGACGCGCGAAGCCTTCCTGATTTCTCGCCAGCATTTCTGCCAACTACTACAACGGAGACAAGCCACATGATCAGAGACAGCAAGACCAGCAAACGCACCGCTCTCAAGGCGCTCGCCGCCTGCGCCCTCGCAGCCGGTGTGGTGGGAATTCCGGGCATCGCCTCGGCGCAGACCAAGCTCAAGTGGGCCCACGTCTACGAGACCTCGGAGCCCTTTCACAAGTACTCGGTGTGGGCGGCGGAAGAGATCAAGAAGCGCACCAACGGCAAGTACGACATCCAGGTGTTCCCCGCCTCCACGCTCGGCAAGGAAGCCGACATCAATCAGGGCCTGACGCTCGGCACGGTCGACATCATCCTGTCGGGCGCGAGCTTCGCGGGGCGCACCTACACGCCGCTGGCGATCTCGTACTTTCCGTTCATCTTCCGCGACGCCGAGCACCAACTGAAGTACGCCAAGAGCGACGTGTTCAACGAGCTCGCCAAGGGCTACGACGACAAGAGCGGCAACCACATCACCGCGCTCAGCTACTACGGTGCGCGCCACGTGACGTCGAGCGCGGCACGGCCGGTGAGCAAGCCCGAGGACATGAAGGGCCTGAAGATCCGCGTGCCCGACGCGCCGGCCTACCTCGCTTTCCCGAAGGCGCTGGGGGCCAATCCGACGCCGATCGCCTTCGCCGAGGTGTACCTCGCGCTGCAGAACAACACGGTCGATGCGCAGGAGAACCCGCTGCCCACCATCGAGGCCAAGAAGTTCTTCGAGGTACAAAAGAACATTTCGCTGACCGGCCACATCGTCGATTCGCTGCTCACGATCTGCTCGGGGCAGCTGTGGGGCAAGCTCTCGGCGGACGAAAAGAAGATCTTCACCGACGTGATGCAGGAAGCCGCGGAGAAGACCGGGCGCGAAATCATCGCGTCCGAAGTGCGCCTGGTCGAGGAGTTCAAGAAGAAGGGCAACAACGTGATCACGGTCGACAAGAACGCGTTCCGCGAAGCGGTGCTCAAAGCCACCAAGCCCACCGACCAGGGCTACCGCCAGCAGGACTACGACCGCATCCTCGCGATCAAGTGAACGCGTGATCCAGCCATGAGCGAACCTCAGAAAATCATCGACGACGAAGGCCACTTCCACGCGGAAGACGAGGTGGTCGACCTGTCGGACACCATCGCCGAAGGCTGGATATCGCTGGCCGTCTTCTGGCTCCTGGGCCTCACGGTCTTCTACCAGTTCGTCACGCGCTACGTGATGAACGACTCGGCCGCCTGGACGGAGGAAGTGGCGCGTTACCTGCTCATCGGCGTCGTCTTCATCGGCGCGGCGGTGGGCGTGGCGAAGAACAACCAGATCCAGGTCGACTTCTTCTATCGCCACATGCCGCGCGCCATGGGCCGCGTGCTCTCGATGGCGGTGGACGTGCTGCGAACCGCCTTCTTCGTGGCGGCCGTGGTCATGACGGTGCAGATGATGATGAAGATCGGCAACCAGACGCGCATGACCCTCGTCGATCTGCCTATGAACGTCGTGTACGCGCTGTGCGTGTTCGGCTTCGCCGCGATGGCGTGGCGCTCGCTGCAGGTGCTGCGCATCCACTGGAAGCGCGGCTACAGCGTGCTGGAGCAGCCCGAGTCGACGCTCTCCGACCGCTGACCCCAGCGCTGCAACGACCAAGAAAAAAGACCCATGCTGAAAATCATCTTCCTGTTCTTCATGGCCGGCGGCATTCCGGTGGCCATCGCCATGGCCGGCGCCTCGCTGGTCTACATCCTGGTGAGCGACAGCACGCTGCCGCCCTTCGTGGTGATCCACCGGATGGTGAGCGGCATCGACAGCTTTCCGCTGCTCGCAGTGCCCTTCTTCATCCTCGCCGGCAACCTGATGAACAACGCGGGCATCACCACGCGCATCTACAACTTCGCGCTCGCGCTGGTGGGCTGGCTCAAGGGCGGGCTCGGCCATGTGAACGTGCTGGGCTCGGTGATCTTCGCGGGCATGAGCGGCACCGCCATCGCGGACGCCGCGGGCCTGGGCACCATCGAGATCAAGGCGATGAAGGAACACGGCTACTCGACCGAGTTCGCCGTGGGCGTGACGGCCGCGTCGGCCACGCTGGGGCCGATCATTCCGCCGAGCCTGCCGTTCGTGATCTACGGAATGATGGCCAACGTGTCGGTGGGCGCGCTGTTCCTGGCGGGCATCCTGCCCGGCGCGCTGCTTGCGGTCCTCATGATGCTGACGGTGGCTTACTACGCGCACAAGAACAAGTGGGGGGCGGACGTGAAGTTCTCGCGCACCCGCCTGTTCAAGGCGCTGATGGAGCTGGCCGTGGTGATCGGCTGGCCGCTGCTGCTGTGGCTGCTGGTGGTCAAGCTCGGCACGCCGCCGCAGCTCACGGTGTTCGCGGGGCTGGCCTCGCTCTTCGTGCTCGACAAGATCTTCAGCTTCGAGGCGCTGCTGCCCATCATGACGCCGGTGCTGCTGATCGGCGGCATGACCACCGGCCTCTTCACGCCCACCGAAGGCGCCATCGCAGCCTGCGTGTGGGCCATGATCCTGGGCTTCGCGTGGTACCGCACGCTCTCCTGGAAGATGTTCATCAAGGTCTGTCTGGACACGGTCGAGACCACGAGCACGGTGCTCTTCATCGTGGCGGCGGCATCGATCTTCGGCTGGATGCTGACGGCCACCGGCGTCACCACCGACATCGCCGCCTGGGTGCTGGGCTTCACCAAGGAGGCATGGGTCTTCCTGCTGCTGGCCAACCTATTGATGCTCTTCGTGGGCTGCTTCCTGGAGCCGACCGCGGCCATCACCATCCTCGTGCCGATCCTGCTGCCCATTGCCACGCAGCTGGGCGTGGACCCGATCCACTTCGGGCTGGTGATGGTGCTCAACCTCATGATCGGCCTGTTGCACCCGCCCATGGGCATGGTGCTCTTCGTGCTGGCGCGCGTGGCGGGGCTGAGCTTCGAGCGCACGACGATGGCGATTCTTCCGTGGCTCGTGCCGCTCCTGCTGAGCCTGGGCGTGATCACCTACATGCCCAACCTCGTGCTCTGGCTGCCCAAGATGTTCTTCTGACCATGACTCCCTACATCCGACTCCATCCCGCCGACGACGTCGTCATCGCGCGCTCGCAACTGCTCGGCGGCACGCTCGTCGAGAACGTGGCCGTGCGCGGCCTCATCCCGCCGGGCCACAAGGTGGCGATGCGCGCCATTGCGCAGGGCGAGCCCGTGCGGCGCTACAACCAGATCATCGGTTTCGCGAGCAAGGCCATCGCGCCCGGCGAGCATGTGCACACGCAGAACCTCGACATGGGACCCGACAAGGGCGACTTCGAACGCGACTACGCGTTCGGCGCCGACGTGAAGCCCGCGCCCGCCAAGCGCGAGGCGACGTTCATGGGCATCAAGCGCGCCGACGGCCGCGTGGCCACGCGCAACTACATCGGCGTGCTGACCAGCGTGAACTGTTCGGCCACGGCTGCGCGCGCCATTGCCGATCACTTCTCGCGCCGGACCAACCCTTCGGCGCTCGCAGCATTCCCCAACGTGGACGGCATCGTCGCGCTGACGCACGGCACGGGCTGCGGCATGGACACCGAGGGCATGGGCATGCAAGTGCTGTCGCGCACGCTCACGGGCTACGCCACGCACCCGAACTTCGCGGGCGTGCTGGTGGTCGGGCTCGGCTGCGAGGCCAACCAGATCAATGCGTGGCTCGCGACCGGCCACCTGGCCGAGGGCGAGAACTTCCGCACCTTCAACATCCAGGACACAGGCGGCACGCGCAAGACGGTCGAAAAAGGCGTGGCACTCATCAACGAGATGCTGCCGCGCGCCAATGCGGTCAAGCGCGAGCCGTGCAGCGCCGCGCACATCACCATCGGGCTGCAGTGCGGCGGCTCCGATGGCTACTCGGGCATCAGCGCCAACCCGGCGCTCGGTGCCGCAGTCGACCTGCTGGTGGCGCACGGCGGCACGGCCATCCTCAGCGAAACGCCCGAGGTCTACGGCGCCGAGCACCTGCTGACGCGCCGCGCGGTGAAGCGCGAGGTGGGCCAGAAGCTGGTGGACCGCATCAAGTGGTGGGAGCACTACACCGAGATCAACGAGGGCGAGATGAACAACAACCCCTCGCCCGGCAACAAGGCGGGCGGGCTCACCACCATCCTGGAGAAGTCGCTGGGCGCGGTCGCCAAGGGCGGCACCAGCAACCTCGAGGCGGTGTACGAGTACGCGGAGCCGGTGTCGGCGCACGGCTTCGTCTACATGGACACGCCCGGCTACGACCCGGTGAGCGCCACGGGCCAGGTGGCCGGCGGCGCCAACCTGATCTGCTTCACCACCGGGCGCGGCTCGGCCTACGGCTGCGCGCCCTCGCCCTCGCTCAAGCTCGCGACCAACTCGGCGCTGTGGCAGCGGCAGGAAGAAGACATGGACATCAACTGCGGCGAGATCGTCGACGGCACGGCCTCGATCCAGGAGATGGGGCAGCGCATCTTCGAGCTGGTGCTGGCCACCGCTTCGGGCGCGCAGTCCAAGAGCGAGCAGCATGGCTACGGGCAGAACGAGTTCGTGCCCTGGCAAGTCGGCGCCGTCATGTAACCCGACACCCACACCGCCTGGATGCCGCGCTCTGGCCAGCGCGGCATCGCACCATGGGCATCCGCAGGAGACAAGCTGGAACCGGGACAGCGGCTTCAGTCATCGAAGGACAACACACATGAAGAAGATCCGACTCTCATCCACCGCACTGGCCGCCGCGCTCGTCCTGGGCACCGCCGCACTGCACCTTCCGGCCCACGCGGCCGACACCAAGGCCAAGAAGATCGCGCTGTCTAACAACTTCGCGGGCAACTCGTGGCGTCAGGCCATGCTCAAGAGCTGGGACAAGGTGACCAAGGACGCGGTCGCCAAGGGCGTGGTGGCGCAGGCGCCGAGCTTCACGACATCGGAGAACCAGGCCACCGAGCAGGCCGCGCAGATCCAGAACATGATCCTGCAGGGCTTCGATGCCATCGTGATCAACGCGGCCTCGCCCACAGCGCTCAACGGCGCGGTGAAGCAAGCGTGCGACGCGGGCATCGTGGTGGTGTCGTTCGACGGCATCGTGACCGAGCCCTGCGCCTATCGCATCGCCGTGGACTTCAAGCAGCTCGGCGCCATGCAGATCGACTACTTCGCGAGCCGCGGACTCAAGGGCAACCTGCTCGAGGTGCGCGGCCTGGCCGGCGTGTTCGTCGACGACGAGATCCACCAGGGCATCACCGCGGCCGTGGCCAAGCGGCCCGAGTACAAGATCGTCGGGTCGGTGCACGGCAACTGGACGCAGACCGTGGCGCAGAAGGAGGTGTCGGCCATCCTCTCGACGCTGCCGCAGGTGGCGGCGGTCGCCACGCAAGGCGGCGACGGCTATGGCGTGGCGCAGGCCTTCAAGGCCGCGGGCCGCCCGACGCCGGTGATCTTCATGGGCAACAGGCAGGATGAGCTCGCATGGTGGAAGGAGCAGCGCGACGCCAACAAGTACCAGACCATGTCGGCCAGCATCGCACCGGGTGCCTCGACCTTCGCGTTCTGGGTGGCGCAACAGATCCTCTCGGGCACCAAGGTGCCCAAGGAGATGAAGCTGCCGATCAGCGTGGTGACGCAAGAGACGCTGGACGATGCGGTCAAGAAGACCGAGGTCGGCAGCGTGGTGAACGTCGAGTACTCACAGAAGGAAGTGATCGACTTCATCGCCAAGGCCAAGTAAGCGGCGATGCAAGTCTCATCGCAAGCTCTCGCCGGCGAGGTACTGGTCGAGGCACGCGGCGCAGCAAGGTCATTCGGCGCCGTCCAGGCGCTGCGCGGTGTCGACCTGCAACTGCGGCGCGGCGAATGCGTGGGCCTGGTCGGGCACAACGGCGCGGGAAAGTCCACGCTGGTCAACATCCTGTGCGGCGCGCTGGCACCCGACCGCGGCGAACTGAACTTTGCCGGCCGGCCGGCCGACGGCGCCGCATGGAGCCTGCGCGAGGCGCGGCGCTGGGGCCTGCGCTGCGTGTTCCAGGAGCTGTCGCTGTGCGACAACCTCACGCTCGCGGAGAACATGCGCATCGCGCAGCCGCAATCGGCCGAATGGGCTTGGCGCAAGCGCGCGGGCGCGCAATTGATGGCCACGCTGGACCGCATCTTTCCGGGCCACGGCCTGCGCCCCGACGACGTGGTGGGCGAGTTGCCGATCGGCAAGCGCCAGATCGTCGAGGTGGCGCGCGCATTCACGCCGGGCGCGCAGCCGCTCGAACTGATGATCCTCGACGAGCCGACCTCCTCGCTCGACGGGCAGGCCGCCGCGCAGTTGCTGGCCTACATCCGCAGCTTCGTGGCCGAAGGCAAGACCTGCGTGCTGATCACGCACAAGCTGCGCGAGATCTTCGCGGTGACCGACCGGCTGGTCGTGATGCGCGACGGACAGGTGGTGCAGGCCACGCCGACCGCCGAGACCGACCGCGAGCGGCTGGTTTCCGCGATGGGACAGGCGGTTGTCAACGACGCCCAGCAGGCCGCAGCGGCTCGCACGCGTACGGCCGGCGGCCACGCGCACACCGTGCAGGACGTGGTGCAGGTACATGCCTCCACGCAGCGCGGCATCGCCCTGCGTGCGGCGCGCGGCGAGGTGATCGGCCTCGCGGGGCTGGCCGGGCACGGGCAGACCGCGATGCTGCTCGCGCTGCAGGAAGCCTCGCAGCACAACGGCAAGGACGCGATGCGCGTCGAGGGCGGCACCGCCTTCGTGGCCGGCGACCGGCAGACCGACGGCGTGTTCGCGCTCTGGTCCATCGCGCGCAACATGACGGTGGGCTGGCTCGCGCAATTGCGCGCCCGCAGCCCGCTGATCGACCTGAAGCAGGAGCAGCAGCAGGCGCAGCAATGGCGCGAGCGCCTGGGCCTGGTCACGCCCGACATGGACCTGCCCATCGGCTCGCTCTCGGGCGGCAACCAGCAGAAGGTGCTGTTCGCGCGGGCACTCGGCTCGACGGCACCGGTGATCCTGATGGACGACCCGATGCGCGGCGTCGATGTCGGCACCAAGCGCGACGTGTACGCGCTCATCCGCGAAGAGGCGCGCGGCGGCCGCACCTTCGTCTGGTACACGACCGAGTTCGACGAGTTGCACCACTGCGACCGCGTCTATGTTTTCAGCAACGGGCGCGTGGTCGGCGAACTGGCCGGCGACGACATCAGCGAGGAGCGCGTGGTGGCACTTTCATTCGAGGAGGCTGTGGCATGAGCGCCGCGCCGGGCCGCCCCAAGCAAGCTCGCTCCCGCTTGGCGGGAAGGCGCGCAGCGCCAAGGGTGCACCAGTGACGGGTGTTGCCCTGACGAACCACCGCGGTCCCGCGCGCCGCGTGGCGATGCTGCATGCGCTGCTGCCGGCCGTGGCGCTCGCGCTGCTGCTCGCGGCGGTGTTCCTGAAGCAGCCGCGCGCGATGTCCTACTTCGGCATCAACCTGCTGTTGAACCTCGCGATCCCGGTGATGTTCGCGACGCTCGCGCAGATGATGATCCTCGCGGTGAGCGACCTGGACCTGTCCATCGGCCCCTTCGTGTCACTGGTGGCCTGCATCGGCGCCACGCTGATGCCGGAGCAGCCTGTGCTGGCTGTGCTGGCGCTGATCGCGGCGGTGGGCGTGTATGCGCTCGCGGGTGCGGTGATCCAGGCGCGGCAGTTGCCGTCCATCGTGGTCACGCTCGGGCTCTCGTTCGTGTGGCTGGGTTGTGCGGTGTTGCTGCTGCCCACGCCGGGCGGCACCGCGCCCGAGTGGCTGCGTTCGGCGATGAGCTGGCGCACACCGCTCCTGCCGATGCCGATCTGGATGGCCATCGCCACGGCCATCGTGGGCCATCTGCTGATCACGCGCAGCGCCTTCGGCACGCTGGTGCGCGGCCTCGGCGGCAACCCCGGCGCCATCGCGCGCGCGGGCTGGAACATGGTGCGCGTGCGCGCCGGCGTGTATGCGATTGCCGGCGTGTTCGGCGTCTGCTCGGGGCTGATGCTGGTGGGCCAGGCCACCTCGGCCGATGCCAACATCGCCTCGCGCTACACGCTCGTCGCGATTGCGGCGGCGATCCTCGGCGGCGCGGAGTTCGCGGGCGGCAAGGTGGCACCGGTGGGCGCGGTCATCGGCGCGCTCACGGTGACGCTGGCGGCCTCGTTCCTGACCTTCCTGAACATCGCACCCGACTGGCAGGTGGGCATGCAGGGGTTGATCCTCGTGGCGGTGCTCGCACTGCGCGCCGCGATCGACCTGTTCGGAGGCAAGCGATGAGCGCGGCAAACGAACGCATCGCCACACCGGCGACCAAGACAGCGGCGGCGCCGCGATGGAAGCGCCTGGCCGGCAACCGCCCATGGCTGGGCTCGTGCGTGGCCGCGGTGCTGGCCTGGGCCGCCACGGTGTGGAGCGGCCACGGCCAAGGCTCGGGCGACCTGCTGACCGCGGCGCTCGCGTTCTCGGCCTTCACGGTGCTGGTGTCGCTCGGGCAGATGCTGGTGATCAGCGTCGGGCCGGGCAACGCGGACCTTTCGATTCCATCGACCATCGCCCTCTCTGGCGCGGCCGCGATGATCGTGATGGACGGCAGCAACGCGATGCTGGTGCCGGGGCTGCTGGCCGCGACCGCGGTGGGCGTCGGCGTGGGCCTCTTCAACTTCGGGTTGATCCGGCTGCTGCGCATTCCACCGATCATCGCCACGCTCGCGGCCTCGTTGATCGTGATGTCGGTGGCCATCAACGTGGGGCGCGGCCTCAAGGTCAAGCCACCGGCGCTGTTCTCGGACCTGATGGCGCAGCGTGTGCTGGGCATTCCGCTGGTGGCGATCGGGGCGCTGGTCGTCACGGTGCTCGTGGCCCTGATGCTGGAGCGCACGGTGCTCGGCCGTTCGATCGCGGCGGTGGGCCAGAACCGCCGGGCCGCGCAGCTCGCGGGCCTCAAGGTGGAGCGCACGCGGCTCATGGCCTACGTGATCTGCGCCGGCCTTGCGGGCCTGACGGGCGCGCTGATCGCAGGCTTCTCGGGCGGCAACTCGCTGGACCAGGGCCAGGAGTACCTGCTCATGACCATCGCCGTCGTCGTCATCGGCGGCACGGCCGTGGCGGGCGGACGGCCCAGCGTGCCCGGCATCTGGGGCGCGGCCATGTTCATGTTCCTGCTGGTGGCGCTGCTCAACGCCGTCGGCGCCGGGCCGGGGCTGCGCATGCTGCTGACCGGCGTCATCATCATCGCGGTGATCGTGCTGGCGAGCGCTCGCCCCACGCGCTGAAGCCGCCGCACATCCCTCAAGCAAGAAAGACACGACACCTATGGACATCCTCCCCTTCGGCTTCCTGGAAGGCACTGGCTTCGAACGGCTGGATGCACGCTTCAACACCTGCATCCCCGGCCCCGAGCGCGTCGAGCGGCTGTGGACCGGCGCGCGCTGGTGCGAGGGCCCGGTGTGGTTCGGCGCGCACCGCACGCTGCTGTGGTCGGACATTCCGAACAACCGCATGCTGCGCTACGACGAGGTGAACGGGACGGTCGGCGTCTTCCGCGAGCCGTCGAACAACACGAACGGCCACACGGTCGACCGCGAAGGCCGGCTCGTGAGCTGCGAGCACTTGACGCGTCGCGTGACGCGCACCGAACACGACGGATCGATCACCGTGCTGGCTTCGCACTGGCAGGGCAAGCGGCTTAATTCGCCCAACGACGTGGTGGTGCATTCGGACGGCGGCGTGTGGTTCACCGACCCGAGCTACGGCATCCTCTCGGACTACGAAGGCCTGCGCGCCGAGAGCGAGATCGGCGCGTGCCATGTCTACCGCATCGACCCTGCGAGCGGCGAGGTCGAACGCATGGCCGACGACTTCGTGAAGCCCAACGGGCTTGCGTTCTCGCCCGACGAATCGCTGCTGTACATCGCCGACACCGGCGCGAGCCACGCCGCGGACGGGCCGCGGCACATCCGACGCTTCAAGGTCGGCGGCGACGGCCGCAGCCTGAGCGGCGGCGAGGTGTTTGCCGAATGCACGAACGGTTTGTTCGACGGTTTCCGCCTCGACACCGAAGGCCGTATCTGGACCAGCGCGAAGGACGGCGTGCACGCCTACCACCCCGACGGCACGCTGTTGGGCAAGATTCTGCTGCCCGAGCGCGTGGCAAATGTCTGCTTCGGCGGACCCAAGCGCAACCGGCTTTTCATCTGCGCGACGACGTCGCTCTACGCCATCACATTGAACGCAAAGGGAGCTTGATCCATGCCCAGAACACTGCCGGCCGAGGGCCTGCAAACGAACGTCTCCCGCATTCTCGAAGCCGCGGGCAGCAGCGCTGCCGAGGCGCAACAGGTGGCGGCCAACCTCGTGCTGGCGAACCTGAGCGGGCACGACTCGCACGGCGTGGGCATGCTGCCGCGCTACATCGATGCGGTGGCCGAGGGCGGGCTGAAGCCCAATGCGTCCGTGAAGGTCAATCTCGACATCGGCACGCTGATGGGCCTGGACGGCCAGCGCGGCTACGGCCAGATCGTCGGCGTGCAGGCGATGGAGCTGGGCATCGCGCGGGCGAAGCAGCACGGCAGCTGCATCTTCACGCTCGCGCATGCGCATCACCTGGGCCGCATCGGGCACTTCGCCGAGATGGCGACGGCGCAGGGACTGGTGGCGATGCATTTCGTGAACGTGCTCTCGCGGCCGGTGGTCGCCCCGTGGGGCGGCGGCGATGGGCGCTTCGGCACCAACCCGTGCTGCATCGGCGTGCCGCTCGCGGGTGCGGAGCCCTTCGTGCTCGACTACGCCACGAGCCGCGTGGCACAGGGAAAGATGCGCGTGGCGCACAACAAGGGCGAGCAGGTGCCCGACGGCTACCTGATCGACGAAACCGGCGCGCCGACCAACGACCCGGGCGTGGTGGTCGTGCCGCAAGGCAACGGGCTCTTCGGCGCGCTCATGACCTTCGGCGAGCACAAGGGCTACGGCATGGCGGTGGCGTGCGAGCTGCTGGGCGGCGCGCTCACCGGCGGCGGCACGTGGCACCGGCCGTCGGACACGGCGCGCTCGGTGTTGAACGGCATGCTGACGGTGCTGATCGATCCGGCGAAGCTCGGGACGCAGAAGGCCTTCGACGACGAGGCGCGCGAGTTCATCGATTGGCTGCGGCAAAGCCCGCCGGGGCAAGGCTTCGACGAAGTGCAGATCGCGGGGGAGCCGGAGCGCAAGGCGCGTGCGGCGCGCCGGCAGGACGGCATCTGGGTGGACGATGCGACGTGGGGAGAGATCGTGGCTGCCGGCGCCAAAGTGGGCGTGACCGTCACGGCCTGACGTCTCTTGCTCCTTCACCTCCCGGTGGAATATTGGGATGGGGGCACGCAGAGCGCCCAATGGATACGCCGCTTGCCCCCACGCCTGCCCTCCCACGGAAGGGGAGGGAGAAATACCTCAGACGATCAAGGCGATCGTGGCTTCGAGGTGTTCGGAAGGTGCGCGGCGGAAGCCCGATCGCGCAAAGCGCTGCAGCTGCCCGACCACGAAGGCGGTGAGCGCCGCGGCGCGCACCTGCGCATCGACCGAGGGCGTGGACGACCCTTCGGCAGTGGCCGCGCCGCGCAGCACCTGGCGCAGCGTGGCTTCGATCTTGTCGAAGAACTGGTTCATGCGCTGCTGCAGTCGCTCGTTCTCGTAGACCAGCGCATCGCCGACCATGACGCGCGTCATGCCCGGATTGCGCTCGGCGAACTGAACCAGCAACGTGAGGATTCGCGCGGCTTGCTGGGCGCCGGTGGCACCCTCGCGCTCGAGGATCTGGTTCACCAGGGTGAACACGCTCTGCTCGATGAAATCGATCAGGCCCTCGAACATCTGGGCCTTGCTCGCGAAATGGCGATAGAGCGCAGCCTCGCTCACCTCGAGCCGCGCGGCCAGCGCCGCGGTGGTGACCCGTTCGGCGCCAGGCTGCTCCAGCATGGCGGCCAGCGCCTGCAGGATCTGCACGCGCCGCTCCCCCGGTTTCGGACGCTTGCGCGTCGGGGTGGCTGGCGTTTCCGCTGAGGTCTCTACGCCGGGAGCAGCTGTCTCTTCGTTCTGCATGGGAGCGCGTGCAAAGATGTAATCAATTGATTCTCGCACAGCGCAACAGGCGCTCCCCGCCCCGCTCAGCGGGCGCGGATCATCGTCCCGTAGGCCTGGTCGGTCAGGATCTCCAGCAGCATCGCGTGCGGCACGCGGCCGTCGATGATGTGCACCGCGTTCACGCCGCTCTTGGCCGCATCGAGCGCGCCTTCGATCTTGGGCAGCATGCCGCCCGAGATGGTGCCGTCGGCGAACAGCTCGTCGATTTCGCGGGCGCTCAGGTTGGTGAGCAGCTTGCCGTTCTTGTCGAGCACGCCGGGCGTGTTGGTCAGGAGCATGAGCTTCTCGGCCTTGAGCACGGTGGCGAGCTTGCCGGCGACGACGTCGGCGTTGATGTTGTAGCTCTCGTTCTCCTCGCCGAAGCCGATCGGGCTCACGACGGGAATGAAGGCGTCGTCCTGCAGCGCCTTCACCACGCTGGGGTCGATGGAGACGATGTCGCCGACCTGCCCCACGTCATGCTGCACGTTGGGATCGGTGCGGTCGGCCAGCTTGAGCTTCTGCGCGCGGATCAGGCCGCCGTCGCGCCCCGTCAGGCCCACGGCCTTGCCGCCGGCCTGGTTGATCAGGCCCACGATGTCCTGCTGCACCTCGCCGGCCAGCACCCATTCGACGACTTCCATGGTCTCGGCGTCGGTCACGCGCATGCCCTGGATGAAGCTGCCCTTCTTGCCCAGCTTGTTGAGCGCCGCCTCGATCTGCGGGCCGCCGCCGTGAACCACCACCGGATTCATGCCGACCAGCTTGAGCAGCACCACGTCTTCGGCGAAGTCGGCCTGCAGGGCCGGGTCGGTCATGGCGTTGCCGCCGTACTTGATGACGATGGTCTTGCCGTGGAACTTGCGGATGTACGGCAGCGCCTGGGCCAGGATCTCGGCCTTGTCGCGCGGGGGGATGTTGAGGACGGGGTCG
>Ga0163161_10000327_pt1 | contig 40625 bp, 28 predicted proteins | sample S45metaG_FD_129847 | JGI IMG/M metagenome (GOLD analysis project Ga0163161, IMG submission 129847) | Switchgrass rhizosphere microbial communities from Kellogg Biological Station, Michigan, USA - S4-5 metaG | ecosystem: Host-associated > Plants > Roots > Rhizosphere > Soil | place: USA... | reverse complement strand
TGACCTGGGAATGCAGCAGACTGCGGCTTTGCTCTTCGAGTTCCTCGTTGGCCACGCGCAGTTCTTCCTGCTGGGTCTGCAGCTCTTCGCTCTGCCGCTGCGTTTCCTCCAGCAGCTCCACCAGCTGTGCGCGCATCAGGGCCGCGCGCAGTGCCACGCCTACCGGCTCGGCGCATTGCAGCAGCAGGGCCAGTTCCAGCGCGCGCGCCGGCGAGACCCCGGCACGGCCCAGTTCCACTACGCCCACCACCGCGCCGTCGGCGGTGATGGGACCCAGCAGGCGCTGGCGCACGACGCTGCGTCCCAGCGGCGTGTCAATCTCCAGGGGCGACAGATGGTCCTCCAGCCGGCGCGGCACGCCGGCGCGCAGCACCTCGCTCCACTGCCCGGACGCCGCCGGCAGGGTCTCGGGCAACTGCGACGGCAACGCCGCACCGCCCACCAGCACCAGGCGGTCGCCCTGCAGTCGGTACAGCGCGCCCACTTCAGCGTGCAGCTGCGCGCACAGCGCACGCATGGCCGCATCAGCGAGCGCGCGCGGGGTCGGGTCGCCGCGCAGGCTGACAGTGATGGCGTTCTCGCCCTCCTGCAGCCACAGCGCGTCGGCGGCCACGCGCCGCGACTGGATCGCCTTCATCACCGTCAACGCCATCAGCAGGAACGACACCCCGCCGATGCTGCGGTTGACGAAGGAGAATGCCGAGTTGCTGCTCGCCGGCGCCACGTTGTACCCCACCATCAACAGCACGCAGGAGACCACGGCCACCAGCAGCGGCACCTCCAGCCGACGCTGGAACAGGGTTACCCCAACGGCCATGAAGTACGTCAGCCACACTGCATACCCCAAGGGCACCACCAGCTCCAGCGCCAGGGTCGTTGCCATCAGGGCGGCCGAGACAACCCAGATCCAGCGGTCGCGTGCGGTGGGCACAGCAGTCATGCGGAATTCCAGCTCAAAAGGGGCCCGATGGTACCTGAACCCGCAACGCGGCGTTATCCGTCAAACGTTGATCGGTTTCGACCCGCTCTATACACATTCTTCACGCCTGCGCCCCTACGGTTCGGCGCCTGACAGGGGAGTGAACAACCGTGGTGGCCGAGGCCGTACCCAGCGTCGCACCGCTTGCCGATGAACGTCGGCAACTGAAGCTGTTGATCGACCATGTGTCCGACCATGCGATCTACCTGCTGGACCCCGACGGGCGCATCTGCAGCTGGAACCGGGGCGGCGAGCGCGTCAACGGCTACACCGCCACCGAAGCGATCGGCCAGCACGTGTCGATCTTCTACACCGCCCAGGACCAGCAGCTGGGCCTGCCACAGCAGACGCTTGCAGCGGCCCGGGAGCAGGGCCGGCTGGTGGGCGAAGGCTGGCGGGTGCGCCGCAACGGCGAGCAGTTCCGCGCCAGCATCGTGATCGAGGCGGTGCGCGAGAACGGCGTGCTCCTGGGCTTTGTCAAGGTTACCCAGGACATTACCGAGCGCTACCAGGCCCAACGCCTCTTGCAGGACGCACAGCGCGCGCGCCAGCACCTGCAGCAGTTCGAAGGTGTCGGCCGCCTCACCCGTGGCCTGGCCCATGAATTCAACAACCTGCTCACCACCATCGGGAATGCGCTGGACCTGGTCGCGCTGCGCCCCAAGGCCGATACCCGCACCCACGAGCTGGTGGAGCTGGCCCAGGCCGCGGCGGATCGCGGTTCGCTGCTGACCCGCCAGCTGCTGGCGTTCTCGGCCGACCAGACCCTGGTGCGTGAAACGGTGAGCGTGCCGCAGTTGCTGGACGACGCCTGGCCGTCGCTGCAGCGCGCGTGCGCACCGTCGAACCGGATCCGGCTGGATATCGCGCCGGCGCTACCGTCCATCTCAACCGATGGCGTACAGTTGCACAGCGCCGTGCTGAACCTGGTGCTCAACAGTTGCGAGGCGATGCCGCACGGCGGCACGGTGACCATCACCGCCCGCCTTGAACAGCTGCTCGCGCCTGATCTGGCCCATCCCACCCGCCGCCGTTACGTCGCCCTGGCGGTGACCGACGAAGGCGGTGGCATGCCGCCGGAAGTTGCTGCACGCGCCAGCGAACCCTTCTTCACCACCAAGGAAGTTGGCAAGGGCAGCGGACTGGGATTGAGCCAGGTGTTCGGCTTCGTGTCCCAGTGCAACGGCTTTGTGGATGTACAGACCGCCCCCGGACACGGCACCACGGTCCGTTTATTGTTACCTGCCATTGAGGAAATCGAGTATGCCTGAGCCCCTTCGCGTTTTGATGGTCGAAGACCAGCAGGATCTACGCGAGCTGATCGGCCAGGCACTGGAGGATTTCGGCATCGAAATCCACACTGCCGACGATGGCCAGACTGCCTTGCGCCTGTTGCGCGAACCCGGCAATTTCGACGTGGTGTTCAGCGACATCAGCATGCCCAATGGCATCAGCGGGGTGGAACTGAGCGCGCACGTGGCCGAAGCCTTGCCCAACGCGCGCATGATCCTTGCCTCCGGCTATGCGCGCTCGCAGCTGCCGCCGCTGCCCGATCACGTGGAATTTCTGCCCAAGCCGTACCGCCTGCGGCAGCTGGTGGCACTGTTGCAGGCCCCTGCCCCGGCGCACTGATCGACCGCGACGCGTTTCCGGCGTTTGGTAGACGGTGTATTTCCCGGCGCGCCTGGCAGCGCAGGAAGGCGGGTATCCCGCAGGGACGGCGACGGCGCCATAATGCAGCGCAGTCCCTTCCCGTGATGCCCATGACCGATCTCAGCCCCCTGCCCGCATTGCCCTTGGGCCACTACCGCCACTTCAAGGGCGGCAACTACGAGGTGTTGGGCGTGGTGCGCCACAGCGAGACCCTGGAGCCGATGGTGCTGTACCGCCCGCTGGACAACGACGTCGGCACCTGGGTGCGCCCCCATGCCATGTTTGTGGCCGACGTCGAGGTAGACGGGCAACGGCAGCCGCGCTTTGCACGCGTAGACGACGCCCGCCGCTAGGCCGCCTGTCAGCCCGGCAGCAGGCTCAATGCACGGATCCGCTGTGCGGCTTCCTGAAGTGGCGACGATGGCTGCGCGCTGGCGGCGATGCCGGCGGCAGCGTCGGCCACCGCCTGCAACGCGGCCTGGAGGGTCTGTGACGCATCGCCGCCGACCTGCGCATCATCCAGTTCCATCTGCGCGCCAATCCACGCGGCCAGCACTTCAAAGCACTTCACACTGAGGGCATCCAGCTGCGACGGGCGCGGGTCCAGCGCACACAGTGTGCCGAAGAAGCTGCCGTCACGCCGGAACATCGGTACCGACAGGTAGCTTTCAAACCCGTACATCGCCGGCGTGGGATGGGTGGAGAATACCGGGTGGGCACTGGCGTGGTCGAACTGCACCGTGCGCTGGTGCTGGCGGATCTCGTCGCAGATGGTGGTTTCCAGCACCAGGTCCTGGCCCGGTTGCAAGCCGAAGCCCAACAGATCGTGCACGGCGCACGCCGTCCAGCGCTCGGCGGTGACCCGCGCGACCGCGACAAAGCCCATGCCGGTCAGGCGGCTGGCCAATTCCAGCAGGGCCGGCAGGGCCGGCAACCGCAACAGCGCGGCGACATCGGCCATGCGCGGATCCTGCGAGACCACCATTGGCGCCAACGGCGGGGCCGCCAGTGCGAGGTCGTCCATCGGATGTTCGAGCGCGGCCATGCGTGCAGACAGCACCCTGGCCGTGACCAGGTCGAACAGTTCCCGAACGGCGGCCGACAACCCGCGCCCATCGCGGATATCCCCGACAAAGTGGATGCCCTGCCCCACCAGGCGCAGTTGTTCGACGCCGTGGTCCAGCCGCAAGGTCGGCCAGGCCAGGCGATCCAGGACCCGCATCCAGTCATCGCCAGGGGTCGTGTCGAGCAACGCACTGACGATCACCCGCGATGGCCCCGGACCGTCCTTCAGGCCAGGCAGGTCAAAGCCGACCACAGTGGGAAAGCCAGAGGCTGTGTACATCGCGTTCCTCGATGGGGCGGCGTGGGCCCCGGTGCAGGCGCACCCGCCACATCGGGGGTGCAGGCGGTCTATTGTCGCACGATACTGCGAGACAGCTCGTGCGGCGTCTCACATTCCTGCTTCACGTCCGCGCATGGAGCGGCGGCGCATCACAGTATCCCACCCGGCCGCACGACAGAATCACGGAATTGCTGCGTCGCAGCAGTACAATGCCCGGCTCCCCGTTGCAACGCACCCGCCAACGCACTCGCATGAGCCTTTCGATTGCCCCCCTGGCCGCGCGCCTGTCCCCGCGCGAGCGCACCTTCATCCTGCTGGCGCTGTCGCTGGGCGGGTTCGCCATCGGCACCAGTGAGTTCGCCAGCATGGGCCTGATGCTGGAGATCAGCCGCGGCCTGTCGATCAGCGAAACCCAGGTGGGGCACCTGATCAGTGCCTATGCCATTGGCGTGGTGGTAGGTGCACCGGTATTGGCCTTCGCCGGCGCCGGGTATGCCCGGCGCACGCTGCTGCTGGGGCTGATGGGCTTCTATGCGGTGGGCAACCTGGCCAGCGCGCTGGCCCCCAATTACAGCACCATGCTGGTGGCCCGGTTCGTGGCCGGGCTGCCGCACGGCGCCTATTTCGGCGTGGCGATGCTGGTGGCCGCGGCCATCAGCCCGCCGGCACAGCGCGGCGCGGCGATGTCCAAGGTGCTGCTGGGCCTGTCGGTGGCGATCCTGGTGGGCAACCCACTCACCACATGGCTGGGCCAGCAGTTCAGCTGGCGCACCGCCTTCGCGCTGGTCAGCGTGCTGGCCATCGCCACCGTGGTGATGATTGCACGCTACCTGCTGCCCGACCCCGATGAAGTGCGCACCTCGCCGATGCGCGAACTACGCGCGTTCAACCGCACGCAGGTGTGGCTGGCGCTGGCGATCGGCTCGGTGGGCTTTGCCGGCATGTTCTGCGTGTTCACCTACCTGGCGCCGACGCTGGTGCAGGTAACCGGCCTGGCCGAATCCTGGATGCCGCTGGCGGTGGGCATCTTCGGCATCGGCGCGATCATCGGCAACGTTGCCGGTGGCTGGCTGGTGGACCGCTTCCACTTCCGTGCGGCGGCGCTGGTGCTGGTGTGGTCGATCGTGGTGCTGCTGGCCTACCCGTTGGCGGCGCAGTCGGTGTGGACCATTTTCCCGATGATCATCGCCGTGGGCACCATGGGCGCCCTGGCCGCGGTGCTGCAGACCCGCCTGATGGACGTGGCCGGCGAAGCGCAGACGCTGGCGGCCGCGTCCAACCATGCCGCGTTCAATACCGCCAATGCACTGGGCCCGTGGCTCGGTGGCATGGCCATCGGCGCCGGCTTCAGCCCTGCCACCACCGGTTACGTCGGTGCGGCGACGGCGTTGGGCGGCCTGCTGCTGTGGGGCGTTGCGGTGCTGGTGGACCGGCGTTCGCGCAGCGCGGTGGCCTGCGAGGGCTGACCCCAGGCCGCGCAAGAGGAAGGCGCGCCCGGGTAAACTCCCGGGCCCTTCGAATATGGATGGTGCAATGAACACGGCTACGCCACCGGCCAACGCGCCCAAGGACCACATGGCGCTCGCGGTGATCAGCATCATCTGCGGGTTCCCGCCGTTCGGCATCGTCGCCACGATCCACGCCAACCGCGTGGGCTCGCATCGACTGGCCGGCAACATGGCTCTGGCCACCGCCGCTTCGCGCAAGGCGCTGCGCTGGTCGATCGCCTCGCTGGTCGCCATTCCCCTGCTGGGCGTAGTGCTGATCGGGTATGGTCTGCTGCTTCGCGTAATGGGTTGAGGCGTTGGCGGAATGACGCAGTACTGGGAGCCCTCGCCGCAGGGACGACGCATCACACAGTCGCCCGCGTGGCGGCTGCAGCTGGGCGCATCGCAGATCACGCTGGAGGTTGACGGGCACCTGCACCGGGCGCCGCTGCGTGCCACGTCCATAGCGTTCAAGCGCGGTCTGTTCTGGACCGGGCTGACCCTGTTTGCCGACGATGCAACGGTGCAGGTGGACGGGCTGCCCAATGCGCAGCTTGGCCCACTGCAGGCCGCGCTTGCGCAGCGCCTGGCCCCCGATGCCGCTGACCACCCGGTGCAGGTCATGCGCGACGCGCTGGTGCGCATTGGCGACTGGCTCGACGAGGCCGATGCCGCATTGGCGCAGGCCGACCACCAGCACCGCTGGTTCACCACCGAACACCAGCACGCTCTGCTGCAGCGGCGCCCGGTGTTGGCGTTGGACGATGATGCGCTGTGGGCGGTGTTCGACGATCCGGACCTGCGCAGCCGCCTGCCCGGCGAGGCGTCGCGGATCGAAGACGACCTCAGCCGCTGGTGCAGCGACTGGCCCGCATTCTGGGCGGCCCGCAACGCAGCCCACGTCCAGCGCGAAGGCGCTGCGGCCGCATCCCTGTTGGACAGCGTGGAACAGCGCCCGCTCACCGGCGAACAGCGGCAGGCGGTGCTGTGCTTCGACAGCCGCGTACTGGTGGTGGCCGCCGCCGGCTCGGGCAAGACCGCCACGATGGTGGCCAAGGCGGCCTATGCGGTCGACCGTGGCCTGGTGGCCGCCGAGCAGATCGTGATGCTGGCCTTCAACAAGGAGGCTGCCACCGAACTGCAGCAGCGGGCCGACCAGGCCTTCCAACGGCTGGGACTGGACGGCGATGGCGTGCAGGCGCGCACCTTCCACGCGCTGGGCCGGCAGATCATCGGCCAGGCCACCGGGCGCTTCCCGAACGTGCCCGACTGGGCGGTGGACGCCGGCCAGGGCCTGGAGCGGCTGGCCGACCTGGTGGACCAGCTCAAGGACCGCTCGCATGCGTTCCGGACCCAGTGGGACCTGTTCCGGTTGGTGTTCGGGCGCGATCTGGTCACGCAGGGCAGCGCGCCCGTCGCCGATGGCTGGGAGGCCGATGGACGCGGCTACGTGCACAACCTCAACGGCGAGCGCGTGCAGGACATCGAGGTCTGCCTGGTGGCCGACTGGCTGTTCTACAACGGGGTGGGCTACCGCTACGAACGCGGTGATCATTTCGACCCCGGCACCGACCGTCACGTGGCCGGCGCTGCGAGCTTCCACTACGCCGGTACTGCGCTGCGGCACGAACACCGCAGCGGCGGGCAGGACACCACCACACGCGACCGCACCGACACGCTTCACACCGATTCGGCCGCGTTGCGCAGCGGCGCGCTGTTCGACTTGCTCGGCCAGGCGCTGGGCAGGCACGGGGTGCTGCTGGATCCCAACCCCGACCGCGCGCTGCCCGAGAGTGGCGCGCGGCCCATGCCCGATGCCGAGCTGATCGGTCTGGTGCGCACCTTCATCAGCCATGCAAAGAGCAACGGACTGGACGTGGAGGACATGGCGCAGCGCCTGCGTGCGATGCCCGAGGACCAGTTCAAGCACCGGCATCGCCTGTTCCTGGCGCTGGCCGCGCCGATCCTGCAGGCATGGGACGACGCGCTGGCGGCCGAGCATGCCATCGACTTCGAGGACATGCTCAACCAGGCCGCCGAGCTGCTGGAAAGTGGGCGTTATGCATCGCCCTACCAGCTGGTGATGGCCGATGAATTCCAGGACGCCTCGCGCGCCCGTGCGCGCCTGTGCCGGGCGCTGGTGCAGGCGCCGGGACGGCACCTGTTTGCGGTGGGCGACGACTGGCAGTCGATCAACCGGTTCGCCGGCGCGGATGTGTCGGTGATGACCGGTTTCGTGGACTGGTTCGGGCACGGCCAGGTGCTGAAGCTGGAGCAGACCTTCCGCTGCCCGCAGGCGCTGTGCGATGTGTCCAGCCGCTTCATCAGCCGGAACCCGGCGCAGATCGGCAAACAGGTGCGGTCGCAGACCCCTGCCCAGGGACCGGCACTGCAGGCCTTCCAGGTCGCCAGCCGCGACCAGCTGCGCGGTGCCGTGGGCCAGTACCTGCAGCAGCTGCAGCGCCAGCTGCTCAGTGGCGAGCGCACGCCGGGACGCAGCGGCAAGCTGTCGGTGTTCGTGCTGGGCCGGTACAACGCCGACCGCGCCTTCGTGCCGCCCGATTGGCAGGCGCGCTTTGGCCAGCAGCTGGAGGTGCGCTTCTTGACCGCGCACCGGGCCAAGGGCGCCGAAGCCGATGTGGTGATCCTGCCGGCCATGCTGGAGCGCAGCTTCCCCAACACCCGCGCCGACGACCCGGTGCTGGCGCTGGCCATGCCACACGCCGACACCTGGCCGCTGGGTGAGGAGCGCCGCCTGTTCTACGTGGCCGTGACCCGCGCGCGGCGCACGGTGGCGATGTTCAGCGTGCGCGGCCGGCGCTCGGCGTTCCTCACCGAGCTGGTGCAGGACGGCGCGGTGCAGGTAACAGCGCTGGATGGCAAGGCGATCCACGAACAGCCCTGCCCTGCCTGCGATGGCGGGGTGATCGTACAGCGCAGCGGTGCCTACGGCAGCTTCCAGTCCTGCTCGGGCTACCCACGCTGCCAGTACAAACCGCGCCAGCCAGCGGGGCCCGTCACGCGCTGACGGGCCGCCGGCCGGATGCGGCGCAGCCAGGCTGTGCTAGCGAAGGCCGTCGGTTGCGGTGTCGCTTGGCGCGCGCTCCGGTGCGTACTTGCGCTCGATGCTCGCTTCTCGATCCCGGCGCTGCTCGGAACAGCGTTGCTGTGCCGTGGCAAGGCTGGTGTCCGCACTGCGGCGTTCGGCGCTGATCGACTGCTCCAGGCTGGCCACCTGCGCGCGCACGCCGGCCTCGCGCGTGGCCGCGGCCAGTGCATCTTCATCGGTTTGGCCCAGCTGCTGATTCAGCGCGGCCACCTGGCGCTGGTAGGTCTGGATGCGCCGATCGGCCGCTCCCTGGATGTTCGACTGCGCTGCGTTAAGGCAGTTGCGCTCGGCAATGGAGGCATCGGACAGGTCGGTGGAACGGAATACCGCCGCGTGCGTTGCCGTTTCGCCCGGTGTACGGGTGGCCGCCCGATGCACGCGTACGGTGACCTCCTTGGCGCCGGCGCCGCACGGCTGTTGCGCGTACACGGTTTCACCCTTGCTGCCGGTGCACTTGTACACCTGGGCCTGGACAGGGGCGGCCGCCGCGAACGCCCCGGCCGCGCATGCCAGCGCCGCGCCCCACCATTGCTTTCCGTCCATGAATGCACTCCGCCGTGCTTGTTGGAGGACCATTCTTGACCGCGCGCGCGAACGCACCAGTACCGTCGTCCCGATTCGTGCGTGCGGTTATGCTCCCGCCAGACAGCCCTGCCCACCAGGACAACCGCGATGCGCAGATCGATCTCGCTGGCACTGTTGATTGCGTTGGCCTTGCCGCTGCCCGGTTGGGCGAAGGCCCCGCCGAGCGACGCACCGCCGCCCGCGCAGACCGGCCAGCTGCAGGGTGCGCCCTGGCGCATCGACGTGCCGACGCGCTGGAACGGGGAACTGGTGATGCTCGCGCATGGCTTCGAGCCGGCCGGAACCCCGCGCGCGGCGGTGTGGCCGGCCAACGACGCCACCCCCGCCCTGCTGAAGGCCGGCTACGCCGTGGCCCAGAGCGGCTACGCCAGCCAGGGCTGGGCGGTAAGCGACGCCATTGCCGATACCGAACGCCTGCGCCAGCACTTCCTGAGCGCGCACCCGCGCACGCGGCACAGCTGGGTGCTGGGGTTCTCGATGGGCGGCGCGGTCGCCATTGCCACGCTGGAGCGCTACCCGCAGCACTACGCCGGCGGTGTGGCCTTGTGCGGGGCCAATCTCCCCGGGGAGGTGCTGGCCCGCGAAATGCTGACCACGCTGCTTGCCTTCGACACCCTGTTCCCGTCGGCCGCGGGGCTGCCGGCGGACGGGCTGGCCTCGACGGCCGCAGCCACGCTGCCGCAACAGGCGCTGTACCCGGCGATCGAGGCCGCCGTGCAGTCCCGACCGGCGCTGGCCGCCACCTTGGCCGCGCGCCTGGAGGTACCGGCCGACCAGCTGGCCGGCACCGTCAGCCTGCACGCGCCGATCTGGCACGACCTGGTCCGGCGCAGCGGCGGCGTTCCGGTGGGCAACCGCGCCACCGTGTACGCGGGGTTCGGCGATGACGCCGCGTTCAACGCCAGCGTCCGCCGGGTGGATGCCGACCCCGCCGCACAGGCCCGCCTGCGCCGCCAGCTGGGGTTGAGTGGCGCGCTGCAGCGCCCGCTGGTGATCCAGTACAACCACGATGACCCCACCATCAGCGCGCGCTTTGAAGGGGTGTACACCGCGCTGGCCGCCAGTGCCGGGGCCACACCCCCGCCCACGGTGCTGCCGCGCGCCGGGGAAGGTCATTGCGGCTTCGCCGATAGCGAGGTGGTGCGTGCGCTGCAGGCCGTGCCGCGCTGACGGGTGGCGGTGCGGCCCGGCCTCAGGGTAGTGCCGGCCGCTGGCCGGCTCCCGGCGATGCGTGGAGTCGGCCAGCGGCCGGCGCGGCCAATACCGCTACCATGTAGGGCCCCGGTTGGTGCAGTTGGTTCCAGATGAGTCGCGCAATCACGATGTACACCGCCGTCGGGTCGCATGGCACCGCGCATGGCATCGCCGGCCTGCAGGAGCGGGTGGACGCGGCGCAGACCTTGCCGGCGCTGTTCTGCGACGGCGAAGGCTGCACCGCGCAGGTCCGCTTCGTGCCCGAGCACACCCGCACCGGTGCCGATCGCGTGCCCGTCACGATTCCCGCCGGCATCCAGCTGGACAAGGACGCCGAGCATGCGCCGACCTGCCGCTACAACGTTCCCGGTCGCCTGGATGCGCTGCTCGCCGGCAACCTCGACCCGGCGCTGCTGCATCGGCTGGACGACGGCCGCGTTGAACTGCGCATGCTGCCGCTGCACCAGGATCTGAAGCGGGGCGGCGGGGCGGCGCTGGAGGCCCACCTGCGCACCGTGAACGCGCTGCTGGTGCTGCGCGCGATGTGCGACGACGACGCGCTGCTGGATGCCCACGTGGTGCTGCGACTGGGCAAGAAACGGGTGGCGTGGAATGCGTTCTTCTACCCACTGGACCACTACGATGCGGCCTGGGAGCGAGTGGACGCGGCCCGCAATGAGATTCCGCTGGCGCTGTCCGGCACCGTGCGTTCGCACCGGCCAGCGCAATCCGGTGCGGCATTCAGCACCACGTTCCTGAACTGCGCACCGAAGTATCAGCACACCGGCGTCATGGACGAGCGCGTGTTCGTCGAGGTCAGCGTGGGCCACGACGATGCAGCGTGGCTGCAGTCGTTCCCGGTGGGCACGCAGGTCGTCATGCTGGGGCTGTGGCGGTTGGGCAGAACCAGCACCGCGACCCGCCCGCACCCCACCGACCCGCGCCGCACCATCACCAGCATCACCTACAAACTTGCATTGCGCCCGGTATCGAAACAGCAACTGCTGGCGGTCAGATAAACCGCGCTCGATCAGCCTTCCCAGTCCAGCCCCCGGGGCGCGCCGCGGAACCCGGCGGCCCGCAGCGCGTCGGTCAAGGCGTCGCGACCGACCGGTGCATCATTGAGCAGTTCCAAGGTGAAGCGCCCTCGCCGCCCACGCCGCAGCGCGGCCACCAGCGCCTGGCAGGCGGCCTGGGTGAGATCGGCGCCGGCCTGCGCCGGGTCGAACCACGTGAGCAACTGGCGCCCGCCCTGTGCCAGGTACATCAACGGGCGTCCGGCACCGATCACCACCAGCGCGCCTGCGCGCCGCACCGGGCGCAGGGTGGCCGCGTGTGCGGGCCACGGCAGCACGCTGCCGAAGGGGTTTGCCGGGTCCAGCGCAGACAGCCCCACGACCAGGTGTGACGGCGTCGCCTGCAGCGTGTCGGCGATGGCGCGCAGCCGGTCCACCGTGGACCGTTCGGCGAACTGTGCCCCTCCCAGGCCGGTTACGAAGCGGCCGCGCAGGACGCGGCCGACATCTTCCATGCTGCGATACACCTGCTGCAGCGCCGGGAATCCTCCCACTATGCCCTCGGCCACCGCCGCGCCACGGGTGACGATGGCATGCCGGTCGAGCAGGCCATCGGCCAGTGCCACCGCGCGCACGGTGTCGCTGGCGGTCTCGCGCGGCAGCAACGACCAGCGCCCTGCCAACGTGGGTGCAGCGAAACTCGCGGCCGCTGCCGACAACGTACCTGCGGGGTCCTGCGGCCCGGCCATGTCGATCCAGCGCGGATCGCGCTGCCGTCGGGTGTGCCGCACCGCCCGTGGACGCGGTGCGCGCGCGCCGGCCAGCCCGCGCAACGGCGACCAGATGTCGGTGGTGACATGGCCGGCCCAGACAAGGTCCCACAGCGCCGCGTGCAACGTGTCTGGCGTGACCACAGGGGCAGGCTGTTCCGATGCGGTTGCGGCCAGACGGCCCTGCACGGCCGCCGCCAGGGCGCGTGCGAAGTACGCGCCGCCATCGCCCAGCACCGCCACGATGGCCTGCTGCAAGGGCGAAAGATCGCCCACCGCAGTGGGCGTCGGCAGGGTCTCGAAGGCGACCTCCTGCAGGTGCAGTGACACCAGCCCGTCGTCCTCGCCGATGCGCGCATGCCCGGCCCACAGCACGCTGCCGGTGGCGAGCAGCTCATCGAGCATGCCCGGTGCGTAGTCGCCCACGCGGGCCGGCAGGATCTGGCTCTCCCACACCGACGCAGGCGCGGCGACACCGGCCAACAGTTCCACCACCCGCGCCACGCCTTCGATGCCGTACAGGGCGGGTGCCGAGGCATGGGCCAGGCGCGCCATCGGCGCCGCGTCGGGCACCAGGCCCTGCCGCTCCAGCAGCATCAGCACATAGGCGTCCTGCGCGACGGGCCGGGTGGCCGCGCGCGCGGCCTGCAGCGAGCGCATGCGCAGCCGACGCAGCACGTCTTCGCCCACCCATTCGTGACGTGCCAGTGGCAGCGATGCGGGCACCGGGTCGGGCCGTTCCTCCCCGTCACGGGCAAGCCCGAAGCTACCGCGCAGCACCTTGCCCTGCGCCTGCAGCTGGTCCAGCGCGGCATCGGCCACCACCACGCCCACGCCAAATGCGGTCGCCACCTGTGCGGTGGTAAAGGGCCGGTGCGTGCGCGCGTAACGGGCCAGCAGGTCCCCCAGCGGGTCGGTGGATGGCGGCAGCACCGCATGCGGTGGCAGCGTCGGCAACACGATGCCCAGTGCGTCCCGCAGCCGCGTGGCGTCTTCCGCCGCCGCCCAGCGTTCGCTGCCGGCCAGCGTGACGCGCAGCGCGCGATGCTCGCCTTCCAGTGCCTGCAGGTGGTCAAGGGCCGCGTCGTCGTCCACCAGCCGCCGCGCCACCTCCGGCAGCGCCAGCGGCCCCAGCTCGCGCAGCAGGTCGGCCACGCCTTCCCTGCCCTTCGCGCGCCGCGCCGGTGCAAGGCGCTGCAGCTCCGCGTCGACCTGGTCGACCACGGTCGCGTCCAGCAGTTCGCCCATGTCCACCTGCCCGAGCAGGTCGGCCAGCAGGGCGTCATCCAGCGACAGCACCGACGCGCGACGCTCGGCCAGCGGCACGTCGGTGCCGTACATGAACTCGGCGACGTAGCCGAACAACAGGTTCGCCGCGAACGGCGACGGCACCTCGGTGGTGACTTCGGCGATATCCACGCTGCCCTCGGCCAGGCGCTGCATCAGCGCGCCCAGCGCCTGCAGGTCGTACACGTCCTGCAGGCACTCGCGCGCGGCTTCGATCAGGATCGGGAAGTCGGGGTAGCGCTGTGCGATGGCCAGCAGTTCGGCCGCCCGCAGGCGTTGCTGCCACAGCGGCGAACGCCGGCCCGGGCTGCGGCGCGGCAGCAGCAGCGCGCGCGCCGCGCATTCGCGGAAACGGGCCGCGAACAGCGCCGATGTCCCCACTGCACGCGCCACCTCGCGCCGCACCTGTTCCGGATCGAACAGGAACAGGTCCGCGCCGGGCAGGCGGCCGGCGGTATCGGGAATCCGCGCGATGATGCCGTCGTCGCTGGCCACGACCGCCGGGTCAACGCCCCAGCGTTCGCGGATGCGCGCGGCCATCGCCAGCGCCCACGGGTCGTGCACGCGCCGCCCGTACGGCGAATGCAGCATCAGCCGCCAATCGCCGTTTTCGTCGCGGCAACGCTCCACCACCAGCCTGCGGTCGGTGGGCAGCACGCCGGTGGCCTGGCGCTGCTCGTCCAGCAGCCCGAAGATGTTGGCGATGGCATTGCTGGCCAGCCCGCAGGCCTGCAGGCGTTCGGTCACCGCGGTGGGCCGGTCGCCTTCGTCAGTGGGAGGCTCCAGCGCGGCGATGAACGCCCCGACCGCCTCGCCCAGTTCCGCCGGCCGCCCCACGCCTTCGCCGCGCCAGAACGGCAGCCGCGCCGAGCGCCCGGGGGCCGGCGTTACCACCACCTGGTCGTGGGTGATCTGTTCGATGCGCCACGACGACGCACCCAGCGTGATCACGTCATTGACCCGCGACTCGTGCACCATTTCCTCGTCGAGCTCGCCCACGCGCCGTGACCCGGCACGTTCCTCGCCTTCGGGCAGCACCACGCCGAACATGCCGCGGTCGGGAATGGTGCCGCCGCTGGTCACGGCCAGCTGTTTCGCGCCCGGCCGCGCCTCCAGCGTGCCAGCCTGCCGGTTCCAGACCAGGCGCGGGCGGAAGCCGGCGAAATCATCGGAGGGGTAGCGACCGGCCAGCATGTCCAGGGTGGCATCGAAGGCACTGCGTGGCAGCGTGCGATACGGCGCGGCGCGGCGCACACGGGCGTACCACGCGTCCACCTGCAGGGTGTCCATGGCGGCGGCCGCCACCGTCTGCTGGGCCAGTACATCCAGCGGGTTCTGTGGCGGATCCACCGCTTCGATGCGCCCGGCCAGCATGCGCTCGATGGCCACGGTGGCGTCGATGAGGTCGCGTCGTGTGCGCGGGTACACCAACCCGGTGGAGGTGCCGCCGACCTGGTGGCTGGCGCGCCCCACCCGTTGCAGCGCGCTGGCCACCGACGGCGGCGCTGCCACCTGGATCACCAGGTCGACCCGCCCCATGTCGATGCCCAGCTCCAGGCTGGAGGTGGCCACCACGCAGCGCAGTTCGCCGGATTTCAGCGCCTGTTCGATCTCGCGACGCTGCTCCTTGGACACCGAGCCGTGGTGCGAACGCGCAATCAGCGCCGGCGCGCCGGACGCACGCCCGGCGGTGCCGCCGTTGAACGAACCGTAATGGCCATCGGCAGGCAGCGCATCCTGCGCGTCTTGAGGAGGCAAGTGCTGGCCCGGTTCGCGTGCGACGCGGTCGGCATACAGCTCGTTGAGGCGCGCGGTGAGTTTTTCGGCCACGCCGCGGGAGTTGGCGAACACGATGGTGGCGCGTCGCGACAGCACCTGGTCCAGGATGCTGGCTTCCACATGCGGCCAGATCGAGCCGACCCGGCCCGCCAGCGCATTGCCGCCCTCGCCCGCCGGCGAGGGAATATCGGCCATGTCCTCCACCGGCACCACGATGCGCACGTCCAGCTGCCGGTCCGAGGGCGGGTTGACCACCGTGACCGGCCGGTCGCCTGCCAGGAAGCCGGCCACCTGTTCCACCGGTCGCACCGTGGCCGACAGGCCGATGCGCTGCACGGGTTGCCGCGCCACTGCATCCAGGCGTTCCAGGCTCAGCGCCAGGTGGCTGCCGCGTTTGCTGCCTGCCACCGCGTGGATTTCGTCGATGATCACCGTATGCACGTCGCGCAGGCTGTCGCGCGCCTTGGAGGTGAGCATCAGGAACAGGGATTCGGGCGTGGTGATCAGGATGTCGGGCGGCCGCCGCAGCAGCCGCGCGCGTTCGGCGCTGGTGGTGTCGCCGCTGCGGATCGCCACCGATAGCGCCAGCGCCGGGTCGCCACGCTGCTCGCGCTGTGCGTTCACGCCCTCCAGCGGTACCTGCAGGTTGCGCTGGACATCCGCGCCCAGCGCCTTGATCGGCGAGATGTAGAGCACGCCGGTGCCGTCGCCGGGCATGCGCGGCTGCTGCGCGCGCAGCCGGAACAGGCGGTCGATGGCATGCAGGAACGCGGCCAGGGTCTTGCCCGAGCCGGTCGGCGCGATCACCAGCGTGTGGTCACCGGCCCCAATGGCAGCCCACGCGGCTGCCTGCACCGGCGTGGCGGCGTCGAACGTGGACGTGAACCAGGCGCGGGTGGCTGGCTCGAAGGCAGCCAGTGAGGGCGTGGCGTGGGACGTGGAAGTGGGCATGGGCGGAACAGATGATCGCCTCAAGGCGCGTTCACCACCACCCATGTGGGCGCATGGTCGCTGGCCTTGTCCTGCAGACGCACCCAGCGATGCACGCCCGCATCCTTCAGGCCGGTGGCCAGTGCGGGGTTGAGCAGCAGGTGGTCGATGCGCAGGCCACGGTCGCGCTCGGCATGCTGGCGGAAGTAGTCCCAGAACGTGTAGATCGTCTCTTCGGGATGGCGTGTACGCAGCGCGTCGGTCCAGCCTTGCGCCAACAGCCGCGCGTAGGCATCGCGCACCGCAGGTTGCAGCAGTGCATCCTTGCGCCAGGCCTTGGGGTCGTACACATCGGCGTCGGTGGGAATGACGTTGAAGTCGCCCATGATCACCACCGGGTGCGGCAGCGCGACCAGGCTGCGGGCGTGTTTGATCAGGCGCTCCATCCAGCGCAGCTTGTAGTCGAACTTCGGGCCCGGTTGCGGGTTGCCGTTGGGCAGGTAGAGACCCGCCACCACGATGCCGTGGATGGCCTCTTCCAGGTAGCGGCTCTGGGTGTCGGCCGGTTCGCCCGGCAACCGCCGGCGACTTTCAATCGGCGTCACGCCGCGGCCCAGTAACGCCACGCCGTTCCAGCGCGCCTCGCCCTGCCACAACGCGCCGTAGCCCGCCTGTTCCAGCTCGGCGACCGGGAACGCAGCGTCGGTCGCCTTCAGTTCCTGCAGCGCCACCGCATCGGGCTTCTCGGCCTCAAGCCACGCCAGCAAGTGCGGCAACCGTGTACCGATGCCATTGACGTTGTAGGTGGCCAGGGTCAGGGTCTTGCGGCGCGCCATCAGGCGATCCTCGCCAAGGCACTGAAGGTGCGGCAACGCCACGCCACTGCGCGCGCGTCGGGTAACAGAGGCCGGGGACCGTTGATCATGTGTCGATTAGACGCCCCTGCATGTCATCGGCGCGTCACCCTGACCGGCGGCTCACAGCCGCCTCGGTACCCTGCGGGGATGCGCCGCTTCGCCCAAGCCATCGCCGACCCTTCCTCACTGCCCGACGGACTGCCGGCCTCGCTGGCCGACGCACTTGCCAACGCCCCGGACCGCTACAACGTCGGCAAGAACGGCAGTGCCACGGTGCTGGCCCGCGACGGCGATGGCAGCCTGGTGGCGGCGGAGATGCGCTGGGGCCTGATACCGCGCTGGTCCAAACAGCCGTCCACGCCCTACACCACCGTGACCGCGCGGCTGGAGCGCGCCGCCAAGAGCCGCATCTTCGCCCAGGCCTGGCAGCAGCGGCCCTGCGTGGTAGCCATGACCGGCTATTACAAATGGGATCGGCAGCGCCGCCCGCCGTGGCCGTTGTTCGTACAACGCACCGACGGCCTGGCGCTGCTGGCCGCGGGTCTGTGGGAACACTGGGCGGGCGAGGAGGGCGAGGAGATCGACAGCTTCACCGTGCTGACCGCGCCGAACCGTGGCATCCCTGCCCCGCTCACGCCCGATGGGCCGGTGTTCATTGATGCACCGGTGGCCATGGCGTGGCTGTCCGGTGCCTTGCGTACGCCCGCCGCCCTGCAGGCGCAGGCGGCCACGCCGCCCCTGGAGGCCTACCCGGTGAGCCGCGCGTTCCGTGATCCTGCGCGCGACGATTACACCCTGCTGGAACCGGTGGACCCGGCCGCAGAAGGCGCCGACAACAGCCCGGCCGCGTGGGATGGCGACGGCCTGGACGATGAAGAAGGCGCCGACTAGCATCCGCCTTGCCCGCATGCCGTTGTCAACGGCGACGTAACACAACTTGGCGCTGCGTTGACATCAGCAGGCACAGGATCACGTTCCACCTCAGTAAAAACCCCATGAACGGTAGTATTCGCATTCCCCCCTCGCGTGGTGTCGTCCTGGTTGTGGAAGACGAGATCGACGTTTCCCGGTTGTTCGTCGAAGTGCTCAGCCAGGCCGGTTATGACGTGGTACCGGCGTACTCGGTCACCGACGCACTCGGCACCCTGGTGTATCAGCGTTTCGATGCCGCCGTGCTGGACATCGAACTCGGCGACGGGCCGGTGTTCCCCGTGGCCGATCGCCTCGCCCGCACCGGTACGCCGTTCCTGTTCGCTTCGGCGGTGTACATCCAGATGGTGCCGAAACAGCATCAGGGCGTACCCTTCATCGGCAAGCCGTTCAACATCAACGAACTGGTGGCGCGCGTCGAGGAAGCGGTCCAACGCGGCCGCAGCGGCCCGCCGTCCAACCGCGCAGCAGACTGAGCCTCCCGCCATGGCCGCGCCGTCCGGTTCCCGCTTGGTCATCTACGCCGCGCTGGCCGGCAACCTGTGCATCGCCGTCGCCAAGTTCGTGGCCGCCGGCCTCTCGGGCAGCTCGGCGATGCTCAGCGAAGGCGTGCACTCGCTGGTGGATACCATCAACGAGGTGCTGTTGCTGTATGGCCTGCGCCGCTCGGAGAAGAAGCCCGACACCGTGCATCCGTTCGGGTACGGGCGTGAACTGTATTTCTGGAGCTTCATCGTGGCCCTGCTAGTGTTCGCCGCCGGCGCCGGCGTATCGGCGTATGAAGGCATCCAGCACATCCGCCACCCCGAGCCCGCCACCAACCACCTGATCAGCTATTCGGTGCTGGGCATCTCCATTGCCTTTGAAGGCGCCTCGTGGTGGATCGCGCTGCGCGAGTTCCGTGCCACCAAGGGCACGATGGGCTACTTCGAGGCGTTCCGCCGCAGCAAGGACCCGACCACCTTCACCGTGCTGCTGGAAGACAGCGCCGCGCTGCTGGGCCTGGGCTTTGCGCTGATCGGCCTGCTCGCCGCGCAGCTGCTGGACATGCCGGTGCTCGATGGCGTGGCCTCGCTGTGCATTGCCGCGGTGCTGGCCGTGACTGCCTTCCTGCTCGCCCGCGAAACCAAGGGCCTGCTGGTGGGTGAGCCGGCTCACCCCAGCGTGGCCAACCGCATCCTGGCGGTGGCCAACACCGACCCCGACCTGCGCAACGCCAACGGCGTGACCACCATGCAGATGGGGCCCGACCAGGTGGTGGCGATGTTGAGCGCGGAGTTCGAAGACGACCGCACCACCCCGCAGATCGAGGCGTGCATTACCCGCATCGAGAAGGCAGTGAAAGCCGAGTACCCCGAGCTGGTGGCGTTGTTCGTGAAACCGCAGACGCCGGAGGTGTTCCGGGCACGACGGGCGGCACTCGGCGAGCCCCGCCCGTCGCCCTGAACCGGCCCGTCGATCAGACGCCCGGCAGCATCTGGCGCACGCTGCGCAGCAGGTCGTTGACGCTGAACGGCTTGGGCAGCAAGGCCATGCCGGTGCCAAGGAAATCGTTGCGCACGACGGCGCTCTCGGTATAGCCGGTGATAAACAGCACCGGCAACTGCGGGCGCAATGCACGCGCCGCATCGCCCAGCTCGCGGCCGTTCATGCCAGGCAGGCCCACGTCGGATAGCAGCAGGTCGATGCCGCGCTCGGAATGCAGCTCCAGCAGCGCCTGTTGCGCGTTGATCGCCTCCACCACCTGGTAGCCCGACTCCACCAGCATCTCGCGCACCATCATCCGCACCGAGTCAGTGTCGTCCACCAGCAGGATGCGCTCGGACCGTCCGCGCGGCACCTGGGTGGGCTGCGGCGTCTGTTCGGGGCTGAGCAGCTGGCCCTCGGGCAGCAGAAGTTCAATCTCGGTACCTTCCCCCGGCTCGCTGGCGATACGCGCACTGCCACCGGACTGCCGGGCAAACCCGTACGTCATCGACAAGCCCAACCCGGTGCCCTCGCCCTGCGGCTTGGTGGTGAAGAACGGCTCGAAAACCTTGGTCAGCAGCTCAAGCGGAATGCCGGTGCCGTTGTCGAGCACCTTCACGCTGATGTAGTGCCCGGGTGCCAGCTCATGGTCGCGCTCGACCAGGGTGCGACCGGCCCGGATCCGGATCAGTCCCTGGCCAGCCAGCGCATCGCGCGCGTTGATCACCAGGTTGAGGATCACGTTCTCGAACTGGTTCGGATCGGCCACGGCCACCATGGGCTGCGCGCCCAGCTCCAGTTCCAGCTCGATGTTCTCGCCGATCGACCGGCGCAGCATGTCTTCCAGCGAGCGGATCCGCGCCACCACGTCGAAGGTCTGCGGATCGAGCGGCTGCTTGCGTGCGAACGCCAGCATGCGCTGGGTCAGGGCGGCGGCGCGGTGCGCCGAGGCCGTGGCGATATCGACATAGCGCGATGCCTTGTCCCAGGTGCCCCGGGCCACGGCTATCTCGATCATGTCCAGGCCGGAGATGATCGTTGTCAGCAGGTTGTTGAAGTCGTGCGCGATGCCCCCGGTGAGCTGGCCCAGCGAATCCATCTTCTGCGCCTGCAGCAGCTCGACCTCGGTGCGCTGGCGTTCTGCGATCTGGAAGGCCAGTTCCGAGGTGGCGCTTTCCAGCTCCTGGCGCTGCTCGGTCTCGCGCGCGTGGCGTTCGGTGGTGTCCTGGATCAGCACCAGGCCCTGGCCCGGCGCACGGTACGGCGTGACGCGCCATTCGGTGATCCGCGTCGATGCACCCGCGCGCAGGGTGAAGGTGCCCTGCCAGCGCTCGCCCTCGGCCAGCGCAACCTTCAGTGCGCTCAACGGCATGATCTGGTCGGCCAGCAGCGCATCCAGTCGGCCCGGCGCGCGGTCTTCACCGAGCAGCCGCACGAAGGCGTCGTTGGCATCAAGGTAGCGCAGGTCGGCGTCCAGTACCGCGATCGGCGCGTTGATCTGGCGGAATATTTCGCCAAAGCGTGCTTCGGCCTCACGCAGTGCTTCTTCCGAGCGGCGCGCGCGCAGCAGCGTGCGCAACGTGGCCAGCAGCACGTCAGGATCCACCGGGTGGATCAGGTAGGCGTCCGCGCCGGCATTCAAGCCGGTGATGAGGTCCCCGGTGGCGATAGAGGCCGCCGACACGTGCACCACCGGCAGCAGCCCCATGCGCGGGTCGTCGCGCAGCTGCCGCACCACGTCGAACCCGCTCATGTCCGGCAGGTTCACGTCCAGCACCAAGGCGCCGAAATCGTGGCGGGCCAGCTGTGCCAGCCCTTCGCCGCCGGTACCGGCCTCTTCGACCTTGTAGCCGTGGTGCTCCAGCACGCGCCGCACCGAGTAGCGGGTTGCGGCGTTGTCATCCACCACCAGGATGCGATCAGAGTTCGGCACGGGGCGCCTCCTCGGCAAGCTTGTAGGGCAGCACAACATAGAAGTCCGAGCCTTCGCCGACCACGCTGTCCACGCCTACATGGCCGCCCAGCAGCTCGGCAAACCGCTTGCACAGCGACAACCCCAGCCCGGTGCCGCGCAGGCGCTTCTGCAGCGGGGTATCCACCTGGACGAAATCCTCGAACAGGGTGGATTGCAGCTCGGCCGGAATGCCGATGCCGGTGTCGCGCACGCTGAAGCGCACCGAATCGTCGCCCTGCATGCGGGCCGAGACCACCACCTGCCCGTTGGGCGTGAACTTCAGGGCGTTGGAAATAAAGTTGCGCAGGATCTGCGCCAGCTTCTTGTCATCGGTGTACAGCATGGGCAGCGCCGGCGGGTCCTCGAACAGCAGGTCCAGCCTGTCCCCTTCCACCAGCGGGCGGAACATGCCGCGCAGCGCCGAGAACAGGTCCATCAGGTCGAACCAGGCCGGCGAAATGGTGATGCGGCCGGCCTCGATCTTGGCCAGGTCCAGCAGGTCGTCCACCATCTCGCGCAGCTCGCTGGTGGAGGCGCTGATGAAGCGCACCTGGCGGCGCTGTTCGTCGGTAAGCGGACCGTCCATGCCGTCTTCGAGCAGGCGCGTCATGCTCAGGATCGAGCCCAGCGGCGTGCGGAATTCGTGGCTCATGTAGGACAGGAACCGGCTTTTCAGCTCGGAGACCTCGCGCAGCTGCTCGGCCTGCTGGTCCAGCTCGGCGTACAGCGCCAGCACGCCCTGGTTGGTTTCGTCCAGCTCGGCGCGCAGCGCATCGGCTTCCATGCGCAGCTGCTGCAGCTGCTGATCGTTGGCAGTGGACATCAATGTATATCTCCAAGACGCAGCGCAACGACGCCGACATCGTCGCGGCCGCGGTCGAAATCACGCTGCAGCACCGCCACGATCAGCGCCGGGTGGCGGTGGACCAGGCCGGGATAGTCGCGCAGGCTCCAGCGCGCCTGCAGTCCGTCACTGTGCATGACCAGCAGCGTGCCTGCAGGGGTGTGGAAGTGGAAGGGTTGTGCCTTGCGGAACTGCACCCCGACGATGCCCGGGTGCGAGGCCATCCCGCGCGAGCCGGTGGGCTCGCACAGCGAGGCGGCAATGTTGCCGATGCCGGCGAACTGCACGTTCTGCCCCCCCTGCCCGACACAGGCCACGGCGGCCGCACCGCCGCGGCCGCCGGACATACCGGCATGCATCGCGCCGATCAGCGTGGCGGCATCGAAGCCCGAGGCGGCGGCCATGGCGGCGGTGCCGGCCTGGGCGGCATCGGCCGCCGGCAGGCCATGGCCCAGTCCATCGATCAGAGTCAGTGCGATGGTGTGCCCGTCGGCGCGCAGGTGCCAGCCATCACCGCAGGCCACTTCATGGCGCATGGGGATGCGCAACGCGCCGTAGGCCAGGTCGATGTCCGGCGCGGACCGGCTCGGGTAGATGCGGGCCACGATCACCGCGCCGCGTGCATCGGACCAGGCATCGAGCACTGTTGCCTGACGGCGGATGGCGCCCAGCCCCAGCCCCTGTGTTCCGCCGGTGGAGACGCCATCGGGGAGGCATTCGGAGAGCGAGAAGCCGGGGCCGGCATCGAGCGTGCACAGTTCCACGCCGCGACCACTGCGGCCGCAGACCAGCGACAGGTACATGCGCCCGCCGCGACCATGCTTGATCACGTTGGTCGCCAGTTCGGTAGCGGCCAGCGCCACGCGCCCGGCATCCATCTCGTCAAACCCGGCATGTTCGGCCAGGGCCAGCGCTTCGCGCCGGGCCTGCCCCACCTGCGAGACCTCCTCGACCGCCACCACCCGGGTCACCTGGCCGGTGAAGTTCAGGTCCATTTGGTGATGGCAATGCGCGTGCCTTCGCCTGGTGCGCTGTCCAGCTCGAAGTCGTCCACCAGCCGGCGCGAACCGGACAGCCCCAGGCCCATGCCCGAGCCGGACGACCAGCCATCGGTGAGGGCCTGGGCCAGGTCGGGAATGCCGGGCCCCTGGTCGGTGAAGACCAGGCGCACGCCCTTGCGCAGGCCGCTTTCCAGGATTTCCCAGGCCATGGTGCCGCCGCCGCCGTAGATCACCGCATTGCGTGCCAGCTCGCTGGCAGCGGTCACCAGTTTGGTCTGGTCGATCAACCGCAGCTTGCAGGCCACCGCCACCTGGCGCGCAGCCTGGCGTGCCAGCACCACATCCTGCTCGACGCGGATCGGTAACACCCCGGTCGGCGCGGTCATGACAGGTCTTCGTCGGTGCGCTGCAGCAGCTTCATGCCGCGCTCGACGTTGAGCGCGGTACGCACGCCGCTGAGGGTGAGCCCCAGCTCCACCAGCGTGATCGCCACCGCCGGCTGCATGCCCACCACGACGGTGGTGGCATCCATGATCCGGGCGATGGAGGAGATGGTCGAGATCATGCGCCCGATGAAGGAATCGACGATATCCAGTGCCGAGATGTCGATCAGCACGCCGCGCGCGGAGGTGCGGCGGATCTTCTCGCTCAGGTCGTCCTGCAGGGTCAGCGCCAGCTGGTCATGCATGTCCACCTGGATGGTCACCAGCAACAGATCGCCCATTTGGAGGATCGGAATGCGTTCCATATCAGCGCTCTGCCCGTACCACCGTCTGCCCGGTGCGCTTGAGCGCCAACGCCAACGCGTCGGCCAGGTTGGCCTTGGTCACGATGCCCTGCAGGTCCAGACCGAGGTGCACGATGGTCTGGGCAATCTGCGGCCGCACACCACTGATGATGGCGTCGGCGCCCATCAGGCGGATGGCGGTGACCGTCTTGAGCAGGTGCTGTGCCACCAGGGTGTCCACGGTGGGCACGCCGGTGATGTCGATGATGGCGATTTCCGAGCCGGTATCGACGATCCGCTGCAGCAGCGATTCCATCACCACCTGGGTGCGCTGCGAATCCAGCGTGCCGATCATCGGCAGCGCCAGCACGCCTTCCCACAGCTTCACTACCGGGGTGGACAGCTCCAGCATTTCTTCCTGCTGGCGCTGGATCACGTCTTCGCGGGTCTTCTGGAAGGCCTTGACGCTGTGCAGGCCCAGCAGGTCCAGCAGTTCGGAGATCGCCCACAGCTGGTCGCCCAGCAGCGCCGTGTCGTCGGCATACCCCTGTTGGATGAGGTCGAACAACGGGCGCTTGAGCGAGAACAGGAAGCGGGCGGTTTCGGCCGAGTCGAAGCCCTTCAGAACGCGGTCGCGCGAGAGGTCTTCAAGGAAGCGGCGGGTTTCCTGCCAGTCGGCGCCGGTCAGGCTGCCCGTGTTGGCCACCGACAGCGCCTGCAGGAACAGGCGCCAGAACTCGCGGGCCTGCGTATCCAGTTCGCGGGCGGACAACCGCCCGTCCTGGGCCTGGCCACCACCGGTAAGGCTGTCCATCCACTGGGCCAGCAGGGCTTCCTGGTGGCTTCGGATGAGGTCGATCGTGCGCTGCTGCAAAGCCGCCATGCGGAATTCCTGCAAAGAGAGGTGGAGAGACAGACCGGCGCGCCTGAATGGGCGCCGGGACGCGAGCTTAAATCAATTCAGGTTGCTGAGGAGCGTACGGTGAAGCGTCTGATGTGAAGCAATCACCCACATAGCTGACTCGTTCATGCAATCCCCCTTGCACCCTGCCCGCATCGCGCCCGATCCGATGCCTCCGCCCCCTGCCGGCGCGGCTCAACCGCGCATCGGACGGCTGGCCAGCAGGGCCACGCTCCGGTCAGGCAGGGTAAGCCCACCCCCTTCGTCGAGCACCGGTGCCTGGCCTGCCGTGGTGGACAGCAGCACGCGCCAGTGCCGGTCGCCCGGCGAAGGCACCGCGAAGCGGACCTCTGCATGGCCGGCGTTGACCACCAGCAGCAAGGTGTCATGTTCGGGGCGGTGCTCACCGTCATCGACATCGCTTCCGCCCATCTTGAGCATCAGCACGCGCGCCTCCGGGTCGTTCCAGTCGGCCTCGCCCATGGCTGCCCCATCGCTGCGCAGCCACTCCACCGAACCTCCATCGCCCCCATCGCGCGCGTCCAGGAAGCGTCCACGGCGCAATTGCGGATAACGACGGCGCAGCTTGAGTGCCTTGCGCACGAACGCGATCTGGAGGGCGCCCTGCTCTGAGCCGGCCTGGTCCCAGTCCAGCCAGGTCAGCGCATTGTCCTGGCAATAGGCATTGTTGTTGCCCTGCTGAGTGCGGCCGAATTCGTCGCCGGCCAGCAGCATCGGGGTGCCCTGGGAAAACAGCAGGCTGGCCAGCAGGTTGCGCATCTGCCGCGCGCGCAGCGCAGTGATGCCCGCGTCGTCGGTGGGGCCTTCGGTGCCATGATTCCAGGCGATGTTGTGGTCGCTGCCATCACGCCCTTCTTCGCCGTTGGCCTCATTGTGCTTGTCGTTGTAACTGACCAGATCATGGAGGGTGAAGCCATCGTGCGCGGTCACGAAATTGACCGACGCCGCCGGGCGCCGTCCCTTGTGGTTGAACAGATCCGCCGAGCCCATGATGCGGGTGGCGAACTCGGGCAGCTGGCCGCCGTCACCGCGCCACAGTGCACGCACGTTGTCGCGGAATTTGTCGTTCCATTCGGCCCAACCGGGCGGGAACTGGCCCAGCTGGTAGCCGCCCGGGCCGATGTCCCACGGCTCGGCGATCAGCTTGGCCTGGCTCAGTACCGGGTCCTGGCGCACTGCATCCAGGAAGCTGCCCGACGGATCGAAGCCCTCGCGCTCGCGGCCCAGGATGGTGGCCAGGTCGAAGCGGAAGCCGTCCACATGCATGTCCTGCACCCAGTAGCGCAGGGAGTCCATCACCATGCGCAGCGCGCCGGCATTGGTGAGATCGAAGGTGTTACCGGTGCCGGTGTCGTTGACGTAGTAGCGCGGATCGTCGGCCAAGCGGTAGTAGCTGGCATTGTCGATGCCCTTGAACGACAGCGTCGGGCCCAGCTCGTTGCCCTCGGCAGTGTGGTTGTAGACCACGTCCAGGATCACTTCCAGCCCGGCCGCGTGCACTGCAGCCACCATCTGCTTGAACTCGGCCACGGTGCTGGTGGACAGGAACCGAGGTTCCGGCGCGAAGAAGGCCAGGGTGTTGTACCCCCAGTAATTCCTCAGCCCGCGTTGCAGGAGGTGCTGGTCGTCCACGTGCGCATGCACCGGCAGCAGCTCCAGCGCGGTGGCACCCAGACCCTTGAGGTGGTCCAGCAGCCCGTCGTGCTTGAGCGCGGAGAACGTGCCGCGCGCGCGCTCGTCCACGCTGGGGTGCAGCATCGACAGTCCGCGGACGTGTGCTTCGTAGATCACCGTGTCTTCCCACGCCACGGACGGCGGCTGGTCACGACCCCAGGTGAAGGCCGGGTCCACCACCGCACACCGCGGCATGAACGGCGCGCTGTCGCGCTTGTCGAAGCTGAGGTCTTTGTCCTTGTGGCCAATGGTGTACCCGAACAGGGCCGGTGCCCATTTCAACTGGCCCACGATCTGCCTGGCATAGGGATCAAGCAGCAGCTTGTTGGGGTTGAACCGGTGCCCGGCGTCTGGCGCGTACGGACCGTGCACCCGGTAGCCGTAGCGCTGGCCGGGGCGCGCATCGGGCAGGTAGCCGTGCCAGATTTCATCGGTGTACTCGGGAAGGACGATGCGCTCCACTTCCCGGTCGCGTTCGTTGAACAGGCACAGTTCCACCTTGGTGGCATGCCGGCTGTACAGCGCGAAATTGACGCCCAGGCCATCCCAGGTGGCGCCAAGCGGGAACGGGCGGCCGGCGCGCACGCGAGACGCTTGAACCGAGGGTCGCGGGCTCACTGCTCATGCTCCCTGTGGGCGGCCTGCAGTTCGGCATCCAGCAGCCGCTCGGCCATCAGCCAGTGGCGCACGCCTTGACCATCCGGGCGTCCTTCGGCTTCCCAGATCTGCCGCGCCAGTTCTTCGATACGCGTGCGTCGTTCGTTCTCTTCCATCGTTCCAGGCTTCATGGGGTGATCAACAGGGTCACGGGGCTGTCCTTGGACAGCGCCCGCACGGAGACAGCGGACTGCTCGATTTCTACAGTCACGCCGGTGAGTACATTGCGATAGCGGCCGGGCGGAACCTGCACCCGCGCGCCGCCCCAGAAATGGGCCGGCGTAGCGACCGTGGCGCGCGCAGCCGGCCCGGCGCTGGTGCCGATGGCCGCTACCAGCACAAGCGTGGTGCCGCCATGGGTGCGTGCACAGGCAAGCACCTTCGCGGGCGCGGTAGTGGGCAAGGCCACGTAGTGCCCCTCGGCGAACAGCGCCGGCACCGTGCGGCGCAGGTGCAGCAGCTGGCGTACCAGTCGCGCCTTCAGCGCACCGTCGTGCCACTGCAGCAGCAGCGCCTGCCAGGGGCGCGGGTCGCGGACCCAGCGGCGGCGCTGCGGGTAATCCACCGGCCGCCGGTTGTCCGGGTCTACCAGCGACAGATCCCAGCCTTCACCGCCCTGGTACAGATCGGGCAGGCCCGGCACCGTCAGGCGAAGCGCCGTCTGTGCCAGGCTCAGCCGCGCCCCGGCCGGTGCGAGGCGGCTCACCACGGCACGCAGCGCGTGCCGCAGCGGGGCGGCGGCAGGCGCCCGCAGCAGTGCCTCGAGCACAGCGGCGGCACGCGCCTCGTAGGCGTCGTCAGGGTCACTCCAGCTGCTGCGCAGGCCGGCCTCGCGCAGTGCCTTGCGCTGCCATTGCTGCAGCCGTTCAACGAACTCCCCTGCCGTGTCCGCCCCGTCCACCGGCCATGCCGCCACCAGGGTCTGCCACAGCAGTTGGCGGTCGACAGGATGCAGCGCAGCGGCCCCCACCGGCCGCGCCAGGCGCTCCAGGCGCTGAACGCGGCGTTGCCACCACTGCGGCCAGTGGGTCAGCAGCGCCAGACGCATCCGGGCATCCTCCCCGCGCTTGTGATCGTGGGTCGCCGTGGCGAGCAACGCACGCGGGTACCGCCGCCCGCGCGCTGCGGCCAGCACGTGGAAGTCCGCCGCCGACAGCACCGGTTTGGCCGGATGGGTGCCTACTTCATTGCGCGACAGCGGCGTGGCAAGGCGGTAGAAGCTGCAATCCTCCACCGCCTTGGCGTTGAGCGGTGCGCTCAACAGCTGGAACTGCTGCCGCAGGCGCACGCACTGGGCCGCCAATGCAGGCCGATGCGGATGCGTGGTTTCCGGCATGTACAGCAGCCAGTCCAGAATCGGGTCGATGGCCGCCTGCTCTGCCGGCGAGGCGCCGGCCCGGGCGGCGTGCGCTGCCTGGTGCCACCAGGCGCTGTCCGCGGCGATCGCCGGGCCATCGTCGAGGTAGCTGCGATATACAGGGAAGTGGACGAGCAACCGCGTCGCCGCCGCGGCCAGCAGCGGCTGGCCAAGTTCAACCACGGCACCGCCTGCCTCGGCCGCCGTTGCCACCAGCAACGCCACCAGCGCGTCGAACTCGGCGCGTAGGCCATGCTGGAGCACGTCACGGCGCGCGGCCTGCTCAACCTGCGCCATGTCGTGGACATCATCGGTGTCGTTGCGCCACTGCTCGAGCAGCCGCGCGCCGCCGGCGGCGTCATGCATCACGCCGGCCACCTGGTCCATGAAGTCGTACCCGGTGCTGCCATCGCACGCCCAGCCGGGCGGCAGGGTTTCCTCCGGCGCAAGGATCTTCTCGACCCACAGACCAAGGGCGCCGGGTGACAGCCCCCGCGACACCCCTGCCACGTCCAGCGCCGTGCGCAGGCGCTGCAGGTAGGTGCCAGGGTCGCGCAGGCCGTCCACATGGTCCACCCGGACGCCGTCGATCACGCCCTGCGCGGCCAGCCGCAACGGCAGCGCGTGGACCGCATCGAATACCTCGTCGCGCTCGACCTGCAATGCCGCCAGCGACGCAATGGTAAAGAAGCGGCGGTAGTTGATCTGCGTGTCGCCGCTGCGCCACCAGGCCAATCGGTACGCCTGGGCGTCCAGCAGCGCCGCCAGCGCTGCGGCGTCCATGCCGGGCCGGGCCTCGGCTTGGGTCTGCGCCGCCAGCGGGTAGCGCTGGCCGTGCACGACCAGCCCGGCAACGCCGTCGGCGTCGCGCTGTATCGCGACCTCGCCCGCCGCGATCGCGGCCGGCAGCGGTTGCCCCAGCACCGGCAGCCACAGCTTGCCGCCCCGGCCGGGCGCACGCCAGTTGATATCGAACCAGTCGGCATGGCGGCTGTGGTGCCCATTGGCCAGTACATCGGCCCACCACGGGTTGGCCGGGTGGGCGGCAACGTGGTTGGGGACGATATCCAGCACCAGTCCCATGCCGTGACCACGCGCGGCCGCGGCCAGCGCCTGCAGCGCCGGCTCGCCGCCAAGCGCGGGGTTGACGACGGTCGGGTCGATCACATCGTACCCGTGGGTCGACCCGTCTACCGCGCGTGCAATCGGCGACAGGTACAGGTGGCTGATGCCCAGGTCGGCGTAGTAGTCCAGCTGCGCGCGCGCATCATCAAAGGTGAATCCAGCATGCAACTGCAGGCGTACGGTGGCGCGGAAAGGCACCATGTCAGTGCGCCACGTCGCGCGCGCCGGCGAAGCACCGCAGCGAAGCGTGCAGCACGCGGCGTGGCAGCGGCTGCGGCAGGCGGTGGCGCCAGTTCGGGTATACGGCCACCGTGCCCGGCAGGTTCACCTGCTCACGCAACGCCAGTGCGTCCTCCACCGGCAGCAGCGCCAGAGGCGCGGGACCCGCCGCCACGTGGGCCATCGCAGCCATGCGCAGATCGTCAGCCGCCGCACCCTCGCCTCCCACCGTGTGTGCCAGCCGCGCCACATCACGCTGCCGTTGCTGCACCGCCAACCGGGTCGCTTCAGCGGTGGCGTATCCCAGCCGTGCGCGCACGGCGATGTCCTCACCGCGCTGCCATCCGGCCAGGGTCGGCAGGTCGTGGGTGCCGGTGGTGGCCACCGCCACCGACCGCCACCGGTTCGGCGGCAGGAATGCGCCGTCGGCATCGCGTGCGAACGCCAGCACGTCCATGCCCATCACCCCGCGTTCGGCCAGCGCCTGGCGGATACCGTCGGGCACTACGCCCAGGTCTTCGCCGATCACGATGCAGCGATGACGCCATGACTCCAGCGCGAGCAGGTTCAGCAGGTCTTCCAGCGGATATTGCAGGTAGGCGCCGGTGTCGGACGCAGCGCCTTGCGGCACCACCCACAGACGCTGCAGGCCCAGTATATGGTCGATGCGCACCCCGCCCCGGTCGCGCATGACCGCGCGCAGCAGTGCGATGAACGGCGAAAAGCCGGTCCGGTGCAGGCCGTCGGGGGAATAGCTGGTCACGCCCCACACCTGGCCCTGCGGCGCAAACGCGTCCGGCGGAGCGCCCAGCACAAGTCCGCGCAACGCAGTGTCGCCAGCGGCCGCGGCCTCGGCGCCGTGCGTATCGAAGCCCACCGCGAGGTCGGCGATCAGCCCCAGTGCCATGCCCTGCCGGCGTGCCCGGTGCTGCACGCTGGCCCAGCTGTCGTGCGATACCCACTGCGCCAGGCACTGCAGCGCGGGGTCGGGCGGGTCCAACGCAGGGGCGTTGAAGCCGGCGAACTGCATCAATGTCGCGCCCCCATCCTGCCGAAAGCGATCGAATGCCCGGTGGACCGACTCTGGCGCGTGCTGCAGCTGGCGCTGCCAATGTGCCAACCGGGCCCACTTCAGCGCCGCCGAGCCGGCCCAGTCGATCAGCCCATCCGACGCGGGTGCCGGTTGCCATTGGCTGGCATCGTCGTCGCCCGTCCAGGCAGGCGGCGCGGTGTATACCGGTTCGAGAAAGCGTCGATCCGAAGGCGAATAGGGGCTGAAGCCATGGCCGATCCTGCCCGCTGCGTGCAGCGGGCTCAGCGCCAGCGCATCGCCGCCTGCCGCGCCGATCCGACGGCACCACGCTGCGGCCCCGCGGCTGTCGCCGATACCCGCATCCGTTGGCGAACGGCCGGCGTACACCTGCAGGCTTGCTCCCCAGCATCGCGGCTGGGCGCTTCCCGTGGCGTCGGCGACGCTGAAGCAACGCGCCGGCGCGATCGCGACCGCGTGCTCCTCTTCGCCCACGCGCAGCGTCCAGTACCCCGGGCGCTCGGGGCATTGCCAGCGGCCATCGGGCTGCCGGCGGGCCGACACGGTATTGCCCGTTTCGTCACACCATTGCGCCACGCCTGCATTGGCAGGCCCAAGCATGAGCGCGGCACCCGCCCGCGCGGTACGCAGCTGCGGTCGGGCCTGCCCCTCCATACAGCGCTGCAGGCTGTCCTGTCGCTGTGCGGCGGTTGCAGCGGGCCAGTCCAGCGCTGCCAACACGGCCAGTAGACTGGGGGCATCCACAGTGCGGGCGTTGCCGTCCACATCGTGCCAGTGCACCCGCACGCCGGCTGCGTTGGCCAATGCATACAGGTCAGGCGCGAGCGCGGTCATTGCGCCACCCACCGTACCAGCATCGCGCCGGGCGCGAGCATCCCGGTAGCATCCACGTCACCCAGGGCAAGCACGGTGTCGCCGTCCGGCAGCGATGCAGCCACCCTGCCGGTGCCCAGATTGAACGCCAGCCACCATTGCCCGCCGGGCAACTGCCACCCCGCGCGCACGGCATCATCGGCCAGCACCGCAGCGCCCAGGCTGCGCGCCTGCGCTGCGCCGTCGGCCAGGTAGCGACGGCGCAGGGCCAGGTTGGCCTGGAATGCCCCAAGCCAGGCGTTATCCGCCAATGCGTCCGGTGGCGGCAGCGGGCAGCGCGAGGCCTCGAAGGTTTCCACCGCGTTCGGGTCGGGGATCGACGCGCGCGCGTGCGGCTCGGCGAACGCGGCGAAATGGCCGAACTCGGCGCGCCGGCCCTCGCGCACCGCAGCATCCAGGGGCGGCGGGAAGTCGGTGAAGAACAGGAACGGCTCGCGCGCACCCCAGGGCTCGCCCATGAAGAACAGCGGGATCATCGGCGTCAGCGCCGTCAGCGCCTGCGCAACCTGCAGGCGCGCTGGCGCCACCGATACCTGCAACCTGTCGCCAAACGCACGGTTGCCGATCTGGTCATGGTTCTGCGCAAACACCACAAAGTGGTCCGGCGACAACCCGCCACTGGGTTCGCCGCGTGGATGCCCGCGCCGGGTAATCTCGCCCTGCCAGGCAAAGCCCTCCGACAACACCCGCGCCAGGCGGGCCGCCGGAGCGGCGGCAAAATCGGCGTAGTAACCCTCGTGCTCACCAGTCAGCATCACGTGCAATGCGTTGTGGAAGTCGTCATTCCACTGCGCGGCGTACCCCTGGTCCAGTAGCGAGGCCGCGTTGTTCTCGTTCTCCACCACCAGGTGCACCGGGTGGCGCGGGCCGTCGTCATGAATGGCCTCGCGCAGCGTCTGCAGGAACGATTGCGGGTGAATGGCGTGCACCGCGTCCAGGCGCAGGCCATCGAAACGGTAGTCGCGCAGCCACATCAGCGCATTCTCGATGAAGTAGCGCTGTACCCACGGCTGCCGGAAGTCGATGGCCGCGCCCCACGGCGTGCGCAGGTCCTCGCGGAAGAAGGCCGGCGCATAGGCGGCCAGATGGTTGCCTTCCGGCCCGAAATGATTGAACACCACGTCAAGCAGGACCAACATGCGCAGCGCGTGCGCCGCGTCCACCAGCGATTTGAGTTCATCGGGACTGCCGTAGACCGACGTGGGCGCATACGGCAGCACGCCGTCGTAGCCCCAGTTGCGGCTGCCGGCGAAGGTTGCCAGCGGCATCAGCTGGAGCGCGGTGATGCCCATGGCCGCCAATGCAGGCAGTTGGGCTTCCAGCGCGCGGTATCCGCCCACCGCGCCCACGTGCACCTCGTACAGCACCGCCTCGGACCAGGCCCGCCCTGCTCCGCCGGTGGTGCGCCAGGCATAGGCGTCCTCATCGGGGATCGCGCTGGCACCTTGGATACCTTCGGGCTGCCACCGCGACGCCGGATCAGGCACGCTCAGGGTGCCGTCCATGCAGTAGCGGTAGCGCATGCCAGGCGCGCAGGCGTGCACGCAGACATGGCAGCCGTCCCCCTCCTCCAGCATCGGCAGCACCTTGCCTTCCAGTATCAGCGCCACGCTGCCTGCTGCCGGTGCCCACACGCGGAATTCATACGTACCGTCCTCCTGTCGCCACGCGCCCAGACGGCGCCGCACAGGCGTCATTCCATGACCTGCAGGTAAAGCGTGGACAGCGGCGGCAGCGTCAGTTCGAGCGACTGGGCATGGCCGTGCATCGCCACGGGCACGGTGTGTACCTGCCCATGGTTACCCACGTCGCTGCCGCCATAGAAGTGGCTGTCGCTGTTGAACACCTCGCGCCAGTGGCCGCCATGCGGTACACCCAGCCGATAGCCGTGGCGGGCCACCGGCGTGAAATTGCTCACCGCCAGCAAGGCGCCCGCCGAACCGCGCACATCGTGGCGGATGAAGGCCAGCACACTGTTGACGTGGTCATCGCCCACGCTCCATTCAAACCCCGCCTCACTGCGGTTGCCGTGCCGCAGCGACGGTACGTCCTGCAGCAACCGGTTCAGATCCGTCACCAGCCGCGCCACCCCGGCATGTGCCGGATCGGCGGCCAGCGCCCAATCCAGTTCAGCGTCGTGGTTCCACTCGCGGGTCTGGGCAAACTCCCCTCCCATGAAGAGGAGTTTGCTGCCCGGATGCGCCCACATGAAACCCAGGTACGCGCGCAGGTTGGCCAGCTGCTGCCAACGGTCGCCTGGCATCTTGCCCAGCAGCGATCCCTTGCCGTGCACCACTTCATCATGCGACAGCGGCAGCACGAACTGCTCGGAAAACGCGTACATCGCGCTGAAGGTCATTTCGCTGTGATGGTGAGACCGGTGGATCGGATCGCGCTGCAGGTAACTCAGGGTGTCGTGCATCCACCCCATGTTCCACTTGTGCGAGAACCCCAGGCCGCCATCGGCTGCCGGTGCGGTGACGCCCGGCCACGAGGTCGACTCTTCGGCGATCACCAGCACGCCGGGGTAACCGGTGGCGATGGCGGTGTTCAGCGTGCGCAGGAAATCGACCGCTTCCAGGTTCTCGCGCCCGCCGTGCACGTTGGGAATCCACTGGCCGTCTTCACGGCTGTAGTCGCGGTAGAGCATCGAGGCCACCGCGTCCACGCGCAGCCCGTCGATATGGAAACGATCGATCCACTCCAGCGCGCTGCCGACCAGGAAGCCCACCACTTCCTTGCGACCGAAGTTGTAGATGAGCGTGTTCCAGTCCGGATGGACCCCCTGGCGGGGGTCATCGTGTTCGTACAGTCCGGTGCCATCGAACCGTTGCATGCCATGCGCATCGGACGGAAAGTGAGCGCCCACCCAGTCCACGATCACGCCCAGCCCGCGCTGGTGGCAGCGGTCCACGAAGCGCGCGAAGCCCTCCGGATCGCCATGCCGTGCGGTGGGCGCATACAGGCCCAGTGGCTGGTAGCCCCACGACCCACCGAACGGGTGCTCGTTCACCGGCAGCAGTTCAATGTGGGTAAAGCCAAGCGCCTTCACATACGGAATGAGCGCGTCGGCCAGCTGGTCCCAGTCCAGCACGCTGCCATCCTCGCCCCGCCGCCAGGAGCCGGCGTGTACCTCGTAGATGGAGATGGCGCCTGCATCGGCACGCGCACGTGCGTTCATCCAGTCCCCGTCCTGCCAGGCATGGTCCGCAGTCGATCCCACCACCGACGCCGTGCCCGGCAGTACTTCGCATTGACGGGCCATGGGGTCGGCCTTGTGGGTCAGGCGCGTGCCGTCGGCCGCGGTGATCTCGTACTTGTAGCACGCGCCCGCGGCCACGCGCGGCAGGAAGATCTCCCACACGCCGGCCTCGTGCCGCAGACGCATCGGATGGCGGCGGCCATCCCAGTCATTGAAGTCGCCCACCACGGCCACGCGCCGTGCATTGGGCGCCCACACCGCAAAGCGCACGCCCTCCACGCCCTGGTCAGCCCGCACCTGCGCGCCCAACGCGGCACGGATACTGTGCGGGTCGCCGGAGACGATGCCCGCCAGCAGTCCGTCGCCGAGCTGGGTCCCGAAACTGTACGCATCTTCGATCTCTTCCTGGCGCGTGCCCCAGTCCACCCGCAGCACGGCAATGCCCTCACCTTCGACGACCGCGTCGAACACGCCCTCGCCCTGCGCAGCCATGGGCTGCCAGCGGCCCGCCCGGTCGCGCCGCTGCACCGCGTGCGCGCCGGGGAACAGCGCACGCAGCCGCCACACACCCGACGCGTCGCGATGCGGTCCCAGCAACAAAAAAGCGTCCGCCGGTTCGCCCGTGGCCAGCGCGATCAGCGCCGGGGACAACGGCTCGTCCACCGCAGACGTCGGCGCCGCGCCATCGGGTGCTTCACGGTCCTGCAGTTCATGCGCGCAGGCACCGCTCATGCGCGTGCCTCCGACGTACGCTGGTAGAGATTCATGTAGTGCATGCCTGCCACGTCCCAGCCACTGGGCCGCAGCATCGCCGCACGGCGCATGGCAAGCATCAGGCGGGGCTGGCGGAACGTACGGAACGCGCGCTGCACGCATCGGCGCAACATGTCCGACTCTGGACCGTTGAACAGGAACCCGGTGACGCCATCGTCCACGGTGTCGATCAGGCCACCGGTGGCGTGGGCGATCGGCAGGCACCCGAACCGCTGCGCATACATCTGGCTCAGGCCACACGGCTCGAAGCGCGACGGCATCAGCAGGAAATCGGCCCCGGCGAACATCCGCCGCGCCAGCGTTTCATCGAAGCCGATGTAGGCCGCCACGCTGCCCGGGAAGCGGCGGGCCAGCGCCAGCACCTGTGCCTCGACCTCCGGTTCGCCGCCGCCGATGATGACCAGCTGGCCACCGGCGGCCACGATCTGCGGGGCCACATCGCAGGTCATGTCCAGGCCTTTCTGGTGCACCAGCCGTGACACCACCGCAAACAGAGGACCCCGGCTTTCGGGCAGGCCGAAGGCACGACGGACGTGGCGCGCGTTATGGTCGCGGCCGTCGACATTGCGCACATCGAAATGTGCCGGCAGGTGCGAATCGGTGCTGGGGTCCCAGCTGGCGTCGATGCCATTGACGATCCCGCTCAGGTGCCCCAGTGCGGCGCGGCCGGACAGCAAACCGTCCAGGCCGCAGCCTTCGGCTGGCAAGGTAATCTGCGCGGCATAGCTGACGCTCACCGTGTTGACCCGGTCGGCGTGTACGATGCCCCCGCGCAGGAACGACAGCTGCCCGTGGAAGTCCAGCGCCTCACAGTGCGACGGTGCAATGCCCAGCTCGGCGGCCAGCTCCGTCGGAAACAGCCCCTGGTAAGCCAGGTTGTGGATGGTCAACAGGCACGTGGCAGCGCAGCCCGTCCAGCGCACATACGCAGCGGCCAGCGCGCACGGCCAATCATTGAGGTGCAACAGGCCGGGCTGCCAGGTCAGGCCCGCATCGCCAGCGGCGATCAATGCCGCCGCACGCGACAGGGTGGCAAACCGCACGGCGTTGTCGGCCCACGGCTGACCGGCGCGATCCACATAGGGCGAGCCGTCGCGCTCGTACAACGCGGGGCAGATCAGTACGTACACCGGCAACCCGTCTTCCAGGACGGTGTGGCCGATCGCGCAGGCCGGCAGGCCCGCATGCGCTTCGGTCTGCCCCACCACCTCGATCGGCCCGGTGCGCTCGAGCACTTCGCGGTAGCCGGGGATCAACACGCGCATGTCCGCACGGTCGCGCAGCGCACGCGGCAGGGCGGCTGCCACGTCGCCCAGGCCACCGGCCTTGACGAAGTCCGCCATCTCCGAAACGACGAACAGCACCCGGCGCGCGGCCTCCGGCGCAGGCGTGAGCAGACCTGTCAGCCCCAACGGCGTCGCGGGGCGTCGATGTCGGCGCGCTCGAAGGGCATCACTCTGGGGAACGGCTTCAGCACTGGCGGCTGAAGACGCGAGGGGGAGATGGCGCGTAGACATGGGCGACTCGATGGCAAAGAAACGCGACGCAGCAGGCTCAGCCTCGCAGCGGCCACGGCCGGCGCAAGAAACAGTCAAGAGATCACTGCGAAGAGGGGGGAAACCCCAACACGTGCCTGGGGCGTGATCGGAATCTACACCGGGCCTGAATCAATGCACCGTGAACCCGCGACGACAATGGCGTGAATCACCGTGCCGAAATGGCATGTGCTTATACAGATGCGCAGGTGTGCCTGATGCACCGCCGACACTGAACAATTAATAATTTTTTCCGCATGGGTCGAACATCCGGATATGCCGCCGATCAATGAGCGTGGATCGGCGCCGCATGGCGCAGGCGCATCCCACGTCACCGCATGCGTTGAACTGCGCATGGGCGATACGGCGCGTGAGCAATGACGTACCCCGCAGTATTGACCTCTCCACGCCATCAGCCTCTAGAATGCCCCGGCGGCACAAGGCGTGTCGCCGCATGCACCCGCGCCGGCAGGCCCACGCGCGGCCGCCTTTACAACACGGACGTACGATGGATTTCATCGCCTCACTGTCGCGCTTCTACGCGCTGCCTGTCACCGCCGCCATTGCCGCGGCAATCGATACGGATGTCGCCGACACCCAGACCCGCGACCTGGTCCACGCGCACCTGTCACGCAACCCGCTGTATTTCGGCGGTATCGACAAGACGCTGTCCGGCTTCGTGGTGCTCGATGACGCCGGCGACAATTACACCCTGCTCGATCTGCGCGGCGGCGGCCAGGTGTGGTGGCAGGACCATGAGACCCGTCAGGTGGAGCCGCGCTTCGCCAGCCTGGACGAGTACGTGGCGTTTCGCGCCCGGCTCTCCCAGGACCCGGATGACGAAGCGTCGCTGCTGCAGGAGTATGCCTTCACCCCGAACGACCGCGATACCGGCACCGCCGCGCTGCTGGACCGCTACCAGTGGGTGATGCATGCGCTGGCGCTGTCAGCGCGCCTTGATGACCAGGTGTTGCTGAGTGCTGACACCCTGGTGGCGGATGCCTACCAGCGTTACATCGGCACGTTCCCGGAAGATGGCAGTGAGCAGCGTTGCTTCGACAGCGAACTGCCGCGCCTGGGTCAGGACACCCACCTGGCCCTGTACTGGCTGCTGCACGCCAGCCTGCTGGGCCAGGACGAGCGCCTGGCCCAGGTGCTGGCCGCCATCGGTCACACCGAAATTCCGCTGTTGCAGGCATTCGTGGCCACGTTCGGCGATCTGCACAACGACGCCGCCCTCACCGTCGTGGACGACTTCGCCCACCGCCGCGCCAGACTGCTGATCATGGCCCAGGCTGACACGGGCGGCCCGGTGCAGCTGCTGCTGCGTGCGCTCGCGGTGTCCCCGCGCACAGTCGGCCTGGACATGGTGGACAAGATCACCCTCGCGCTCGAGCACGATCCTGCGGCCATCGATACGGCGGTGGCCTTGCAACTGCTGGACCGTATCCCGGACCGCGACGCGCCCGCCGTGTGGGCACTGCGCGCCTTCCTGCAGGCACAGCAGGGGCGGCCGGCCCAGGCGGCTGCCGACCAGGCCACCCGCCTGCTCGCTGCCAGCCCGCATGCGCCGCTGGAGACCGTGCTGGCCCTGCACCCCATCCGCCAGTGCATCGGCGATGGCCGCGCCTTGTTGGACGTGGTCACCCCGCTGCTGGCCTGGGACGACCTGATGACCCGCGTGCTCGACCTGCTCGAGCACGCGCAGCACCTGTGTGGCGAACAGGTCATGCCAGCCGATGCACTGGCCCGGCAACGTGGCCTGGCCCAGGACGTGCTGGCCATCTGGGATGCGCCCAGCTTTGCCGAAGGCGTGGCCGCCGCCACGCCTGCCACGCGCGAGGCGATGGCCATCCGTCTGGCCCGCACTCCACGCCTGGCCGACACCGACGCCGACCGCGTCTGGGCACTGCATTACCTGCTCGACGGCGCCCTGCCCGGGCGCTGCGCTCTGTTGCAACGCGCCCTGCCGCAATTGAGCCCATCGCTGCAGCGGCAGGTAGTGCCCGCCATCTGCCAGACCGTCACCGACGCCGGTGACCCGCGGGTGCCAATGCTGGTGGCGCTGGCCGGCCAAGAGCCGGCCCCCGGCGACATCGCCGCCGAGCTGGATGCTGATGCCCGCGCCGACGCCATCATCGCCGGCCTGCTGCCGTTCTGGGGCGACCCCCGCCTGTTCGACCCGCTGATGGCCATGCTCGAGCCGGCGCCGCTGAAGAGCGTGCTCGTGGACCGGCTCGGCAACACCGTCGGCGCGGTGCTGCCCGTGCTCGACACCGGGCAGCGACAGCGGCTGCTGCACTGGGCGGTGCCGCGGGTGCAGAAGCAGGAGGACGACCACTGGACGCCACGCATCCTGTCCCGGCTGGAATCGCCCGACCTCGCCCCGGACCTGTGTGCGGTGCTGGAAGCCGAATCCAATGCACTGACCGCCGGTCAGCCGGCCAGCGAAACCGTGCTCAAGGCGATGTACGACAACCTGGGCGAGATCGCCAGACACCAGCCCGACATTGCCAGCTACCTGGTTCAGCGGCTGTGGCAGGAACACGCCTACCCGCGCGGCCTGTGCTGGGCGCTGTACATCTGCCGCTCGCCCGCCGTGCATGCGCAGGTCATGCAGGCGCTGCAGGCGCGGCCATCGGTGACCGCCGCCGCCACCTACTGCGCCAGCATCCACAGCTGGGACAGATACCCCGAACAGGTTCTGGAGGTGGCCGAGCATGCGCTCGCGTGGCCATTGCCGGGCAACGACGACGAACGTGGCTACCTCAATTACATCCTGCTGCTGGGCAGCACCGCTGCCCTGACCTGTCAGCAACCGGCCCAGGCCCGCGCGTTGTACCAGCGCGCCGCCGGTAGCGACGTGCCCGCGCGTGAAGTCGGCAGCAGCACCGCGGTGTTTGATCCCTACCGCGATGGAGCGCTTCGCGCGCTGCTGCAGGATGCATTGGATGGCAAGGCCGAAAAGCAACGGGCGGCGCTGCACGCACGCCTGCACAAGGCGCGCGCCAAGGGCGTACCCGATACCCGCATTCCCCTGGCGGCGCTGGGCCAGCTGGCCGGGGGAACGGCCACGTTCGCCTGGTTCCGCCATCCCGTCACCGGTGCCACCCTGTTCCAGGACGCGCTGGGCAACACGCATTATTTCGACGGCCATGCCATCGTCGCGCCGCCCTTCCAGGTGCAGGGGTACACCCTGGCCGACACCGGTCCGACCCTCTTCGACGACGCCACCGAGGTATCCGAGCGCTGGATGTGCTGGAAGGGCGACACGTTCTACGACTGGGCCCGCCTTGGCGCCGCCATCAACGTCGTCCACGGC
>Ga0163161_10000326_pt1 | contig 40829 bp, 36 predicted proteins | sample S45metaG_FD_129847 | JGI IMG/M metagenome (GOLD analysis project Ga0163161, IMG submission 129847) | Switchgrass rhizosphere microbial communities from Kellogg Biological Station, Michigan, USA - S4-5 metaG | ecosystem: Host-associated > Plants > Roots > Rhizosphere > Soil | place: USA... | reverse complement strand
TTGGTGTGGTACTTTTAGGTGCTTCAGACGAGATCAAAGAAGGTGATACGATTAAACGTACCAAAAAAATTGCCTCTATTAAAGTTGGTGAAGGTATGCTTGGGCGCGTGGTGAATACTTTAGGTGAGCCTTTAGATGGTAAAGGCCCTATCTTAGGTGAAACTTACGAAATGCCTTTAGAGCGTAAAGCACCAGGTGTAATTTATCGTCAGCCGGTAAATGAGCCTTTACAAACAGGTATTAAAGCAATCGATGCAATGATTCCAATTGGTCGTGGTCAACGTGAGTTGGTTATTGGCGACCGTCAGATTGGTAAAACTGCTGTTTGTATCGATACCATTATCAACCAAAAAGAATTTTATGAGGCAGGCCAGCCTGTGTTCTGTATTTATGTAGCTATCGGTCAGAAAAACTCAACTGTAGCCAACATTGTACGTACATTAGAAGAAAACGGCGCTTTACCATATACAGTTGTTGTTGCTGCTTCGGCTGCAGATCCTGCTCCAATGCAGTTCTATGCTCCGTTTGCAGGTGCTGCAATTGGTGAGTTTTTCCGTGATACAGGTAAACCGGCTTTAATTGTTTATGATGATTTATCTAAGCAAGCTGTTGCTTACCGTGAGGTATCTTTATTACTTCGTCGTCCACCGGGCCGTGAAGCTTATCCAGGTGATGTTTTCTACTTACACAGCCGTTTATTGGAAAGAGCTGCGAAAATCAACGCTAACGATGATATCGCTAAAAACATGAACGATTTACCTGAATCTATCAGACACATCGTAAAGGGTGGTGGTTCATTAACTGCTTTACCGATTATTGAAACTCAGGCAGGCGACGTATCAGCATATATCCCAACCAACGTAATTTCGATTACCGATGGTCAGATTTTCTTAGAGTCGAACTTGTTCAACTCAGGTATCCGTCCGGCTATTAACGTAGGTATCTCGGTATCTCGTGTGGGTGGTAACGCGCAGATCAAATCGATGAAAAAAGTAGCAGGTACTTTAAAGTTAGATCAGGCTCAATACCGCGAGTTAGAGGCGTTCTCTAAATTCGGATCTGATTTAGATGCAGCAACGAAATCTGTTTTAGATAAAGGTGCACGTAACGTGGAAATGTTGAAACAAGCGCAATTCTCTCCATTTACTGTTGAGAAACAAGTTGCAATTGTGTACGCGGGTACTAAAAACTTAATGCGTAGTGTTCCGGTGAACAAGGTTAAAGAATTTGAAACTGAATTCTTAACGCAATTGGAATTACGTCATCCGGAAACTTTAGCTGCATTAAAAGCTGGTAAATTTGATGATGGCATTACCGGTGTTTTAGATACGGTAGCAAAAGAGATTTCAGGTAAATATTAATAAGATTTGAGACATGAGATTTGAGATCTGAGATTGGGCAGAAGCGTCTAAAATCTCATATCTCACATCTCACATCTAAATAAAGAATGGCTAATTTAAAAGAAGTAAGAAACCGGATTGCATCGGTACAATCAACACAGCAGATTACCAAAGCTATGAAAATGGTTTCGGCAGCAAAGTTGAAACGTGCTACCAACGCAATTATCGCTTTACGTCCTTATGCAACTAAATTGAAAGAGATATTAGGTAATCTCTCGGCAAGTTTAGAAGGGTCTTCATCACCTTTTATTCAGGAGCGTGAGCCCAATAAGGTTTTAATTGTTACTGTATCATCAAACCGTGGTTTGGCCGGTGCTTTTAACATGAACGTAATTAAAGCGGCCAACAATTTAATTGCTGAAAAATATAGCGAACAGTTGAAAAACGGTAATGTGAGCATTATTTCTATCGGTAAGAAAACCCAAGACTTTTACGAAAAACGTAAATACAATGTTATTGGTAACAATAATGAAGTATATTCTGCTTTAACTTTCGAGAATGTAACCAAAATTACAGATGCGATTATGGCTGGTTTTATTAAAGGGGAGTTTGATAAGGTAGAAGTAGTTTATAACCGTTTTAGAAACGCAGCTGTGCAGTTTATTACTACTGAACAATTGTTGCCTTTGCCTAAAGCACAAGAAACAGCAGCTGATCTGAAAGATAAGAAAACAACAAACGTTGACTATATTTTAGAGCCTTCACAAGAAGAAATTGTAGAACAGCTGATCCCTAAATCAATCAAAATCCAGTTGTACAAAGCAGTGTTGGATTCTCACGCTTCTGAGCACGGTGCACGTATGACATCAATGGACAAAGCAACTGAAAATGCCGGAGAATTATTGAAAGCCTTAAAACTTTCATACAACCAGGCACGTCAGGCAGCAATTACAACTGAGTTAACTGAGATTGTAAGTGGTGCAGCAGCATTAAACGGATAATGGTTTGCAGTTCTCAGTTTTGAGCTTGCAGTTCTGATTGCATAAAATAGAAAGCCTATTTCTTAATTGAAATAGGCTTTTTTTATTGTCTACTTTAATTGTAATCCAAAATTATTATGCTTTTGAGTGTTATATATTTGCGATGATCATTAGGAAACAATTGGATTATGCCTTTGCAAGGCTCTTTAAAGGCAAAGCGTTTATTATATTTAGCCCAAGGCAAACCGGTAAATCTACTTTCGTAGAACAGTTGCTCGCCAAAGTAGATAAAAGGACATTATACCTGAACGGAGATGATGCAGATGTGAGGGAAGCTTTAGCCAGGCCCAATGCCACACAGATTGCGCAGCTGCTTGGTGACTATGAGGTGCTTTTTATTGATGAAGCCCAACGCATCAGCGATGTTGGCTTATTGATGAAGATCATTGTAGACCGCTTTAAAAGCGTTCAGGTCATTGCTACGGGTTCATCGGCTTTTGAGTTATCAGGCAAAAATTAACGAGCCCTTAACCGGTCGGAAATACGAAATGATGCTTTTACCCTTTTCGTATGCAGAATTGGTAAACGATACCGATTTTCTTACCGAAGAAAGATCATTGGAACAACGTTTAATTTACGGTTCTTATCCCGAAATTATTAACGACCCACTAAATGCAGAAGAACATTTAAAACTACTTGCAGATAGTTATTTATATAAAGATCTGTTTGCATTGGAAGAGGTCAAAAAGCCAATGTTATTTGAGAAAATTGTAAAAGCATTGGCCTTACAGGTTGGGAGCGAGGTTAACTTTTCAGAGTTGGCACAGTTGGTAAAAGCTGATCAGAAAACCGTAGATAAGTATATCAACCTTCTCGAAAAATCTTTTGTGATTTTTACCTTGCCCGCCTTTTCGGGCAAGGTTCGCAATGAGATTAAAAAGAACAAGAAGATTTACTTTTACGATACCGGCATTGTGAATGCCATTACACGGAATTTTAATGCATTGGCAAATAGAAATGATGTTGGCGCACTTTTCGAAAATTATATGATTGCCGAACGGATGAAATTTTTACACCAACACCAAATAGAAGCCGAATGCTTTTTCTGGCGCACTACGCAGCAACAGGAAATTGACTACATTGAAAAAACAGAAGAGAAGTTTTTGGCGGTAGAGTTTAAGTGGAATGAAAGGGGTAAAAATAAAATCCCTTTAACTTTTACACAGGCCTATCCGGATGCAGAAACGCTGATTGTATCAAAAGCCGATAGAGGAAGCTTTTTGAATGGCTAATTTGTGAAGAATAGAAGCCCATTTCGCTTAGAAATGGGCTTCTCTTTATTTATAAAATGGAGTCATACTTGCTCATCACTAATCTCAAATATCCATTTTCTAATTTTTTACTCACATTCTCTTCGTTGTAAACCGTTGCATTAAATTTAGCTTCTAAAATAGATGTGCCAGACTTTAATTTCTTTAAACTTATGATTTCAAATTTTGAATTTTTTTGAGCTTCAGGACTTAGTAATGGTGTTCTAAATGATTGTGAACTAAATGTATTAAAACCACCATATAAGCTTATAGCAACACCATTTTGTATATTATCTCTACCATAATCAAGCGCATAATTTCTGGTCCCAACAGTAAATAAATCCATAACATCTTTTGGTCTCAAAATCACTGATTGTACCATCGATGCTTTGCTATAAGTTTTAATGAATATTACGTCGACTTTTTGACCATCAGTATATATTCCATATATTCTTGAGTATAAAACAGAATCTTTAATGCCAGATATATAATAACCGTTATTTACAATTGAATCTACTTTTGAATACGGTTGTCTGTTACTGGCACCTGAAAAGCTTGAAAAATCAGATAGCTTATAAGTGATCCCATCTATGCTGTAAGATATACTGTCTTTCGCATACTCGAGTGGGTCTTCTTTCTCAATAGCTGGTGGTTCGGTAATTGGATTGTCTTTCTTGCAGGCTGCAAAGAAAAGTAGGGCAATAGCTATCCCTAGTAAGTGTTTGTTTTTCATTGTAATTGATTTTATTTGTGTGTAGCCAAAAATAATAATTTTCTGTAACTAAAAACTTAATTGATGAAAAAAAAATCTAATTACTACTCTGTGTTTGTAGTTTATGGTTTACTTACGTGTATTCTAGTTGATTTGTTTTATCTTCAGGATTTTATTTGATCTATTTTTGGGAAGCTTTTTCAAGTCCGGTTAGTTAGCCGCTTTTAATATCTTTGCAGTATAATATCAAGACATGAAAAAATACATCTTTATCATTTTATCGCTTGTTCCTCTTTTTGCTACCGCTCAAAACCCTGCGAGAGATTACACCAATGCGGTGCTTTGGCAGCAAACTTCGGGTGAATACAGAGCCTTATGTTTTCAGGCTTATAACTTTGCCCGTTTATCGCTAAAAGAAGCCTTATGGGCCGATACCAGCAAAAAGCCAAACTGTGTAATTGTTGATATTGATGAAACGGTTTTAGACAATTCTGCTTTTCAGGGACACGAAATTAAAAAGGGTTTGAGTTATGTACAGGAAGATTGGACGGAGTGGACAAGTTTAGCCCAGGCAGACACAGTTCCGGGTGCATTGGCCTTTTTGAAGTTTGCCGCCTCAAAAAACATCGAAACTTTTTACGTAAGTAACCGCGATGAAAAGGATTATGCAGCTACATTGAAAAACCTGCAGCATTTTGGCTTTCCTTATGCAGATGATGCGCATTTAATCGTATCAAAAGGAACATCCAACAAAGAACCCCGCCGGCAAAAAATAACCGAAACGCATGACATTCTGATGCTGTGCGGTGATAATTTAAGCGATTTTAGTAATGTTTTTTACCGTGAGCAGAAAAATACGGTTGAGCAGGTAAACGTAAGCCAGAACCTGTTTGGAACGAAATATATTGTATTGCCAAACCCCATGTACGGCGATTGGGAAAAGCCTTTGTATCAGAGCGAAAAGCTAAGTGATCAGGATAAAGCGAAACAAAGATTAGAACGATTAAAAAGTTACTAAGTTTTAGCATTATTCGGCAATAAGTATTACTTTTGCAGCATCATAAAAATAAGCATTATGGAGAACAACGAATTAAAGCACAATACAGAAAGCATGAAAACGGCTAACCAGCCAGGAATTTATAAGTTAATAATTTTTGGTGTAGTGGTTTGCATGGTGGGTACTTATGCACGTTTCGCTTACGATTCATGGCAGGTATCATTGGCATCTTGGATTGTTTTGTTCATTGGTGCAATTATTGCCATTAAAGGTGTATTCAAAATATTAGACGCATAAGCAATTTGCTTTCAAAATATAAAAGCCGGTCATGTTTATTCATTACCGGCTTTTTTGTTATATTCCAACCTATCAGGTTTTTAAAATCTGATAAGTTGGGATATAATTAGTTTGTTTTTTGGAAAGCAAAATCAGAAACATTGAGGTTACAGCAGTCCCGCCATTTGCTTTAGCCCTGATGAAGAATCAGGGGCTATCGCGGCTGTCGGGTTTATGATAGAAAGGTCTGCCTAAGTAATTTAAACCTGACAGGAGCGGGCACCGAACGCAGAGAGGTAAAGCGGATGGCAGGACTACCGCAACCGATGTACATAGTAACCTGCTTTTCAAAAAACACAATTAAAGGCTCAATTCAAAGTTCTCAGGTTTGCGAAATCAACGAGATTTTTAACGATCGAACTAAAGCTGATGGCGGGGCGGCTGTAAGCCAATCGCTCCTGTATTTGCTTTCGAAAAATAAAATAAGCTTGGGTTTCCATTACCGTCAAGTTTGAAACTCACATTTGTTTTATGGAAATCCAGACTATATAACATCTCTATATAAACATTTCGCTTTTTGGGTTACCTAAATCACTTTGTAGTATTAAGTGAAAAGAGCGTTATAAACCAACCTAAAACGCTGAACTTCTAATGGCCATTTGAAGCAATATTTAAAATGATTATTTATTTAGAACCACACAATCATGAAAAGGAATATTATTGCTATTGCCATAATTTTAACAATTTTTGGCTGCCAAAATGAAAACAAAAAATATGCAAGTGCTGATGCCGTAGAACTTGAGCCATTAAGCAAAGAATCCGCTGATAGTACCGCTGCAGAAAAAATCATCAAAACTGCCGATATGCGGTTTCGGGTGAAGAATGTTCAAAATACCAAGGAACAGCTTAGCAAAACCATTAAAGCCGAAGGTGGTACGGTTGCCGAATTCTCCATCGAAAGTTCCATCCAGGAAACTGATAAGGTTAAACAGTCTACCGATTCGTTAAAAGAAATTACCTCTTATCGAACCCAAGGTTATCTGGTGGCTAAAGTTCCGTCGGAGAAACTGGATGAGTTTACAAACACCATCGCAAAAATGGCTGTTTTTGTCGATAACCAATCGATGAAAATGGACGATCAGAGCATCTCTTATTTGGCCAATAAATTAAAGGCCCAGAACCGGATTGATGCGATTGAAAAAATCAATAAAGTAGCCTCGAAAAAAAGTGCCAATGTAGAATCCTCTCTCTATATCAAAGACGATTATGTGGATAAGAGAATCGAAAATATGCAGATCGATAACCGTGTAAAATTTAGCACCATTACGCTAAAGTTTTATCAGGACAATACCGTTAAAACCATGATTGTGGCCAATGATAATCTGTATGATTACCGCCCCGCATTTTTAAACAGGCTTTGGCTGGGTATTGTAAACGGCTGGACGATCTTTAAAGAAATCATTATTGCTATTTCTAATTTATGGATGCTGGTTTTGGTGGGTATCTTCGTATTCTTCACTATAAAATATTTTATCCGTAAGAATAAGCTGGCAATGGAAGAAGCGACAAAAAACATGATCGGTCAGGCCAGGCAATAAAGCGCTATTGATGATTGTCATACTAAGCGCAGCGAAGGATCCCTGACCGATGAACACAGCGAACCCAATCCTTAGACAGGCTCAGGATTGAAATTCTCTAGATTAATCCACTCAATGATATTATGGTGATTCACCAAGGCGCTCTATGGTTCGTGTCCGCACGAACCATTTTAAATTACATAGATTATTTACTTATTTGTGCTGGCAATATAGATTGCTTCACTCCTGTGTTTTGATCCCCACGCTTCAGTTCGCACTGACGAATTAGTGGGCTCTACTAACCCATTATTTCTTCGGTTTAACTGCTATGCCTTTAACCTTGGTTTTATTGTCGCTTACAAAAGATTCCCAGCCCGAATAGGTTTTAGATTTGCCACCTGAGGTAATTTTCTGAAAAGAGTGGCACACTGCTACGGCCAAACCATCGGTGGCATCTAAAAACTCAGGGGTTTCTTTAAAATTTAATAATCTTTGCAGCATGGCGGCCACTTGTTCTTTGGTGGCATTACCGCTGCCTGTAATAGATTGTTTGATTTTACGCGGTGAATACTCGGTTACTGAGATATTTCTGGAGAGCGCGGCCGCAATGGCAATGCCTTGCGCGCGACCAAGTTTTAATAATACCTGAATGTTTTTTCCATAAAAGGGTGCTTCAATGGCCAGAACATCGGGTTTGTACTGATCGATCAAAATCACTGTTTTTTCGAATATGCGCTGAAGTTTAAGAAAAGGATCGTCTAAATGGGTCATTTTTACTACCCCCAAACTGATCAGTTCTGTTTTATTTCCCTTCTCTAAAATTACGCCATAACCCATCACCGCGGTGCCGGGATCGATGCCCATAATTACCCGTTCCTTTTTTTCGTTCAACATTACAGCAATATTAAGCATATTTGCAAAAAGAAAGACTAATCTTGACAGGCAAGAACAAAAAAATATTATCACTTCTGATTAAAGCCGCAATTGTAATATTTGCCTTTTGGTTCATTTACCATAAGCTTGTCGCGAATAAAAACCTGCACGATTTTAGTACGCTGTTAAAAGATATTCCTCAAATAGAAATTATTACGGTAATAGGCATTGTGGTACTACTGATGTTTGTGAATTGGTTTTTAGAAGCGGGCAAGTGGAAATACCTGATGAGCCATATCGAGCCCATCGGTTTTTACAGGGCCATCGAATCGGTGTTCTGCGGTTTAACGTTGGCTATTTTTACCCCTAACAGGCTAGGTGAGTACGGAGGAAGGGTATTTTTTCTTTCACCCAAAAGAAGGATTGTGGGCATCGTGGCCATGAGCGTAGGCAGCATTGGCCAATTGGTGTTAACAAATGTTTTTGGAGCCATTGCGGCCTGTTTTTTTGTTTACCGCTTTATCCCTATAGATCGTGTACTTTTTATTGCGATGGTGGTTCTCGCGGTATTCTTTTGCCTGTTTTTTCTGATTTTCTACTTTAATATCCGATGGTTAAACGGCATTTTGCTTTCCTTTAAATTCACCAGGAAATACAAGAAATTTTACAGCATTTTAGCGAGGTACCGAAAAAGGGACCTGCTCAAAATTATCACTTACTGTTTTGCCCGCTATCTGGTATTTAGCTCACAATATTTCATTTTGTTTGTGTGGCTGGTGCCAGGCTTACATTATGCAGATATCATAATGATGACCTGTTTGCTCTTTCTGGTACAATCGGCATTACCATCACTTGATCTTTTCGATGTGGGTATCAGGAGCGTTACCGCTGTTGAATTATTTAAACATGTAACTGATCAGCATGTGGCTGTTATTGCATGCACAGCAAGTATTTGGCTGATAAATATTATAATTCCTGCTATCTTAGGCACTTATTTCGTTTTTAAACTCAATTTTTTTGGAAATCTTAAATCTAATTAGTCTATTTTCTGCTGCTTTAACCTTAATCTATGGTTTTTTAGTCCTTTATTTTATCAAAGGATGGCACAGTCTGGATTATTTTACCCCACAAAAATCAGACCCTCAAACTAAAGTCTCTATCATTGTGGCTGCCCGCGATGAGGAAGCCAATATCAATAAAACCATTGATGATCTGATTGCACAACAATATCCTAAAGTTTTAACAGAAATCATCATTATTGATGATCATTCTACCGATCGCACAGCAGAAATTGTATTAAGTTATGCCAATCAGAATGTGAAACTGATCAGGCTAAATGAAGACAGGGCTTTAAATTCATACAAAAAAAAGGCGATACAAACTGCAATCGGAACCTGTTCGGGCGATTTGATTATTACTACTGATGCCGATTGTAGGATGGGGCCACACTGGCTGGCAACTATTGTGAACCTGTACGAAGTGAAAAAATATAAGATGATTTCCTCCCCTGTAGCTTATTTTCAGGAGAAAAGTTTCTTTGAACGTTTGCAATCGTTAGAGTTTCTATACCTGATCGGGTTGGGCGCCTCGACTATTGGCAATAAGCAGCCATCAACCTGTAACGGAGCAAATTTAGCTTACGGGAAATCAACTTTTTACGAAGTTGGCGGTTTTCAGGGGATAGATGACCTGGCCTCGGGTGATGATGAGTTGTTGCTCCATAAAATTGCTGCTAAATATCCTGATCAGATCGGTTTTTTAAAGAATAGAGATGCCATTGTATATACCCATGCAAAAGAAACTTTGGGCGCTTTTATACAACAGCGCAAACGCTGGGCCTCGAAGAGTACCCGCTATAAAAACAAAGCCATTATCGTATTGGGTGTGCTCATCTGGATATTCAATCTCTCTATCCTCGGAAATTTTATTACCGGCCTTTTTATTCCCGCTTTTCTAAGTATCACATTTTATCAGTTATTGGTTAAAATGTTTTTAGAAACCTTATTTTTATGGGATGTTACCGGCTTTGCAAAAAGACGCAGCTTGCTTATTTTAATCCCGGTTCTAAATGTTTTACACGTCCTTTATATGGTTTATATTGGTATTGCAGGAAACAGCGGAAAATACAATTGGAAAGGCAGAATGGTTAGATAATGGATAATAGCCCATCAAAAAAAGTATGGTTAAAGTTTAAGCGGAACAGGTTTGCCTTTGGTGGCTTGCTGTTTATTTTGCTGTTGATGATGATGGGTATTTTAGGCTATCTGATCATGCCTGATGACTCTCCAAATGCGAATGTTCAAACCCTTCAACTCAATAAAAAGAAACCTGGCAGCTCATTTACTTTTTTAATTATCGCTAGGAATCCAAAGATTGAAAAAGTCAGCTTTTTCGAAAGGATGTTTAATGGGCAAACACCAGCTTTTAAAAGTATCCCGATTACTTCCTATAAAATAAAAGATCAGGCTGTTTATGTACAGGAATATATTGGAGAGGATGAAAAAGCCAAAGAAACAAGGTATGAATTAAAAGATTTATGCCCTTCTTGCGTGTTGCCGTCAAAAATTGGTACACCTCAAGTACTTTTCGAAAAAAATAACCTCTATAAACAGACCTATATTTTAGGAACCGATATTTATGGCCGTGATGTATTGAGCCGGTTGATTTTGGGTATCCGTGTTTCACTTTCTGTAGGTTTAATGGCCGTGCTCATTTCCCTTTTTATTGGGGTAAGTCTAGGTGCCATAGCGGGCTATTTTGGCGGACGTATTGATGCGGCAATCAGCTGGTTTATGAACGTGGTATGGTCCTTACCATCATTATTATTGGTTATCGCGATATCATTTGCTTTAGGGAAGGGTTTCTGGCAGATATTTATTGCGGTAGGTTTATCCACCTGGGTTGATGTAGCCAGATTGGTGCGCGGGCAGGTAATGGCTTTAAAAGAAGTCGAATTTGTAGAGGCGGCCAGAGCCCTTGGCTATAGCACAAGCAGAACCATTATCAAACATATATTACCGAACATCGCCGGCCCCATTTTAGTGGTTGCTTCTTCTAATTTTGCTTCAGCCATATTATTAGAAACAGGTTTAAGCTTTTTGGGCTTTGGCGCCCAGCCGCCTATGCCAAGCTGGGGAAGCATGATCAAAGAACATTATGGCTATATTATTATGGATGCCGCGTACCTGGCTGTTTTGCCAGGATTGGCTATTATGCTTACGGTTTATGCCTTTAATGTGCTGGCCATCGGTTTGCGCGATGCCTTTGATGTAAAAGGACAGAACGTTACGGTTTAAATGGTCATAAAAAAGCAGTACCCCTTAAGATACTGCTTTACCCTTAAAAACAAAAATATTAAGCTGTTGCGGTTAATGTATTTCCCGAAACCGTAAGCGGATAAACTTTTAATGCATTGGTGGTACCACCATCATTAGGCTGTGCCAAAATACTGCCTGTAGTGGTATATCTCGAACTGTGCAAGCCACATTGGATATAATTACTGGCCTGGATAAAGCTCAGTGCACCACCCTGGTGTGGACAAACCGCCTGCGTAGCGGCAAACGAAGTTGTCGCATTTCCAGTTGCAGTGCGGATAAACAAAATGCTGTTTACCACGACAGATGCACCAACAGTTAATAATTGGGTGCTCAGATCTACGCTTGCCGTGGTTCCGGTAGGAACACCACCGCCATTTGGCGTGCTGGGCTCAGGTGAATCACTTTTTTTGCCACAGGCCGAAAAGCAGGCTCCTGTACATACCAAGGCCACACCAAGGCCTAAAGATTTGATAAATTCGTTACGTTCCATAATAATTGTTTTTTTGGTTATGATTTGGTTGAATTTGATCTACTTTGCTTTCTTCTTGTCAAAAGAAAACCTTCTGGCAATGCTAAAACCCCAACGGTATTGTCCCTTTAACCAGGAAGTATTGGTGTCGGTTATAAACTGCGATTCCTGTATGGCCGTGGCATTGGTAAAGTTGAGGTGGAAAATGTGACCACCAGTTTCAAACTCCAGTCCGGCACCCAATGTGTTGTAATATTGATTGCCTGAAGTACTTTCGAGATAAGCCTTTTTATCTTTATCTCTGAACGGAATTGTATAATCTGCCACAAAAGCCATGCGTTTAGTAATTTTAATACGGCCCCCAACCGATACCGCAAGCATATCGTTCTGGTCGCCAAAAACAGTAAAATTGCGGTGCACGTATGACGGCATCACCAACACCGAGAAGTTCGAGTTAAATTTGCGTGCAATTACTGCTTGCACCACATAGGCCAAACGGTCCTGGAATTCACCGAATGCATTAGCTGCGGTCGGGTCGGTCGAAGCTTTTACTGCAGAAAGGGTAGTGCTGCCAAATAAAGTTACCGCAAGAGGTATTTTATCGTCGGCGGTTTGTTCCAAAAGCCGGTATTTTAAGTTTCCTTCGTAAAGTTGTGTTACTACCCCGGCTCCCTTTGCCCTTGATAAACCTACCGAAAGCCTGTCGCTGATCCCGTATTCAAAACCAATGCGGATATCTGTTGATTGATCGAGCCCGAAAAAGTTTTTGGTCCCCCCCGCACTACCGGCAATATCTCCAAACCGGTGATCCACCCTGAAATCCAGTTCGTTCCTGTAAATGGTTTCGTTGGTTTGTATGTTAATGAGCTTGGTGGCTTTAAAAGTGGCCTTTACATTACCTTTTTCTTTAGGCATCTGCAAGGCATTTTCAAGCGAATCCTGCCCAAAAGCCAGCGATGGCAAGCCGATAACAAATAAGTATAAAAGAGATTTTAGATGATATTTCATAAGGTTTATTTTTTAGGTTGGTAAATAGCAGTCATTTTTACGAGTATGGTTTCTGCAATCTGTTTGAAAACAATCGTAGGAACTTTGATATTATGATCGACCAGTTTTACATTAAAGGAAGAGGTTGCCTTAGCTTCATCACCCGTAATCACCAGCGATCCTTTAGCTTGATATTCTTTGGTAACCCCATGGATCTGCAGATTTCCCTTTACGGTGATGGGATAGGTACCAGGTTTCGAAAAGTCGATCTGTTCTACAATTTTCCCTTTAAAATCTGAGGTAGGATATTTATCGCTTTCAATATAATTCTCGTTGAAATGTTCCTGCATCAATTTTTTCTTAAACTCGTAAGAAGTATTATTGATCTTGAAAATGATATCATTGGTTTTGGTATTGATGGCCGAGGCCCCTGATTTGCTCTGCGCATCGATATCTTCTACGGGTGTTGAAGAAAAAAATGAAGAAGTTACGTTTTTGCTTACCCATATCTGCGCTCTTAAGCCTGTACATAGTAACAGGGTCATTAAGGTGAAAAGTAGTTTTTGCATCGGTGAAATAATTAAGTGATTAGATAAATATTTTTTTGCAGAGCTTAATCTTTTTAGTTTGAATGCACTATTCTGGCATGCCTTTGTCAAACCATGCCTGAAGCAATTCTCGTTCGCTTACCGTTAACGTACCGCCTTGAGGCATGGTTTTGGTCACTAAGACGCTGTTGGCCACACGTGCATCACTTTTTATAGAGGCCAAACCGTTGAATGTCCATACAACTTTAACTGAACCGTTAGGGCCATGGCAATTGTTACATTTAGTCTGGAACAGTGCACCTGCAAAATTAGTGTAGGTTACGTTTGCAGTAGTTACTGGTGTCGGGCCGGTAGTGATCGGACTGTCGGGCTTGATTTCCTCTGCTTGTTTTTTGGAACAGGCAAAAAGTAATGTCACAAACATGGCCGGTAAGAAGATGTAATTTTGTTTTTTCATAGGTAATTATTTAAAATGTGTATTGGAGGTAGATTCTTTATTTGTTAGCTCATTTGATAGAGAAGAATTGTTAGGGATTTTGCTGATAAGCAGCGAATTTTGCTTTTCTTTCGTTGATATACACAACATGATCAGAAAGGCAGCGAATAAAATCACGATAACCTGTTTTTTTGAGGTCATATCCAGATAGTTTTAGGGTTTATGTTCCGTTTATTTAAAAATTATTGCCAATTTGATGCGGCAGGGTTTTCAAATAGCATTTCTCTTGAAATCTTAATCATTACGTAAGCGTTTTTCATTTGGTTGCTCCGCAATAAAAAAAATATAAGATTTGTCCGAGATTAAATCGCGGCAAATTCATAGACCAATAAATTGACCATCAGATTTGTGCAGTACGACATTTCAGTACCATTGCTGAAGCAGTTATGTTTTAGCCTGTCGAATACAATTGAGCTATTGTAAGGGCTTAGAAGTGCGGGCTGACCTCCGCTTTTTTTTGATTTGATTCTTTCCTACTGAGGGTTCTAAAGGTTGCCTTGTTTTTCATCTTTCAATATTTAAAATTATAGCATTACCATTGCCCTTCAACAAAAGGCAATTAAACTGTGTAAATAAATGTGGGATGAATATTGGTAGGGATAAATACTGTTACTAATGTACAGTTTTTTTATAAAAAGGCAATAATAATAAGCTGTCTTTGTGAATTGACAGCTTTATTTAAGGTATTAGGTTGGTTTTTATACCAAAGATGGGGGTAAACAAAAAAAGCGAGTGTTAAACCCGCTTTTTTTTAAGATGATTTTATCTCCAGGCTTTATACTGGTTGATTAAACCGTTTGTTGAACTATCGTGGCTCGAAACTTTTTCACTGCCGGATAATTCCGGAAGAATCTTTTTGGCCAGTTGCTTGCCCAGCTCTACTCCCCATTGATCGAAACTGAAGATGTTCCAGATCACGCCCTGTACAAATATTTTATGCTCATACATGGCGACTAAACTGCCCAAAGTATATGGCGTTACTTTTTTTAGCAATATGGAATTTGTTGGGCGATTGCCTTCGAATACTTTAAAAGGTGCGATCTTTTCGATCTCTGCCTCAGATTTATCTTCTTTCTTTAATTCGGCGGTAACCTCTTCTTCCGTTTTACCGTTCATTAAAGCTTCTGTTTGTGCAAAGAAGTTGGAGAGTAAAATGGGATGATGATCGCCCAGTGGGTTTAAACTTTGCGCTGGCGCAATAAAATCGGCAGGAATAATCCTGGTACCCTGGTGGATCAGTTGGTAAAAGGCATGCTGACCGTTGGTACCCGGTTCGCCCCAGATAATCGGTCCGGTTTCATAATCAACCTCGTTACCGTTCCTGTCTACATGTTTACCGTTACTTTCCATATCACCCTGTTGGAAATAGGCCGCGAAGCGGTGCATGTACTGGTCGTATGGTAAAATAACCTGTGTTTCTGCATTGTAGAAATTGATGTACCAAACACCCAATAAACCTAAGATTACAGGCAGGTTGCTTTCAAATTCAGCTGTTTTAAAATGATTGTCGGTTGCATGTGCACCGGCCAGCAATTGTTTAAAATTGTCAAAACCGATACTTAATGAGATGGATAAACCAATGGCACTCCATAACGAATAACGGCCGCCAACCCAATCCCAAAACTCGAACATATTTTCGGTATCGATACCAAAAGCCGAAACATCTTTGGCATTGGTCGATAATGCTGCAAAGTGTTTGGCAATATCATCTTCTTTTCCTCCTTTTTCTAAAAACCACGAACGGGCAGAGTGCGCGTTGGTCATGGTTTCTTGTGTGGTAAATGTTTTTGAAGCCACTAAGAATAAAGTAGTTTCGGCATCTAAGCCTGCTAAGGTTTCGGCGATGTGGGTACCATCAATATTGGAAACAAAGTGGATGTTTAAGTGGTTTTTATAGTGTTTTAAAGCTTCAGTAACCATTACCGGGCCTAAATCAGAGCCACCAATACCAATATTTACCACATCTGTAATGGCTTTGCCCGTATAACCTTTCCATTCGCCGCTGATAATGCTGTTGCTGAATTTCTCCATTTTAGCCAGTACAGCGTTGACTTCAGGCATCACATCTTTACCATCAACCAAAATGGGCGTATTGCTGAGGTTGCGCAAAGCAATGTGGAGTACCGAACGGTCTTCCGTTTCGTTAATCTTATCGCCGTTATACATCGATTTTATGGCTTCATCCAGTTTACACTCGCGTGCCAATTGGATTAACAGTGCCAAAGTTTCATCGCTGATGCGGTTTTTGCTGTAGTCTAATAAAATATCCTCAAAAAAAACGGAAAACTTATCGAAACGATCTGCATCTTCAGCAAAAAGATCCTTAATGCTTTTTTGATTAATATCTATAAAATGATCGGCTAAATACTTGTAGGCCTCAGTTTCTGTGAAATTTATTTTAGGTAACATAATCTTTGTTTTTTTGTAAAAGTAATAAAGCAAAAATTTAAAACGGTCTTTTTAATGTTCAAAATCGTTAAGGAGATATTAAATTTTCTTTATGGATATAAAATGTAATAAAATTAGCCGCTATGATTTGGGGAAGCAAGTTCCAGATTATAAAACATCCTAATGCGATGCGCCTATTTTTTCTTTTCTGACCTATATAAGTGATATAAGGGAAATGTGCTTTAATGAACTCATATAACTGATATATTGAAGTCTATATTCTGATATGTGGGGTAATAGATAAACTGAAGAGATGTTTTAGGAAGCTTTGTCAACTTTAATAGTAGAATGGCCATTAAAGTTGACAAATCTAAAAATTACCAGTGCATAGCAGGGCACAATTTCATCTCTCCCTAAAATTGCTTAGCTTAGGACAACTAAACCTAAACAGTGCATGATGAAGAAAACATACCTGCTCGGCCTTTCCTTACTGGCATTAAATGCATTTGCGCAAAAATCAGATTTAAGACCATTGGTTTCAAAAAAAGCCGTTGCCATCGAACAAAAAGTGATTACCTGGCGCCGCGATTTCCATGAGCACCCCGAACTGGGCAATACAGAAGTAAGAACAGCGGGCATTATTGCCAAACACTTAGCATCATTGGGCATCAAAGTAACCACAGGTGTAGCTAAAACCGGTGTTGTAGGGATTTTAAAAGGTGGTAAACCAGGGCCAGTGGTGGCATTGCGTGCCGATATGGATGGCCTGCCCGTTACCGAAAGGGTAGATGTGCCCTTTGCCTCAAAGGTAAAAACACAGTATAACGGACAGGAAGTTGGCGTAATGCATGCCTGCGGACACGATAGCCACGTGGCCATTTTAATGGGCGTGGCTGAAGTATTGGCTTCCATGCAGAAAGATATTCAGGGAACCGTGAAATTTATATTTCAACCGGCCGAAGAGGGCGTGCCTGAAGGCGACGAAGGTGGGGCGGCTTTGATGATCAAAGAAGGTGTACTCGAGAACCCTAAAGTAGATGTGATTTTTGGTCTGCACATCAATTCTCAAACCGAGGTTGGTGACGTTACTTATCGCCCGGGTGGTACCATGGCTGCTGTAAACGACATGAAGATTACTGTTACCGGAAGGCAGGCACATGGCGCTTACCCATGGAGCAGTATCGATCCGGTGGTGGTTTCGGCGCAGATTATCAATAACCTGCAAACCATTGTGAGCAGAAATTTAAATGTGACCGAAAACCCGGGAGTGGTAACCATCGGTGCCATAAACGGCGGCGTACGATCGAACATCATCCCCGAAAAGGTAGAAATGCTCGGTACGGTACGTAACTTTAGCAAGGAAGATGAAGCCATGTTTATCGAAAGAATTAAAACCATCGTAACCAAAACAGCCGAAGCGGGCGGTGCAAAGGCCGAAGTTAAAATCCCTTATAGCAACCATTACCCGGTTACTTTTAACAACATTGCCCTAACCGAAAAAATGCTGCCAAGCATGCAATCAACAGCAGGTAAGGAGCATGTGAAATTAAAACCACCCGTTACCGGCGCAGAAGATTTCTCTTTCTTCCAGGAAAAGGTACCGGGATTATTTGTGTTTTTAGGAGGAATGCCAAAAGGTAAAGACCCGTTAAAAGCCCCTTCTCACCATACTCCCGATTTTTATCTTGATGAAAGTGGCTTTGTATTAGGCGTGAAGTTACTGGCTAACCTTACTCTGGATTATATGTCGATGAAGAAATAAGATGATGTTTGATCATCTTATTTCTTTACGGGCTTTTTGCCAAACTGCCTTGGAAAGTACGATATGGTTGCCATAAAATATTGCTGTAATACATTTTGTGTGCCTATGGTAAAACTATTGGCACCACCATAATTAATGATGTTGGTGTTCTGATGCAATAAATCCATGGCCGAGAATTTAAACTCGATGTTGTTCCCTTTCAAAAACCGGTACGTAGCATTTGCATTCCAGATGGTAAAGTTAATATTGGCCGCGCTGTTCGATTTGCTCGAATTAAAACTGATGTTGCTGCTTAGCGTAAATTTCTTGGTAATGTTATAAATGCTACTTAAGGTACTGGCTAAATTTGAGCCGCTATATTTGATATCGAAAGCCTCTTGTTCCGACCGGTAAGTATTAAATCCCTGTCCAACCTCAGTAGCAAATTTATCTTTATAGGTAAAGTTTAAACTGAGTTTTGCATTGGTATTTAAGGTGTTCGAAAAACTGAATACATCATTCAGGTAACTCGCGCTCTTAGCAATATTGATACCGCCGTTTAGGCTGAGCTGCAGTTCTGAGGTTTTTAGTTTAAATGTTTTTCTTAAATAACCGCTTCCATTTAAATATTTATTTCCACTCGCATTGATTAAGTAAATGGTACGCTTGTTTTGATTATCGATAAAAATACTGTCGACAATCGCATCCTCAATCATGCCTGCAGAGACATTTACATTATAATTTAAGGTATTTTTACTCTTTTGATCCGAATGGTTGAGGTTGAAATTAACAGACCTGTCTTTAGCTTCCCTCAATTTAATATTGCCTATTTGCAGGTTATATACGTTTGTGCTATCGATTAGCGGGGCCAGTTGCTCAAGGGATGGGATATTGATATTGGTTTGATAAGTTAAAGACATTGATCTGTAAAAATCGCCGTATTGGTAGTTGCTATAATTAATATTGATTTCGGGTATAAACGTATTATAAGCCCGGTTAATGTTCTGACGCACCTGATCTGATCGGTTATCCTGAAAAATAAAACGTTGTTTTGCCGAAAGCTCAAATCTTAAGTTCTTGTCGAACCTGTTTGATAAACCTTTACGGAAAGATTTAGTTAGCGTTAAACCTGGGGTTTCATCAACCACATTTGTTTTGGTATTATTGCTCAAATAGCTATTGGTAACATAAGCATTTCCCTTTAAATCTTCTACCCGGTTGTGCTCGGTATTGTTGTTCAATTCTAAATTGTTGCTAAGGGATAAGTCGAAGCCAGCAAGATTTTTATAACCGAACAACAGCTGTTTTAAATTGGGCAGTTGTAACAATAAAGACTGGTTGAAAGATTCCCGCTGATAATCATATCTTCTATCGTAGTCTGTATTGGAAGCGGGGTTTATAAATGATCGGAAAGTGGTTAAATTCGATCTTTGAGTAGCGTTATCATTTATCGATAAGCGGTAATTTGCGGTAAGGCCATTAAATTGGTGTTCTTTTCTGGAGGTATAATTGGGTGATAATCCATACTCAATGCCAAGATTAAAACCCTTGTTGTTAAAGTTGTTTTGCGACTTGCCATTATTGGTACTGGTGAGCATATTTTGCCCATTAAAAGCACTTGTTTGTGTATCGTTGTTCGAAGTGCCGTTGTTTGAAGATATCGATTGGTTAATATCAAACCTGTGGTTCTTATTTGCATATTCGAAACTCGAATTGAAGCTTTGACTGGTTGATGCCGAATTTCCCGTAGTGGTACTGGTGTCGAATATTTTATCCGTATCATTTATAGTGGTGGTGGTCTGTGCATCAGATACGTTCTCATAGTTTCTGTTCTGGATAAAATAATTGGCATCTAAGGTGCTTTTTTTGTTGTATTCGGGCTTTTCGATGAAATTGTAGGTAAAACTTACACCGCCGATATTCGGTTGGTTTATACCTGGCTGCCTAAAATCGGGCTGATACTCAACATTGGTATTTAATCCTTTAAAAGTGCTGTTGGCCGTGAGTGTTCTCATGTTACCGGCTGTTTTGTTGATGTTGTTGCTCGCGCCTATAATGCCCAGCTGCATTTTTGGTGAAAACATATTAAAACTGGCATCCGTTTCATATTTTTTGGTGGTGCCATAACCCGCACCGATTTTACCAAAGTAACCGATGTCTTTACCTTTCTTGAGTTTTAAATTTACGGTCAAAGTACTATCGAGTGGGTTTTTTTCATTCCTTTCCCGGTAAACCTGCACTTTGTCCAAAGCATTTTTAGCAATGTTTTGTGTGGCCATCTTAAAATCACCGCCAAAAAAGGGTTTCCCGTTTACCAGTAAACTTTTTACCTCGCGGCCATTAACGGTAATCTGCCCATCGCCCCATAAGGTTACATTGGGTATTTTACGCAACAGATCTTCTACAACGGCATTGCTATCCAACTTAAAAGCAGCGGCATTAAATTCCAGGGTGTCGCCATTCATGCTGATCGGTGGCACCCTGATTTCTACATCCTGTAAGTTATTGTCTTTCGTGGCAATAATCAGTGTTTTTAGATCAAGCGCGTTTTTTCCATCGGCAATGAGGAAACTTTTTCGTAACAATTGGTAGCCTACATGACTGATTTCTACATACAGTTTAGCATTAAGGGGCAGGTTTTTAAAATTGAACTCGCCATAACTATTGCTCAACTGATAACTGACCAGGGTACTGTCGCCTTTAAATAGCGATACGGTAGCCGATTTTAAATTGTAATTGTGGGTGGTATCTCTAATTACACCCTTTACAGCGCCTATTTGTGCAGGATTGGCCTGCTGGGCTTGGGCATTGTAAAAACTGAACAGGAATAAAAGTAAGGTGAGATAGCGTTGAAGATGGTGCATTTAGCTGGGTAGATTAGTTTTGTTTAGGCTTGAGTTTGATCAGAACGGGATTGCTCTTTTTGTTTTGTGATTTAAAATAGGCTTCCAGGCTGGGCGGATATTGGGTTGTTTTGCCTTCGCTCTGTTCTTTAAAGGTAAACATGGCCAAAGAAGAATAATTGGTGTAGAGATAGCCATTTTCATACAATTGGAAGCCCCGGTTAATGAAATCGTAGAAGTCGCCATTGGCATCTGTAACCGGTAAAAAATAGGAAAGCGCATCGGGTTCCAGATCCTGTACCGAGGTGAGCTCGCTCGTTTTAAGGTTGTAAATCAAGGCCTTTTTCATCGACCTGTCAAAACCATAGCTATGCAGTTTGAAATATAGGTTATCGCCAACCAGTAATGTGTTGCTTAGCGCGTAAAATACCTTTGGGTTATTTTTAAAATACTCCCCTCTTTTTTTAACGTAAACCGGATTGGTGGTAAAATCATTGGGGAGTGAGTTGATTGCCGGAAATATGATGTGGTAGGCAAGCGAAACTTGAGCAGGCCTGACTTTAAAGATATCGTAAGAATGGTAATTTAAGTAAAGTACCTCGTTGGGGCTAGATTGATAAAAACGGGCACCTGAACTCCAAAACTCATCGTTTTCATACCTGTTTATATTATAAGGGAAATAACCTACAGAATCTTTATTTTTATTGATGATACCCAGTTCATAATAGGTACTGTCCTTACCCTTCTTTTTCAAAAAATCTGGTCGGACAATGGTATTTGGATCTGCGAATTTTAAATCACGTGTGCTGTAGCGGTTGGGATAATCTTTCTCCATTATTTTTTTGACCAGCTTGCCTGCTAAATCGAAATAAAAAATACGTGGTCCGGTAAAAACGACGATATAATTGGTGTTGTTTTCCTTCTCAATGAAAAAGCCATAAAACTCTGCTTTGTTCTTATCATTTTTTTCAGGTTGCATGTTGTTCGCATTGATCTTTGCTTTATACTTCCCGTCTTTTTCAAAAATTAGGATAGACTTCGTATCATAGTCGAAAATGATATATTTATCCTCGATAATCTTAAATTGGCTAATGTTCCCAAAAAGACTTTCTTTAGTAGTTTCGAGGGGGATAAATTCTACTTCGCTAAAAACCTGGGATACAGCTGCACCATGTGCACTTTGAGGATCGATTCGTAGGGTGAGCATTTCAGTGCTATCTATTTTACCTTGCTGAGCCCAGGCTACAGTACAGGAAAACAAATACGCTAAAACGAGAGCGCGCATTTTCATTGATATTGGTTAGAGGTTAATATTAGTATAAATCTATCCGATCGCGCTGTAATTATACCATCTGTTAATCACCTGATTTAATTCCCACTGATCTGATTATTCTGCTGGGAAATTAATGAATTAAATGATTAGTTGATCATTAATTTTAATTTTTTAACAAAAATTAACGGGAATAATGTTGGAATGGGATTGTCTAAATCGATTAATTGACTTTTGACTTCCGACTACTAGATCGGTTAACTGAAATTGAGCGCTAAACCCTAAGCGTAAGACTGATTAATCGATTAACTCACTCCAAGCTCCCAACTCCAAACTCCCAGCTAAGAAGGTTAATTGCTTAAACTGGTTAACTGATCGCCAAACCCGCAACGCTAAACTTCCGGGCGATCGCAAGGAAAAGCTGTCTTTATTACTATATTTGTTGCATGACCAAAGAAAATATTCAGGATTTAAGGGACAGAGTAACGTCGCTGAGGAGGTATCTTTGACGTTGATGAGCTACTTTACGCCATTCGCGAAGAAGAAAAATTAACAATGGCGCCCGATTTCTGGGACGATCCAAAAAAAGCAGAAAAAATTCTTGCCGAAATCAGTTCTAAAAAAAAATGGACTGATGGCTTTAACCAAACCCATAATGCGGTTGAGGATGCCGTGGTGATGTTTGAGTTTTTTCAATCGGGAGATGCTTCCGAAAAAGAACTGCAAGATCAATTCGAGATCAGTAAAACCGCTGTAGAAGAACTGGAGCTTAAAAATATGCTCCGCAGCAAGGAAGACCAGCTGTCTGCCGTATTGCAGATTACTGCCGGGGCCGGAGGCACCGAAAGCTGCGATTGGGCTTATATGCTCATGCGCATGTATATGATGTGGGGCGAAAAAAATGGCTATAAAATTACCGAGCAAGATAGTCAGGAAGGGGAGATTGCCGGTATAAAATCTGTAACACTTCAGTTTGACGGTGATTTCTCTTACGGTTATCTTAAAGGCGAAAATGGTGTACACCGCCTGGTGCGGATCTCGCCATTCGATTCGAATGCCCGCAGGCATACCTCGTTTGCTTCGGTATATGTTTATCCACTGGTTGATGATACCATTCAGATTGATATTAACCCGGCGGACATTGAATTCGAGACTTTTAGGGCTGGCGGCGCTGGCGGACAAAATGTAAACAAGGTTGAAACGGCCGTACGTTTATACCATAAACCATCGGGCATTATTATTAAAAACCAGGAGTCGCGCTCGCAGTTGCAGAATAAAGAAAACGCGATCCGTTTACTGAAATCTCAATTGTACGAAATTGAAGAGCGGAAGCGTAATGAGGCAACCGCACTGGTAGAAGGATCAAAGAAAAAAATAGAATGGGGCTCACAGATCAGAAGTTATGTGCTTGACGATAGGAGGGTGAAAGATCACCGTACCAATTATCAAACCTCAAATCCTGATGCCGTTTTAAATGGCGATATCAACGATTTCTTGAAAGCTTATTTAATGGAATTTTAAAATTTAAAATATGGCAAAGTCATCCATCATTATAATCCTGTTGCTTATGGCAATCAATTCCACTTATGCGCAAGAAGTTGTGCCCTTATATGCCGGAGAAATTCCAGGTGCCAAAGTTCCACCTGCTGATTATGTAGAAAATACCGAAGTCCGGAGCAATGGCACCCTAAGTGTGACTAAAGTATCGGTACCTACCTTTACGGTTTTCGAAGCGCCAAAAGATATCGCTACGGGTACAGCGGTAATCATTTGCCCGGGTGGGGGCTATGCAGCCCTGGCTTTCAGTCACGAAGGAACAGATGTAGCCAAAAGATTTAATGCCATTGGCATAACCGCTTTCGTACTAAAATACCGTTTGCCAAGCGATCAGATTATGGTGGATAAAACCTACGGACCATTGCAGGATGCACAGCAGGCCATTTATCTGATCAGAAAGGACGCTAAAAAATATGGGATAAAAACCAATAAGATCGGGATCATGGGCTTTTCGGCTGGCGGACACTTTGCATCCACACTGGTAACCCACTATAACGATCTTAAAATCACTGACCCTGAAAAGATCGATTTAAGACCGAATTTCGCTGCATTAATTTACCCGGTCATCAGTTTCGAAGAATCGGTGCACACGGGGACAATGAAAAATTTATTGGGGCCAAATCCTCCCGATAGCTTAAAACATTATTTCTCGGCCAATAAAAACGTAAGCAAAAAGACACCTCCAACCTTCTTCGTGCATGCTAAAGATGATCAAACGGTTCCTTTCGAAAACAGTGTTTTAATGAACGAAGCACTAAAGCAGCACAAGGTAGATTCCGACATTTATCTGTATGAAAAAGGCGGTCATGGTTTTGGCTTAATCAACAAAACTTCTGATGTAGATTGGTTTAACCTGCTCGCTGACTGGATGAAAAAGGAAAAATTTTAACAAACAGCGCAACTGAACCGCTACTGATCATGTAAAAATATAGCTTAAACTATATCTGTAACGGGTATCCATCTTTAAAATATGAGTAATCCCCAACCGCACCATATGCAATTGGGGATTTTTATTACCTGGTTTGCAAGAGATCCACAAGACAATCGGGAAGTATACACTTATGGGTTGAGACGGATCCTCTTCGGAGCCTCTTCGGATCCCAGACGGAGCTGTGACAATTGTACCCGAATTAAATCCGTGCTATTGCCGAATTTAATGCATCGTAACTCTTGACATCCTGTAGGTTTATACTTATATTAGTTTTAGTAAAAACATATTGTCCCTGATGTTTTTTGAGTATTAAATTTTTAAAAACATGGCAATATTAAATGATGGTATCAATGGCGGCTTTCGGGGTAAAGTTGGCAGTGTTGTGGGTTATTATGCAAACGGCAAATGGGTAATCAGATCTTTATCCGCAATAAACAAACACAAAAAAAAGGCTTCTAATCATCAGGAGCTATGCAGGCGGGGCTTTACCGCCGTACAACATTTCTTAAGTCCGTTACTGCCTTTTGTTAGGGTGGGTTTTGGCATCACCGCGCGATCTAAAAATATGTCGGCACATAATGCTGCAAAATCCTACCTCATGTTAAATGCACTTAACGAAGATCAGCAACTCGATTACGCGAAGGTTTTGTTAAGCTCTGGAGATCTTGCCGGAGCTGTACACACCACTGTTAACAGCGACGATATTGGTTTGCATTTTACCTGGCAAATAACGAAGAAGATTTAAATGCCGTTTACAATGATCAGGTCATGTTGGCGGTGTACAATGAGGCCGATCATTTTGCACATTTTATACTTAGCGGAGCCAGACGGCAAGCCGGTTACGAGTTATTGGAACTTCCTAAAAGCAAGCAGTTAAAACCCTACCATGTCTGGATTTCTTTTATATCCGACGATCGGAAGCGTATAGCCATGAGTACCTATGTGGGTATAATCAATCACTAAGAACTGGTAACCAGAGATCGTTGGGCAGAATAAGTGCGATACGTAAATCCGGGCTTAAATGGCCTAAATACCTTTTATCGTTTTGTCAATCACATCCAATAGTCCATCGGTATAGGCATCATCTGTTAATTCCCAGAACATGATGCCGTTTAATTTCTGATCGATCACGTATTTGGTTTTTAAAGAGATTGATTTGGGATCATCAAAAGTAGCAAGGTATTTGGTTTGCGGATTATAATAGTACGGGGCTTTGGCTGTTTCATCCCAGTAATAACTATAGCCGTTTTCGGTAGAGAACTGTTTTTTAAAGTTTTTATAAGAAGTACCACTGATAAATTTGGTAGGCTGGTATAAACCCTGGTTGGCATCGGTGGTATTTCCAAAAATCCGGGCGTAAAATGCTGCGCCAAGGGCTATTTTGTGTGCCGGGACACCTAAACCGATTAAGGCTTTTACCGCATAATCACCAGATAATTCTTGCTGTGGGGTGCCGTATAAGGGTGAGTGGTGACCGCTTGTAGTGGCATAACCGCTTACCAGGTCGTAACTCATTACATTTACCCTGTTTACCAAGGGCATTACCTGGTCCCATTCGAAACAAGAATCGATACAGTTTTTGGTACCGCCCGCGGCAAAACTGATTTCTGCTTTTTTGCCCAGTTTTTTACGGAGTTCTTTAATCAGTAAAGTGAAATTGTGTTTATCGTCAAGGGTATAGCGATGTCCGGGGTAACCTGCTACAGCCGGGTATTCCCAATCCATGTCTATGCCATCGGCATGGAAAAAGTCGAGTATTTCTTTGGTGGTTTTGGCAAATGTTTTCCGGCCGTTGGCCCGGCTAAATACCTCCGAACAAGGCGCGCAGCCACTCCAGCCGCCCATGGCAATCATCACCTTTAAATCGGGGTTGCGTTTTTTCAAGTCCACCATCTTTGTAATCAGTGCAGAATCTTTAGCCGATCTGATATTTAAGCTGTCGCCCTTCAAGTGACCGAAACTATAGATCAGATGACTGAGTTTTTCAATCGGGAAACTATCGATCACCGAATTTTGCCCTGAATAATAGGCAATAACGTTAGGCTTTGCTGTTTTTTGTGCCCTTAACTGAATACTGAAGAATAATGTCAGGATGATTACGGCAGTAAAACGGAATGCAATGGTGTGGTGGTTCGGGATTCTTTTGTGCACGGGTTTGGATTGAAAGGGTTATTTTTCTGCAAGGATATCCTGCAATTCGTTTAGTTCGGCAACTTTTTCTGTAGCGCCGGCATTTTCGTAAGCCGAAATCAGGTTTCTGATTACACGGCGGATAATATCGGTGTTGCTGCAGGGCCGGTAGTATTCGGGCAAGGCCTCTAAGTTCAGCTGGCGCAGAAACTGGTCAACATCGTGTTTGCCAAAGATATTGCCACGGTTAAAAGCATTGATGTAGAAAAGTACACCATATTCCGTTCCTTCCTGTTTGCTATCGTCTATATAACCCAGAATAAAGTGCTGCGGTAAATTGATCCCATAAACAGGAAGATCTAATTTTTGCGCCAGGGTAGAATAAATAATGGCCAGCGAAATCTGGTTGCCTTTTTTGCTGTCTAAAACCTGGTTGAGGTAAGAATTTTGTGGGTCGTGGTGGTTTTTGGTGTTGCCACCAAAGCCATATTGCTGATATAAAACATGATTGATCAGTTTCACCTTTTCTACCGAACTCATTTCATACTGAAGACCGAGCCAGATGTCTCTCTTGATCTCTTCAATCTGATTGATTACCTTCTGTTCGTCTAAATCGGGATATTGATAGCGGTTGATAATTAATGCACCCTGCAATAAATCGAAAGCACCACTTAAATACCATAAATTTAAATCTTCTTTTACGGTTTTAAACTGGATCTGGTGTACAATACTTTCAATACGTTCCTGTAACAAGCCATCGAAAGACTGTTCCCAGGCATTTTCTAAAAAATGGACTACTTCACCACCATATTCAAGCAGTTTTTTCTCTACATGTTGGTACACTTCCTGGTCCGGATCGTCCAATAATTTTACTAAAGCACTTATCTCTGCGTTATTTTCCATAAAACATACATACGTTTGCGGTGTTTGATTACTTTTGCAATATTATGTTATTTCAATTTATTACCGATTACCTTAAACACCGTTTAACAGCAAAAAGCCGACATGGAACGCACTCGCCCTTCGTGTACAAGCTAGCTGATGAGGTAATTTACGATTTTACCAACAAATCTGAATACAAAAACATAGAAGAACAGCGAAAAAAACTTTTTAATGACGATTCGGTAATCACCGTTACAGACCTTGGAGCGGGTTCTCACCTCAATAAAAACCGTACAAAGAAGGTGAGCCAGATTGCGAAGAACGCGTTAAAAAGTCCGCGGTTAGCCAAGCTGATTTATCGTCTGGCCAAACATACCCAACCTAAAAGTGCGATCGAATTGGGTACCTGTTTAGGTATTACTACCGCTTACCTGGCTAAAACCAATCCCGAAGCGGAAATTATCACTATTGAAGGTTGTCCGCAAACAGCCGAAGTGGCGCGGAAGAACTTTGAGGAGCTGGATTTAAATAATATTGAGCTTCATGTAGGTAATTTCGACCTCATTTTACCGGATATTATTGCCAAACAGCCCAGTCTGGATTTTGTATATATTGATGGCAACCACCGTAAAGATGCGACATTGAATTATTTTAAGTGGTGCCTGCCAAAAGTTAATGAAGATTCCTTATTAATTTTTGACGATATTTATTGGAGTGAAGGCATGAAAGAAGCCTGGGCCGAAATAAAAAACCATCCGGATGTTACCGTAACGGTAGATCTGTTTTGGATCGGCCTGGTGTATTTTAAAAAGGGACGGGCAAAAGAACACTTCAAGCTTAAATTTTAAGAAAATGGAAGTCGAACCGAAATTAAAAGGTATTCAAAAAAGATCAGCATTATTTATCCTGTTGATCAGCCTGTTTTCGGGGATTGCAGTTTATCTGGTTTCACTTTTTATCGAAATGAGCGTGCTCACGCACATCATGTTGGGATGGGATGTATTCTGTTTAATGCTGATTACCCTCCACTGGTATATGTTTTTTCATACTTCTGCCGCAGAAACACACCTCAAAGCCAAAATGCAGGACGAAACCCGTGGCGAAATTTTTGCCATTGTGGTGGTTTCTACCTTTGCCAGTTTACTGGCGGTTGTGTTGTTGCTGATCAATAAAGATATCGAACCTTTAGATTTGGTAGTGGCCATTGCAGGTATGTTTTTATCCTGGTTTTTGGTGCATACCACTTTTAGCATGCGTTATGCGCATCTGTATTATGGCGACAATAAAAAAAGCGGCAAGGATAAAAAAGGTTCAGGATTGGAATTCCCAGGGGATGATGAGCCCGATTTTATCGATTTTGCCTACTTCTCTTTTGTACTCGGCATGACCTTCCAGGTTTCTGATGTAGAAATTTCAGACCGGAAGCTCAGAAGGCTTTCGCTGTTGCACAGTTTAATCGCTTTTATCTTCAATACGGTAATTGTGGCCTTAACGATCAATGCTTTGGCAGGTTTAAGTAAATAGTGTTGGTCTGGATTTGTAATCCAGGCCTGAATAGTTTATAAGGATTATAAATCCTTAGCCCGGCAGACGGGATTACAAATCCCGACTAGCAAGGTATAATGTTGGTCCGGATTTGCAATCCGGGCCTGGATAGTTAATAAGGATTACAAATCATTAGCTCAGCAGACGGGATTACAAATCCCGACCAGCAAGGTATAGTGTTGGTCCGGATTTATAATCCGGGCCTGAATAGTTTATAAGGATTACAAATCCTTAGCTCATCAGACGGGATTACAAATCCCGACTAGCAAGGTTTAAGTAAATAGTGTTGGTCTGGATTTGTAATCCAGGCCTGAATAGTTAATAAGGATTATAAATCCTTAGCTCAGCAGACGGGATTACAAATCCCGACTAGCAAGGTATAATGTTGGTCCGGATTTGCAATCCGGGCCTGAATAGTTAATAAGGATTACAAATCCTTAGCTCGGCAGAGGGGATTACAAATCCCGACCAGCAGGTATCGTTTGTCCGGATTTGCAATCCGGACCTAAATAAATTACAGCCTTTTCAATTCCTTTAAAAAATAAATTCATTTTATTTGTCTGTAAATCAGTTGTTTATTTGTTTGAACTGATTTTTCAGTAATATAACTTGTTTTATAGTTGTAAAACTGAAAAGTAAGTTGTAGATTTGGGTATGGAAGAATTAACCAAAGCAGAAGAGCGCATTATGCAGGTATTATGGAAACTGCAAAAGGCATTTGTGAAAGATATTATCGACGAGCTGGAAGAAGAACCTAAACCGCCTTACAATACCATCTCCTCAATTGTGAGGCTTTTGGAAAAGAAAGGTTATGTGAACTATAAAGCTTACGGAAAAACATACGAGTATTTTCCGGCCATCACGAAAGATGAATATGCCAAAACCACTTTCTCCAAACTGTTTTCAGGCTATTTTGATAATTCTCCAACCAGTCTTTTATCGTTCATGGTAAAAGAAGAAAAACTAAGTGAAAAGGATATAGAAGAAATTAAAAAGATCATTAACCAGGATACAAAGCCATGATTTTAATCTATTTGTTAAAGGTTTCGGCCTGCACACTGATTTTCTTTTCAGTTTATCAGTTTTTACTGGCTAAGCTCACGTTTTTCAACCTGAACCGTGCTTATTTATTGGTGACCTTAGTGCTGAGTTTCAGTATTCCGGCCATTACTATCGAAAACAGGCATGAAGTGGTTGTAGCTACCCAAGAAATTCCATCAAAAATAGCTTATAATAATGATGGCTTTATAGAGCAGGATGGTTTTGATGGAGGAAGTTCGGTGTACACTGCAACTAATTGGAACCAGGTACTGATGTATGGCTATTGCCTGATTTTAGCCACCCTTGTTTTCAGGATGCTCTTGATGATGGCCCGTATCCGGATGCAGTTGCGTAAACATGTTGTAGATCGGGATGGTGCTGTGATTCTGGTAGACGGAAAATCGGATATAAAAAACTGTTCTTTTTTTAACCAGATTATTGTTGATTCATCCCTGGAGCGGGCAGAAAGGCAGCTGGTGATCAAACACGAATCGGTACACGTAAGGCAGCTGCATGCCTTCGACAAACTTTTGGTAAACCTCATCACCGCAATTCTTTGGTTTAACCCGGTTATTTATTTCTGGCGGAATGCCATCGATCATAACCACGAATTTCTGGCCGACCGGGAAACTTCTAAAGTTGCCGATAAAAAGGAATACGCTTCTTTGCTTTTAAACCTGGCCATGCCTGCTCAAAATTTAGTCATTAACAGTTTTAGTAAACTTCCACTAAAAAATAGAATCATGATGTTGTACAAAGAACCCAATGTAAAGTTGCAAAAGCTTGCCTATGTAGCTGTAATTCCTGTTTTGTTGATCTGCTGTATGGCTTTTGTAAACCGTGAAGAAATTATGGTGGCGAATAAAGCCAACGTAAATCAAGCCTCTGCCGATGCTCCTAAAACCCCCAATGTTTATGCCCTGAATTATTTAAAGGGCAATATTAAGGTTAATCCAAATGCGGGGCCAGCTTTTAATGAAACAGAACCAACATTGATTATTGATGCCGGACATGGAGGAAAAGACGGGGCCATAAGTGCTTTGGATGGGCAAAAAGAAAAAGACCTGAACTTAAGGGCCGTAAATATTTTGAAAATAGAGGCAGCGAAAAGAGGGATTAAAGTAATATTAACGCGAAATACAGATGAGTATATCTCCCTCAGGGACCGTTTACCAAAACAGGAAGCTACCGCGTTTATATCCATCCACCATAACGCAACGCTTGCCAATGCAGTTGTACCTTTTGGTGGAATTGAAGTATATGTGTCAAAACTGAATGGCAATATTAAAAGTGCCGAAGACCTGGGCGCGGGTATTTTAGGCCACCTGAAACAGTTGAAGGGGCTTGAAGTAAAGGATTCGCTGAAGGACGCCAACCTGTTGTTGCTTCGTGAATCTAAAATACCTGCTGTTTTAATTGAGCTTGGCAATATTTCAGACCGTAAAACACTGGATTATATCAATCAGGAAAAGAATATCCATAGGATCAGCAACCTGATTTTAGATGGATTTGTCGCTTTTTCTAAGCGGGGTTGCTAAATATCACAATTATGGAATGGTTAACCTATTTGCTCAAAGTTACCGCCTGTACGGTATTGTTCTTCGGATTTTATCTGCTGGTTTTAAGAAAACTGACCTTCTTTAAGATCAACCGCTTTTATCTGCTGGTTACGCTGCTATTAAGCTTTGTTATTCCGGCTTTACAGTTTAACGTGGAACGCGAAATGCCCCCGTTGAAAACTGAGCTTGCAGATATGCCTGAATTAAAACCGGTTCATCCTGCACCTATGCAATTTATTCAGCCTATTGTGGTCGAATACCAGCCAGAGGTAGGACCTAAAATAGATTGGGTAGGGTTAATTCCATACGCCTATGGCGGCATCGCTTTGCTTTTACTGCTCAGCTGCTTATGGCGCTTGTTCGTTTTGCTTAAACATACCGGGAGTTACACCAAAAATGGTAACGGTTTGAAGCTGATCGATAAAGCAAAAGGTTTTACCAACTGTTCCTTTTTTAACTATGTTTTTATCAATGGAAGTACTTTAAGTGATCAGGATCTGGCCGTTTTGCTTAAACATGAAGAAGTGCATGCAAAGCAATTCCATTCTATCGATAAAATATTGCTCATGATAGGTAAAGCTGTTTTATGGTTTAACCCCATCGTTTACCTGTACGACAAAGCTTTAGAACAGGTACATGAGTACGAAGCCGATGAAATTACTTCGGCCAGCTTTGGTCATCAGGCTTATGCCAACCTCTTGTTAAAACTGGCGATCAGCAAAAGTGATATGCCGCTGATCCACAATTTTGTGAAGAGCCCGATTAAAGAGCGTATTAAAATGTTGTTCCACGCTAAATCTGCAAACATGAAAAAATTAACGTACTTATTGGCCATCCCTGTAGTGCTGGGACTGCTTTGGCTATTTGCTGTTCAGGTGGTGTATGCGCAAAATATAAAAGAGGAAAGCAAACCCCCGAAAGATTTTTATCAAGGGACTTTAAAGGGGAAAGTGCTTAACATTAAAAAAGAAGCAATCGGTTTTTATACATTCGACTTATTATCAGATGGAAGGATTTACCCGGTTGAGGCCGCCAATTTTAAAGAAAAAATCAAGGTTGGTGATGAACTCATCGCTTACATCATGGGTAAAGGATTTAATATGAGGAAAATGGATGGAAAAGGTAACGTTATCGCAGAAACAAAGGGACCAATTTATAGTGCAACAAAGATCACCACTTTAACCGGAAGTTTAATTTACGAGCGGAAAATAGAAAATCATGCCTTTTTGTATGAAGCCAATAAAGCGCGTTCTGCTTCCTCTAAAATTAAAGCTATACAAAAAGATGTGAATGGTAAGATTGAAAAGATCGTTCTCAATGATGGCCACTTTACCATTAACTTAAACCTCACTGCTCAAAATATAAAGAATAACGACTTTAAAGTTGGCGATCGGGTACTGGTGAAGTTTATTGGCGAAAAACTGGTATCGAAGAATACTTATACTACCGATAAATTGATTGTGTTGTATTCTGAACCTAAAAAATACCTGATCAAAAATGAAGCGTTGTACAACCGGTTTTATTTTAACGATGGGAAGCAGAAAATAGCTGCGGTAAAAAGTGAACCGGTCAAAGCTTTCGTACCGGTAGCGCCTAAAATTATCTCCTTTTCTAAATTAACCGGAGATGTAAAGCTTAAGGTTTCGTACATGGAAAATGCGGTTATCGATATTAACAATTGCAGATTGGAAGCCAAATACGTTGAATTGGATAAAGCCAACAATAAAATGATTGCGAAAAAAGCGGTTTTGAAGTCCAGCGAAGGTGGATCTGCAACTGCTGAAATAATTGTATTTGATCTTGCAACTGGAAATTATATTGCCGACAATCCGAGCGGTGGCATTAATCGGTCGAATAAATATGATGCTGAACTTCAGAAAATAAGAGATTCTTTAACAAAGCTAGATCATAAGGTAAAAACAGATGTGGCATACAGTGCCCGGGATTCTGTAAAGATGAGCAGTGACAAATCAATTGTTACGCTTTATGGGAAAGCAAAATTGGATTATAAGAATTTTAGCATATCAGCTGATGAAGCCACCTATAACAAAAATACGGAAAGAATAACGGCTAAAAATCTCACCCTCCGCAATAAAGTTACCGGGATAACCATGGTTGGTTCTTATGGAGAGTTTGATATCAATGGTAAAGCTGAAGTTTGGCAGGACAACAAATAGTTTAGATGAGAAAAACATGGGTCTTTCTTGTTTTGTTTTTTATTATCATCAATTGCAAGGCTCAACTTAATCTTTCAGGAAAGGTAACTGACCAGGAGAATAAAACTTTACCATTTGTTAGCCTCAAAATTTCTGGTCCTCAAAACCGGATAAACTACACCCAAACCGATAGTCTCGGGTTTTACCACTTCAATAATTTACAGGCTGGAAAGTATGCGGTCACTTATTCCATGCTCAATTATAAAGCAGAGAACAGGCTGTTAAGCTTAACCACGGATACCATCATTAATATTCAGCTGCAGGGGAGTCTAAATCGCCTCGCTGATGTGCAGATCGACGCTCGAAAAGCTTTAATCGGGAAAAAGATCGACCGGACGGTTTTTAATGTGGAGAACAGCATTGCCGCCATCGGAACAGATGCGTTGGAACTGCTGTCGAAGGTACCTGGAGTGCGGGTGTTGAACGATAAGATATCATTGGTGGGTAAAGGTGGGCTTAATGTGTTGATCAATGATAAGCTTGTGCCTTTAACAGCAGATGAGCTGTCGAATTATTTGAAATCGATCCCGTCGGATAATATTGCCAAAATTGAAGTGATTACCAATCCACCGGCAAAATACGATGCACAGGGAAACAACGGCCTGATCAATATTGTACTCAAAAAAGTGAATGCCGAAGGCTTTAAAGGCTCGGTAAATACTGCTTTTACACAGGCTACTCATTCTACAGCAGCTGCGGGCGGCAATTTAAGTTACAGGAAAAATAAACTGACGCTTTCCTCAAACTTTAACATCCGCAAAGGATCAATTGTGCCCTTTGAGCAGAGTGATGTTTTTTATCCCGCACAGACCTGGAATATTGTAAATAAAGACCGGAATTTTAGAACGGTTCCCAGCGGACAGATCTCCATGGATTACCAGGCCGCGCCAAAAACGGTATTGGGTTTATCGTACAACGGGGGGCTGACCAATTTTCATTCGGAAGAAAATATTAAAACCTCTGTTTACAACAAAACGGGGAATTTGGATTCGGTACTGAACTCGGATGCCAATGCCAGAATCAGGTCCTATTACCATTCGGCCAATGTGTATTTAAAACAAACTTTAGATACCAGCGGAAAACAGTTGACCATTAACGGCGATTGGTTTAGCTATGGCGATGATAAAGAGCGTTTTTTTAACAATACCAGTTATTTTCAAAGTGGAACCACTATTCCAGGTTCCTTTTCCGAATACCGCTCCACCAGCAAACAAAATATAGATGTATATACCTTAAAGGCTGATGTAGATCTGCCCTATAAAACCTTTAAGTTATCTTTTGGCGCAAAGCTGAGTTTTATCCATAACGAGAGTGATCTTGCTTTTTACCAAGTCCGCAATGCAATTTACGAGTTGGATCCTGGCCAAACCAACCTTTTCAATTACCAGGAAAATACACAGGCGCTTTATGTTAACTATAATAAAAGCTTAAAACGCTGGGATTTTCAGGCAGGTCTGCGGGCAGAGTATACACAGATTAATGGTTTGTCGGTTAATGAACAAAACCGGAGCGAATATCTCAGGCTTTTTCCTACATTTTATGTCACTTACCGTGCAAACGATAAAAGTACTTTTGCCCTTAACTACGGCCGCCGGATCAACCGGCCCGCTTACCGCAAATTAAATCCTTTTCGCTGGTACAGCAACCAGTATGCTTATGCCGAAGGAAACCCTTTTTTACAGCCATCGTATAACGATAACATCGAAATCTCGCATACCTTAAATAATCTCTTCACCACTACACTATCTTTTAGCCATACCGCAAACGGCTTTAATGATGTTAATTTTATTGATGCCAATACCAATATTCAGGCGGCTAAGCCGGTTAATTTTATTACAGGATATCATTATCAGTTGAGCAATGCCGTTACGCTTAATGTTTTGAAATGGTGGGGGAGTATCAATCAGGCTGATGTTTATTATACCGTATCCCATTCGGGCATCGCGCAGACCCAAAGTAATCTGAACGGATTTGGGGCTTATTTTTCGACCTTAAATCAGTTCGTTTTTAACCCTTCTAAAACCATTTTAGGCGAAGCCAGTTTCTGGTATCAATTCCCTACAGTTGATGGCTTGAACCGGAATAAAAGCCAGTATAACTTTGACCTTGGCATCAAAACAATATTACTCAATAAAAAGATGCAGATTGCGCTTACTGCTACTGATATTTTAAAAACAAACCACTACCGGTTTAACAGCCTGATCAACAACATCAGGCAGGAATACAACAACTATTATGATAGCCGTCAGCTGCGGATTAGCTTCCGCTATACTTTCGGAAATGAAAAAATTAAACAACAGGACAGGAAGCCCGGGAATGAAGAGGAGCGGAGGAGAAGCAATTAGATGATGGAAGATGGGATATGGAATAGGGGCAACCGGTTAAGACATCAGATGATTTTTAAATTTAGCGAAACGGAATTGGATTAAGGATTAAAAATCCTTAGTTCAGAAGACGGGATTACAAATCCCGACTAGCGGATTATGATGGAAGATGTGATATGGATGATGGAATAGGTAAAAGACCGGTTAATGTATCAGAGATTTTAGGATAAAGGTTGTAATAATTTCTAAATTTAGCGGAAATAGCATTAGATTATGGATTATAAATCCTTAGTTCTGAAGACGGGATTACAAATCCCGACTAGCTGGAGTTCAGAAAGAAAAGTAAAATAAATGAAAACTAGTATTTTTACAAAGTGGAAGCCAATTAGCAATATTCCCCGTGATTTATATTTTTTGTCTTTATGTGATCAATTTGGTTCTTTAACTATTTTATTGAGAGAGCTTGGAGATGATAAAAGCAAGAGGTGCTTAAAAATACAGTTCGAGCATACTGTAATGTATCGGGTTACTCCTGAAAGTAGCAGAATAAAACCTACTGATGAAATTCCTTCCTATGATGGATTTTGGATTACAAAACAATCCAACCTTCTCACTTGGTTTAATGATGAAAGTGTCGGGATATATAATGATGGAGATTTAATCCATTATACAATCTGTAATGTTGACAATGTGATAGAGGTAATAACTACAAGTGATGTTTTAGCTTCATGGGATGGTGTTATAACGCCCTAACTTGGATATTAAATACCCCAACATGAAATACTTAATATTTGATCAGGCGCAAACTCATTTAAAGCTAGGAAAAACAATTGAGCAGTGGATAGGGGCAGAGGAAAAAGATGACTATGTGATATTGAAATGGGTGACAATTTCCAGAGAAAAGGATAATTTGTATATAGTAGGATATACCGAATGCTTTGATGAGGGTAATGAAGATTTTATAGATATTTATGCGTTTTCTGCTGTTGACCCAGATGAGCCTTTTGGGATATTTAATCAGTTTTCTTCAGCGCTTGAGGCGATAGAGTTTTCATTGAACAAATATGGTTTGTCAAAAGACAGGTTTTTGAATTCTGGAATGATTCAGGAGGAATACTTAAGTTATTTGAAATCTTAATCGATATGGTAATGAAACTGTCCTTCAACTACGCTACCATTGACAGAGTTCATTAGGAAGGCGGTCATTGCAAGGAGGAACTTCGTCGGCTGAAAAGCCTTCTCACATCCGATATATCTATCGGATGACGATACCTATCATCTATTCAAGATTCTTTAATTCCATCAGATAGCCATCGGATCAGGATGACACGTTGAAGCGATGATACATTAATTATTCTCCGTGCTTTCTGTGTTTCCGTGGCGATAATTTATCTGTGTGATCAGTGGCTAAAGATCCTTCGACTACGCTCAGGACGACAAAATTGTACATCATCCTACCTCATCCATCTTTTAAAATGCTTCCGCCAAACCAATGTAAAACCCTGCCTGGCGTTTTTCGTTTGGTAGTTTTTCGCCTGTTCCGTAATCTAAGCGTACACTTAAACCTTTGGCAGGATCAAAAAAGTAACGTCCGCCCACACCAAAGTTCGGTTTTAGTCCATCGCCGTTAAACTGGCCGTTGGCGAATACCTTGCCCGTACCTGCAAAAGCCACAATACCAAAACGGTTCATAAAACGGTAACGGAGTTCGGCCTGAGCGGCCATCAGATTTTCGTCGCGGTAGCGGCCACTGTAATAGCCGCGCATCATCTGGTCGTTACCCAATTGCTGTAAGAGGTAAAACGGGGTACTTTTGCTTTGGATGCTATAATAAATGCCCTGAACCCCTAAAACTACTTTTGGTGCCAGACTAAAGAAACCACGCAGATCTACCTTAATCTGCGAGCCGTTAAAACTGTCGCCACCAAAAAAGTCGGGTGCGTATTGATAGGTTGCCCTGCCAAAAAAGCCTTTTGTTGGGTAATTGTTGCTGTTCCGGGTATCGTAACTTTGCGATGCGCCAATCCACGCTACCGATCCGCCGTCTTTATCTAAGACGCCTGGGTTGGTGCTAAAAATGCCTCCGGCCTCCTTGTCGATAAAACTATAATTCTCAAAACCTAGTGACACACCAGTATACGCTTTTGGTAAGGTATTCATTTCGGCATCGAAAAGAGTTTTAAATACTTTTTGGTCTAATTTATCTTCATCTGTTTTTTTTGCGTTGTTGCCGATGCCGTAAAAATTAAAGGGCTGGTTTTTAAAACGGATATCGCCAATAAAATGATATTTGTTCCCTTTGGTCCAGGCATCACCTTTGAGCATAAAATTTGCGGTCTTTTTGGTAGAGTAGGTGGTATTCAAAGCGAAATTAGAACTGCGGTTTAGCGTATCCTTACGGTCGATATAAAATGAATAAATGGCACCAACCCCAAATTCGAACCCTGTTTCCTGACTATAGCCAAATGCAGGCAAGGGTAAAAAACTGGCTTTACGGGTAGTATCCTTTTCGTTTGAGAGCATTTTTTTGATCAGTTTCATCTGTGCAAACGAACTTCCTGAAATGAGCGCGAGTAAAATAATCAGATAATATTTTTTCATCAGGGCAAAGAAAAGGAAATTTAGTTATAGTTCATTGGTTCATTAGTCCAATAATCATTCATTATTGGTGCCTGCCAACTGCATAAGTTTTTGGAAAGCAGGTACAGCAGCACTTAGGATGGTATAGTCCCGCCCCCGCTTCTGCTCCAATGAAGAATTGGGAGCATCCCGCTAAGGTCGGGTTTAGGTGGCCGGGGCTGCCATGCTATTTGGGGTTGGGGGAGGACCGTGTTGATTTTTTATGGCTACGGGTTGGGACAAACTTTAATTATTGTAAAATACAAGTCACTTAAACCGGATCCGATAGCTATCGGATGAAGGGGAAAGCCCACAGGTGAAATATGAGCCGGGGACTTATACCGGAAAGCGGGACTGACATTAAAAGTAGCGCAGCAATTGCCTTTCAAAATAAGATAAATGGGTAGAATTTTTTAGTCGCGTCTCCATGCAAGATCCTGAAACAAGTTCAGGAGGGCGGCTACTGAACAAGATTTACGTAGTTTAATTTGACTATGGACTGTAGACTCAGGACTGTGGACTGACACAAACGCTTTTACGCTTTCACCTTTCGGCCTAAATACCTATTTTTGCGGCAAACAATACAAAACGAAATGAGCAATACTAGAGGACCAATATCTCAGTTTATGGAGCGTAATTATCTCCATTTTAATGCTGCGGCAATGATGGATGCGGCTAAAGGATACGAAACGCATTTAGATGAGGGTGGTAAAATGATGATCACACTTGCTGGCGCAATGAGTACTGCAGAATTGGGAATTTCACTTGCAGAGATGATCCGCCAGGATAAAGTGGCTATTATTTCTTGTACCGGTGCCAACCTGGAAGAAGATATTATGAACCTGGTTGCACACTCACACTATAAACGTGTTCCAAATTACCGCGATTTAAGTCCGCAGGATGAGTGGGATCTTTTAGAGAACCATTACAACCGCGTTACCGATACCTGTATACCGGAAGAAGAGGCTTTCCGCCGTTTGCAAAAACACATTCAAAAAATCTGGATGGATGCTGAAGCCGCTGGCGAACGTTACTTCCCCCACGAATTTATGTACAAAATGCTTTTGAGCGGCGATTTAGAGCAGTATTATGAAATTGATCCTAAAAATTCATGGATGCTTGCCGCTGCCGAAAAGAATTTGCCAATTGTAGTTCCGGGATGGGAAGATTCTACCATGGGCAACATCTTCGCATCTTATGTAATGAAAAAAGAACTTACTGCCACTACTGTAAAAGGTGGAATTGAATATATGGGCTGGCTAGCCGATTGGTACATTGCGAACAGTGGTGGTAAGGGAATCGGTTTCTTCCAGATCGGTGGCGGTATTGCCGGTGATTTCCCGATCTGTGTGGTGCCAATGTTATATCAGGATATGGAAATGGAAAATATTCCTTTCTGGAGTTATTTCTGTCAGATTTCAGATTCGACCACTTCTTATGGCTCGTATTCTGGTGCGGTACCGAACGAAAAGATTACCTGGGGTAAATTGGATATCAATACACCAAAATTTATCGTAGAAAGTGACGCAACAATTGTAGCGCCGCTAATGTTTGCCTGGATATTAAAACAATAATCATAACATTTTAATAAACCAAATTGGTTTTTGGTATGCCCATTTGAGATTTCGTATCAAAAATGGGCATTTTTATGGCCTGAATGGCTTGAAACGACATTTGTTTAGAATGATTATAAATTGTATTTCCAGTCACTATTATGTCATGGGATTTATTAATAAGTTATACTTTTGTTCAAGTTTTGATGGGGCTACCTGGGCTCAAGCATCAATTTCACAACAAAAAGTAAATTAAATAAGTATAAAGTGTTCATTATGAGAGATATCTCGATGATTTTAAAAAGCGTTTGGAAGTCGTTATTCGTATTTTCAGCAATTTCCGTAATA